>Ga0233429_1001404_pt1 | contig 29261 bp, 20 predicted proteins | sample SI_118_April2016_3_FD_179879 | JGI IMG/M metagenome (GOLD analysis project Ga0233429, IMG submission 179879) | Seawater microbial communities from Saanich Inlet, British Columbia, Canada - SI_118_April2016_135_MG | ecosystem: Environmental > Aquatic > Marine > Inlet | place: Canada: British...
TTTAGGATGTTTTTGAGACTTTAGAAATGCAAAGAAAAACCCCTACTATCCTTATGAATAACAGGGGTTTATAAAAGTACCCCGGACAGGATTCGAACCTGTGACCTACGGATTAGAAGTCCGTTGCCTTCCGACGGGTATAAATGACTGTGTCCATCATGTGTCCCGTTTGAGTGCATAATGATGATATATTTAAACCATTAAATGAATAATTAATCAAATAAACTATTTTGATCCTGCTTCGTGTGATTAATAGACTAATCCTTCACGCAACGAATAGAAATACCTGCCCCAATTGGGAGATCTATTCGCTGAGTATAGGAAGTTCCATACTGGACATAATGCACCCATGCCTCATAATAGCTTCCGCCCCAACCACTATATGTAGATGTCCAGTAAAACTCAGAGTTTCCTAATTCGCGAAAACCACCATGGTAATACGAGCGGTTCCCACTTGCAAGGGCAGTGAATCCGGATTCATTTGTTGCCCCAGTATTTGGGGGATTCCAATGGTCATATCCAGCTTCTTTAAGTTTTCCTCCAGCATCTGAACCAAGAAATTCAACTAAAATATTCCATTCTGCATCTGATGGTACATGCCAGCCTTCTGGAGCAATATTTCTACTATCATCGACAGCTCTCCAGTTATAAAGATATCCATAAATTTCACCATTTATAGGATCATTATTATATATTGCATATGCACCAGTAGGACAATATCTCCAATCGGGGTTGCTAACCCCTGTCAATAATGGATCCCCATTTCGGTAGTGAGTTACCTTCAGGTTTTCTGCCATCCACTCTTGATCACCAATAGTGACGGTTTCGTATACGTTGCCATCGTAATCGGTGCAGGTACTGCTACCTTCACTACTTTCAGTTGTAAACTGCCAGGTGTATCCAACTGTCCAATTACCGTAATCATCATACGCACGTATTTTCCAATAATAGGTTGTAAGATAATCCATCGGTCCAGGGTTATAGGATAAATTACTAATTCCTGAATCAACAAGGGGTGGATCTGCTGTTAACCCAAAATAAACATCAAATGTTAAAGGGTCACTATCGGGATCTGTGCAATTCCATAATAATTCAGCATTAACTGACACATCTTCGGAAGTGTGGGTGGGAGATGGTTCAGAGGGCACATCAGGGGACTGATTAAAATCTACAGTTGTAAACTGCCAAACATCAGACCATTCACTGATCCCAAAATCATTATATGAACTTACTCTCCAGAAATATGTTATTGTATTCGATAATTCGTCGATAGCTAATGTCGTTAATTCCGTAATACCAGAGTATAAATTGTTTTGAAAATCTATATCTGTTGACACCGCGTAGTAATACCCTGTTGCATCAATTACCGAACCCCATTCGAGTGTTAGGGTCAATGGCTGACCCACAGCATTATTTACTGGTACAACCAAAGTTGGGCTGTCCGGTGGTGTACCGGTTGTAAACGATGAAAGAATTGTTGAAAATACACCGATATAGTATTCATTCGTGGCACGAACCCGCCAGTAATACATTGTACTAAAATTGAGATTATTGACCGAATAAAACGTTGTGTCAATACCTACTATATCAAAATCATACGGAGAGGGAAAATACGGATTTGTAGAAATTTGCAGGTCATAGTTATCTGCATCAATTGTGGGATACCAGCTGAAAACTATCTCATTCGGCAAATTCTCAAGCCCATCCTGTGGATAAATTGTTGTCACCATCCCCGGAGGACCATTTACAATGACAGAAACAGTTTCAATTGCAGTACCACCGTTTCCATCACTTACGATACAAGTTATGACGTAATTACCTGGTGTATTCGGTGCATTATAAATAACATTACTACCTTCCCCACCAATGTAACCTCCGGTTGTAGTCCACGAATAGGTTAATATGTCAAAATCGCTATCTGTTGCAGAACAAGTGATAGATGAGTTCCCATTTACACCAATTTCAACAGGATTCGCAATTAAACTGGATATCGTTGGTGGATTATTTACAATAATCACGCCCGAATCAGAATCTATTGTCTCTTCATACGGTGGGTCTAATAATTCCATATTAAAATCTGCAAGTTGCCAGTCCATGAGCTCGATAACAAACCCAAGTGTTGATTCTGCTCCTCCATATAATGCCCATGACCATTCCTGAGGATCAGTCTGAATATTTCCCTCGTATCTTAAAAATGGCTCAATATCCAGATAGGGTCCGGCTATTGCATACAGTTTTATATCCAATGTAGGTCTCACGTACCCGCGAATACTCACCTGCCCTTCTGCATTCCACTCAGGTTGATGAATATTGAAATCATATTCTGGTATCCAAATTTCTGACCACTGGGGGAAATTTGCTTCATAATATTGAGCACCAACACTGACTGATAAATTACTATCGAATCCAGCCTGCACTTCACCGCTGTATCCTATATTAACAGCATAACCTGCTTCAAACTTCAGAGTGACAACTTCAACGACTGGGACAAACCCCACCATTTGCACGAATGTATTCGAAAAACTTGCCAATACAATTGGATCATTGTTATTGTTAAAATCCATAAGGATTCCTGAAAATTCTCCTCTAATATCAAAATTGAAATCCAGAGCACCTGAAGCTATTGCATGAAATTCCTGAACCTGACCGCCATCGATATCAAAACCAATATCAAGATCTGGAGTAAAGGTGATCTCGCCAGTTGGTAAGGTTAATAGAACATTGGTTCCATTGATGTTGCCCGAAAATAGTTCTGTACCGCTGATGTTTATACCGTTGTCACGAACCGTAACACCATCATGTAAATATTTTGTCTCTAATCCATATAAAGCGCGGTTTGAACTACCGAAATCAAGTGAGAGTGTTGTATCCATTGTACCACGTTCTATTGCCTCAACCAGCGATGCCTGTATGGTTTGAACTTCCATTGTATTTCCAGTGACAGAAACTGATGTTACTTTGCGAAGATAACCTCCTTCAGCAGTACCCACCAGAATGTCGTTTTCAATAATATCAGGAGCGTCACCGGTAAAATTGAATGTCAGGTGATCTTCTTCTATTGTTTCGACTGTGATATCAGGATCGTCTTCAGGTATTATTACGTTTTCACTGATGACAACTTCCGTATCATCAGGTGATACAGTGTCTTTTCCATTATCGCATGAAAGAATGAAAAAGACAAATATGATAAAAATGATATAGAGAAATCGAGAACGGCTATTCATGAGTTTACTTCCTCTGTTTGGGGTCGAAATTTAATGAATAAAATTATATACTCCATTATTGCTGAAACTCGCATCTATGAATTTTTTTAACGTTGAACTATCAATTCATTGTATGATTAAGGAATGCGCGGCATTTATCCACCATGAGTCCCGTTTGAGCACATAATTATGGTATGCTATGCCATTAAATGGATAATTAATCAAATAAACTTTTCCGATCCGGCTATATAGAATAAATGGATTAATCCCCCAAACAGCGAACCGAAAAACCGTGTCGTTGATTGAAGCTGCTCCGGCGGACTCCTGAATTGCCGTGACTCAGCCCCCGGCCCCAAGCGCCGCCGCTACTGCCGGCCGTAGAGGACCAGAAAGAACCGTTGTCCCCCACATAGCCGAAGCCGCCATCGCTACTGGTGCGGTGACCACCGGGAAGGGCAAAGAAACCTGAAAAGTCGAAGGCGGGATCATTCTCCAGGTATCCGCTATTCCAAAGATCTGCATTCCCACCCAGCTGGCTACCCTGATCGGTGCCCCGCCAATACAAATTGTGGGCATCTACATCACTCATTCCAAGATACATCTCTAACTCCATCCATTCTTCATCTGTTGGTAAATGCCAACCTTCAGGGCAGACACCTCGGTCATCATCCACAGCATACCCATTATAAAGATTTCCATAAACTTCTGCACAATCTCCTTCACAGGTATTCTGGGAAGCATCATCATTATCCCAGGGGTATACCGCATAAGCACCAGTTTCAGTTTCTATCAATAATGGCCATTCTTCATTGGTGAATCCTGTTGGTATCTCATCACCATTATTATAATGCGTCACCTTCAGGTTCTCTGCCATCCATTCCTGCTCACCTATATCTACTGTTTCATAAATATTGCCTTCAATATCGATACAGGAATATGCACAACTCCCATCATCGTAGAATGCCTCAGGATTGTAATTTTGAGCATTGGGGTCAGTACATCCTAAAGTCTCAGGATTGAGAATAATCTCCACTAAAGCCACAATATCAATTATGTTTAAAAAACCGTCTTGATTTAAGTCCATATAGTCGATGTAAATGATACCATCCAAAACAACATCAACAAGCTGAACTAAATCAATTACATTAATTACACCGTCCATTGTCATGTCACCTATACTGGGATATAGGCACGAATCATCATCATACGTTGCTGTCTCATCATAGTTGTTAGCGTACTGGTCTGTACAGCCGAAACAATATTGAGGTTCATATCCAGTGGTGCCACTAACACATCCACATTCATCTATAAATGCCTGTCCGTCACAAACATTATCACAATCAAGTCCATGGTTTTCTAATAAGCCAGTATTACCTTCAACACAGTAATAACATTCGTTGTAATAAGCAATTCCAAAGCAATCACCAAAACAATCTTGATCACTATTCTCAAAATGGTTAGAAGTACCACCTGAACAAACCCCACAATCGTCATTGAAAGCTTCACCACCACATTCCATCATACAATCATAAAAAAGACAACTTTCATCTTCAATATTTGCCTCAGGGTTAAAGTTACATGCATCATCTATCATGCATCCATAAACTGGCAGGATACAGCTTCCATCGTCGACATTTGCCTCTTCATTATAGTTTAATGCAATCGGGTCTAAACAGCCGAAAATTAAATTAACAAATAAATCTACAGATGCTGTTCCCATTGGGGTATAAACTCCATCTCCACCAAATAAGTCAATGCCAATATTAATAATTTCAATTTCCTCGCTTGCATCCCAATACCGAAACTGAAGAGGATTCCCAGAAGTAAATCCATCAATTTCTGGAGTGTTGGGATTATCACTGGATAGGATAAATTGTATAGGTGAGTCAATTTCTGAGAGTAGTTGGATAAACCCAATACAAACATCATTATCATAAATTCCAATCTCATCCCCAACTCTAAGATTGGATGTTTCTATTGTTGCAGAATAAACATATATCCCCATTGGACTCAAAGGGAAATCAGGTGCAACTGATTGAAAATGTATATCAATATCAGAAAGATAATAGCAGGACCCATCATCTACTGTGACTTCAGGATCGAAGTTAATAGCTTCCTCATCTAAGCAACCAGCATATATACAGCTTCCATCATCAAAATAAGCATCTGGATCGTAGTTTTCGGCATAAGGATCAGTACACCCCATATTATGTATAACAAAAGGTAAACCAACTTCTGATATCAAAGGATTACCATCAATATCTGAAAAATTCACATCTTGGATAAAAACATTTCCATTCACTGTTCCAAAATCACCATTCCATGCGGTTATTGTTAGATCACCTTCGCCAGGAGGTATTACAGATCCTGTATTTGAATAACCCACAACAAGACCATCAGGGTCATAAGCTGTCCAAAATTCAGCTTCTTCAGTGGACCCACCAAAGATACCAATCATTTGAAAATCTTCTGCACCTTCTAAACCGGAAATATCTACCGTAAATGAGAACCCACCTACTTCGACAGAATTTTCCATAATGATAGCAAGGGTGTTTTCATCATACCCAGAAATATATACCAAAACCTCTTCATCATAGATACAGCTTCCATCATCAGTATCCGCCTCTGGATTGTAATTGTATGCTTCTGGGTCTGTGCAACCAAAAATAGTATTTAGATAAAAAGGTGGACCTACTTCATAATTTAATGCAGAACCTCCAATCCCAGAGAAATTAGTTATTTGTAATGTGATGGGACCAGTCAGCCCTAATACATCTCCATCCCATGATATTTGTATTAGAACACCCTCTCCCGCAGGAATAAAAGAACCTGTCAACGAAAATCCTAAAACTGTGCCTGAAGGGTTTCCCTGTACAATGAAACCTGCATCTGTGGCTGATCCCCCAGAAACACCTGAAAATGTCGGTACATCATCTTCAATTAAGCCAGATACATCCATGTCAAATTGGAACCCATAAACATTGGCAGTATTTTGCATATATATGTCTAATGTACCACCATTAACTTCATCAATAGTTTGACCAGAAATGTAAATATAAACGTCCTGTGACAGTAATAATTGTGAAAATAATAGCACTGTGACTAAAAAATATTTCATTATCTTCCCCTAAACAAAAAACCCTCAGTTCGCCCACGGATTTGATTTTTTATAATATGTAAATGTATCTTCATGTCTTTTAATGATTTTCCTTCAAAAACAAGTACGAAATTACAAAACAATAATGATTTGAAAGAAATTTATCTATATATGTTTAATTGACATGCACTTCCAATCTGTGGTGTGTTGCTCAAACCTATAGATTAGAATATCTTTATCGAAAATATGGATGTAGGGTGGGGCTATTAAGTAACCCCAGTACATGTCACAATAGGGGGTTTCTTCTATCGTGAGGGAGTAACCCTTACTTTTGGCAAATAGTTTTATGTGGTCAAGTGTGTATTCTTCGTGGAGTTGGAATTGCATGATTTCCCTTCAATAAATCAAACAAAGATTAGGGGATTTTGCTACGGCTTTACAAGGCGAATCATATTAACCGAGTATCAATGAAACAAGAGATACAACATCTAAAATATCAATCGACCCATCACCAGAAAGGTCTCCAACAGCAAGCTCTTCATTAGTAGGGATGTAAGAACTTAAAATCCAGTCAACCATAATAACGATGTCAAGAATATCCACCATTTCATCAGTGTTTAAATCACCGAGAATATTTAAGCAGGTATTATCATCCACATTTGCATCTGGATTGTAGTTTGGAGAACTTGGATCAGTACACCCGTATATAATCTGATCTTCAAACCATATTCTCAAAGCTAAGGAGTTATCTAAGACAAATGGGTTTGGATTGTTCTGATAATTTGCAATTCCCCAAGTTCTTTCAAGTTCGCTTGGATCTACTTCATCTAAATAATTCCAATCCAATAAATCATCTTTTTGTAAGTCCCAGAAGTTTTGATCTGCTACATTGTTGTAAATAGCATTAAAGTAGAACATTGCTCTGGCAGAGTTGCCTTTGTGGTCTTCTCTTGGCTCAAATCTTTCATCTGCTTGGTTAGATGGATTGTATTTTTCAGCGTATTCATCAATGTATTCAGTCGGGATCGTAGTGATGTAATAATCGTTTCTATACCACTTGTCTGTGTCTTCATCTGGGATTTCTGCAAAAGGATCATTACCACGTGATGAGTTGACATTAGATTTGCATGGAAAGAGGTGGTGCATGTCACTTTTTTGAGGTTCATTCCCTGCACCCATACTCTGAGGGAAAGTATGCTCGCAGTTGATTCCTTGATTATAGGCATTGGAGCTTGGGTCTTGATTAAGGTCAAGAGTTATTGTGTATCCACTATAAACCCCTGACAGTTGGTTACCTTCCTTGAGGTCAATAACGGCGTACATGGTGTCTCTTGCTGTGTTGTAACCCATTGTACTGGTAGGTGTGTAGTTCTCTTGGATGTATTCTAAGAGTTGGTCTCCTGTAAGATCTTCGCCAATTATTGATTGGGAGAATGTAAATCCAATTAATAGTAAGAAATTAAATATTTTCAATTTGCAATATATTGGCTACTTAAAATGGAAATTTCTAAGATGGATAATTCAGGAACCGTTACACTCATTCTCATTTTTTAGGCATTCCCTATCTGTTCAAATTTACCATCGTTGGCAGTCTGTTGATCTGTGAATACTTGCTTCAAGTAATCCGTTGGAAATCTTAAATAAACTTCGGTCATAGAAACCGTAGAATGTCCCAAAGCTTCCTTTACCAATTGGATATTATTGCATTTTAAAAGGGTATTTAGTGCGAATGTATGCCTGAGACTATGCAAGCTCCTTCCCTCAATCCCCGCCAGTTTAGCATAATATGTAAATTTGTGAGAGATATAATGTCTGTTATAGTTCAATTCCTTGGCTATATCATAATCACTTATATTATCTTTAGGGATTGCGATAATTCGTTCTTTCCTGCCCTTACTTTTTTCAACATAAATAAAGTCACCCTCACGTCTTGAATTGGATAATTCTGCTAATCGCATCCCAGTAGTTTCGTAGGTTCTGAATACTGGGAGCAATGTATCAGCTGGGACAAGTTTGTATATTTTATTAAGTTCCTCAGGATTGAGAAATTTTGGCAAGGGTCTGTCCATTTTTATTTGGGTCACTTTGAATGGTAATTCTTTGATATACCCTTTTGAAACGATGTAATTAAAAAATGTGCGGATACCCCTTAGGCGGATATTCACAGTAGTTGGGTTGTAGTTTCTTTTTAAGAATGCTACCAAAGCCGGGTATTGTTGCTCATTCAATTCACTATATTTTCTAATATATGAAAAACAATCTGCCAAATCTTTTAGACCTAATCGGTAGCTATCCATTGTGGAGGGCTGTATGCCCTTTTCAGCCGGGTAATTAGCTTCAAAGTACCTTATGCAGTCTTTTAGAGTTATCCGTTCGTAAACAAGGCTCTCTTGGAGTCCCAATTTAACTTGGGTTTCATTTAACTGGAACTGTTTGAGCTGTATTTCAGCATCTCGTTTAATAGACGTATGAGTCGGGATACATTTCTCTTTTCCATTAAATCTGACTCTAATATACCATTTACCCCGTCTTTTTCTTAGGCTTGCCATTTGATAAGTTCCTTGTAATATGAGTTTGTTCTATTTGTGTCAGAACAAATACACTGATACGTTTCGCTTTATGAATAAAAGATTAATCAAGCTCAAATCTCGCTAAATAGTTATCTCTTTGCCATCTTTTTTGGAGATGCAAATAAGAGGCGGATCAACATCTAACATATTTGATCCAGTACTAAATGAGATGCACCAACAATCTACATGCCGCTCAGAGATATAATATGGGGTGCTTCTATTTTTGGGAAATCCATCATGGATGGTAACCTTGCATAATTTATCAAAGTATATTGATTTTGCTAACTCTAAGGCTGTTTTCTGGGTAACTTTCATGAACGCTTTATAAATATAAATTGATCTAAAATGGTAGATATTTCTGTAATTACCATGTTGCTATTTTCTTAGTCTTTTCTTCCCTAACTTGTGACTTCGTTTCTTCTGATGGTGGTGAGATAACCTCTGTGTCCCTGTCAACTGATCTATCAGAATAATCTTTCACCGCAGTTAAGAGAACCTTCTTGATACTAACCCCATTAAGTGCACAGGTACTCTTAAATCTTTTCCAGAGTTCTGGATCTATCCCCCGTATCATATAGTCTGGCATTAAATATCTCCTTATAAATAAATTTTGTCAATTAATACGAATACATCGATAATAAGATAACATTAGCTATGATATTAATCATAGCACTAATTATGATATTGATTACTATAGTAATCAATATCATAATTCTTGGATGGAATTATTAATAGATGATGTAGCTGTTCCTACGATAAATACGCATTATTATTATCTCCATTAATATTATTGGTAGGCGCACTTGCTAATGTCTAATTTCAGAGACATATATTTTTATAATTCATATATGATGATAAACAAAACCACAATAAAATAAATCTTTACTAACATTGATTTAATACCTAATATAGTAACGTTTATCGACATAATGATTTCACATCACATAATAATTATTGGGGGTTGAGAATAATGCCTAATGTCTGGATGGTTAGAGCTGGGGAAGCTGGTAGATTAATTGAAGAGTTTGCCAAAGGCTATGTGGCAGTGGGCTGGGATGAACTTGGTGATTTAAGTTCAATCTCTGATAAGGATAGCTTCCGAAAGCAATATCTAAAAAAATATCCCAATAGCCGAAAGGGTGCTATTGCAAATGATATTGCAATGATCTTCAAATTCCGATCAATTATTTCTATTGGTGATGATGTAATATCCTATGATACTGTTAAACGAGAATATTTGATTGGCAAAATCACCGGTGATTACAAATATAAACCCAATGCTGTTGGGGATTACCCCCAAACAAGAAAAGTTAATTGGCTGAGTAGGGTTAGTCGTGATGATATATTAACCTCTTCAAGGAATTCTTTGGGCAGTACGCTCACTCTTTTTTCAATAAATGAAGATGTTTGGGCTGACATTCAATCCACGCTTTCAGGAAAAAAATCCCAAGATAGCATAGAGCTTATTGAAGAAAAAGAAAGCGGACTTGAAGCAATACGGAAAGATGTAAAAGAAAACTCACATGAATTTATAAAAGACAAAATTCTTGAGCTATCACCAGATGAAATGGAAGCCCTCACCGCTGCAATTCTGAGAGGCATGGGTTACCGAACTCGAATTTCTCCCCGTGGACCCGATAGAGGTGTTGATGTTATGGCTTCGCCTGACGGCCTGGGACTGGAAGAACCCCGCATTAAGGCCGAAGTAAAACATCGACCAAAAACATCAATGGGCTCTCATGAGATTAGAAGTTTTCTTGGCGGACTCCGTGAAGGCGATAAAGCTATTTATGTAAGTACAGGTGGATTTACCAAAGAAGCAAAATATGAAGCTGATCGTTCCAATGTCCCTTTAACATTGATAAACCTGGATGACCTTGCAAAGCTAATTGTTGAACATTACGAGAATTTCGATCTTGAAGGTCGAGCGCTAATCCCATTAGTCATGGTGTATTGGCCAGCTGAATAAAGTTACAATAAACCTTATTAACCATTTTAATTATTCGAATTGACATAAAAACCAATCCATAATCATGAAGGAATCGATAAATAAAAAAGAATTCAGCGAATTAGATATATGTGACAAGTATATCACTCCGGCGATTATTAACCGGGGCTGGGACCAAATGAAACAGATCCGAAGGGATGTGACTCTTACACCTGGTCCAATAATTGTTCGAGGAAATTTATCAGCTCGAAACAAGAAAAGAAAAAAGTTTGCTGATTATGTTCTATACAAAGAACCAGGAGTTCCTATTGCAGTACTTGAAGCAAAAGATAATACTCATTCTGTCAGCCACGGTCTTCAGCAAGCGTTGGGATATTCAGAGATATTAAATGTACCCAGCACTTTTAGTTCAAATGGTGATGCCTTTGCCTCTCACAATAAATGCCCTGAACCAGAAGAATTTGTAGAGTGTCAGATTCCACTTGATCAATTTCCATCTCCGAACATGCTATGGCAACGATATAAGAAATACAGAGGCATAGAAAACAACTCTGAAGAGTTAGTACTTCAACCTTACCATATTGATAATTCTGGGAAAGAACCGCGATATTATCAAGTTGAAGCCATCAACAAGGTTTTTGAGGCAATAGCAAAGGAAAAAAAACGTATCCTACTTGTTATGGCTACAGGTACTGGAAAAACATATACTACTTTTCAGATTATTTGGAGACTTTGGAAGGCAAGAAAAGTAAAAAGAGTACTTTATTTGGTTGATAGAAATATACTTGCCGATCAGACTTTGGTAAATGACTTCAAACCATTTGGCTCTGTAATGGCAAAAGTAAAAAACCGAAAAATCGATCCCTCATATGAAGTACATCTGGGTTTATACCAAGCAATAACAGGTCCCGCTGAAGAGGATAAAATATTTAAGAATGTATCCAGAGATTTCTTTGACATGATCATTATTGATGAGTGTCACCGTGGAAGTGCCGCTGAAGATTCTGCATGGAGAGAAATATTAGAATATTTCACGGGGGCAATTCAACTTGGTATGACTGCCACTCCAAAAGAAACTAAATATGTTTCAAATCTTTCATATTTTGGTAAACCTGTATTCACGTATAGTTTAAAACAAGGTATCGAAGATGGATTCCTTGCTCCCTACAAAGTTGTTCGCATTGATATCGATAAAGATATTCATGGATGGACACCCCCTCCTGGCATGAAAGATGACTTGGGAGTAGAAATCGAAGGTCGAACATACAACCAGGCAGACATGGATCGAATTCTGGTTCTCAATCAACGTACTAAACTTGTTGCCAACCGTGTCATGCAGTTACTAAAGGCGACTGGAATATATTCTAAGACTATTATTTTTTGCGAAGATATTGACCATGCTGAAAGAATGAGATCAGCTATCGTGAATGCTGCCGGTGATATTGCAAAAGATAATCCTAAATATGTCATGAGAATTACTGGAGACAGTGTTGAGGGTAAAGCTGAGCTTGATAATTTTATCGATCCTGAGAGCAAATTCCCGGTTATTGCCACTACATCTGAGTTATTGAGCACTGGGGTAGATGCAAAGACATGCAAACTGATTGTATTAGATAAAACAATTAACTCTATGACCAGCTTCAAGCAGATCATTGGCCGAGGAACTCGTATTGATGAAGTATATAATAAGTATTTCTTCACAATTATGGATTTTAAAAAAGCCACAGAATTATTCAAAGATCCTGATTTTGATGGTGAGCCTGTTATCATCTATGAACCTGGACCCAATGACCCTATTGAACCACCAGACCCTCCTGATATGGAAGATGATGATGGAGATGAAGAAGATCCAACACCAAGACAAAAATATATCATCAATGGGGTTGAAGTTAATATTGTTGCTGAACGAGTAGAATATATGGGTAGTAAGGGTGAGTTAATCACCGAGTCATATAGGGACTTCACCAGGAAACAGATTCAATCAGAATATGCATCTTTAGATGACTTTTTAAAGAGTTGGAATGCAACAGAAAAAAAACAGAAAATAGTAGAAATACTTGAAGAACATGGTATCATCCTTGAAAATCTGGCTGCTGATGTTGGTAGAGATTATGGTGACTTTGATCTTATCTGTCATATCGCCTATGACCAGCCCCCTCTTACTCGCGTGGAACGGGCCAATAATGTAAAGAAACGTAATTATTTTACAAAATATGGTGAACAGGCAAGGGCAGTACTTTCTGCATTGCTGGATAAATATGCTGATGAAGGTATCCTGACTCTTGAGAATGTAAAAATACTCAAACTCAGACCATTCAATGAAATGGGGACACCAATGGAGATAATTAATTCTATCTTTGGTGGAAGAGAAAATTATAACGATGCCATTCAAGATTTAGAAAAAGAAATATATAAAATGGAGCAATCTGCATGAGCAATGTATCCGGTGTAATAAAATCTATTCAAGACATAATGCGTAAAGACGTCGGGGTTGATGGTGATGCGCAGCGTATTAGTCAATTAGTTTGGATGTTTTTCTTAAAAATCTTTGATGATAGGGAAGATGAGTTAGAACTTCTCGAAGATGATTACAAGTCTCCTCTACCTGAATATTTACGATGGAGGTCATGGGCAAAAGATTCAGAAGGTAAAACTGGTGAAGAATTGTCCGAATTTGTTAACGTACAATTATTTCCTACATTAAAGAATAATCTCATTTCTTATGGTTTAGCTGATAAGAGAGCTATTGTTATTCAAGACGTATTTGAGGATGCATACAACTATATGAAATCAGGCACATTGATGCGTCAGGTGATCAACAAAATCTGTGAGATTGACTTTAACACAAGCCAGGACCGTCATACTTTTGGCAATATATACGAGCAAATATTAAAGGATCTTCAATCTGCTGGCAACGCAGGAGAGTTTTATACACCACGAGCCATTACGAAGTTTATGGTCAATCGGGTGGATCCAAAATTAGAAGATTCGGTTCTTGATCCAGCCTGTGGTACTGGAGGATTTTTAAGTTGTACTATCGACCATAAGCGTGAAAACTATACAAATAATACAACTGACGAGGAAATTCTTCAATCAAGTATTAACGGAGTAGAGAAAAAGTCCCTCCCTCATATGCTCTGTGTGACAAATATGATACTGCATGGAATTGATACACCTACAAAGATTAAACATGATAATACACTGAGTCGACCTTATAAAGATTATGGAGAAGCCGATCGAGTGAAATGTATTATCACCAATCCTCCATTTGGTGGTATGGAAGAAGATGGTATTGAGAATAATTTCCCGGCAACATTCAGAACTCGTGAGACAGCAGACTTATTCATGGCTCTAATCATCAAATTGCTTAAAGTTGATGGACGGGCTTCAGTGGTGTTACCTGATGGTTTCTTTTTTGGTGAAGGAATGAAAACCCGATTGAAAGAGAAATTATTGGATGAATGCAATCTACACACTATCGTCCGTTTACCTAATGGAGTTTTCAACCCATATACTGGTATAAAAACCAACCTGTTGTTTTTTACTAAGGGTAAACCAACTGAAAATATTTGGTACTATGAACATCCATACCCTGAAGGGGTGAAAAGTTATAATAAAACAAAACCCATGCGCTTTGAGGAATTCAAGACAGAGATGGATTGGTGGGGAAATGAAGAAGATAGTTTTAAATCAAGAGTTGAAACAGATCAAGCCTGGAAGGTCTCAGTAGATGAAATCAAAAAGCGCAATTATAATTTGGATATTAAGAACCCACATGTTGCAGATCAAATCAATCATGATCCGGCGGAGCTCTTGGCAAAATACGCTGACCAGCAGAAAGAAATTGGCGGAATAAGAAATCAACTCAAAACAATACTATCCGATGCATTAGACCGTGGGGATTCACGTTGAGTATTCAGAATGTTGTTATTGATCATATTGATACTTGGACAACTGCCAAAGATCAAAAAGCAAAAGGTGGTCGTGGACGAGGTAAGAAGTCCAATAATCAGAGTCAGTATGGCGTTAAAAAATTACGTGAATTGATATTAGATTTAGCAGTCCACGGAAAACTTGTTATGCAAGACCCTAATGATGAACCAGCATCTGTACTTCTTGAAAAGATCGCTACAGAAAAAGCCAGGTTGATCAAGGAGGGCAAGATCAAAAAGCAGAAACCATTACCTGAGATTAGTGAGGATGAGAAACCTTTCGGGTTGCCAGATGGGTGGTATTGGACCAGGCTTGGCGAGGTTACTACATATGGGATCACAGAGAAATCAGAGTGCAATGATGCCAATGAAAATACATGGATCTTGGAATTAGAAGATGTGGAGAAAAGCACATCTAAACTACTAAACAAAGTTAGAGTTGCCGAAAGACCTTTCAGAAGTTCCAAAAACATATTCCTTAAAAACGATGTTATCTATGGCAAGCTTCGACCATATTTAGACAAAGTTATTATTGCAGATGAAGTTGGAGTTTGCTCATCTGAAATGATTCCAATTAGAGGATACTTCGGTATTGTACCTGCATATCTAAGATTGGTTTTAAAATCACCATATTTCAAATTTTACGCAAATAATTTTACCCATGGAATGAATCTCCCAAGGTTGGGAACGGAGAAAGCTCGACTTGCTTTATTTCCATTTGTTTCTGATTTTATGCAATACCGCATTGTATCAAAGGTTGATGAACTTATGGCATTGTGTGATAAATTAGAACAGGAACAAACTGATAATGATGAGACCCATCTGCTTTTAGTCAAAACCTTACTTGACACGCTCACCAATGCCAAAGATCATAAAGATTTCATTGAGTCCTGGTGGCAAATTGAGCACAACTTTGATATTCTCTTTACCACTGAAGAAAGTATTGATGTCCTTAAACAGACTATCCTTCAACTGGCAGTAATGGGTAAGCTTGTTCCTCAAGATCCAAATGATGAACCCGCTTCTGTACTACTCAAAAAGATTGCCTTAGAAAAAGCCAGGTTGGTCAATGAAGGTAAGATCAAAAAGCAGAAACCATTGCCTGAGATTAGTGAGGATGAGAAGCCGTTCGAGTTACCGAAGTGTTGGCAATATATTAGGTTGGGTGAGGCGATCAATCTTATATCTGGTCAACATCTGAAACCAGCTGAATACTCGGAGACACAGGACCAAACGATGATCCCATACCTAACGGGTCCCGCAGAGTTTGGTCTCGAAAATCCAATCCCAACACGATTTACACTTGAAAAGCGGGCTTTTGCAGAAAATGGTGATGTTCTGATCACTTGTAAAGGTTCTGGAGTAGGGAAACTAAATATTGCGGATACTCAAATCGCAATTAGTAGGCAATTAATGTCGATGCAACCAATGGTTATTACCACTCAATATTTGTTTTTGATGGGGGATAGTTTATATAATAATATCCGTAGTAAGATTGTTGGAATCGCTATTCCCGGAATTTCCAGGGAAGATGTTTTGGAGGCAATTATTGGACTACCCCCCATAGCTGAACAACAAAGGATTGTCGCAAAAGTCAGTAACTTATACTCGATTTGCGATTCGCTCAGAGTACGCTTGAATGTTGCTCAAACTACCCAAGTACAGCTTGCTGATGCGGTGGTTAAGTCTGTGACATGAAAAATGACATTAATAATTATCACATTTGATACAGGAGGAAAAGAATTTGCGCATTAAAAGTTTGGAAATAGGCAAATTCAAGAACTTAGAGGATTTCAATATTGAGTTTCAGAGCGATTCACTAATTGACCTTATTATTGGGAAAAATGGATGTGGTAAATCAAATTTCTTTGAAGCCATCGTTGAAATATTCCGGTGGTTGAATGAACCAGAAACCATAATACCTTTCGAATTTAAACTTGGATATGAGATTAATGGAGATGAAATTACTGTTGAAAATACAGGTGGCATTCTGCATGTAAATGGGAAGTCAGTTAAGAGAATTAATAAAATCTATCTACCAGAGAATATAATTATTTACTATTCTGGTCACAATGATACTGTCTCACAATTTATTAACGATTATGAGGAAAAGTTCAAAAAGCAAATAAAAGGAGATGAGTTAAAAGATCTAAGACTTTTTTTTGGGTTAAATACTCATCATAGATTAATTTTATTACTGACAATTCTATTACTTGACGAAAGCTCCATCATCCGTAAACATCTCTGTTCTCAAATTAATATAGATAAAATATATTCAGATATAAAATTTATTTTTAAAAAGCCATTCTTTTCAAAATCAACGTTAGAATCCTGGGATGATATGCCTTTTTGGGGGGTCAAAGGATATTTGAAATCCGTTTTGATGGAAATGGAGAAAAATAGATCAAAGAGTAATGAAACAAGAGAAGAAGGCTATATTGCAAATAGGGAAGAGTATGTCATATACTCAACTTTAGATGGATTAAGAGATCACTTTAGTGATTTTCCTCCAATCAATACTTTTAGATACTTTGATGATCTGAGAGTAATTGATATGATCAAAGAAATTAGTTTCGATGTAAAACTAATAAATGGGCAAATAATTAATATTAATCATTTTAGTGATGGGGAGTATCAAACATTTTTTATAAATGGTATACTCGATTTATTTAAAGAGAGAAATTGCCTTGTGCTTTTGGATGAACCAGATTCATTTCTTCACCCGGAATGGCAGCATAAGTTAATAAAAAATATTCTGGAATATATTCCAGAGATTAATAATAATAATCATATTCTACTGACAAGTCACTGTGCCTCTACAATAGTTTCCTCCGAGGATGACGTGGTAAATATGTTCGAAATAAAAGATAAACAAGTTAAGTCACTTTCAGTCTCAAGGAATTATGCAATACAGAAATTAAGTTCAGGTTTAATCACTCTGAATGAAGAGAGTCAAATTTTGAGTATAATAAATAAAATCAAAATTGATGATAAACCAATTCTTTTTACTGAAGGACCAACGGATATACCAATTATTGAGTTAGCCTGGAGAAAATTAAGAACAGGTCCATTACCTTTTTCTATTATTAATGCCTTTTGTTGTTCATACCTTAGAAGGCTAATACAGGATGAAAGTATATATGCAGAGGCGGGAGGAAATACACTGTTTGCATTATTTGATTTTGATGAAGCTTATAATGAGTGGAATTCAATTTCTCTCAAAGGTGAGTTACTTGAAAGTGACCCATACAAAGGATTATGTTGTAAAGTTAAAAATCAGAATGGATATGCCTTTCTTTTACCTGTACCACAAGAAGGAAGGATTAAATCTCAGGTAATAAAAAATAGTACTTCATTTGAATCGTATAAACATGAGTCACGCCTTTGTATAGAGTTACTATTTTATGGATATGAGGAAGTCGAGGACTTTTTTCAAGAAGTTGATGAACGTGGTGGAGGGAAAATAATTCAATTTAAAGGTGACAAAAAACATTTTGCAAATGACATAATAAATAAGCTTGAAGCTGAAGCATTTAATATCTTTGAACCATTATTCTCCTCGATTGAGGAGAAAATATAAATTATAGAATTTATTTAATTTCATCTCTCATTATCCATGATGTGTTTGACAATTTTCCTATCATTTAGAAAAGTTGAAAGACACACTGAGGTATAATTATGTTAAGGTATGTTAAAGTTATTGATGGTCTTGGCCCCATTCTTTTTGAGAAAAGTAATCGTGCAAAGCGCATGAATATCAGCGTTCGACCTTTCTCCGGAGTTCGAATTGCCGTACCTAAATTGGTCTCTTTTTCTGAAGCTGAAAAACTGGCCAAATCAAGAGCTGCATGGATAATCAAACAAAAAAGTAAGATGGCTGTCATTGAGAATGAAATGCGTCAGATTGCTAAAGATGAAATAGACATAAATCTTGAAGATACTGTGGCCAAGTTAAGAGCCAGATTAAATGAATTGGCTTTAAAGCATAAACTCTTTTTTAACAGAGTAACCTTCAGGAATCAAACCACCAGATGGGGTAGCTGTTCTCTAAAGAATCACATCAGCTTAAATCTTAAACTTATAATGCTCCCTGATCATTTAATAGACTATGTGTTATTGCATGAATTGGTTCACACCAAAATCAAAAATCACGGACCTAATTTCTGGCTGGCATTGGATAAATTAACTGGCAATGCCAAAGCTCTTGATAAAGAGCTAAAGGGATACCGGATTAGAAGGAATCCAGATAATATCCCATTGAAATAAGTCCTTTCATATCCCAAATCGAAAACTTCTTGATTATATTTTGACTTCCTCACTTTTGGTCTAAAAACCCATAACGAATAAAAAAAATCACCAGCTATTAATTTATTTAAAAAGATTTAATAAATTTTGATATGACACAATCTAAAAATATCAAACTAACAGCGAAGCAGGAGTTATTCTGCCAAAAGGTAGTTGAGGGGAGGTCGTTATCAGATGCCTACCGTATAACATACAACACTGCAAAAATGAAGGGCAAAACAATTAACAACAAAGCCTGGGAACTATCAAAAAACGGGGAGATTACGGGGAGACTTAAAGAGCTTAGACATAGAGCAATAGCCAAGCATGATGTAACCGTAGAAAATGTGATCCGGGAGATAATGAAGATTGCTTTTCTAAATACCCAGGATTTATTTGATGATAAAGGGGAACTTATCCCTATTCACCTACTCCCCAGGGACACCGCAGCAGCAGTTGCAAGTATAGAAGTCACTCTCTCCAAGATTGTGAATGGTAAAGAGGGATCCGCAGACGAATATGAATATCTCAAGAAGATCAAGACCAATGACAAGCTGAAGGGCCTGGAGATGCTTGGCCGATACCTGGCAATGTTCACGGATAAGGTCCTGGACCTAACTCCCAGGGAAGTTATGGAAGAAGCGTACCACGAACAGCAGGCAACAACAGCAAGAGCCATGTTAGAGAAGTATAATAAAACAGAGAAACTTACAGTATCCGATGCTGCAATCGAGCCAGCTAACTAAAAACAAATTTCATCCCTATATGGTAGCTGACCTGGTAGCCCAGGGGGAATACACAGAGGCCGATTTTATATCCTTTGTGGATACTTACAATTCAAAGCCTCTTGAATTTTATTGTCCCAATGGCAAACAAGAAGAATTTATAGAAACAGTAGCTACATGCAACCAGGAAGTAGATACCCCGGTGATCCTGGTAACTTATGCCAATTGTGTAAGCAAGACCACAACATCCTTACAGATTCTCATGAATATCATCTATGGACCTCAAAACGGATGGTTTGACCAACCTTTATTCAAGAATTTTCCATATCCAAAAGGAGCAAGGTAATGTTGCACGGCTGACGCTCTCAAGAACAAAGTGGTGCCTGAGATTGAGAAACTGGCTATACCCTATACCTTTTTCCCTATCCAAGCGTGGAGAGCTTATTACAAGCGAATATAGAGTTAGTATGGATTGTTATTACACCTAACGACATTGGATCAGGATCCCAAGATATTTGAATCAACTGACGGTTGCGTGCTGATACTCAAAGAATATGATTGAAGTACAACTACTCAAAATCTCTGACAAGACGAAGACCAAAAAATATTGTTGTGTTATTTGGATATTGGCACGGTCCGGTGCTCCATAATTGAAGAATCAAAATCTTTCAAACATCGGACTGAATAACCGTATTGCTTGTTCGTATAAGAATTTGCTATCTCAGCTACACCAGAGTCTACCCTCCAGCTACTCGCTGCATAATCATATATTTCTGTCGAAGTCCAATAAAAAGTTCTGTATCCAATATTAGTATAATCATTAAAAGATCGATAACCACTGGGTAGAGCTGTAAACCCACTTTCGTTTGTAGCACCAAAATTGGGTTCATGCCATAATCCGTCACTATCCTCTAAGGTCCCAATTGATTTCAATGCTCCACCGGCAACAGCATCACCACCGAGGAAATTAATTAATTGTAGCCATTCGTCATCAGTAGGTATATGCCAACCCACTGGTGCGAGATTTCTCTCATCATTGATCGCATACCAATTATAAAGATTCCCATAGATATCTGTGTTTAATGGAGTATTGTTATAAAAGCAATATGCACCTGTGGAAAGGGCTCCCCATTCATTACCATCGGCGATTTGTGGTATTGGGTCACCGTTACGGAAGTGAGTCACCTTTAAGTTATCAACCATCCATTCCTGATTGCCAATAATGATTGAAACGATATCTAAACAGCTCCCATCGTCATAGAATGCTTCAGGGTTGTAATTTGGTGCATTAGGGTCAGTGCATCCCAAAGTTTCAGGGTTAAGAATAATATCAACTAAAGCCACAATATCAATTATGTTTAAAAAACCATCTTGATTTAAATCCATATAGTCAATATAATTAACGCCAACTAAAACGACTTCAACAAGTTGGACTAAATCAACTACATTTATCTCACCATCCATTGTTAAGTCACCAATATTGGGATATAGACACGAATCATCTTCATATATTGCATTTTCATCATAGTTAACAGCGTATTGATCAATACAGCCAAAGCAATATTGAGGTTCATTTCCAGTAGTACCGCCTACACATCCACATTCATCAATAAATGCTTGTCCGTCACAATCATTGTTACAATCAATTCCATGATTTTCTAATAAACCGGTGTTTCCTTCAACACAATAATAGCATTCGTTGTAATAAGCAACTCCGTCGCAATCACCAAAACAGTCTTGGTCACTATTCTCCAAATGATTTGAAGTACCACCTGAACAGACTCCACAATCATCAATAAATGCTTCACCATCACATTCCATCATGCAATCATAAAAAAGACAACTTTCGTCTTCAATATTCGCCTCAGGATTATAATTACATGCATCATCTATCATGCATCCATATACTGGCATGACACAGCTTCCATCATCCACATTTGCTCCATTATTATAGTTAATTGCGATCGGATTCATACAGCCATAGATTAAATTGACAAATAAATCAACAGAAGCTGTTCCCATCGGAGTATAAACTCCAGTCCCATCGAATAGGTCTATGTCGATATTAATAATTTCAATTTCTTCACTTGCATCCCAATAACGAAATTGAAGGGGATTCCCTGAAGTGAACCCATCAATTTCTGGTGAGTCAGGATTATCAATAGATATGATGAATTGTAACGGTGAATAAATTTCTGAGATTAGTTGGATAAATCCTATGCAAACATCATTATCATAAATACCTATTTCATCGCCAATCCTTAAATTTGAGGTCTCAATTGTTGCTGAGTAAACATAAATCCCCATAGGACTCATGGGGAAATCTTGCGCTACAGATTGAAAATGTATATCAATATCAGAAAGATAATAGCAGGACCCATCGTCTACTGTTGCTTCAGGATCGAAGTTAATGGCACCCTCATCTAAACAACCTGCATAGATACAACTTCCGTCGTCTGATATTACTTCTGGATCGTAATTGTATGCAAAAGGATCTGTACAACCATACCATCCAAAACTTATGAGCCACATATCATAGCTACTATCTCCAAACGAGTTTGTAGCTCCTACCATAACAAAACCTTCATCATTAGTTTGTTGGACTGACTTTCCACTATCATTTCCATCTCCTCCGTAAACCAAATTCCATTCTTCATCTCCATAAGAATCAGTTTTAACAATAAAAACATCATTTTCAGTTTCTCCATAAGACATTGTGTGTCCGACAATAATAAAACCACCATCGCTCGTTTGTTGGACACTGTGTCCAAGGTCAGGAGTTTCCCCACCATATGTCTGACTCCATTCTTCATAACCGTTCGCGTCTGTTTTGATGAGCCATATATCATCATCTGGGTCACCATTACTAAAAGAAGCCGTACTTCCAGTGATTACAATACCACCATCCAAAGTTTGTATTAAAGAGTATCCATAGTCATCATTGCTTCCACCAAATGTCCAATTCCACTCATTGTTGCCATTAGAATCGGTTTTAATAAGCCAAACATTTGGATCATGTTCTTCATTACTTCTTGTAGAGCCGATAGCAATATATCCACCATCGCTCACTTGATGAATATCCCTTCCATTGTCATTCGAATCTCCACCATATGTTTGATTCCACTCTTCATTGCCATAAGAATCTGTTTTAATAAGCCATATATCTGGTCCACCATTTCCGAAGGAGTACGTATCACCAATGATAATATAACCGCTATCCATTGTTTGTTGAACAGAATATCCAATATCATGTTGATTCCCCCCAAACATTGAGTTCCATTCCTCATTACCATTAGGATCAGTTTTTATTAACCAAACATCTGCACCTCCATTTCCATAAGACTGAGTATATCCGACCATAATAAAACCACCATCGCTCGTTTGTTGGACACGGTTTCCAAATTCAGGATTGTTTCCACCATATGTCTGGCTCCATTCTTCATAACCATTCGAATCTGTTTTGATGAGCCATATATCTGTACTACCATTTCCAAAGGAATCTGTATGTCCGATAATTATGAAACCTCCATCATTGGTATTTTGGATGGATGTCCCAAAATCAAAACCATCCTCTCCAAAAATCTTTGTCCAAAGAGTGTCAGGTTGGGCAGAAATTATTGCTATTAACAAGAAATATGGAATAATATTTAATGTTTTTGTTAATAACCTGTGCATAGTTTCTCCTAAAGCAAAAACCCACAGGAATCCCACGGGTTTGATTTTTTAATATGTAAATGTATCTTCATGTCCTTAATTTTATTAATATCCTTCGAAATCGAACATGAAATTACAATAATAATTACGATTTGAAAGAAATTTATCTATATATTTTTACTTGATATGCACTCCCAATCTCTGGTGTATTGCTCAAACCTATAGATTAGAATATCTATATCGGATATATGAATATAGGGAGGGGCTATTAAGTAATGCCAGTACATGTCACAATAAGCGATTTCTTCTATAGTGAGGGAGTAACCTCTACTTTTGGCAAATAATTTTATGTGGTAGAGTGTGTATTCTTGGTGGAGTTCGAATTGCATGATTTTTCCTTCAATAAATCAACTGAATATGTAACGAATTTACTCTTCACAAATTAAGTAACAAAAAATATCCCATTAAATGCTGAAGCATCTAAAATATTCATAGCAACATCTCCTGACTTTTTTTCTTATTATTTCGCCATATTTAATTCAAATTAGATTTGTTATGATGACTTATTCAATGTATTCACTGTGAATGCATTTCAAATATAATAATATTTTACTATAATTGAATTAATAAGGTTATCTTCCCTATATTTATTTGGATCATCACCAGCATGTTGACTCATCCATTTATCCGAAATGGTTATCTTCTTTACTTGTTTATTTCGCAGTTCTTCCATCAATGTTAAAATATTCTATATTTTAGGAGGAGTTTCTGTCTGTATGATTTTATCACTATTAATTTCTAATTTATAGGATTTAGCATACTATTTCTACCCTTTCCAAATTATTGGCTCTCAATAAATTGGAATACTTGGTTATCTTGACTATATTTTAATAAATAAGAAATCATCTCCATCATATCGGTGTATACACATACTTCTTGGTTGAATGGTTTGCTTATATCGCAGAACGTGAGACTTCCACAATTCTTGTTGATCCAATTCCAAAAGAGGTAAGTTTAGAACATGATGGCAAACGAATTAAATGAACTAAAGAAGATTGTTGATCAAAGGATCAACCAGGAGGACAGGATATTCCTGATGCTGGAGCTCCCAAGAGGCGAGAAATTATACGAACTCCACAAGGACCAACTGGGAGCGGGAAACAAGGCGTTCGGGGCACTTCTACGGACACTGACGAGACAGTACGTGGAGCTTAACCTGATATTGGGAATGATTTGCGAGCAGATCGAGTATCAGCCCAATCAGACCATGTGGGAGGACAGCAAACCCTTGAGGCTGATGGCCAAGCTGTTTCCCGGATTGGAAACTCTGGATTGGTATCAAAGACAGTTAGGGATGATGATGGTGCCAATAAATCACTTCTGGTACAAGGTAGTTACTCCCTCTGACCTTAACCGCCCCTACGACCCACAAAATCCCAATGACGATCTTTCAATAGTAATACCGATGTTATCCTCCAAAATGCAAATCCCAATGCCCTAACAGATCCCTACTATCTTTGTTTAGTTTGATTCTCTAATTCTATAACCCACCCTTAGCAATAACCCTTGATGCTTTTTCACAATCAATAAAATATCACCTGCCCCCCCTGCCTTTTGCACTATGTTGCACCATAAATATTTCATTCGCCATATCCATTGATAATATGTACTCATTGGTTCTGCCACCGCTTTCTAAATTTTTAGAAAACACCCAATAGTCCTCACTTTTGATTAAATCATAGTCTTTTGTCAGGTTAATTTTTCAATCTTTGAATATTCAGCATGAATTCTTCTACCAAAAGGTAGTTGAAGAAAAGTCTTTATCAGATGCCTACCGCATAGCTTACAACACCACAAAAATGAAAGATACAACAGTCAATAATAATGCCTGGATACTATCAAACAAGAGCGAGATTACAGCGAGATTTGAAGATCTAAGGAAGAGAGCAATAGCCAAGCATGACATAACGGTTGAAGATGTTATAAGAGATAATGAAGATTGCCTTTCTAAACACCCAGGACCTAATGGATGAGAAGGGCGAACTTATCCCGGTTCATCTCCTTCCCAGGGATACCGCAGCTGGCCATACCCAATAGAAGTATGGTACTGTTGCGCAGCTGATGCTCTCAAGAACAAGGTGGTGCCAGAGATTGAGAAACTGGCTAAACCCGATAAATACCTCATCCAAAGGTGGAAAGGCTTAATAGAGCGAATTTAACTTTAGTGATGAGTGGTTAGTATACTTGAAAACATTCTACCAGGACCCCAAGACTTTTGAATCTGATGTTATTGGAATGGCGATCCCTTAAATACTATGATTGAAAACAGATATTTATAATAATATTAATCACATACATCGATTCCATACCCTATTTTAAATCATTGGATTATTGTGATTTTTTAGTCAATGATTAAATCATTTTAATATAATCATTTAATTAGACATCTTTTTTGGGCAGAATTACAATGATTAAAATGATCTTTTTCCAGACCAGCAAACCCCTTTCAGATATTTTCAAGTACGACACTTTGGCCATCCTTACAGATAAGTAGTAATCAATACGCTGCCGACCTGATTTTTGATTACCACGCTGCCGTGGTTTAATCCAATAATCAATATTCTCCTCGAATACCTTGCTCTTTGTTAGAAATGACTTGACCCAATCACTAAAATGCCTCTTTGATCCAAGCATAGTATATAGCTCTCTGGCATCTATTACATTGCCATTATCGGTCTTGGTTACTTTTATTGTATCATCCATTAGTAATGTTTAATAAATCCACACAGTGATAATTGGGTGGGTGGATTCCAAAAGCCCACCCCCCCGTAAGGGGTGGAAATTGGAATAACATCATAACTTAAATAATAACATTAGTTATAACGATTCCAGCATTCATATTGGAATGGTTGGAATTGGACAAGTTTCACCTCGACAGGATTTCCAATTTCCAAATTGGAAAGATTGGAATTGGAATTTATTCCTTTGGTTTTTTGTACCATAATCCATCCTTTTCAACAAGATAACGTTTGTACTTATTAAATAATGTATTACATGTTTGGGTGCCCAATTGAAGGTCTTCCTTTAACTTCTTTATTATCTCAGGCCTTTTGATTCCGGCATCATTTTCAAAATAACTCATAAGGACATTAAATCGATCTGAAAACGAATCATCTACTCTCTCAAAAAATAGTGTATCAGGGTTTAATGAGACTTTCACGGATGGCAACATTTCACTATTACGGATCTTTTCATATGTTAGTAGCCGATTTGGAGAGGCTTTGTCTTTCCAGTCAAGTCTGATTACTGTATCAAAATCGCCACTTACTGAGCTTGCACCCCTTGTTTGGCCTTGCTTTGATACATGATGACAAATTATACCAGACCTTTTTTTACCAGTTACAAAAAGCCTAATAATGTTCATAATATCTTGCATTACCCTATTATCGTTTTCGTCTTCATTATGGCATTTGATAAAAGTATCAATGACAAATATATCTGGACTAAATTTATCTATCTCAGATTCAATCTCTGCAAAATTGCTGGAGTCGTTCAAGTTATAAGGCACTGTAGGCCAGGTTTTGAAATACCCTTCATTAGGTCTAACCTCAAATTGTGTCGCAAGTTTTTTCATCCTAAAACGTAAATTATGGTAACCTCCTTCAGCAAGAAAATATAAGACCTTATATGCCCTGTCAATTCTATGCCCGAGCCAGTCCTTCCCAGCAGAAAGATGCATAGATAAATTTAATGCCAGTATAGTTTTACCAACATTCGCGTCACTTACAATCCCCATAACTGATTCATTAGGAAGTATTCCTTCAATCATATCAACTGGCTTAGGGCTGTTGTCGTTAACATATCCATAGAAATCAAGTGGTTCCGGAATGACACCAATGGATTTAACAGACTTTTTAGTTGGAACCGATTCGACATATTCCACATTTAGTAACAATTCCTCAAGGTCATTTTCATCACTTGCTTTTAAATGATCCGTGACATCATACCCTTCTGGAAATCCTTCAGGCCAGTGACAAACGCCAATCCTCATTTCAGGGAATCGCCTTTTTAATTCTATTGCACCTTTCATTGACCCGTTCTGCCCTGCATCACCCTGATCATATACAAATTTTATATGTTTCGCAGGTTCAATTTGTGTAAGATTTTTTGGAAGGGAAAGCGCTCCGGTACTGCTTGATACAGCTTGATAGCCATTTGACAGCAGCGTCACCGCGTCTTTTTCACCCTCTGCAAAAAGAATTAGTTTGTTAAAATCAAAGTCTTTTATCAGGGGAAGAGGATATAATACGCATTGTCCGTGCCCTTTAATTGAATGAGGAGCTTTACCCAACTTAGATTTATGAAATTTGATATTGATCGGTATAAAATCTTCATTTAGAATGGGGTATGTAAAGCATTTTTTTTCAGGACAATGACCGATTAGTAACTCATTCACTATTTTCTTTATCCATGGAGAGGGTGGATTCAATATAGAATAATTATCCATTAAATAATAATGAGATTCCAATACTTTATCCTCATCCTTACCTTCCAACACAGCAGGGAGGGTGGAGCGAATAAGCGAGGTTTTTATATGCTCAGGCCTTGATATCGGATATCTCATTTTATAGCCAGTATCACCGTTTTTTGAATATGGTCTTGGATCAATTCCGATTGCCTCAGCAAATTGATAAGCGTCACCGCTTCCACATCCGGCAAAACAATGCCATATGCCTTTATCGGTATTAAATGATAATGAGGCGTTTGTATCATCATGAAACGGACACAATCCTGTCTTATTAACACCCCTTCCAGTAATACCCGAAACATGATTTTTGAATAACAGATCATAATCCATATCAAACTCCATCTACTGACTTTAATAAGTCCCGCCGGCGGAATAAGATGCTTGATTTCGAAGATCCATTAAGTCGGGAGAATTGCAACGACCCGTCTGCCATCATTCTGCGAATCGTTGTACGACTGCATCTTAGCAATTCTGCTGCTTCTTGGATAGTAAAGTACTGCTGGACCAATTTACATTCCAGCATTGATTCAATCCGGGAAAGGCGGGATGCTATTTCTTCATTTAGAACCAAGGCGCTCTCTGCGTCTATTCAGAAAGGCTTCAATTGTCTTTATGGAATCTTTATGTATCATCCGGGGAATTCCTCGGCCTTTGGAAACAAAATTTACAAATTTATTTCGACAAAGGTAATCGAGGTCAAGGGGTCTTAGGTCGGGATAGTCGTTTAGAATTTCTAAACTTGTTCTATACTTTTCATTATTCGTATCCATATCGGTACCTGTTAAAAACGTTTTTCGTTAACATATTAATTCACGTTTATCCACACCTTTAAGAATGTGGACTATTTGCATTTTATTGTCATTGAAAACCGTTAGGCATCCGCATGGGATGAATATCCTGAAGGAATTCTGTTGTTTTATTATTTTAGTATGTTCGATTACCTATCATTAGCACTAAACAGACTATTACCTCGTAAACAACAGCAATAATATAGATAGACATCATTATTTTAGTTTAGGGGTTTTTTATAAAATCGTAAATTTTATTCAGATGAGTGTTGTTTACCATATCCGACTTTTTAAGTCGTGTCCCTACTGTGTCCCGTTTGAATGCACAATATTGAGCAATATTGGATAATCATAGGTAACAAAAAACCTTTGCCGTAACAAAGGTTTCTCGTCGTGAATTGAAGTGTACCCCGGACAGGATTCGAACCTGTGACCTACGGATTAGAAGTCCGTTGCTCTATCCAGCTGAGCTACCGGGGCAGAATTTGATCTTAGAATTTTGCAATTTACTCGAATTGCAGAGCAATAAATT
>Ga0233429_1001413_pt1 | contig 29150 bp, 29 predicted proteins | sample SI_118_April2016_3_FD_179879 | JGI IMG/M metagenome (GOLD analysis project Ga0233429, IMG submission 179879) | Seawater microbial communities from Saanich Inlet, British Columbia, Canada - SI_118_April2016_135_MG | ecosystem: Environmental > Aquatic > Marine > Inlet | place: Canada: British...
AGCTGGTTAGAGCAGCGGAATCATAATCCGCGTGTCGGGGGTTCGAGTCCCTCCTCCGCTACCAATAAAAAGACCCCGCGCCCGAAAAGGCGTGGGGTTTATTGATTAGGCATTATGTGGGATTCGCTCTCAATTTTTTATGCATTATTAATTCCAAGCATTTTGAAGAAGGTTTCATGGCGCAATCTGGCATTAGAAATCAGGTCTTCATAAGTAATAGCGTGAACAAGACCTAATTTCTTTACATAACCAAAATAGCTGTTAGCCCCTTCAATCTTCTCTAATCGCGATTCACATTTTTTTTCCAAGTTTTTTGTCATATCAGCAATGAGGAAGCAATGTACCGGCCTTGATTCTGTGATTTTGATCTGTCGCCCGTCATAGGTCTTGTCGCCTGAAATACCTTTTTGAAGCGATTTTTTATAATCTATAAAGCGGTCAAATGGATCTTCCGTATCCCATTCATTCTTGCTTGACGTGGTGTATCCAGATTTTGAAGGGCGTTTAAACTCTACAATGAAGACGGGGGACTCTTTTTCTTTGTCTCGACCAAACGCTAACTTCTCATCTAATACAAAAAGAACATCAGGTCGTCCCAAGTTCGAACTTGGAGTGAATTGATTCAAAGCTGTATCTGAGGCTAAGAATGAATAAAAAGCAAAACGATCGTCTAAGAGCCATAGATTGTGATCTATCAATTTGTTTTTGTTATCTACTCTATGCATTGGGCAGATCAGGGTATGGATTAGATCTTCTTTGAAATGCTTTCCGTTTTCAGCTAACCCCATGTAATTATCTAAAAGGTCGATTACTGCCCTTCTTCGAACCATGTACTCAGCTAAAGTTGCATTGGTCTCCTTTGTTAGTTTTGGGCGTAAATTGTCAACCAACTCAACGATTTCTTTTTCTTGATCTATGCTAATTTTACTTTTTTCAGCAGCAACTTCTTCAATTTTTGTGACTAAACTTATCGTCTCCTTCTTGGTTTTCCTGTGAGCTCTAATTTTGTGGATAGCAAGATCTGATAAAATATCTTCTGGTGTAATAAACTTATAAGGCAGTTTTTCGATGTAATTCTTAGGTGTACTGGACGTTATGGATGGGAAGTCAGCCTTAAGCCTTTCGTATACTTCTTTCTGGTTGTCTTTAACTTCTTCCATGTATTTAGACAGAAAACTTATGACACTTCCAAGAATACGCTCTTTTAATTTTGCTACATCTTCATTTGGCAAATCTAAATGCGTGCGTTCTTGATTTATGTGTTTATTGATAAATTTCCCTTCGAGAATACCAATGTATTTGCATCCATCAAAAGTTTTCATACCCAGTTGATTATCAAGGATATAATCAAAGCCGACCCTTTGATCTGCCGCAAAATACACGGCATTACGCGCGTTCCCTGGCTTGGTCATATCAGTGGGGGAGGATTTTGGTGCGTATCGTGAAGTTATTTTCATATGCACTATATCAAGGGAAACCTCTTTGTCCTCAGTAGTCGTGAAGATGATTTTTCCTTTTTGTTTTTCTTTAATGTTCTTTTTTAATTCTGACGCAATATCAATTTCTTGATCGTTATCACTAAATATAATTTCAGGACATTTGCCGGAAATGAACACGGGTAAAAAATGTCTAATTATATGGTTCGCTACAGTCTCTCCCTTTGCTGGGAACGTTTGAAAATATCCCTGCCGCATATCCTGAAGGTTAACGGTTGTCCCTGTGTCTTTCCCTGTGCCGCCTAGGCCAAAAATGTGATTGGAGATTGCTCCGTTTTGGTTAATCTGGAAATTGAATGAGCGGGTATGCAGTTTATTTTCAAATTGAAATACGCTATCGACTTTTGTTGCGTTAAACGTTTTAAGCCATGTTAGTCGTCCAACTCCCTTCCCTCCTCGTTTCAACTTGTGATCGGTGTCGGGTGTGAGAAAAGATAGAAAATTCTCATCTGTAAGCCCTATTCCATTATCCGAAATAGACATATTTAAGGAATCACTTGATCTCCGGATTATGATTTCAATTTTACCCTTGTCGAATTTGGAGTTTCCAAACCTATCTTGAATAGCTTGAATGCTATTCATGATAGCTTCTAAGAGAGGGTAAACCGACGGCCTTGAGCATGATTTCCATGGCCCGGCCCAGGGCCTTGTGGCTGGAAACCCCCAAGACCGTTAGCTCAGACGGTATGAATCCCCTTCGCTTGGACATAAACAGCCTTCATCCCAAGAAAACGCACGCCAAAAAATGCATGCCAAGAAAACGCACGAGATGCAGCCCCTACCGAAAACGGGAGCTCATTTCTTCTTTCACATCCCCGGAAAGTTTACGCATGCTCCGGCGATATTGAAAAGGCATATGTTTTTAGGGGCTCTTGCAACCTGTTTCCGGGCGATGTTGGTGACCGGGTGCCTCCTCCACACCCAAATTCAAGCCCCCACCGGCCCTGCCGGATGGGTTTTTGGGTTTCCAAACAGTCCGTCATTCCCAACGAAAGCGGACCCTGTTCTTGCTGCTATGGTGTGTCTGCTATTGACCAGGATGAAACATCTATTTGTTGAGCATTCCATTCCGGGTTAAAATTTTTATGAAGTCTTTTTAATTTTGCAATGGTGATGCCAAATGGCTGAACGCGAGATTTCCGCGACGCCACTCCAACTGACCGACTTGCCTGAAGAGTTAAAGCTTGTCCAGGATGCATGGGTTCAAGCCAAGGGGAGTGATATTGGTCCATCCCGCAAGGCTTTCGATCTTCTTTTTATACCTCTGAATCTTCTCCCTTATTCTTCGGTCACAGACTATTTTGCTGACAGCGATGAGTTCATTATTCGCTTTTTTGGAACCGGATTGGTGAGTATCGACGGTATTGATATGACTGGGAAAAATCTATCTGAGACATCCCACCCCGATCTGAGGCGCCTTTTGGAAAGTCTTTTTCGCAAGGTCGTGGATGAAAAGCATGAAAATTTTTCTGAGTTTAATTTTCTCTCTAAATCAGGGACCCAACGTATGTCGATAACTGGCCGCTGGCCGTTGTCTGAGAATGGCATTGATGTTTCCGGCATCTTGTCCGTGATATACCTCGCAGATGACAAGCAACATTTGAATGAAATACTTGGCAGGGATGATTCCAGGTAAAGTTAACGCCGGTAAACAGTATAAAACGACGGAAAATATCTGGATGGTTTCCAACGAAATACACTGAAATTATGAGAATAATATCCGCACCATAATCCGCGTGTCGGGGGGGCGAAAAAAACAAAAAAAACCGGCAACGAAAATGTATCCGCCGCCGGTTTATTCTTTTGTGGCTATGTCGCCTAGCTGGTCATAATCCCGATAACGATCAGAATTGCGAACGCGCCTACGATGTAGGTCACAGGCGGAATTTTAAATTTTTTGGTTTCTTCAGTCACTTGTATGGTCTCCGATTTTTCAATCACAAGGCTGGCGGGGCGGCCATAAACATGCCCCGTCAGGCCACGGTTATTATTTTGATTCACGCGTAAGGGAGTTTGCCGGTTTGTCGCTTCAAACAGGATACACCCGTTAAGAAAGGTTCAGGCGACCGGCGGACCCGTCGCATGGAGTTCAAGTGTGCCGCCGCGCAACACATGGCTGTCGCCCAGCGCGACCTGCCCGCCCTGTCGCTTTGGATATTCATCGACAATAACGCCGGTCAGGCCGGTGTCAGGGGACTCGCCTTCATCACGGTCATTGAAAGAGGATGCCTCTTCTTCGGAAAAGACCAGATGCTCATCCGTTGAAAAATTGCCGCCGATATAGCCTGCCTGACCGCAGATAAGCATGGCCATTGGCAGGTATAGCAACAAGGTAAGGCGTCTGAAGCTCATAAACGAAATCCTGAGATTCTGGTGAACAGTGCCCGAGGCTTCGATACATACGGCCATCTTTTTCCCGATGACGCTACCAAAATAATCCCCTTGGCCTTTGGCTTAAGGGGGGGTGCCTACTTTTCGGCAATGTTGGTAATCGGTCGCTGGCGGTGCGGGTATGCGATTTTGGTGAATTCCCAAACGGCGGTGAAGAACTGCTCGCCCGTGTTCTTGCGACAGTAGCCTTCAATCCATTTCATGGCGCGCTCGACGCTGGTGCGGCCCAGCAGGTCGCTGGTGTTGTTATCCTTGATGTTGAACGCCGTGGCAAACCCCATCAGCCACTGACGAAATGTCGCGTCATAGGGGCCGACCGGAGAATCTGGATATTCCCGGGCACTGACATAGTTCGCGCACGTCATTGCGCCTACGCCCCAGTTTTTAAACGTGGCGTGCTTGTCGACGGAAATGTCTTCGTAGAACTGCCGGTCATCCGGCAACATTTCATCGGAATATGTGCCGCCGGGAAAGGCGAGCAACAACAGTGTAAAGACGACTAGACGCAACATTCTGATGCCCCAGGGTACATTCAACAGATAACACATGATTCTTCAGCGTCGACGTTACGGCGTAAATCCTTACCAATTTGTTACCAACTTCCCGGAATCACAGGGAAAAACAGGCCGAGTGGCGGGAATGAGTCGTTATTGGGGTGACATCGGGGCGGGGCTGTGTAGAATTTGAGCCACAACAACCCTGGGCAGGGCTTGAAATGATAAAGGGGTCATTATGTCCAGGGGTTGGTTTTCGGCATTTTTATGGGGGGTCTGTGTGGCGTTGGTGCCGCTTGCGCCCGATTATGCCCATGGTGCCGATACCGTAAGGCAAATCGACGACGCCCCGCCGCGAATTTCCGAGACCATCCAATCAGCAAAGACAGCCCGGAACATCTATCTGGAAGTCCTGCGCCCGCCGCCAATCCGCCATGTCATCGCCATGAACGATATGAAGGGCTGCCTGCGCGCGGCGGAATATTCCAGCGCCCGGTGTATCTCGAAGCTGCCGCAATTGTCCGACAGCGAGACCGGTGTTTTGCGTACACCCGGCTGGTCGGCGAAACCGTTTTATTACGAAGCCGCCCCAAAGCTTGAAGGCAAGGACTTCGGGCCGGTCTATCTGGTTGTCTATCGGGCGCCGCCGAACCGCCATGTCATCGCCATGCCGAGCATGAAAAAATGCCTCGAGGCGATTGCCTTCACGTCGGCCGAATGCATCGAGAAACTGCCCGACTTGCCGGACTCCTCGGTCGGTGTTCTGCAAACCTTCAACACAAAATTCACCCAATAGCGTCCGTTTCAATCAGGCGGCTGGCTGTTTTCTTTTGGTCGTCTCGGCGGCGGGGCCAAAATGCTTCTGGCCGCGTTTCTCTGCCAACTCCACCTGATGCTGGCGTTCCTGAAAACGCAGTTTCTGTTTCGCATCATGGACGTCGTAGCATTTGGGACAACTGACGCCTTCGACATAGTGCGCCGAGGCCTTGTCGTTTTCATCAATGGGTTTGCGGCATGCATGGCAGGTGTCGTAACTGCCCAGTTCCAACCCGTGTTTTATCGATACCCGATGGTCGAAGACAAAACACTCGCCGTCCCACAGCGAGTCTTCCTGTGCGATATTTTCCAGATACTTCAAAATGCCGCCTTTCAGGTGATAGACAGTATCGATGCCTTGTTGGCGGGCATAGGCCGTCGATTTTTCGCAGCGAATGCCGCCGGTGCAGAACATGGCGACCTTTTTTTTGCCGATGGTCCCGGGTGACAGTTCTTTCTGTGCCATCAGCCATGCGGGGAACTCCCGAAACGTCGCGATGTCGGGATCGATGGCTCCGCGAAAGGTGCCGATTTCAACTTCGTAATCGTTGCGCGTATCTATAACAATGACATCCGGGTCAGCAATCAGGGCATTCCAATCCTCAGCCTCGACGTAGGTTCCGACCATTTTATGAGGGTCGACATCGGGCTCGCCCATGGTGACGATTTCTTTCTTCAGTCGCACCTTCATTCGGTAAAACGGTCGGCTTTCGGCATGCGACTCCTTGTATTCCAGATTGTCACAGCCGGGGATTTGTCGGATGTGGGCCGTGACCGCATCGATGCCGTCGCGCGGCCCGGCAATGGTGCCGTTGATGCCTTCATGCGCCAACAGCAAGGTGCCGTAAACACCGGCATTCTGACAGGTTTCAAGCAGCGGCGTTTTCAGGTCTTTGAAATTCGGCAACGCCGCGAATGTATACAGGGCGGCGACGGTAACCGGCGCGCTGTCAGGCGTATTCTGGGGGGGATGCTTGGACATCAAGGTAACAAGGCTCCGTGGGGTCTGAATTCAGTTCTCGGTATCACATGCGACCCCATATGGAAAATACTTAAATCGTTTTACGCCGTATTCGTCGCGCTCTGAACACCGATGACTGACACGTGTGCGGTGCCGTGAATTTAGAGGTTTTCAAAGCTAAGTATTTTTTCTTGTAATCGTCATTGGCAACCCAAATGTGAGTGGGACAATGCTGAATAGTTGCATATCAGATACAGGCGGCACCCCCCCCCGCGAATGTATCGCAAGCAATTATCCCGCCCGATTTTGGGCAACAGATAAATGATTGTCGTATGACAGGTTTGATTTAAGGAGAAGGTAAATGGCGTTACAAGACATCAAGACGAAACCTAAAATTCTCATGGGAATAGCGGTCCCATTGGTCTTGTTGGTTATCTTAGGCGGCCTTGCTATTTTTAATATCAACAAAATTTCAGGGACAACTGCTTCGGTAAATCATACTTACGATGTCTTGGCAAAAGCCAACGATATTATCGCCTCTGGTGTCGACATGGAAACCGGCATGCGCGGATATCTTCTGGCAGGTAAAGAAGGTTTTCTTGATCCATATAAAGGCGGTCAAAAGGCCGCTTATGAGCGTATCGCCGCCTTACAGGAAACCGTAAGCGACAACCCCGGACAGGTTGAACGTCTGGGCGAGGTCGAAAAGACTTTGCGCGAATGGCAGGCCAACGTCACAGAAGTTCAAATCAAGTTGCGTCGTGACATTGGTGATTCCCAAACCATGAACGACATGGCCGCCCTGGTTGGTCAGGCCAAGGGCAAGGCTTTCTTTGACAAATTCCGTGGCCAGATCGCGACCTTTATTTCCCGCGAACAGAAACTTCTGAACAAGCGCGAAAGCGATTTCGCCAAGTTGCTGAAGGGCAGCTCGGTCGACAGTGGCACCGCCGGGAAAACCATCGGTTGGGTCACCCATACCTACAAGGTCATTGCCCAAGCCAATGACATCATCGCCGCCGCCGTCGATATGGAAACCGGCATGCGCGGCTACCTGCTGGCAGGCAAAGAGGGTTTCCTTGCGCCTTATACCGGTGGTTCCAGTAAATTTTTCAAGCTGACCGAATCCCTTCGCAAGACGGTCAGCGATAACGCAGCCCAGGTCAAACTGCTCAACGAAGTCGATAAAACCATCAAAGGCTGGCAGACCAACGTGACGGAACCGATGATCGCGCTGCGCCGCAAAATCGGCACCGCCAAGACCATGGACGACATGGCAGACCTGGTCGGCGAAGCCCGTGGCAAAGTCTACTTCGACAAGTTCCGTGTCCTGATGGGCGATTTCTCGGGCGAAGAAGCCGGATTGATGACAGTCCGCAAGGAACAGAACGCTAGCACCGAGAAAACCACCAGTATTCTGATCATCGGTGGCATCATCGTCGCCGTTCTTCTTGGTGGTGGTATCGGCATACTCATCGGCAACGGTATTGCCGGACCCATTGGCCATATGACCAGCGTTATGGGCGAACTTGCAGAAGGCAATAAGGAAATTGATATTCCTGGCACCGAACGAGGCGACGAAGTCGGTGAGATGGCTGCCGCAGTCCTTGTGTTTAAGGAGAACATGATCAAAGCCGATCAACTGGCCGCCGAACAGGAACAGGAACGTGAAGGCCGTGAACGCCGTGCCAAAATGGTCGATGACCTGACCAAAGGCTTCGATACTGAAGTCAGCGGCGTCATCGGAACGGTTGCCGCCGCCGCGACCGAGCTGGACTCAACCGCCGTCTCCATGTCGGCAACGGCGGAACAAACCACTCAACAATCCAATGCTGCGTCCAACGCTTCGGAAAAGGCTTCGGGTAACGTGCAAACTGTCGCCGCGGCAGCCGAGGAATTGTCCGCTTCGATCAGCGAGATCGGTCGTCAGGTCGGGCAATCGACGAAAATTGCCGGCACTGCGGTGACCGAATCCGAGCGTGCCAACGATATGGTTAAGGGTCTGGCGACTGCGGCCAACAAAATTGGCGAGGTCGTTGCCTTGATTACCGACATCGCCGACCAAACCAACCTGTTGGCGCTGAATGCGACGATCGAGGCGGCGCGGGCCGGTGAGGCTGGAAAGGGCTTCGCGGTCGTGGCATCGGAGGTTAAAAATCTCGCCAACCAAACCGCCAAGGCGACCGAGGAAATATCGAGTCAGATCGGCGATATCCAGGGCGCGACCAAAGACTCGGCCGACTCCATTGCCGGAATTTCCAAAACCATCGTCGAAATCAACGAGATCTCGTCGGCGATCGCAGCCGCTGTCGAAGAACAAGGCGCGGCGACACAGGAAATTGCCCGCAATGTTGAGGAAGCAGCCAGTGGCACGACGGAAGTGTCGAGCAACGTGCTCAACGTAACCGAGGCCGCCAACGAGACAGGCCAGTCGTCCAGCGCGGTGCGTGAAGCGGCTCAGGATCTGTCAACCCAGACCGAAACGCTTAAAGGGATGGTCGAAAGCTTCCTGTCAGATGTTCGCGCGGCATAAACGCAACGGCTGTCGCCGATCACTTTGAAGCCCATCAAAACCTCCACCTGTTGAGAGCATCTTCTCGGCAGGTGGAGTAGGCGTGTGCGCGATCAGCCCCGGTCTTCTATGCTCAGGATCAGGTCTGAAAATTTCACCAGCAGTGGGGTCTTCAGAAAATAACGATCAACCAGTTTTGCGTATTCGAAGGAATCGTAAATAAAGGTTGTTTCCTCGGGCGTGTAATCCCGCGTCTTTCGCGCCTTTACCATTGTGTCGAAAAAAGAGAGCAGGAAACTGTGCAGGTTTAATTCTGAAACATCCCGGTTTTTCGGCGGGGTTACTTGCTCCCGCAATTTCTCTGCTGCTTGTTTGAACCGCTTGATGACCCGCCGGGCATCATCGTCGGTTTCGCTGCCGTTCATGACGTTTTTCTGCAAGGTGCAGTGATAGTCACGACAGACTTTCGGTTTCGTTTCGTGAATGGAACACGTGTTGTCGACAAGGCACACACACGGCGGCACGAAATACACTTTGTCGTTCTTGGCCTTGCGCAGCGGGATCCCGGCTTTGCTGATGTGTTCTATCTCTTCGGGCTCAACCCGGATGTAGGAATGAAGTACCCCCGTACAACACAGACCGCAATACTGACACAGGGCGCTCGCAGTGAAAGCAGTATCTCCGGGGATGGACGTGTTGTTCATAACGGATGGGGACCAATGTTATTTAATGCGCAGCCTGACGGGGCCGGGGAATGTTAATTCATTCCTGCGCCGGTGGCATTGTTTATCCTCTACCCAATCCGCCCTCCAGCCCTGTTTTCCAGTCGTCGGCGAAGTCCTGCAACGTTTTGATGAAATCTTCGTCGTGTTCGGTGCGGTTGATGGTGCAGTGGACGACAATGCTTTCAGCAGACGGCGGGTAGCCTGTGGTCACCGTCCAGGCAAAGCCGTTCGGACAACTGGGCAGGGTGAAGCGCACGCCGCCGTTGATTTCCTCGCGGCGGACAATGAACTGGCCCCAGACCGAATAAATCTCACCCTCGTCACCGTCGGCCGAGATCACCTCGTTGATAGAGGCACACCAGTCGGGCAGAACCGGGATGTTCAGGCGTTGTTTCAGGATTTCCTGATCTGTCTGAACATCGGCGATGGCGAAGAATTCCATGACGTTTAATTACCTTCAGCCAAAATCTTTGCCGCCGCTTCCATATCCTCGGGCCGGTTGACGTTGAAGAACGGGTCGATGGGTTCGGCATCGAACGCCACATGGGTAATACGGTGGCGCGCCGTCCACAGATCAATCTTGCGCATGTCTTCGTCAAGCATGGCCCGGCGCAGGTCACCGGCCAGTCCGGCGGGCCACAATCCGACAACCGGATGGCTGCGGCCATTGGTCTCGGCACAGGTTAATTCCGCCTCGCCATCCAGTACTGGTTGCATCAGTCGGGCGACAAGGTCGTCGGGCAAAAACGGCGTGTCGACGGGCACCGTCAGCAACCATTCACTGTCCGCACGATTGGTCGCCAGCCATTCCATGCCGGTCAGGATTCCGGCCAGCGGTCCGGCCTGCCCATCGATGACATCGGCGATGACCTCAAGCCCGAAATCATTAAAGCGTGATACATCGCCTCCGGCGTTGATGATCAACTCCGATACCTGTGGGGCGATGCGCTTGATGACGTGGGCGATCATCGGTTTGTTGGTCAGAACCTCAAACGCCTTGTCACCGCCGCCCATGCGTCGCGCCTTGCCGCCGGCTAAGATCAGTCCGGTGACGCCTCTCATTGCTCGGGGGCCTCGGCGTCGAAAATCACTCGCTGTTTCCCGGCCAGCACGGTGAAGCGCGTGCCGCGTGCGCGCCCGATCAGGGTCAGGCCGACCTTGCGCGCCAGTTCCACCCCCCATGCAGTAAACCCGGACCGCGAGACCAGCACCGGAATGCCCATCTGCACCGTCTTGATAACCATTTCGCTGGTCAGCCGCCCGGTGGTGTACATGATCTTGTCGTCGCCGCCCATGGAGTTCATGAACATGTACCCGGCGATCTTGTCGACCGCGTTGTGGCGACCGACGTCTTCCATATACAGCAGCGGTTGGTCTTCGTGGCACAGCACACAGCCGTGGATGGCACCCGCTGTCAGGTACAGGCTGGGCATGGTGTTGATGTGCTTCAGCAGCGGCGTCAGCCACGAAGTCTTCAGTATGGCGATATTGCTTAAGCGCGCGTCCTCGAACTTTTCCATGACATCGCCGAACACCGTTCCTTGTGCACAACCCGACGTCAGGGTTTTCTTGCGCAGCTTTTCCTCGAAGTCGGTCTTGCGCTTGGTGCGCACGACGACAATGCCAAGGTCTTCGTCGACCTCGATATCGGTGACCGGGTTGTCAGGGCTCAGCATGTTCTGATTGACCAGATATCCGACCGCCATAAAGTCGGGATAATCGCCGATGGTCATCATGGTTACGATTTCCTGTCCGTTCAGGAACAATGTCAGGGGCCGTTCAGTGACCACCGAAATCTCGATCTCGTTACCGTCCTGATCGGTGCCGCTGACCCGTTCGGTCAGCCGGGCATCATCGGGGTCTGGCGTGATGGTGAATTTGTTCAATTCAGTTTCCCGTCATCGTCGTCGCGTTCACGAAGATAATCGTCGGTGGTGCGAACCGCCGGGCGGTCGCCGCTGGCGAACGGATTATCGGTGTTCTCGAATTGTGCGGCAACCCGGCAGTCGTCGCACATTTTCAACAGGTCGATGCGTCCCGGATCGCTGAACATGGCGTGGCCTTCCAGCTTCGTGACCATGTGCTCGATGGTCGATTTGCCGCCGAACGGCTTGTCGCACTTAATACAGTGAAAGGGCTCTTCTTCTTTCAGCACCAGCCAGTCGGCCCCGGCCTCGGTAAAGTCTATACCGGGGTTTAGCGTGATGACACTTTCCGGGCACGTCGTTTTGCACAGGCCGCACTGGATGCAGTTGCGCTGGGTGAATTTCAATTGCGGTTTGTCCGGGTTGTCGCCCAAGGCGCCTGCCGGGCAAACTCCAACGCACGACAAACAAAGGGTGCAGCCGTCAACATCGATGGAGATGCTGCCGAACGGCGCACCTTCATCCAGCGCCAGTTGGTCGACCGGGGCCGGGGCGACGGTGTGCAGATGGCTCAGGGCTTGGCCCAACGCATCGCGTTTGCCGCCCAGCACCTGATATTCTGCGGCTGATGCAGGGACCGCGCGCGTCATTGAATAAAGCCTGTCTTCCAGCGCGCTCGGGTCGTCGCAGATATCGACGCTGATGATTTCTGCCCCATAGCCAAGTCCGGCGGCGATGGCGTTTGCCAGTTTTGCCGTCTCTTCAATGCTGTCGATCTCGTCGCGCTGCTTCGGCGCGCAAACCATATGCATGCGCGATGTCCCATAAGCCAGTGCCGTCAGCATGAAGTCGATGCCGACCTGGGTCACTTCGTTAACGACGAAGGGCAGGGTGTCGGCGGGCAGTCCGCGACCGTGGCGCGCCATCATGGCGATGGCGTCGGTGCCGAACTCCATGTCGTGAACCAGCAGCACCGGCGTCTCGCCCCCGGCGGCCCCATAGGTCTTCAACAATGTCCTAAGGCGCGTCGCCAGGCCGTTGCCCGATGGCTGGTCATAGCCAATGGCCCCGCTGGGGCAGGCGGCGGCGCACGCCCCGTGGCCGACGCAGATATAGGGATCGATGCTGACATGGTCGCCGTCAGACTGGATGGCGGATGTCGGGCACGCGTCCAGACATCGTGTGCAGCCGGTTTTCTCGTTTCGTGAATGGGCGCACAACGCCGGGGTCAGACGAATATATTTCGGCTTCTCGAATGTGCCGACCATATCGGCGGCATCGAACAGGGTGGCCTCGACCTGTGCCGGGCTGGCTGGGTCAGCGCGGAAATATCCTTCCCGTCGGTCAGGGGCCGGAAACAGGGCGGGCTGACCGGCAAGGTCGATGAAAATATCGCAGCCGATGGTTTGCTTGCCGTCATCAAGCAGGCTGAATTCCAGATTGCCGCGCGACGATGGGCTTGCTGCGGCGAAGTCTTTGAAGGTGATTTCAAAGTTCCCCAGATGACCCGTCGCTATCAGGGCGGTTCCCTGAAAGACCGGGGTTGCGTTCATCGCAGCAGGGGCGACGTCGTCTCCGGGGGTCACCACACAGGTCACGTCCATGCGACCGGCAAGGCGGCGGGCCGCAACTGCTGTGTCCTCGCCGTTGCCATAAACAATGGCCCGGCCGTCTGACGTCATGGTTACGGCCTGCGCCGGTTTCAGCTCCAGCGCCGCCTCGGCAATCAGGGCCGCCATCTTCGCCGTCGCCTTTGCACCGTGCTCGGACCATCCGGCGTTCTCGCGAATGTTGACGTACGAAACATCCGTGTCCGGGGCGTCGTCGCTGGCGATCTCATCGAACAGCGGAGCCTCGCGTGTACAACACACAATGACCGGTTCGCCGTCAGCAACGGCGGTGCGGAAATTATCCAGTTGGCTGCGGCAAAGCTGCGTGTTGATGAACGGCGCTTCGCCGTCGCCGGTCTTCGCCAGGGCCCCGGCATCAAGTTCCATGCTGCCTTCGCAGTCACACACGAGAACGGTTTTACCGTCGATCTTCATTCGTTTACTTCCCTGTTTGACTTGCCTGAATGCAAAGCCTTGTTAAAGATGGGGGGCGATGAACACAAAAGACAAGTCAGAAATCCGTATCGCGGAAACCATGCCCGTCGGCATCGTGCTGGAAAGGCGCGACATCGAACATGCGTGGCAGGACCACACGTGGCACGTTGTCGACGTCTTGCCCGGCGGTGAAGATCGCAAAGACTGGCAGACCTTAAGCGAAGTCGACGGCTCGGCTCGCTTTTATACCGGGACCCTGACACTCGAGTTATTCCGTCGCGAAACCGAAGGCTACAAGGTCAACCTGTCGAACTCGCCGCCATTGGTTTATGTGGTGCTGCGCGAGGGCGACGAAGACACGGCCCACGAGATGGAACCGTTCATGATTACCGTCTGTCCGTACGAGGCGCAGGATTATCAAATCAACGGCGAGGACAAGGTCGAAGGCGTCGCCATGCCCACCGAAATCATCGCCTGGTTGTCTGATTTCATCGACCGTCATCATGTTGACGAGCCGTTTGTGAAGCGCAAACAAAAAAGAAAAACCGCCGAGGATGCGTTCGGTGACGGGGGCAAACATCGTGGCCGACGATAAAGACCCGTTCCTGAAGCGCTGGTCGAAGCAAAAACTGGCCGACGCCGAGCCCGAGGGCGAGGAAGTTACTGATCTCAAGGAGGAGCAGGCCGTCGCGACCGTCGACGAGAATGATGCGCCGCCGCCCGAAATCGATCCGGCCGACCTGCCCGATATCGAGACCCTGGATGCCGAGTCCGACTTCACCAGTTTCTTGCAAGCCGGGGTGCCGGAACAATTGAAACGTGCCGCCCTGCAAAAACTGTGGCGCTCGTCGCCGGACCTGGCTGTGCTCGACGGGCTCAACGACTATGACGAGGATTTCAGTCTGGTTGAAGGCATCGTCAAGGCGGTGACGTCCGCCTACAGGCCGGGCAAGGGCTATGCCGATGATGACGAGGTCGAGGAAATAGAAGACGACAAGCTGGACGAAACGAATAATACCGGCGAAGAGCCTCTCGAAGTGGCCGCCGACGAAATGCCGTCTTCTGACGATGAGGCTGAAAATGAAGTCGGCGACAGTCCGGATATTGAACAGAATCAAGGGTCTATCGTGACACCGTCAAAAAATTAGAACTGACTAAATTAGCCTTCTAAGATGTTGATTTTCCTGCATTGTGGAAACATTGGCGATGGCGCGACCCGTGATAAGGGCGTACACTTTTCACTATTCTTAATAATAATAATAAGACTGCGATCCTTTCAAAGCAGCGACTAAGCGGACTTCTCAACGAAGTCGCCAGGGGAGGTGTTAAAGGTGCAGACAACGGCTGAACACGACGATACCGTCATTGAAGAAGATGTCTTGCGTGCGGGGTTCTACGCCCTGCTGTCGGCACTGCTGGCGAGCCCGCCTTCCGATGAAACCCTGAAATATCTCAGCACCCTGCAATCCGATGATACCGATGTCGGCAAGGCCTTCGGTGAGTTGGCGACAGCGGCGTCGGCGACGTCGGCGGACGCGGTCGAAGACGAATACAACGCGCTTATGATCGGCATCACCCAGGGCGAACTGATTCCCTTTGCTTCTCATTACCTGACTGGCTTCCTGTGCGAACAGCCGTTGGCCAATTTGCGCGGTGACATGGCGTTGATGGGAATTGCGCGCGGCGATGATGTGTCGGAGCCCGAAGATCACATCGCCTCGATCATGGAAATGATGAACGGACTGATTTTGGGCAACTTCGATGTGACGGCGGACCTTGCCGCGCAGAAGAAATTTTTCGACGCCCACCTGGCCCCTTGGGCCAACAAGTTTTTTGAAGATTTGCAGACGGCAGAGGCCGCCGTCTTCTACAGGCCCGTCGGCAGTGTCGGACGCGCCTTTTTGGCGATCGAAAAAGACGCCTTCGACATGGACTGAATGAACGAGAACGATATTTTTTAAGTCAAAGAACGGAAGCGAGGAAGACCATGAGCAAGAAGCAGAAAAAAGACGAAAGCGGAATTGACCGTCGCAGCTTTTTAGGCGCCGTCGGTCTTGGTGCGGGGGCGGCTGGTGCCGCCGCAGTAATAGCGTCTTCCGGCACTGCCGAGGCCGCCGATACAGGGGCCACTGACGACAAGTCGGTGGGCTACCACGAAACCGATCATGTGCGCCGCGCTTACCAAGTGGCGAAGTTCTAGGCAAATGATGCGAAAGGGAACGAGACAATGTTAATCAAGAAACAAGACGGGACGGCAAAAGCTCCCCGGTTGTCGAAAGCGCTGTCGGGACTCGTCGGTGGCGCCATTGATCGTCGTACATTCCTCAGGCGTTCCGGCCTGACTGCTGGCGGTGTTGCGCTGGCATCCGGGATGACGCTGGGCACGGTGAAAAAGGCCAAGGCCCAGACATCGGCGTCGAAGATCAAGGAAACCCTGTCTGTCTGCACCCACTGTTCGGTCGGTTGCGGCGTCAAGGCGACCACGGAAAACGGTGTATGGACCCGACAGGATCCGGACTTCGACAGCCCCTTTAACCTAGGCTCGCATTGCGCCAAGGGCGCTGCGGTCCGCGAACACGCCATCGGCGAACGTCGGTTGAAATATCCGATGAAGCTGGTCGGCGGCAAGTGGAAGAAAGTCGACTGGGGCACCGCCATCAACGAAATCGGCGACAAGCTGCTCGACATTCGCAAGTCGTCGGGACCGGACTCGGTCTATTGGCTTGGCTCGGCCAAGTTCAATAACGAACAGGCCTATCTGTTCCGCAAGTTCGCCGCCTTCTGGGGCACCAACAACGTCGATCACCAGGCCCGCATCTGCCACTCGACCACGGTCGCCGGCGTTGCCAACACCTGGGGCTACGGCGCCATGACCAATCACTTCAACGACATCCATAATTCAAAGGCGATGTTCCTGATTGGCTCGAACCCGGCCGAGGCTCACCCGGTTGCGGTGATGCATATCTTGAAGGCCAAGGAGCAGAATAACGCTCCGTTGATTGTCTGCGATCCGCGCTTCACACGCACCGCGGCCCATGCCGACGAATTCGTCCGCTTCCGGTCCGGCACCGACGTTGCGCTGATTTGGGGCATTCTGTGGCATGTCTTCGAAAACAAGTGGGAAGACAAGGAATTCATCCGCCAGCGTGTTTACGGCATGGAAGATATCCGTTCGGAAGTCGCCAAATGGAATCCTGAAGAATGCGAACGCGTTACCGGCGTTCCGGGGTCGCAATTGAAGCGCGTTGCGCGTTTGATGGCGAAGAACCGTCCGGGCACCGTTGTCTGGTGCATGGGTGGAACCCAACACACGACCGGCAACAACAACACCCGCGCTTACTGTGTCATGCAGCTGGCGCTCGGCAATATGGGCAAGGCCGGTGGCGGAACCAACATTTTCCGCGGTCATGACAATGTCCAGGGCGCGACGGATTTCTGCATCCTGTCGCACTCGCTGCCGGGCTATTACGGCCTTGCGACCGGTTCGTGGAAGCACTGGGCCCGGGTCTGGGATGTTCCCCATGACTATGTCCTGAAACAGTTCGCTACCAAGAAGCTGATGGAATCGAAAGGTATCCCCGTCAGTCGCTGGATTGATGGCGTGCTCGAAGACAAGAAGAACATCGACCAGCCGGACAATGTGCGGGGCATGATCTTCTGGGGCCATGCGCCGAACTCGCAAACCCGTCTGCCTGATATGAAAAAGGCGATGGAAAAGCTCGACATTATGGTCATCATCGATCCGTACCCGACGATGGCTTCGGTGATGAGCGACCGCAAGGATGGCGTCTATCTGCTGCCAGCGGCTACTCAGTTCGAGACCTATGGTTCGGTGACGGCATCCAACCGTTCACTGCAATGGCGTGAAAAGGTTATTGATCCGGTGTTCGAGTGCAAACCCGACCACACCATCATGAATCTGTTCGCCAAGAAGTTCGGCTTCGACAAGCAGTTCTTCAAGAACATCAAGGTCAATGGCGAAGAACCGTCAATCGAGGACACCACCCGCGAATTCAACAAGGGTATGTGGACCATCGGTTATACCGGTCAGTCGCCGGAACGTCTGCGCAAGCATATGAAGTACCGTTCGACCTTCGACGAGACGACCTTGCTGGCCAAGGGCGGACCGTGCGACGGCGAATACTTCGGGCTGCCGTGGCCGTGCTGGGGCACCGCCGAAATGAAGCATCCGGGAACGCCGATCTTGTACGATCCGTCGATGCCGGTTGCCGATGGCGGGCTTAACTTCCGCGCCCGTTTCGGTGTTGAACGCAACGGCGTCAACCTGTTGGCGACAGATTCTTACCCGGTCGACAACGAACTGAAGGACGGTCATCCCGAGTTCTCCATGGCGATGCTGAAAAAGCTCGGCTGGGACAAGGATCTGACCGCTGCCGAAAAGGCCATCATGGCCAAGGGCAATGGTGCCAAGAGCAACTGGAAAACCGACCTTTCGGGTGGTATCCAGCGCGTCGCTATCAAGCATGGCTGCGCACCGTTCGGCAACGCCAAGGCCCGCGCCGTGGTCTGGACCTTCCCGGACCCGACACCGGTTCATCGCGAACCGCTGTACACAAACAGGCGTGACCTGTTGCCCAAGTACGCGACGTACAAGGATAAACAGGCCTATCGCCTGCCGACCATGTACGAGTCGATCCAGAAGAACGATCACTCGAAAGAGTTCCCGATCATTCTGACATCGGGTCGCCTGGTCGAATACGAAGGCGGCGGCGGCGAAAGCCGGTCGAACCCGTGGCTGGCCGAGTTGCAGCAGGACATGTTCTGCGAAATCAACCCGGTCGATGCCAATAACATCGGTGCCAGGGACGGCGGCGATATTTGGGTTCACAGCCCGGAAGGCGGAAAGGTCAAGGTCAAGGCCTTGGTCACCAACCGCGTCGCAGAAGGGGTCGCCTTTATGCCGTTCCACTTTGGCGGACATTGGGAAGGCGTCAGCCAACGCGATAAGTATCCCGATGGCACTGACCCCTATGTGTTGGGCGAGGCATCGAATGTTTGTGGCACCTACGGTTACGACTCGGTGACGCAAATGCAGGAAAGCAAGACGACGTTATGTCGCATTGTGACAGCGTAAGGTAGGGAGATAATAAAATGGCACGCATGAAGTTCCTTTGTGACGCCGAACGCTGCATCGAATGCAACGGCTGCGTTACGGCTTGTAAAAACGAAAACGAAGTCCCCTGGGGCATCAACCGACGGCGGGTGGTCACACTCAACGACGGCAAACCCGGCGAACGGTCAATTTCGGTCGCCTGTATGCATTGTTCGGACGCGCCGTGTATCGCGGTCTGCCCGGTCGATTGCATCTATGACACCGAAGATGGCGTTGTCCTGCATTCCAAGGACCTGTGCATCGGGTGTGGGTATTGCTTCTTCGCCTGTCCGTTTGGCGCACCGCAGTATCCGCAAGCCGGAGCCTTCGCCACACGCGGCAAGATGGACAAGTGCACCTTCTGTGGTGGTGGTCCGGAAGCCGATGGCTCGGCTGCCGAGTTCGAGAAGTACGGTCGTAACCGTTTGGCCGAAGGCAAATTGCCGATTTGCGCGGAAATGTGCGCAACCAAGGCATTACTTGCCGGTGACGGTAACGAGGTCTCGAACATCTATCGCGAGCGGACAACCTATCGCGGCTTCGGGTCAGGTGCCTGGGGTTGGGGTACCGCCTATCAGATGAAGTCGAAGTCCTGATACCAATCAGGGGCCGGGGGTTCCCCGGCCCCGTCTTCTTCGATAGTGCGATAGTGCGATAGTGCGAAAGGGTGATAGATGAAATCTGTTGGAACACGGGTTGCGGTGGGGGCTCTGTTGGGGGTCGCAGTTGTGGTTGCCGCGTGCAACCCAACTGAGCAGGGCCGTGTTCTGGACTATCAAAAGGGCGTCTATCTGGGCAAAAAAGAAGCCCCGCTGTCCGAAGCTACATTAAAAACACTCCGCGCGCGTACCGCCCATCAGGCCGGTGTTGTCGGCAGCACGGTTGGATCATCCAGTGTGCGACCGCCCGATGCCAAACTTGATATTGATGCGCTGCGCAGGCGCAATCTGGATCAGAGAGACCGCAGAATATGAGATGTCTGCTCAAACATTTCGGAATTGTCTTGCTGGCAGTCTTCGTGCTGTCGATGGCGGCTGACGTCGCTGTGGCTCAGCAACAGGGCATGGTGCCCGGACAATCCGCCGGCGCGGTCAATGATTCCGAACTGTGGCGTTCAATTCGCAACGGTGCCGAGGGCTTGATTCAATCGGAAGGCGACAACTGGCGCGCCCTTCGTAACGGGCCGGTGTCGACCTGGGGCGGTTATCTGATGGGGCTGATGGTGTTTGCGTGTATCGCATTCTTTCTGGCCCGTGGCCGGGTCCGCGTTGAACACGGCATGTCGGGACGAATGGTCTCGCGGTTCTCGATGACAGAACGGGTCGTCCACTGGTACGTCGCCGTGTTGTTCGTGTTGCTGGCGCTGACCGGGCTGACATTGCTGTTCGGCAAGTACGTCTTTATTCCGGTGTTCGGCAAGGCCGCCTTCGCGGTACTGGCCGACTTGTCCAAACAATCCCACAATCTGCTGGGGCCGCTATTCATTCTTGGCGTCATCGCCATGTTCATCGTTTATGTAAAAGAAAACATGCCGCGCGCCATCGATATGGACTGGATAACCAAGGGCGGCATCCTGTTTCGGGGCGATGTTCCGTCGTGGAAATACAATGTGGCTGAAAAAATCTGGTTCTGGCTGGCGATTATTGCCGGCGTCGCGTTGTCGTTCACCGGCGTCTTTATGGATTTCCCGTTCATTTCCAGCGGCACCGAACAATTGCAGCTGTTCAGCATCATTCATGCTATCGGCGCGGTCATCGTGATCGCTGCCGCCATCGGTCATATCTATATCGGCACCATCGGCGTCGAAGGGGCGTTCGACGGCATGGTCACCGGCGAGGTCGACGAGAATTGGGCCAAAGAACACCACAGCCTGTGGGCCGAAGAAGAAGCAACCCCCGCGGCGTCCGAGGGTGGCGCTGTCGAGCCGGCTGAATAAGCTTAATAACCTGAATTCTTTTTCTAATCCGTCATTCTCGCGTTGCACAGAATCCAGTTTTTTTGTTCGCCCATGAACACAACTTATAGATTCATCTATTAAAAATAATGTACTATTGCGATAGTTAACAAAGGTGCCTGGGGTGAGCGGGCATAAGCATGCAGTAAAAATATATGGGAGGAAGTAATGGCTGAAATTTTTGAAACCCTATCGACGTACATAGATCGGATCGAACGCTACGAAGGTCAATTTGATGATCGCGATATCGTTATATCGACGGACCTTAACAATGACATTCTGGTCGATGGCGACGACGACGACATCCGCAAAGAGCCCGTTCTCTGGCGCCTGTATGAACACAACATGTTCTACATGGTCACCGTCCCTGCCGGAAAGCACATTGAAACGCACCGGCATGATGAATCCATCTTCCGGTTCATTGCCAAAGGCAGTCTGTTGCTGAACAAGGAACACACCATCACATCAGGAATGTGGTTCGTCGTAAAAGCCGATACCCCTTATGAAATTGAAACAAAAGAGGGCTATACCTCGCTTGCCGGTTACACCAGTATTTGCAGGACGCGCCGCATGGCGACGGGACTGCATCTCATTGAAGAAAAACCGTAACCGCCATACTGCTTATTAGTATCTATCGGTTCTGAAGCGTTCTAGAATTAAATCCGGACCCCGCTTACCGGAGGACGGCGCATGGACTGCAAGACGGTGATGGCCCCGATCAAGACGGAGCTTTATGCCGATGAACCGGCGGCCAAGATGATCGACTTCATGGTCGAAAGACACATGGGGCTGGTGCCGGTTACTGAACGCGACGGCACCTTTGCCGGGCTGGTCAGCGGCGACAGCATGATGCGGTTCTTGTTGCCGAAAGCGGTCTCGATGATGTCCCGCGTCAAGGGCGGCATGAAGAACGCCAGTTATCTGGACGAACAACCCGAAGAAATGCAGGAACGCCTGGACAATCTGCGCGGGCGCACCATCGGTGAAATGGTTGACCGGGATTCCGGGACGGTCGGCCCGGAAACGCCGCTGATAGATGCCCTGATGATGATCACCGACAAGCAATATGTGGTCCCCGTGGTCGACGATACGGACAAGCTGGTCGGGGCGATCTCGTTTTTCTCGGTGCTGTATGCCCTGCACGAGGAACATGATCGCGAGAAGGCCCACGAGGCGAAACTGGTGGAACGCGAAAAACGCAGCAAGGACAAAGCCGCCGCCGGGGAGGCGGAAGAATGAGCGCGCCGGTGGAGGCTGCCCACGCGGTAATATTCGGCTTTGATCCCTTGTGGGTCAGCACCACGATCCTGATCGTGTCTTACGTCGTGCTGCTCAGTGAAAAGCTGAACCGGACCGTCATCGCCCTGATCGGCGGTTGTCTTGCCATTGTCACCGGGGTGATTTCCCAGGATCAGGCAATCGCCGGAATCGATTTCAACACCATCGCGTTGCTGACCGGCATGATGATTATCGTTTCGATCACGCGCCAGTCCGGCGTCTTCGAATACGTCGCCATCTGGTCTGCGAAAAAGGTCAAGGCCGACCCGATGGGTATCCTGATCGTGCTGTCCATTGTCACTGCCGTGTTTTCGGCCTTCCTCGATAATCTGACAACGGTGCTGCTGGTCGTGCCGGTGGCCCTGCTGATTGTCGAAAAACTGAACGTTTCGCCGTATCCCTTTCTGTTCAGCCAGATCCTGGCGTCGAATATCGGCGGCACGGCGACGCTGATTGGCGACCCGCCTAATATCCTGATCGGGTCTGCGACCGGCCTGACTTTTATGCAGTTCCTGACCAATCTGGCACCGGTATCGCTGGTGGTGATGATCATTATGGTGCCGATTTTTCATTTTCTGTGGGCCAAGGATATGGTCGCCGATATGAAACTCAGGGCGCGCGTCATGCGCTTTCGCGAAGCTGACAGCATCAAAGACGTGGTGCTGCTGAAAAAATCACTGTTCGTGCTGTTTCTGGTTATCGCCGGGTTTGTCATTGGCGAGCATTATCACATTCGCCCGGGCACCACGGCGATGCTGGGGGCCGCCGTGTTGTTGCTGGTCGCCAGTTGGGGCGAGCCGGAAAGCGGGCAGGCCGAACGCCTGCACGAGGCGATGACGGAAGTCGAATGGCCGGCCCTGTTCTTCTTCATCGGTCTGTTCGTTATTGTCACCGGGGTCGAACACGCAGGCCTGCTGAATATGCTGGGCGGCATGTTGATGGAATTCACCGGCGGCGACCCGGCCGTCACCGCCTATTCGACGCTGTGGCTGTCAGCCATCGTCTCGGCTGCTGTCGATAATATTCCGTTCGTCGCCACCATGATCCCGCTGGTCGAATCCATGGAAGCCGCGATTGGCGGCAAGGATGCGCTGGAACCGGTGTGGTGGTCGCTGGCGCTGGGTGCGTGTCTTGGCGGCAATGGTTCGCTGATCGGGGCGGCGGCCAATGTTATGGTGTCAGGCTTGAGCGAACGCGCCGGATACCCCATTGGCTTTGCCGCGTTCCTTAAAATCGGTGTGCCGTTGATGCTGCTCAGCGTCGCCATCGCCCACGTTTATGTGTGGCTCAGGTATTTTTAAAATAAAAAAGGGGGCAGGCTTTAATGCGCCTGACCCCATTTATCATACTTGATCGGACATTGCTTAAGTCCGGGTAGCAAGCACTTCTTAGCCGAAATTATGGCCGGGAACGGCACCAACTTTCTTCAAGATAATTGCCAGCGGGCAAAACTTGGTGAAAGAAGCCTGTAGCAGGTTGGCACCAACGAAAACAGTGAGCCACATCCAGTTGGCGTGGTGGTAATGGGTCAGGGCAACACTGACCAGAATGAAGATGCCAGCAAAGGCTAAAACAAGTCGATCGACGTTCATAGAATCAAACTCCATATAGTTTTTATAGCAATTTCAACGTTCAACGGGGTTTTATATAATTCATCCTTGCTAAATTAGCAATCGCTAATATATTAGCATCATCGAATATATGAAATGGCGGAATGACGAATGAACACATCATACAAATGGCACCTCGCGCTGGTATTGGCATTGGGCGGTCTTTGGGCACCGTCAAACGGCCATGCCCAATCAGGCTTTACGGTTGAAAAAGTCATGGTAGAAGACATGAAGGCGGTGTTCGCAACCGTCGAAACCGCCGACGTTCTGACGGCCCGTGCCCGCATTGGCGGCACCGTCAGCGGTCTTTCTGTCGACGAAGGTGCGAAGGTCAAAAAGGGTCAGGTCATCGCCACCGTGGTCGATGCCAAGCTGCGCCTGTCCATGGATGCGCTCGATGCCCGCATCGATTCTCTGAAGTCTCAGGTCAAGCTGGCCGATACCGCGCTGGGTCGTGACCGCAAACTGAAAAAAAGCGGTATCATTGCGCAAAAGCGTCTTGATGAGGCACAAACCAACCTTGATGTCGTGACTCGCGAATTGAAGGCGTTGAAGGCCGAACGCGCGGTGATTTCCGAACAACAGTCCGAAGGTGCCGTCGTCGTTCCCGGTGCCGGTCGCGTGATCAAGGTGCACGCCACCAGCGGTGCCGTCATCATGCCCGGCGAGGCCGTTGCCACCATCGCCGCCAAGGGCTTCATTCTGCGCCTGGCATTGCCGGAACGCCACGCCCGCACGATCCGTGTCGGTGCTGCCATTACAATTGGTGCTGATGGCAAGCGCATCGGCTATGTGCAACAGGTCTATCCTGAAATGCAGCAGGGCCGCGTCGTCGCCGATGTTACCGTCGATGATCTTGGTGATTTCTTTGTCGGCGAACGCCTCAGCGTCTATATCGCTACTGGCACCCGCGAAACCATAATCGTGCCCTCTGATTACCTGTTCATCCGTTACGGTCTGGTTTTTGCCATGGTCAAGGGCGAGGGTGAAGTGGTCGTGCAGACAGGCCTGAAGAACATCAAGGGGACCGAGGTCCTAAGCGGCCTGCGTGTTGGTGATGTTCTCGCCTTGCCGGAGACAAACTGATGAAACTCGGAATTTCAGGTGTCCTGACCAAGGCCTTTATTCGCTCGCCGATGACGCCGCTGTTGTTGCTGGCGTCCGTGGTTATCGGCTTTGTCGCGCTAATTTCCCTGCCGCGTGAGGAAGAGCCGCAAATCAGCGTGCCAATGGTCGATATCATGATCCAGGCCAACGGCTTCAAGGCCGCCGACGCGGTCGAGCTGATCACCGAACCGCTGGAAGACATCATCAAGGGCATTAACGAGGTCGAACATGTCTATTCGCTGAGCGAAGATGACAGCGTCGTCGTCACCGCGCGTTTCGATGTCGGCACCGATGAAGACACGGCAATCGTTCGCGTCCACGATGAAATTCGCGCCAACATGAACCGCCTGCCCATCGGTATTCCCGAACCACTGATCGTCGGGCGCGGCATCAATGATGTGGCGATTTTGACTCTGACATTGAAGCCCAGGCCTGAAAACGCCGAGCGCTGGAACGACAACGCCATTTACGATGTCGCCGAAGAGCTTCTGTACGAACTGGTCAAGGTCAAGGACGTCGGCTACACGTCAATCGTCGGGGGTCGTGCGGATCAGCTCAGGGTCGAGCCCGACCCGGAACGGCTGTCGCTGTATGGCATTACCCTGAACCAGTTGATCGACAAGGTCAGAAACGCCAACCGGTCCTTCCTGATTGGTAATGTGCGCGACGGCGGCGGCTCGTTGCCCGTTGTTGCCGGGCAAAACCTTGCCGGAATGTCCGATATCGGCATGCTGCTGATTACGGCGCGCGATGGTCGCCCGGTGTACGTTAAGGATGTCGCCGATGTTGTTGTCGGTGCGCAGCCGACGGAAGACAGGGTCTGGCATTTCGAGAAAACAGAAAACGGTGAACTGGCTCGGCTTCCCGCCGTAACGCTGGCACTGGCCAAGCGTTCAGGGGCCAATGCGGTTACCGTTGCCGATGAAATTCTGGCGCGTCTGGATACCGTTCAGGGGCGCTTGATCCCGGCAGGTCTTGACGTGTCGGTGACCCGAAATTATGGCGAAACGGCGTTGGAAAAATCCGACGAGCTGCTGTTCCATCTGGGGCTGGCGACCCTGTCGATTGTGCTGTTGATTGTCTTTTCGCTGGGCTGGCGGGAAAGCATCGTCGTTGCCGTTGTCGTGCCGACGACCATTCTGCTGACCCTGTTCGCATCGTGGATGATGGGCTACACCATCAACCGGGTCAGCCTGTTCGCGTTGATTTTCTCCATCGGTATTCTGGTTGATGACGCGATTGTCGTCGTTGAAAACATCGTCCGCCATTGGGGCAAGGGCGGAATCCGCAGGCCTTTGGAATCAACAATCGAGGCGGTCGCCGAAGTCGGCAACCCGACGATTATTGCGACCCTGACTATCGTTGCCGCCTTGTTGCCGATGATGTTCGTGTCCGGCCTGATGGGCCCGTACATGAGCCCGATCCCGGCCAATGCCTCGGCGGCGATGATTTTCTCGTTCTTCATCGCCATGATCGTAACCCCGTGGTTGCTGTTCAAGGTTGCCTTCAAGGGAAAAGACAAGCCCGATGAAAAGCTGATTGCGGCCTTGGGCGCGCACGGCGACGAAGAAGACGATCCCGGAATGCTGGGCAGGCTCTACCTGCGCATCGCACGGCCGTTACTGGTCGGGCGCAAACGCTCGATCCGTTTCCTGATTGCCGTCGGCGTCGCCACGGTTCTGGTGATGGGACTGTTCGCGACGAAGAGCGTTACCGTCAAGCTGCTGCCGTTCGACAACAAGTCGGAAATGCAGGTCGTCGTCGACTTACCCGAAGGGGCCAGCCTGGAAGACACCGAACGCGTACTCGCCGATGTGGCAATGCGGATCAAGGACCTGGACGAACTGGTTCATATGCAGGCCTATGCCGGAACCGCGATGCCGTTCAACTTCAACGGTTTGGTCCGTCATTACTACATGCGCTCCCAGCCGTGGCAGGGCGATCTGCAAATCAATTTAAAGCCAAAGCACGACCGCGACCGTCAAAGTCACGAGATTGCGCTAAATGTCCGCGCTCTGATTGCCGATATGGTGGTGCCCGATGGCACCTCGGTCAAGGTCGTCGAGGTGCCGCCCGGACCGCCGGTGCTCAGCACCCTGATGGCGGAAATCTATGGTCCCGATCCCCAAACCCGCCGCGAGGCAGCGCGCAAGGTGCGCAAGGCGTTCGAGGCCGTCGATTTCGTCGTCGATGTGGATGATACACTGGGCCAGCCCCAGCAGCGTCTGCGCATCGAGATCGATCAGGAAAATCTCGAATACTACGGCGTTCAGGAACAGGCGCTCTATGACACGCTGGAAGCCCTGATCAGTGGCATCAGCGTTGGCTACTCGCAGCGCGGGTCGGGTGTAAACCCCATCGAGATCGCGGTCAGAATGCCGAAAGAAGCAATCAGCATCAGCGAGCGCATCCTGTCGACGCCGATCCCGGCACCGGGTGTCGCGGCTGATACCGGCGCGGTTGTTGAACTGGGCGATGTGGTGAAGTTGACGCGCGAACGGGCATCGTATCCGCTGTTCCGTCGCGACGGGCATTTTGCTGAACTGGTGACGGCCGATCTGGCGGGAAAATATGAAGCGCCCATCTACGGCATGTTCGCGGTTGAAGATCAGCTCGAAAATATCGACTGGGGTACGGACGGCGCGCCCGCCGTTTCCTATTACGGCCAGCCAAAGGACGAAAGCGTTGTCACCTTGTTGTGGGACGGCGAATGGGAAGTCACCTATGTGACATTCCGCGATATGGGCCTGGCGTTCGTCTTTGCACTGGTCGGCATATACCTGCTGGTCGTCGGGCAATTCGGCAACTTCAAGCTGCCGCTGGTGATCCTGACGCCGGTGCCGCTAACCCTGATCGGCATCATGCTCGGCCACTGGATGCTGGGTGCTCCGTTCAGCGCCACCTCGATGATCGGCTTCATCGCGCTGGCCGGTATTATCGTGCGCAACTCTATCCTGCTGGTTGACTTCATTCGCCAGCGCCAAGGCACGGGCGACCCCTTGCGCGAGGTTTTGCTGGCGGCAGGCGCTATCCGCTTCAAGCCGATTTTCCTGACCGCGGTCGCGGCCATGATCGGCGGTGCGTTTATCCTGCCCGACCCGATTTTCCAGGGTCTGGCGATTTCGCTGGTCTTTGGGCTGGCGTCATCGACGGCGCTGACGCTGCTGGTGATTCCGGCGATATATGTGGTTATGCGCGATGACGGGCGTGAAATGGCAGCAGACTAGGGGGCGACGGTGACCGTGCCGATCATGCCTTCCTTTTCCCAGTGCGGACCGCACAGGTAAGGATAACTGCCGGGTTCCGTGTAGGTGAAGTACCAGGATTCTTCCGGGAACAGTCGTTCGGATTCATCCTGACCTTGCTGTTTCAGCCAGACGCTGTGGCTGGTCCGTTTCTCGACATTAATCCAGCGCACGGTGGTTCCCGGCTTGACCGTCACGGTGGGCGGGCAAAAGGTGTACTTGTACATCAACACCGCCACCTCGCCCGGCTTGGCGTGATATTCCTTATCAAACGACTGATAGGCCTTTTCGGCCTTGTCGCAAATCATTTTGGTTTCTGCCTCGTCGGCATAAACGGGAAACGCCACCACAGATGCGGCGGCGAAGACCAGTGCCGACAGGGCAGTGGGCGCGCGTTTGAACATGGTTGGTTCCTCTGCCTTACAACCAAGGCGGCAGTCGCCGCCTGACCACCTATATTTGGTCAGGCGACGAAAACCTTCAAGCCTTATTCCGGCAGCGTCTGCGAGTGGGCAGCGATATCGACAGACACATCAAGCGGCAATGCTCTCAGTGCCGGCATTTTTTCGCCCGGCTGACCATTGCGGATCTTGTGAATGGTCTCCCACGGGTTCGCCTTGGCAACTTCGCCGAGCGGCGGCATGTCCTTGATTTTCTTGCCGTCGTCGCCATGGCAACCGGCACAGATGGTGCTGTACAGGTTCTTGCCACGGACCTTGTCGCCTTTAATCATCTTACCGTCGATGATCTTGCTCATGTCGACCTGACCCTTGCTGACGAACATGGCAAGGTTGTTGAACTCCATGTCGGTCATCATATCGGACGTATAGCCATGGGTGGCGCTCTTAAGGGAAGCGACGATTTTCGCCGGGTCCATGCCAGCTGCTCCACGAATACCCTTCAGGCCGGTGTGATGGCTGTTCGATGTGTCGCCATATGCACCATCGACGCCCCGATAATCCCAACCGTGGCATTCTTTGCAGCGCCAGGTGGTCTTGCCTTTTTTCTTGGCAGTTGTCGGGTAAGACGCGTTTGTCTTGCGCGGAATGTCGCCCTCGGTGATGCCGTACCACTTGTCATACAGCAGCCCACCATGGGCGATTTTGGAATCGTCTTCGGCCTGTGCCGGGCTAATGGTACCCGCCGTCATCGCGACGACGAAGGCCACCGCCATGGTGCCGAATATCAACCGTTTAATGTTGGATATTTGCATAATATTTCCTCCTCCTGTGTTGAACCGTTGTCTTCCTTAAATGTCCTTATTTGCACCAGGCTCCTTGTTCGATCCAGCGCATCAATAGCTGGGTGTTGGGATGGTTGCTGTCTTCGCCGGGATCGACCCCCGGTGGCATGCGATTTGACGTCAGGCGACGGTACAGCGAGCTATCGGCTGACTCGAATGGCACCACGATGGCAGCCCGGGGCGTCCTTCCTTGCCGCGCGTCTTCGACCAGGCACCCTTCATGATCGCCTCGTAACTGCTCAGGTTGACCTCGTTAAAGCTTGGCGGGTCGCGGAATGATTTGTGACACTCGATG
>Ga0233429_1001416_pt1 | contig 29090 bp, 25 predicted proteins | sample SI_118_April2016_3_FD_179879 | JGI IMG/M metagenome (GOLD analysis project Ga0233429, IMG submission 179879) | Seawater microbial communities from Saanich Inlet, British Columbia, Canada - SI_118_April2016_135_MG | ecosystem: Environmental > Aquatic > Marine > Inlet | place: Canada: British...
TTTTGTGAGTCAAGTCATCTTCTGATCTTATTCCTGTTTCCAAAATAATTGAAGGTCTAACAGTTACAGGAGGTACTGGGAATGCTTGTAAAATGAACCATTCAGGTCTAGCAGTAATTGGATCATATGATAATAATTCTAGATCATCATCAAGGATTTGTGTGAATCTTTCTCTAATCGTAATTGGAAGTAATCTATGTTCACCAATTTCAGTTTTTTCAACAAAGATAGTTGGTTTTGTAAAAATCAATTCATATTGTGTTTTACCACAGTGAGGACATTCTTTTGCTTTTTTTGCTTTTTCAATAATTTGTTCTGGAATACGTTTTTGGGAAATTACAGTGTAAGCAGCATGTTTGGTTTTAATATTTTTGAATACCTCTAAATCTTCTTGAGGAACTTTGAGTCTTGCACAAGAACGACAAGTTGATTGTAATAATTTGTAGATGTTGTCAATAAATGCGATATGTAAAATTGGCTCTGCAAGTTCAAGATGTCCAAAGTGTCCAGGACATCGTGCAGCTGTATTTCCACAGGTGAGACATTTTTGTCCAGGCTCAAGTGTTCCCAATCTACCATCCATAAGACCTCCTTGTACAGGCATTCCATCTTCATCATAAGTTTCAGGAGCAGTTATTTCAGCAACAGAATATTTTCGAATTTCAGTTGGAGACCAAATAGAGAATCGAATCGCATCAATTGCTTTTATAGCTTGAATAGACATACTAAATTTTCTCCTTGATTAACAATCTTGGTGCGATGTTAAGACTTTGCATTTCTTGTAAGAGTAGTTTGAACGCATATGCGACAGATACAGAGGATACTTTGGCTTTATCACCACAAACTCTACAAACGTATTTTCTTTGTTTAACATCATGATATGCTACAAGACCACATCTTTCACATACAAAAATATCAGATTTATCAGACTCATCAAGTAATCTATCTTTTAGAATCATTGATGCACCATATGCAATTAAACAATCTCTTTCCATTTCACCAAATCTTAATCCACCACCTCTTGCTCTTCCTTCAGTTGGTTGTTTAGTTAACATCTGAACTTGTCCACGTGCTCTTGCATGTATTTTATCTGCAACCATGTGATGAAGTTTTTGATAATATACAACTCCAATAAAGACTTCAACTGGAAATGCTTTTCCAGATCTTCCATCATACATTATTTCTTTACCAGAATATTTGAAATCATGTGCATCCATTACTTCTTTAACTTCATCCATTTTTTCTCCAACAAATGCAGAACCATCAAATCTTTTTCCACGTAATGATGCTGCTTTACCACAGATAGATTCCATCATCATTCCAACTGTCATTCTAGATGGGAATGCATGAGGATTAATCAAAACATCAGGAGACATTCCATTTGCAGTGTATGGTAAGTCTTCTGCTTTAGCTAATATTCCAAGTATACCTTTTTGTCCATGTCTTGATGCAAATTTGTCACCAATTTCAGGAATTCTCATATCTCTTGCTCTAACTTTGTACATTTTTCCGCCTTCATTTGATTGAGTCATAACAATAGTATCAATAACGCCTGCTTCAGATGGTCTCACACCAATAGAAGTATCTCTCCTGTAAGGACCAGTAGATTCAAACTCCCTATACTCTTCCATGAATCTAGGAGGGCTAGATTTACCAATTAAAATATCACCGCCCTTTACTGGGGATTCTGCTGCAACAATGCCATCTTCCTCAAGTAGTCTGTATGCACGTTCTCCTTTGTAACCTCTGATATTATCCTCAGCATTAGGAATCTCAAAGGCATCACGCATTCCACCAGGATATTGTTTTGCTTCAGCATCATAAATTCTGAAAAAGAATGTTCTTCCCAATCCTCTATCAACAGAAGATTGACTGAGTACAATTGCATCCTCAATGTTATAACCATCAAATGGAAGTACTGCAACAATGCAATTTTGACCAGCTGGTCTATCTTCTAATCCCAAAAGTTTCATAGCTTTTGTGTTAACAGCAGGAACTTGTGGATATAGCATAAGGTGTTGTCGTACATAGGTACTAGTATTCATCATAGGTGTAGAAAATCCTAAGCTTTGTTTTGCCATTGCTGATTCGTATGTATTTCTTGGAGATTGGTTATGTTCAGGATATGGAATTATAGAAGCTCCAGCACCTAAGATTGCTGGTGGGAATACTTCAAGATGAGTGTGTTTCTTTGTGTCTTTATCATCTAGTGTAATGTAACAGTTTTCTTCTTCATTTGCATCAATAGTTTCTAAAACACCCATTCTCAAAAGATCAGTCCAAGAAACCAGTTTTTTAGAAATTTTATCCAATAATTCTGCAGTTAGTAATGGTTTACCATCGGTGATAATAATTAGCGGTCGTAAAACTCGTCCTGCATTACAATTGACATACAATCTTTTAGTTGAGCCTTCAATGTCAGATGCATGGAATGAAACTCCAACATGAGGATGTATCTTTGAATTTCGTCTAAGATCTCGAAGTGATGCTGCTAGTTCTTCACCATCTTTGTAATATCCAATTAAACGTCCATCAACAAATATTCTGGCTCCATCTTTTTTCAAGTCTTCTTTGGCATCAAAAAAGTGCACAGTTCCAAGATCATATAGTTTTTCAACAATCTCTTCAGATGGTACATTTACAGAAATAATTCCAGATAATGCTAAATTTTTCACCAAACCACAGTTTGAGCCTTCAGGAGTTTCACTTGGACAGATTCTTCCAAAGTGAGTTGCATGCAAATCTCTTGCTTCAAAATTTGGTTGGGTTCTACTAAGAGGAGATTGAATTCTTCTGAGATGACTGATTGTAGAAAGGTAATTAGTTCTATCAAGTAATTGGGTGACACCTACACGGCCTCGTCCCCAGTTTCCAGTTGCAATTGCATTGTTTAGTTTGTCAGTAATTATTCCAGGTCTAATTGCTGCAGCAACTGCATTAATTCCACGTTTCTGACCTGAACGCTCTAATTGATATTTCATATCTCGAACCAAATTTCTAAATGCAGTTCTAAACAAATCAGCTAACATTTGTCCCGCAAATTTGATTACTTTGTTTCCATAATGATCTTTATCATCAGGTTTAATCCAGCCAAGTTTTAATTCTAATAATTTACAAGCAGCTTCACCCAAGAATTGCGCCTTTTCTTTTCTGTTTTCAGGATGCTTACCCAAGTGAGGTAATAATCCCCAATCAAGTAAAGTCTCAGCACGTTTTATCTGAAATTCTTCTAACATTCCAGGTGCGATTCTTTTACTAATGTAAACAACAGCATCTTTTGCAGTTGGTACATCACCTGCTTTTTCAAAGGAACCTTCCAATTCATCTTGAAGTTCATCTACTAGAGAAACTGCTGCTGCAATTTCTCTATCAGATTCCAACCCAAGTGCTCTCATTAATGTAACAACAGGGATATCAACAGGTGAGCCAGGAATTCTTGCGACAATTAATCCATCATTCTTCATGACAAGTTCTAATTTTGCACGGTACCCTACAATTGAAGAATATACTTTGGCTTTGAAAACAATGTTTCCACCAACAGTTTCTCTATCAACAATAATTTTGTTATATGAAAGATCTTCTAATCCAACAATTACTCTTTCAGAACCATTGATGATGAAATAACCACCAGGATCATTTTGATCTTCACCATGTTCAATTAATTTTTGAGTAGAGAAGTTATGTAAAATACACGCATTTGATTTTGCCATTACTGGTACATCACCAATATGGACAAATCTGGATTCTAAAATTTTTCCGTCTTCTATGACACTTGCCTCCATCATTACAGGTGCAGAATAAGAAACATTTCTCAATCTTGCTTCAGCAGGAGTAATGTGGGTAATAGAACCATCAAGTTCCATCATTCGTGGTTGTTGAAGTTTAACTTTTCCTAGTTGAATCTTGTATGGGTATTCAGCATTTTCAATATCAATTTGTCCAACTTCATTAATTATACTTTGAAGTCCTCGTTCTAAAAATTCATCAAAAGAGTTTAGGTGTTGACGCGCAATACCTTCTCGTTTTAGAATATCTTGAATTACTGGCCAACGTTTTGTAGAAGGATGTACCATTAGATTTCCACCACATATCTATAGTAAAGACTAGTACCAGCAGTTGGACTATTTCTAGTAATTTTTATCATATCGCCAGGTTTTACACCTAGTCCAAGAATGGCAGGATCGTTTACAAAAATTAATGGTAATTCAGTTGGTTTACAATTGTATTTTTTTAAAACATCTTCTGCTTCTTGTTTAGTAATTATCTCATGTTTTGGAACATAGATGTGATCAGGTACTAAAACTTGATTTTTCTTAGTTGCCATTTACAGAACCTCCAGAGAGAACATTAAATGTAATAGTAAAGAATGCACACAAACTGTCAAAAATTCACGCTCAGGTTAATATATATCTAATCTGAATTTCGTCAGAAATCAATGATTTTTCTATTTTGTCAATATATTTTTTCACAACCTTAAATAGTAGAAATTTGGGCGTAAAAACAATGAAATCACATTTGACGGTGTTTGCCTTATCTGCAATTCTAATTGTAAGTATTGGTATGGCACCAGCATTTGGACAAATACAAAATTCGATTGTTGTTACAACAGACAAAGCAGCCTATTCAGAAGGGCAAACAATTGTAATAACAGGTGAAGTAATGAATCTGTATTCAGGTACTCCAGTAAGTGTTATTGTCAAAGCTCCCAATGGGAACTTGGTATCAATTGCACAAGTAACAGTTGGTGCTGACAAAAAATTCAGTACTGAAGTAACTGCTGGAGGAGCATTGATGAAAGCAGTTGGTGCATATACAGTTACAGTTCAATATGGAAGCGAAAATCGATCAGCAACAGCAACATTTGAATTTGGAGGAAGTAGTACGGTTACACCACCAACCCCAGTAGACAATACTGGAATAACTGATACAACTATTTCAGTTCAAGGTTCTAGTGATTTAGTAGGATATGAAATTACAGGCGGAAAATTACTTAGTGTAATGCCTGATGTGGATGCAAATTCATTAATTATTTCAGTTGATGCCTCAGAAGACGGCTCATTAACCCTCACAATTCCTAGATCAGTATTGGATGCAACAATTAATGGTGGAGATGATGAATTCTTTGTCTTAGTTGATGGTGAAGAGGTAGACTTTGATGAAACAACATCATCCACAAGCAGAACACTCACCATACCATTCCAAGCAGGTGCTGAAGAGATCGAAATAATCGGTACATTTGTAGTTCCAGAATTTGGTACAATCGCAGCCATGATTCTAGCAGTAGCAATTGTTTCAATAATTGCAATATCTGCAAAATCAAGACTCAGCATTATGCCAAGATACTAAAATCACAACTTTTTTTCATTTTTTAAATATACATAAATACAGAGGCATATGATTTCAAATAAGATGAATTTTAAACGTTCTACAACATCAATGGCAATTGTCTTCATGGCACTGTCATTAATATCAATGACATCAATTCAACAAGACGCTTTTGCTCAAACTCAAGGAATGGCAATTACAGCTATATCTGATAAAGGCTCAGATACAATTACCGTCACAGGTATGACAGTATCAGACGTTACAGATATCACATTTAGAATAACATCCCCTAGTGGAAATAATGTAGTAGCTGTTGATCAAATTTCACCAGATGAAAATGGAGAATTTGCATTAGAATTCAAAGTAGGTTCATTATGGACTGAAAATGGGTTTTATACAATTGAAGCAATGCAATCAGTAGTACCAGGTTCATTGTATAATTTAGAAGTGCTTGTTGAAGTAACAAATGGAATGACTGAAAAGAATCATGCAACTCTATCTAATTTAGAGACAGGTATTTGGACAGACATAGAACCAAATGTTGCTAAAGATAAAGGAATTGAAATTAATGCAGAAGCTGAAATGGGATCAACCACAATTGTGATCACAGGAACAACAGATAGGATAAGTACGGATGTTGCATTAACAATAATTGCACCAAATGGAAATGTTGTATCAATAGATCAAGTATCACCATCACTTAATGGTGAGTTTACTTCAGTGATTACAACAGGCGGACCATTATGGACACAAGATGGAATATACACTGTAACTGCACAACAATTTGATAGTTCAGCATACAAGGCTTTAGCAGAAGTTGATATCAAAGACGGAGTCGTAGTTCCAGAATTTGGTACAATCGCAGCCATGATTCTAGCAGTAGCAATTGTTTCAATAATTGCAATATCTGCAAAATCAAGACTCAGCATTATGCCAAGATACTAAAATCACAACTTTTTTTCATTTTTTAAATATACATAAATATAGACAGATTCAAATCGCATCAAGATGAACAATCGTACGTCGTTCGCGCTATTGACCGTTTTAACCGCAGTCGGTGCCATAACCATGTCATCAGCATATGCCGATCAGCAAGCATTTGTAAAAGATATTCTAACAGATGTTAGAATAACAGCAAATGAAGAATTGCTCAAAGATATGCCAGTATCTGTTTGGACAGACAAAACAGATTATGAACATAATGACACAATTATGGTAACAGGTCAAGTAGCAAATGTAGCCTCTGGATTTCCAGTTACAGTTACTGTTGTAAGTCCTCTAAATTCTATCGTTACAATTGATCAACTCACTGTAGCAGATGATGGTAGTTTTGAGACAACATTAAACACAGCAGGTGCAATGTGGAAATACGATGGTACCTACACCATTAAAGTAAACTATGGAAGTGCTGAAAAAAGTAACAGTGCAAAAGTTGAACTAACAGGTGGAATTGCATATACACCAACATACTCAACACCAACAGCAAACAAGCAATGTAGTGCTAATGAAATAACTGCAAGTGGTCAATGTATACCATTTAGTATTTCAGGAGGAATGGTAACTAGTGCAACTCTCAATACTAATGATAATTCAATTATCATTAATATCAACGCTAATGATGATGGAACATTAACAATAACCCCATCAAAAACAGTCCAAGACGGTATCTTCATGGTACTAGTTGACGGAGAAGAATGGGATGATGTTGAAATTGTTGCAAACAAAGTAACAATAATGTTCCCTGCAGGCGCTGAACAAATTGAAGTAATTGGTACATTTGTAGTTCCAGAATTTGGTACAATCGCAGCCATGATTCTAGCAGTAGCAATTGTTTCAATAATTGCAATATCTGCAAAATCAAGACTCAGCATTATGCCAAGATACTAAAATCACAACTTTTTTTCATTTTTTCATTTTTAATAGTAAAGGAAATATACAAACATGTAGAAATTGGTTTATGAATATTAGAATATTTTATGGTATCATATTTTTAGCAATATTATCAACTGGAGTGGTTTTTGCACAAGAGGATACAGAGTCAATTATCTCTCCAATTACTGTTCAAACAGATGATAAAAATTATGATGAAGGGGACACGATTGTAATTTCTGGCAAAGTGAATACGGCTATCAAGGGAGTAAATGTAGTATTACAATTATTTACAGAAGGAAATATGATAGAGATTGCACAGATCACAATAGCTCAAGATGGCACATATTCACATACAGTACTTGCAGAAGGGCCATTATGGAAAAAATCAGGCACATATGTAGTGAGATCTTCATATGAAGTAGGCGGTGGAACAATTGCAGAAACAGAATTTAATTATTTACCAAAATCAGACATAGTTGAAACAAAAGAAAATTTTGAAGTAAATGCAGGAAATAAAGGGACGTTTGATGTAGAATATACGATTAAAGGAAGTATCGTTAAAGACATCAAAATAAATTCAAACAATTTTTCATTAGAAGTTGAAATAGAAACAACAGATGATGGATCCATCACATTGGATTTACCTAGAGAATTCATAGGTGCTGAAAAACAAGATGGAAAGGACGATATTTTCATAATTTTAATAGATGGCATAGATGTAGCATATGAAGAATCAGTTGTACTATCAGAATTAAGAAAAATAACAATTAATTTTGAGGAAGGTGATTCAAAGATTGAGATTATTGGCACTTATGTTATTCCAGAATTTGGTATAATGGTAATGATGGTTTTGATAGTAGGAATAATGACAATAATTATCAGTACCAGAAATAAATTCCAAATAAGAATTTAATTTTCAAAAGTAAAAGAATATTTTTCTTTAAATGGAGAAACTGCTCGTAGCTCTTGAACTGTTTTTTTAAGGATTTCAACAGTTTGTTCAATTTCTTTTTCATCATTAAAAATTCCAAGGGTTAACCGTAAAGATCCAGTAATTTGTTCAAGTGAAAATCCCATAGACTGTAAAACATGTGAAGCTTTTTGAGTATTAACAGAACAAGCAGAACCAGTAGATGCGGCAATACCATATTCATCAAGTTTAATAATCAAATCTTCTCCATTTACACCAAGAAATGTAAAATGAACATTATTGGGCAAACGCAATTGTGGATGACCATTCAAAGTTACTTTTGGAATAGTATCGTGAATTTTTTTAATTAAAGAATTTTGTAATTTTTCCATATGAATAAGATTTTGAGAGAGATTATTTTTTGCGATTTCACAAGCTTTTCCAAAACCCACAATATTTGCAACATTTTCAGTCCCTGAACGTAAACCAGATTCCTGACCACCTCCCAGAATTACAGGATCAATATCAACCCCATTTTTGATATACAATGCGCCTATCCCTTTAGGACCGTAAAGTTTGTGAGAGGAAATAGAAAGTAAGTCTATTCCTAATTCTTTCACATCTATTGGAATTTTACCTACTGCTTGAACTGCATCAGTATGAAAAAGAGCATTATTATCATGACATAATTTAACAATTTCAGAAACGGGTTGAATGGTGCCAATTTCATTATTTCCAAACATTATTGAAACAATACTAGTGTTCTCAGAAAGATGATTTTTTAATTCAGAAATATCAATTAAACCAAATTTATCTACTGAAACATAATGTATATCAAATCCATTTTGAGATAATTTTTTACATGGTTCTAAAATTGCATCATGTTCAATTTGAGAAGTTATGATTTGGCCAGATGATTTTTTCATAACTACACCAGTTAGTGCAGTGTTGTTTGATTCAGTACCACCAGAAGTAATTAAAATTTCAGATGGATCAGCATTAATCAATGATGCAATTTGTTTTCTTGCTTTTTCAATCGCTTTATGGGCCAATCTGCCATAACGATGAATAGATGAAGGATTACCAAATTGTTCTTTAAGATATGGTAGCATTGATTCCAATACATCATCATGAATTTTAGTTGATGCGGCATTATCCAAATATATCAATCTGCAATCACATTAATTTTTCCTGGTTTATATCCTTCCGGATCAATTTGAACTGAAGAGAATCCTATCATTTGTAATTTCTCATTAAGTTGTTTTATAATATTATCATCAAATACAGATATCATTTCTTTTTCAACCTCAATTTTTGCAATACCATTAAAATCACGTACACGTACTTGTTTTGTTTTTGTAAGCTGTTTGACAAGTATTTCACCAAATTCAATTCTAGCTAATCTTTCAGCAGTTACTCTCTGTCCCCAAGGTATTCTTGATGCTAAACAAGAGTTTGATGGTTTATCAAATACTGATAGTCCTACAGATTTTGCAATGTCTCGGATTTGAGATTTTGAAAAAGTAGTTTCAACTAGTGGGCTTCTAATTCCATTTTGTTTTAATGCCTCAATCCCAGGCCTAAAATCACCCAAATCATCAATATTTGTCCCATCGACAATTATTGAAACATCATGTTTTTTGGCTAATTCAAGTAAGTGGTCTCCCAGCTCCAATCTACAATGAAAGCAACGGGTAGAATCATTTTTTGTGAATTCTGGATTCTCTAGTTCATCATAATCTAAAAAAAGTTGTTTAATACCAATTTGTGAACAAACTTGTTTAGCAGTTTGTAATTCCTCTTTAGACAGAGTCTTGTAATCAGCAGTTACTGCAATTGCAGAATTTCCCAATGTTTGAAAAGCAGCATATGCAACAAGTGCACTATCAACCCCACCAGATAATGCTATAAACACTTTATTTTTATCACCAAACCAGTTTTTTAATTCGTCAAGTTTATTCATCAGATATTCTCCAGTTTTTTGATTTCTTTCCTTAAAATAGAATCAGTTTCTTTTATTGATTTATCAATTGAATTGGATATATTTTTCAAATCATCAAATTCTATTTTAAAATCAGTTTTTCCTTTGAACAAAGATTTTTTAAAATGCACTTTAAAGGATTGTTCGTCCAGAATTATGGAAGTTTCATGGTTTGAACGTGGAACAATAAAACGATTTGATTCAGAAATTCTTATCCCCAAAGTTCCAGTTTCAAGAACCAAAGTATCAACTATTTCATCTACTTTAATATCATCACAAATCACAGATACCAAATTTGTTGGTCTGCCTTTTTTTGTTATTCCAGGATAGATTGAAACATCTTTAGCACCTTTTAACATAATTTTTTCAATTAGATTACCCAATATTTCTCCAGAAATATCATCAACATTTGTTTCAAGTATTTTTACAGAATCAATATTAAAAGAATCATCACGACCTTTTACAATTTTTAAGACATTTGAAAAAGATTCAAAATCTTTTTGGCCTGCACCATAACCTACAGATTCAATTTTCATTGAAGGGTAAAATTCAATAGGAATATTTGTTAGATTAATCAAAATACAGGCACCAGTAGGAGTGGTTAATTCGGAATTAGAATCATTTCCTTTAATCACTAAATTTGAATTTTTAAAAATTTCAAGAATTGCACTTGCAGGGTTTGACATAGTTCCATGTGAAAATGTAACAGAGCCGCTGCCAATTGAAACCGGCAGAGACAAGATTTTCTCACCATAGAATCCCAAATCATCCAAGGCAATTGCCACTCCAACAATATCTATCAAAGTATCAATACTTGAGGCTTCATGAAAATGAACCGAGTCTTCTGGAATTCCATGTATTTTTGATTCAGCAGATATGAGAGAATTAATACAAGATTCTGAAAAATTTTTTGCTTTTTCTGAAAGCCCAAGCAGATTCACAGATTCAATAATTGCTTTTTTTATTTCTGATCCCATTCTTTCACGAGTATTTTCATCTATTTCTAAAATTAATTGTGTAGAATCTATCCCATGTTTTTGGATCTTTTGAAAATTAATTTTCTCAATAGTTGAATTTAAAAGAAATTTTTCAGATTTTTTAATACCATCAATAATTTTATTTTTTGATGCTCCTAAATCCACTAAAGAACAAAGAAGCATATCTCCAGAAATTCCTGCAATCTGTGGATCTATTACAACAACCATAATTGAAAATTGTCAAAAATGCTTATAAATTCGACTAAAAATTAATGAATTTCATTAGATTTAATTATTGAAAATTTAGAGAGTGTTTTATGATTACAATTATCGGTTCAGGGAAAGTTGGTGGGGATGCAGCATTATTCTCAGCATTAAAGCGATTAGATGATCAAATTTTGTTACTAGATGTTGCAGAAGGACTACCTCAAGGCGAGGCAATGGATATCAATCATATGCTATCTGAACAAGGAATAGATGTAGAAGTGAAGGGTTCTAATAATTTTGAAGATATGAAAGGTTCCAATGTAGTAGTAGTAGTAGCTGGTTCTGGAAGAAAACCAGGAATGACTAGAATGGATCTTTTGAAAATTAATGCAACAATTGTAAAAAGCGTAGTTGAAAATGTTAAAAAATATGCAGATAACTCCATGATAATTCCAGTTACAAATCCACTTGATCCAATGGCATACATTACTCACAAGGTATCTGGATTTGATAGAAGTAGAGTATTTGGTATGGGAGGAATGCTTGACTTATCACGATTTAGACAATTTATTCATGAAGCAACAGGTCATTCAAGAGACTCCATTAGAGCTCTTGTAATTGGCGAACATGGTGAAAATATGTTACCATTACCAAGATTTTCATCAGTTTCAGGAATTCCATTATCCACAATGCTTCCAAAAGAAAAATTAGATGAATTAATCATCAACACAAAACAAGTTGCAGCCAAGGTCATTGAACTAAAAGGTGCAACAGTACATGCTCCAGGAAATGCAATTTCAGCAATTGTTGAAGCAGTTGTAAGAGATAGAAAACAAGTCATCCCAGTTGCAACATATCTTGATGGCGAATACGGACACTCAGATGTTACAATTGGGGTTCCAGCAGTTATTGGAAAGAAGGGAGTAGAAAAAATTATCGAACTAGATTTAAATGATGAAGAAAGACAGGTGTTTGACAAAGCAGTAGACAGTGTAAAGAGTGCAATTTCAGGGATTGAAATCTAAGCATTTTTTTATCTAAACAAAGAAAAAATACTATTGGAAATTCAAGAAATTTTAGAATCATTAGAAGAAGGGAAAATTTCAATAAAAAGTGCAAAAAAACTTTTGACACTTTATTCAATTGAAGAGATTGAAGGAATTGCCAAAATTGACATCAATAGAAGGAAAAGGAAAGGAATTCCAGAAGTAGTTTTTGCAGAAACAAAAGAATTAGAAGAAATTAAAAAAATTACAAAAAAAACATTAGAGAAAACAAACTCGATCATCATATCAAGGATTAAAAAAGAAGATTATTCAAAAATCACAACATTTGCAAAAAAGCTAAAAGTCAAAATACAAGTTGGAAAAAATTCATCATCAATATTATTATTTAAAAAACCAATAAAATTTCAAGGTGGCAAAGTTGGGATTATTACAGCTGGTACATCAGACATAGGTGTAGCAGAAGAGTCCAGATTGATGTGTGAGGCAATGAACTGTAAATGTATTACAAGCTATGATGTAGGAGTTGCAGGAATTCAAAGGATATTTCCAGTTTTAAAAAAAATGATTAAAGAAGATGTAGATTGTATAATAGTTGCTGCAGGTATGGAAGGAGCTTTGGCAACACTTGTTTCTTCCATGATAGATATTCCAATAATAGGAATTCCAGTATCAGTAGGGTATGGATATGGTGGAAAAGGGATTACAGCACTTGCATCAATGCTTCAAAGTTGTTCATTAGGGTTATCAGTAGTTAACATAGATAATGGGATTGCTGCAGGTGGGATTGCTGCAAATATTGCAAATAGAGCAGTTAGAAAAAAATAATTCAAAGGAAAAATTAGACATCATACTCGTAAATCATATATAATATAGCAAAACGAAACTGTGTGATTGTCGGGTAAACGTGTTGTACTTACTGCTGATCGTAGTTTGATGACAAATTATAGAGGAAATTTTTTGTATGGTTTTATTGCATGTGGGCCATACGAGGTTTTACCTGAATGGGTTTTTGATAAAGTGTTTTGTCCTTCAGTGGAAACAGATCCAATTACAGGCGAGGCAAAGGTTGCTCAAATAGGATTAAGAAGAATTGAAAGTTCTTTAATTCAAGGAGGTTACAAACGTGAAGAAGTGTTCATAGGTCACCCAGACATGTTACACAAATCAATTGGGCCAGATACCAAAGTAGTTGGGATTAATGTAATGGATCCTCTTGGAATGGCACCAGTTACCACAACAATGTCACCAGAAAAATTATCATATGTTGCAATGAAATTTAAAAAAATGTGTGCTAGCATAATTCAACTCAAAAAGAAATATGATTTCAAAGTGGTAGTTGGAGGAAATGGAGCATGGGAATTAGCAAAATCAGACAGAATGAAGATTCACGGAATAGACACAGTTGTTGTAGGAGAAGCTGATGAACTAGCAGTTGACTTATTCCAAGATTTAGAGAAGAATGATGCACCAGAATTAATGCATTGTTTTGTAAGAAATCTTGAAAATATTCCAGTTATTGAAGGTCCTACAATTAATTCCTTAATTGAAGCAATGAGAGGTTGTGGAAGAGGTTGTGATTTCTGTGATGTCAATAAAAGATCAAAGAAGGATTTACCCATAGAAAGGTTACAGCATGAAGCAAAAACAAATCTAGATTATGGATTTGATTCAATTTGGTTGCATTCAGATGAAATGTTACTTTATGGATGTGATAATAGAGATTTCATTCCCAACAGAGATTCAATTACAGATTTATGGAAATCACTAAAGGGACTGGGTGCAAACTTTATTGGAACAACACATATGACATTCTCTGCAGTTGCTGCAGATCCAACATTAATGCAACAAATTTCACATATCAATGGACAAGACAAGTCAGGAAGATGGCTTGCAACCAATTTAGGAATTGAAACAGTTTCACCAGATATGGTTAAAAAACACTTAGGAGTAAAAACAAGACCATTTTCAACTGACGAATGGGGTAGTGTAGTAAGAGAAGGTGCAAAAATTCTAAATGACAATCATTGGTTCCCAGCTGCCACAATCATAATCGGATGGCCAGATGAAACTCCAGATGATGTTCAATTTACCATTGATATGATGAGTGACTTTAGAGAGATGAACTTTAGAGGATTAGTAGCACCGTTACTTTATCAAGACTTTAGTGAGAAAAATTCAATGCATTTTGGAAATTTGAATGAAGCACAATTTACACTGTTTTGGAAATGTTGGGAAAACAACCTTCGTGTCATTAATGACATCATTCCAATTATTCTTAGAAATAAAACATACGGTCCACCAATGAAGGTTTTCATGTACGGTATTCTCAAAGCAGGAACTTGGGCAATTATGAGATATCTCAGAGGTCTTTGTAAAGATCTCTTTAATGGAAGAACTCCAGATCAAATTATTGATAAATATGCAAGAAGTAGATCTGTATCTGCTCCAAAAATTCAGACAAAAAAACTATAATTTTTGAATAGCGATATCTGCTATAGTATTTCGTTTTGGAGTTATAGAAATAAAATAAACTTTGTCTGCTCTCTCAATACTTTCAACTTTTTTGTAAGATTTTGATGTAACATCAAATTCATAAATTCCTGGTTCAAGTGAACCGTTAGCATAAAGCATCAAATATGTTTCTCCAGTAGAAGGACTTAATGGAATAAAAGACATTATGTTTTCCTTGTAAGAATTAATCGGAATGGTATTTTTCATAGGTGGTGCTGCAGCTGCCAAATACATAAAGAAATCTTCAACAGTTTCAAATTCCTCGTATTCAAATTGCATTAACAAATGTTACAAGATTCAGTATAATAACCTATTAGAATTAAACAGGAATTATTTTCTAGATTTGAAATGTTTGTAAGATTGGATTCCAAAGAATGCTGGTGCTGCAATATACATTCCCAAGTTTAATGCAATTACAGAGATACCTAGTCCCAAAACTTCTGCTTCTGAATTAGTATCAGCCAAAGTCATGATAGATAACGTGGATATCATAGGTGTGATAAATGCTCTAACTGCTTCTTGGAACATTGGATTCTCTCTTTCCATATCGGCAATTGTTGGTGAGAATGAATAGTATAATTGGTTAAATCCTGTCATAAATGATGCACCTGCACTAGTACTCATTACAGTGTTATCTCTAATTTCTCTTAAGAATTGAACTTGTGGTGCTAACTCAGATCCATATGCTGCAGTAGCAATTAAACAACCACCACCATCCGTTGGTTTTGTAGGTGTGTCAAGTTGACAAATTCCATTTGCATCTGCATGTGTTCCTGCACCACATTGTACTTCTGGTTCTACAACTGGTTCTGGTTCTACAACTGGTTCTGGTTCTACAACTGGTTCTGGTTCTACAACTGGTTCTGGTTCTACAACTGGTTCTGGTTCTGGTTCTACAACAACAGGTGTTGTTCCAGAACCACCAGTATAAACAAAAGTACTGGTAATTTTTTGAGCACCATATTGTGCTCTAATTTCATAATCACCATTAACAGCCATAGTACCACCAGCTTTTACAGTGGTTGAATAGCTGCCATCAGAACTAGGAATTACTTGTGCAATAGTTACAATGTTTCCATCAGGACTAACAACTACAATAGTTACAGATTGAGTGAATTGGGCTAGCGTCTTAATCATACCAGAAATTACAATAAGATCACCATTTGCATAAGAAGGTAATTCGGATGAAACAGATAATGGAAGTCCATCAGTTTGAGCATATGTGGCATCAGTTAAACCATAAGATAGAATTGAAATAGACAATAATGCAAATGCCAAAAATCCCATTAGTTTCATTTTCATTTTGATTCAGGAATTATCAGTATTTATGTTTTCAATCAAAGAAAAATTGACCCCATTATATTCGAATTATGCCTTTTTTGACCAAATATTGAATTGATTTAACAAATTCATTTTGAGGAATTTTATCATCAGCCCACCATTTTGCATTGTTTTTTATCCAATCAGGGATTTTTTGATCAAAATAATTCATTTCAGAAGGAGTTACAGAAATAATTCCAATTTCAATAAGATGTTTAATTCCATCAAGAAATTCATCATCAGAAATACTATCAGAAGACCACCATTTTGCATTGTTTTTTATCCAATCAGGGATTTCTTCTGAAACTACAGAAAACGATAAAGTTTCAAGATTTTTGTCATCATATGAAAGTTGAATAAAATAGGTACCAGGTAAAGAATTAGAATTTACAGTGAAAATTGATTTGTAACCACCACTATTACTTAGAGTTGCAGCAAAATTTTGATTTGTCCCATCAGGATTTGTAAGTGATATAGATAATGGTGTTCCACGTTTTTGGTGTTCAATACTTCCAGATAAAATAATTTCTTTAACAGAACCAATGTCAGGCAATAGTATTTTATCTTGGTTTAATTTTGCAGGACTGAAAAACGAAATACCTGTTTGTGAACGTAACAAGCTAGAAATATTTTCATTACCAAAAGCATCACGTGAATCATAATAACGTGCATCAAGACTTCCACCTGCAGGTGAAATTAATTTGGAACCTGTTTTGTCACAAATTTGAGAAGGCATTTTAAAAACACCTTCAAAAACTCCAGTGCTTGGACCGGTTTCAACAAGTGTAAATCCAGTAGATGCTAAACCTCCATGTTCAACACCATTTACAGTACAACGTTTGTAGCGAATGTCTTTGAGTTTGATCTCCAATAAAATTTCACCATCTTTTCCTACAGTGTCAACATTAGCAGAGTTTGAATCATTAATTGTTGAATAAATTTCAACAGTATCACTTTTTAGATTAAGATCAGAATCTTTAAGCGTGATAGTAACTGGATGACCAAATCTAAGTGTGTTAGATTGGGTAGAGACAACTCCAGAATGTGTAGAAATATCAGATTTGATAGAAGTTGTTGTAGTTACACCAGTAGCATCTAAATCAGAATATGAAATTGCAATACCTTCTTCATCAATCAATCTATCAGTTACAATAATTTTTATTTCATCATCGATGGTCTGAATAGTCTGAATGAAATTTGGATCTAGTATGTTCAATTGATTGGTTACAGCATATTCAAAAGTGCCATCAAAAATAGAGGAATTATCCAAAGTTTCTTCTAATTCAAAACGATAAATTGAATTGTTTATACTATCATTATTTTGTAATCCAAAGGAAAAAAAGTCTAAAACAATAGGTTGATTATTTACTTCATTAGAAACAGAAATTACACCAGTACTATCATCAGAAGTATCAAAATCAATTAGTAGAAATACATTTCCAGTATTGGTCGCTATTGCTGTTACATCAGCATCGTCAATTCGTATAAATCCTTTAGATGATGAAATATCACCAGCATCAAGTATAGTTACAGAAGAAGTTCCAAGAGTTCCAAAAGAAAGAGAAAAAGATGTATCACTAAAATCAGAAACTCCAAAATCATTTTCAAAGGATCTCAAATCATAATTTATCCAGTTTGTGCCATTAGTATTAGATTCAGAAGAATCAAGTAAAAGTGAGGATAGTGATGATGCAGAAAACCCTAGATTTAGTGAAAATACCTCAAATGAGCCAGTACCAGTGGTGTCAATTATCAGTCTATCAGAATTTGAATCAGGTACGGATGAAGTTGCAGATGTAGCTGCTCCAATAGGAGTGGTTGCATAAAAATTTGAATTTTGGGCATTTTCCAAAGTAAAAGGATTTCCAATAGTGACAGTAGGGATGAGGGCTGTTGCTCTAAATACATCCAAATCATCACGAGCTCCAGTGTTTAGATTTTGATCAGGATCATTCAAAATAACATCATATTCCATTCCAGGATTTAAAGAACCCCCATTTCCAATAGATAGTACAGGTTCGTCCCCAACTGAAACAGAAGAAGTCGAGAATCCAGTTAAAACTGAAACAGATTTTTCATTGTAAGTGATTTGTCCAGTTTGTCCACGTGGGGCATTACTAAGAATACCAATTACAGAATTATCACTAGAATCAAAACTTTCAAAAATTCCAGAGTTGGGTTCTTGTTCAACTAGTGTAACAATATTTGAAAATGTATTTGAAACTCCATCAGTGTCAACTGAAGAGTCAGGTTGATCATTGTTTGTTTGTAATTCAATTACGTTTCCAAGAGTTAAAGAAAGTTTACCATTATTTTTAAAATTCAAGTTTGAAAGATTAGGAATTAAATCAACCAATCCTGCATTACCATTTGCATCATTATTTCCAGAACTATCAAATGCTTGATAAAATGTTGAGGGATTTGAATCAATATCAAACGTCCAAGAGTCTTCATCTGTTGGATCCTGATTTAATTGAAAATCATTTACAGTAATAAAAACTTCAGAATTTACAGGGTAAAGAACCCTATCAAGACTCAAAGAGATATTTTCCATATCATCATATTCAAGTGAAACTTGTTGTTGGGAACCCCCAGGATTGTATTTAATGGTAACATCATCAAAGGAATAAAGTTGAATTAATGGCCAAGCATCAGAATCCAATCCAATTTGTCCAACTGGTATGTTAGAATTAGTATTGATAGATTTTGCTTTTCTAACTACATTATTCAAATTTGCAGAACCAGTTGGGGAACCAGTACATGTAGTTAATGATGAATCACCATTCTTAAAACCAGTTAAACCATCAGATTGAGGTACTGCAACGCCATCAGTTTCAGAAAGAGAAATACCAAATACTGAAGATGCCGTATCCCTACTACAAAAAACACCAAAATCTAGACCTTTACTAGCTAAACCAACTGTAGAATCTGCAATTTTTGCTTTTTCAACATTTGCAAAGTACGCATACCAATTACCATCAGTTGCCTGAACCATTCTCAATGTTTTTCCATTAAGTGTAACGTCAGGTTCACCCTTACCTTGATCAGTATCAGACAAATTTGAATCTCGAATTACAACTTCAATTACCATTGAACCCGAAAAATAATTATCAAATTGAGAGTTTTCAGCAGATACAAACAAGTTTGGATTACTTGACGCCTCAGCATCAATAGCAGGAACAAGTAGTATTATTGAAAAAATTACCATTAAAGAAAAATATCTCATGTCCAACATGCCTAAAATCCAATTTTCTCACAAATAACGTTGTCGTATCATTTCTTCTTAGAAAACGGTAATACATGATTCAAACTATCAAAAATAAGGAAAATGTTTGTTCAAAGAACTAGAGTTTTACAAATTTCACTTTTAGCTATATTTTCAGCATTTGTAGTAGAACTCATTTTTGGTTTAATTTCAAATAGTCTAGCACTCATCACAGACAGTATTCATGCATTATTAGACAGTGTAGTAACTCTTGTTTTACTTTTAGCAGCAAGATGGGCAATTAAACCTCCAGATGCTGAACATACGTACGGACATGGAAAAATAGAATCTTTAGGAGGTTTGATTGGAGGAATAGCAATTTTTCTAATTGCATGTTTTTTTATTTACGAATCTATCAACAGATTACAAAGTCCACCACCCAGTGTTGTACCAGGATTATTTGCAATAATTGGGGGACTGTATACTATCGGAGTCGATTTTTTCAGAATTATCATTCTAAGAAGATCTATTAAGAAAATTGGAGGTGCTACTTTGAAAGCAGATTTCTATCATGCTTTCATGGATCTTGGCTCTACAATTGTTGCAATTGCAGGTATCATTTTAGTTTCATATGGCTTGTATTTCGGAGATTTTGTTGCAGCACTAATACTAGGAATTTTGCTAGCAATATTGAGTATAAAATTAGTATACAAAACAGCATTAGATTTGACTGATGTGATATCTCCAGAACTTGTAAAAAATGTCAGAGAAATTTCAATGTTAACCAAGGGTGTAGTTGATACAGGATCAATTCTTATGAGAAAATCAGGGGATATAATTTTTGCAGATGTCACAATCGCTCTTAGAGGAGATACTAGTTTTGAGAAAGCTCATGAAATTAGTGATAGCGTTGAAAGAAACATAAAAAATAAAATTCCAAATGCATCAACCACCATTCATTTTGAACCAAATTGGAAAGATGTTCCACTAGATGCAAAAATCTTAGACATTGCACAAAATGTAGAGGGCGTTAAAGGAGTTCACAACGTTACCACACACAAAACAAAAGGTAAGACATATTCTAATTTGCACGTAATGGTAGAACGAGAAATTAATTTATCTTCAGCTCATAGAATTTCAGAAATTATAGAACAGAGAATTCAAGAACAAATCCCAGAGATTGAGCATGCTACCATTCATCTAGAACCATTTGTGACTGTTCCAGAAAATATCAATATCGAGGATATTGAAACTGAAGAAAAAATCAAAACCATATTAGAAAAATATCCAGACATTAAGAAAATAGGTAGAATTGTATCTTTGAAATTTGAAAATATTTTGAAAATAGATATTGATTGCTCATTTAACAAAGATTTGTCAATTGAAAAAGTTCATGATTTGACATCAGAAATTGAACATATCATCAGAATTGAAATTAAAAATTCTGTAATTACTATTCATCCAGAACCAAATTAGACTAAGATACTAGTCAGATACATCACCAACATTCCAACTGCAATCCCAGATACCACAGCAATAGTAGAAAGATTTTTGTCATTTTCTTCTTGAATCCATTTCATAATAACAACAATTACTTGAAAGATTGCACCTGCTCCAATTGCTAAGAAAATTACTGATGTGAAAGGAGAATAAACAAAACCACCTATCCAAGCTCCAAAAATGGCAGGACTACCAGCAATTATGCCCATGGCGGCAAGTTTTCCAATCATTAATTTTCCTCTAGACATAGGTGCTGCGATTGCAATACCTTCAGTAGTATTATGCAAAGCAAATCCTATAATCAAAAATGTACTAAATGCAATTGAACCCATACCAAGAGCTGCACCTATAGCAAGTCCTTCACCAAAATTATGTAATCCAATACCAATTGAGATCATTAAAGCTATAGCAACAGGTTTTGTGAATTTTGAGGAACCTGCTTTTTCAATGAGTTTGTTTCCAGAATAATACAATCCAAGAAATGACAACACAGTTACTGTTGTAATAAGCAACGTTCCATTGAAACTATCAGCTAAATTTTCATTAGAAATTTCAATTGCTTCTTCAATAGAATCAATAGCTAAGAAAAGAAGTAAACCTACAGTTAATGCCAAAAAGAAATGATATTTTTGTTTACTAATTCTTTTGATAAATGGAAGCCACAATAATCCAATCATAACAGGAATAATTCCAACATATGTTCCAATAATTGCAAAAAATATTGCAAGATCTAAAGATAGTTCCAATGCAGGAGCAGCTGCTTCAATTTCTTTTTCAAATCTTGTTCCATCTTCAACAGTAATACCAATAGTGTATGGTTCGGCTTCATTCCATTCAAAAGGAATTCTAACCAAAGTAGTTTCAAATCTTTCTAAAAATCGATCTGGTTCAACAGCTGCGGGTTGAATTCTATCATTGATATCAGCCATTACTATTTCAACAGGTATATGACCAGTATTTCTGACAGTTGCCTGAATTTCAGAATCAACAAAATCTATTTTTTCAATTGTAATTTCAGGTAATATTATTCCAAAATCCAATAATTCTGCCCCAGGCCCAAAAATATAGACCATCAACAGAATCACGAAAAGGAATGGAATTAATCCACTTGCAATTACTTTTATTTTTGAAGAATTACTACTAAGTTCCATAGTCAAATTCCTGAACATTTTCATCTTGGTTTTCATTTACTAGAAATATTCCAACCCAACCTTTTTCTGAGAATTCAACTTTATGAGCATGAAAGAGGTATTTTCCTGGAAAATCATATTCAAATTCCATGATTCCACGCTCAGTTTGAGATAAAGTTATCATATCAGTGTAAAATGATGGTACGAGGTCAGTTCCTGTAGGATAATATTTGTACAAATTACCATGAAGATGGAGATTGTTGATAGGATCAAATTCCACCATATTAACAACATAAACTCGAATTAATTCATTAGTGTTAATTTGGATTGGATGATGTTGATAATAAAATGGGATAGTGTTTGCAGCATAAAAATTATTTTCAGTATCAAAGTCAGTATCTAATCCATTTAGTACCATAACCATTTCATCAGCAGGTGGACGTTCTTCTTTGGGATCAACAATGAACACACCATAAAGACCATGAACAATATGTTCCTCAAGTGGCATCACATGACAATGATAAGGATGTACTCCTACAGGTCCAGCTTCAAATTCATATACAAATTTACCACCATTTCCACCAACAGGTTCAAAGACTCCATCCATTTCAGCTGGATGAATTCCATGAAAATGCATAGTGTGTTCTTTAGAACCATTGTTGATGAATGTAATTCGAAGTAAATCTCCTTCTGTTGCTCTAATTGTAGGACCTGGAACTGTTCCATTAAAAGTCCAAACATTATAGAATACTCCAGGTGAGACTTCCATAATTTTGTCATCTTCAGCAATAATTGTAAATTCTCTTAGAACAGTGTCATCTGATAATTGTGATACTTTACCATAATTGAAATCTCTCAAAAATTCCATAGGATCAAACTCTACCGTAGAAACAGTATACAATGGATCAATTATTTCACCAGATGTTTGAACCACAGCACCTGAATGGGTTACAAATGTTTTAGATTCAGATTCAGCATCTGAAAAATTGGGGGAAAACACAATTACGGAAAACCCAAAAACTAATGAAAGTGATAAGATCATTATGGTTGAACGGCCAATTTTCAAGATAAGTAAAAAATTTAAAATTCTTTATTTAAATTTACCCTAAGCTAACTTTTTTAGCCTAAACTAACTTTTTTGTACAAAGCTAATAATTTTTAAAAAAATTAGGTTTAAACTAAAGAAAATCAGCCCTAATCTGTGCAGAAAGCAGGATTAATGGTTGTCATTGCAGGGGTATTAATCGTCAGCGGATTAATCATATCAGTACTTGGGAATCAATTAACATTGGAAGGAATAATACAAGAAAATGGGAAAGTGAGTTCAACTCAAACAGTTAGTGTTTCAGCAGATTTTGATGCAGACAATACACAAGTAGGGATTTTTGCAGTGCAAATAATGGAATCGAAAGAAAGTACAACATATGCAAAAATATTAGATCCGTCAGATATTGAAATTATTTCTCAAAAAGTAAATGAAGATACCATAGAAAGAGAATTTGATGTGGTAGAAACTGGAACTTATACGCTTTTAATTCAAGGTTCCAGTGATGAAGAAGTTTTTGTTACAGGAGCAATTGGACCACTTCCAGATACAGGTAAAAAATTCATTATTTCCACAATTTCAACAGTTGTTCTTATTATCGGAATGTCAGGATTAGTTATGATCGGAATTTATTTAATCATAAATAGAAAAAGATCAATTTAGATAGCTATCCATTTTTTCTAGTCCATCAATAGCTGCATCAAAATTATCACTGTTTTCAATAAGACTTCCAAGTTTATCAGAATTTGCAGAAAGTAAACATTTTCCATTATCAGTATTTTTTGAAATGAATTCATGTTCAATCAAATATGAAAGCCTCTCAAGAACTTCTGATTCAGAGATAGATGATTGTTGAGCCAGAAACGAGCATTGTTTTTCACCATCTTCCAATTCCGCCAAGATAGATGAAGTAATAGGATCAAACATACAATCTACAATTTTTTCTCGATCAAAGGATTCAATCATTTTTTTAAAGATGTTAATTTAGAATTTAAAACTTTTTGAATGAAATATACCATAATATAATTAGGAAAAAATAGATTCTAAGAGCATGCAAAAGCTTTGTAGCCAAGATTCAACAGGGAAAGGGGAGCATTGTTTTTGTGTAGATATTGATGCTCAACGGGGAATCAAGAAATGCTGTAAATGTAACCAATGGAATGTTCAGGGTAGTGACTGGACAGATGATTCTGACTTTAGATAATTTGGATTAGAGTGTTTCATGATTATTGGTTGAAAAAGATTGTTACAGTAAAAATTTGTGAAATCAAATATTTTGATGCCTAGCATGGTTTTTATCGGGGTTTCTTTGAATTTTGGAATACTTGAGTGCGCAAGAATATAGACATATTGTTAGAATTGTGGGAAACGATATCCCAGGTGAGAGAAAAATCCTCATAGGATTAACTCAAATCAAAGGTATTGGATATAATTTTGCCACAGCAATTACAGACACTCTAAAAATTAATACAAATTCAAACATAGGTAATCTTACTGATGCCAATGTTCAAGCAATTGAAAAATTAATCACAGATCCAATTGGAGGAAATTTCCCAATTTGGTTCCTCAATAGAAGAAAAGATATTGAAACTGGGGGAGATTTACATTTGTTAACATCAGATATTCCATTTACATTAAGAAATGATATTGAAAGAGAAAGAATCACTGCAAGTTGGAGAGGTTATCGTCATCTAAGTGGTCTAAAAGTTAGAGGACAAAGAACTAGAACATCAGGTAGAAAGGGTGGTGCAGTTGGTGTAGCAAAAGGTGGATTAGCAGCTCCTGTAAAGAAGGGTGATCCTGGAGCTCCGGCAGCAGATGCAGCAGCAGCTCCGGCAGCAGATGCAGCAGCAGCTCCGGCAGCAGAAAAGAAAGATGCACCAGTGGAGAATAAAAAATAGGTGTTTTGAATGGGTGACCCAAAATATCCACGTAAAGTTTGGAGAAAACCAAAGAGACCTCTTAATTATGAATTAAAAATGGATGAGTTGAAAACACTCGGTACATTTGGACTTAGAACTAAAAGAGAATTATGGAAAGCACATACAGAATTATCACGTGTAAGACATCAAGCAAGATCTTTACTTGCTTTAAGACAAGAAGTTAGAGCAGAGAAAGAACCAATCTTAATGAAGTCACTTACAAGAGTAGGATTAGTAAATGATGATGCAACATTAGATGATGTACTTAATCTAAATGTAGATGATTTACTTGCACGTAGATTCCAAACTCTAGTTACAAAAAAATTAGGATTCAAAACACCTTACCAAGCAAGACAAGCAGTAATTCACGGACATGTAATGATCGGGGATAGAAAGATAGACATTCCATCATACATTGTTACAGTGGAAGAGGAAAATAATATTCATTTTACAGCAGAATCTAAAATACCAGGGATGTTGGAAAAAGAAAAATCAGAGCCTGTAGTAGAAGCACCTGCTGAAGCAACAGAAGCACCTGCTGAAGCAACAGAAGCACCTGCTGAAGCAACAGAATAGGCTTATCAGTAAATAACCCCAAATTATCAAATAGAATAATCATGTGTTCAATTATTGGTTACTCAGGAAAAGAAATAGCAGCTCCAATTCTGGTAAAGGGGCTTAAGCGAATGGAATACAGAGGATACGATAGCGTAGGAGTTGCAACAGAATCAGAAAATCAAATTGAGTTAAAAAAAGGAATCGGTAAAGTTAATGAGGTAAATTCTAAAATTCAATTAGATACACTGCCGGGTAATGTTGGCATAGGTCATACAAGATGGGCAACGCATGGAAAAGTTACAGATTTTAATGCACATCCACATTCAAGTAATTCTGGAAAAATTGCAATAGTGCATAATGGAATTGTAGAAAATTTTGAGGAATTAAAAAAACAATTAGAAGATGAGGGTTATGAATTCAAAAGTGAAACAGATAGTGAAATTATTGCAAATCTAATTCAAAAGAATTATGAACTAACAAAAAATGTTAAAGAAACAATTTTGAAAACAGTTTCAGAAATTAAAGGACATTATGCATTTGTGGCAATGTTTGAAAATGGTCAACTTGCAGCAGCAAGATTTCATGAACCATTAATTATTGGAGTTGGGAAAGATAATGTCTTTTTATCAAGTGATGTTTTAGGATTTGTCGAGTATACAGATAATGCAATATATATGAAAAGTAAGAATTTTGTGATTTTAAATAAAAAAGAATTTAAAATTTTTGATTTTGATGGTAAAAATACAGAGTATGAAATAACAAAAGTTTCAAAAGAATTTGGAGATGCGTATAAAGGAGATTATGCACATTTCACATTAAAAGAAATTTATGAACAACCAGATGTGATTTTAAAAGCAGGTGAAAAAACTGCAGATGAAATTGAAAAATCAATAGATCTCATAAGACATGCAAAAAATATCTACATAACAGGAAGTGGGACAAGTTACAACTCTTCACTCATTGCAAAGCAAATACTATCAAAATATGCAAAAATTAAATCAGAACCAATAATTTCAAGTGAACTTCAATTTTCACCAGATATTGTTGAAGAAGGTTCTGTTCTAATTGCAATCTCTCAAAGTGGAGAAAGTGCAGATGTTTTAGAGGCAGTTAGAATTGCAAAAAGAGCAAATTGTAAGATCATTGCAATAGTCAACTTACTAACATCATCTTTAGCACGTAAGGCAGACGTTGTGATGGGAATGAACTGTGGACCAGAAATAGGAGTTGCAGCAACCAAGAGTTTCACAGCACAGCTTGTGATATTATACAAAATGGTACAAAAATTGAGTAATGACAGTATAACAATTAATTTCGAAAAATTCTCGGAATCAATTTTGAAAATATTAGAAAACCCAATCAAAATTCAGAAGATTGCAAAAAAACTAAAAGATGTTTCAGATATTTACATTCTAGGTAGAGGAATAAATTTTCCTATCGCAATAGAATCAGCATTAAAACTCAAAGAATTAACTTACATTCATGCAGAAGGGATTGCAGGAGGAGAGTTAAAACATGGACCACTGGCATTAATGGATTCAGATGTTTTTGTGATCATCATCAATCCAAATGATTCAACATATTCAGATACACTAACTAGTGCAAGGGAAATCAAAGCCCGAGGAGCAAAAATCATAGGAGTCTCAGATATTGAGAACGATGTTTATGATCATTGGATTGAAATTCCAAAAATAGATGAGGTATTATATCCAATTTCAGAGATGGTTCCAATTCAATTATTATCATATTATGCAGCACTTGCAAAAGAAACAGATCCAGATTATCCAAGAAACTTAGCAAAATCTGTGACAGTTAAATAAATAATCTACCATATTCTTTTTCCACCAAATCTAAAAATTGTTTAGAGTTATTTCCAGTTTTTAGCATAGATGCAATAGTAGTACCACCAGCACCAGCACCTTCTTTTGCAAATCCTTCGGAGAATGCTTTCAATCCAGAATATTGTGAATTTTTTAAACCTGGGTCTATAGAAACAATTGGAACGTTTACAATTTTTTGAATTAGATTCTTAAAATTTACATTTTGATCATTTGTTATATATGAAGTTGTTCCAATGACAGTATTTTCTTCATTAAATCCAATTTTTGATGCAAATGCCAAAACAGCTGCCATTTGAGTTCCACCTGCCAACATCACATTAGAGACACCTGAAGCAGCACTAAGCATTCCAGCAACAAAAGGAATCATAGGATCTCCTACTTTTGCAACAATACTGTAAGGGTGATCTGAATCAATTCTTTTAAGTGCAGATTCAACAATTTCATTTTTCAATTCTGCCGGATTTTCAGGCATACTAGAACTTACTTGGGCATCAAAACCTAATGCTCTTAACACAGCTAATGCAGTTGTAGTTCCACCAGGAATACTTTCACCAATAATTAAACAGTCAGTTAGAGATGCCAAACTTCTTCCAACAATCCTACCAAAATCAACTGCATGTGTCACTTGAGAATCGGTCATTGCATCTTGAAATGAAATATTTTTTCCAAAAGGTATACCGGTTTCAATGAAAGGTAATTGTGGAGGAATTTTACTTCCAGCATTAATTGTTAAATGAGGCATACTTGAAGATTCCAAAGCAGATTTAGTCAATATTGCAGGAGTGGGCTTTCCATCAGGAGTCATAGGAATTTGTTTGATTGTTTTACAATATCCATAGTGAATATATTCAGCATCAGCTGGTGGAGTAAACTGCATAGAATCTTTGTCTACACCTGCAAAAGTGATTCCAGGGATTTCACAAGTTTCAGTATAAGATAAAACAAATGCAAAAAGAGATTTTCCAGATTTTATAGATTCAAGGAAATTTTGAGCATGTTCAATATTTCCAAATAATTCAAAATTTTCCAATATTTTACTAACCCATCATATCAATAAATTGCTGTTCAGTTCTTTTCTGCATTATCATGTTAGTAGTTTTTTCCTCACCAATAGTAGACACATTAGAATGACCGTAATTATGTCCAGGATACATTACCAGATCATCATCTAAAGAATGAAGAACATCAAAAAGACTATGATAGAGATCTTGTGCACTGCCACCAGGTAAATCTATTCGTCCACAATTTCCAACAAATAGAGTATCGCCTGAAAAAAGTTTCCCATCGCCTATCAAACACACACTATCTTTAGAATGACCAGGCGTATGAAGTACTTTTAATTTTGAATTTCCAAAATCAATAGAATCCCCATCTTTAACAGAAATATCATGTTTTAATTCTGAAAATTCGTGTTGAATAATTGGGGCATTGGTGGATTTAACCATCTCCTCATTTCCCAAAGTGTGATCAAAATGATGATGAGTATTTACAATATATTTTATTTTTAAATCATTTTCTTTAATTATTAATTCTAATTCAACAAGATCCCATGAGGGATCAATGATTATCGCTTCATGTGTATCATCATCTTCCACAATATAAGAAAAATTCTGCATATTTCCAACTTGGATTTGATATACTTTCATAGAATTCCTTCCTCTGCCTCTGGAGGTATTCCAATTTTCTCTGCAAACAAGTCACCAGTCAAATCTTTTCTTTTAGGAATTCCTTGTTTCATTTTATGAAACGTTATGGTCATATCACATTTTGTGTAAATGT
>Ga0233429_1001426_pt1 | contig 28922 bp, 24 predicted proteins | sample SI_118_April2016_3_FD_179879 | JGI IMG/M metagenome (GOLD analysis project Ga0233429, IMG submission 179879) | Seawater microbial communities from Saanich Inlet, British Columbia, Canada - SI_118_April2016_135_MG | ecosystem: Environmental > Aquatic > Marine > Inlet | place: Canada: British...
GAGCCTGTGTAAAAATGAGAATCATTTTTCACAACTCCATAGGTTAAAGAAAGACCCCTTCAGGCAGATAGGTATCTCTTAGAAATTTGCAACTTTGGTCCACATTCATTTGACGACATACAGTCCTGAATGTGAAGGGTAAGCTGAAAATCACTTTTCCAGTTTTTACCATCAACGCCATTACTTGGAATAACAGGGTCCTCTGCAAATATCCTCAATCCATCAAAGTCGTTTCTCAAACGATCGAGAACAATGATATTGGGTGCTATAACAAGAAAGTTTTTAGATAGGTCTGACCTCTCCTCATACTTTCTGTGGAAATATGACCATGCAAGTATAAGGCTCATAGTCTTGGTTTTACCTGAGCCAGTTGCCATCTTCACAACATACCTACGCCAGGTTTCTTCAAATAGCTGTGCAGAAACAGCATCACTCTTCGAGAAACGAAGAAGATCATACTTGTCGGCAACCTTTACCGCTTCGTGCAGGTAGATGATCGTTTCGACAGCTTCTCTTTGTGCAAAGTAATATTGAAAGTTTGAGGTGGTTCCATCGGCATGGATAATGGGGTGGGGCGTATTAAACCAATGGTTCAACAGAGTTTTACTGGTATTGCTTATAGCTGGGTATCCATCTACTCTCCACTTTTCGACGGCTTTACGAAGTTCAGGAACCAAGGGGGGCATGAGTTTTTCATAAGATGTATCCCGCAGACTTTCGTCAGCAGGAAACCATCTAACTTCCGGCTTGAGAATTTCATGTGGCGACGAAGGAAAATCCTTATGGATTGCCATCAGACTTTACCTCCTATTGTCACAGGAATAATCTTCATCGTGTCGTTACCAAATATATCTATAACTTTAATGGCAATTCTCCTACGACCAGATGAGCACTCCCAAAACGCTGACTGTAATTCAAGAGACCTATCCTGTTTGGTTCTAAATGATTGCCATTCGTTCTCGAAAATGTAATCTCCAGTCCAAGTGTCTTTTGTTTCACCAGTTTTTGAATCTTTGACTCGGATAATTTCTTTTTTGCTCTCAAAATCAAAATCAATGGACCAATAGTCAATCCAGTCATGCCAGTTTTTCGTCAACACCTCTCTTGGGTTGTTCATTCCATTCTTATCTTTGGAGAGTTTAATTACCTGACCGTTGTCCACAACAATCGCCGCCTTCCCATCCTTTAGATTCTTCTCTGTTTCAGTTGCAGAACCCTGGGTATAGAAAACTGAGTAATTTGTAAGGCTAATTGCGACGGTATTGCCCTTGATGCTTGGCACAACTTCTATATAAGCAACATCGTGGAATCTGGCTTCCCCTTTATCAACCGCACGCTTATCAAACACCTCTTTTGGAATGTATTTGATTACCATGTCTACCCCCTTACTTGCGGAATCATCTTGCATATTGGGGAATAAACCCATCTCAAACTCAAAGGCAAGAAGGTCAACTTTTGTAATGCTCTTTTCAACACATTCTTGAATTATTTCTTCTACGAACAAACGGGATACGGGCATATTTGCAGGTCCAATAGCAATTACGCGATTATTCTTTTTCCCTCGAATGGTTCTAAAACCAGAAATAGGCTCACCTCCATACGCTTGAAAAATTAGACTATTAAGGGCCGCTTCTCTATTAGTTTCTTTTTGTGTTTGAACTTTTCTATCCAATTCAGACATACCGGAAACGAAATAATTTCGTTCATATTTCCCAAGGTTAAGAACCTCAAACGCACGGTAATCTTTACCTGCTGTTTTTAGTCCGCGTTGGACATTTATTAACCTTTTTCTGGTTGTGTGAATGGCAAATTTGCCCAAATCAGTCCCAATCCATTTGCGTCCCAATTTTTCTGCTACCGCGCAGGTTGTGCCTGAACCAACAAAGAAGTCTGCAATAAGATCACCTTCACTAGAGAATGACTCAATAATTCTTTTGATGAGATGCTCTGGTTTTTGGGTTGGGTAGTCCACTTTTTCCTTTCGGTCTGCTGGCATTAGATAGTGCAATCTCCAGACATCATCGATAGTTCTATGAGTATCATCGTAGTAAACAAGGTTGCCATTTTCGTCTTTTGCTTGCTTTAGACTTTGGGATTCTTTATCCCACACTCTCTTTTGTTGCTTCTTTGGCTTGTCTCTCTTTTCTTTGATAGATTTGAAATTATGTTTATCGCCCTTTTTATAGGAAAAAATCACATCATGGTTAGATGCAAACCTTCCAACGTTTCCCTGCATCTTATTGTAATAGTGCCAAATGATTTCATTTATAAAGTTTTGGTTTCCAAAAATTTCGTCTAGTAGTTGCCGTAGACAACTGTTAATTCTCCAGTCACAATGAACAAAAATAGTTCCAGTTGGAGAGAGCAAATCCCGCATAATTACTAATCTCTCATAAATCATTGCAAGAAAAGAGTCCTGCCCTTTTCCCCATGTATCTCTATATGCAAGTTCTTCGAGAACGTTCGGCTCTTTGGATAAAATTTCATCGCCAATTTCAACGTTTATCGTAAAGTCAGCACCTACATCAAATGGCGGGTCAATATAGATTAGCTTAATTCCACCTTGCTCTTCTATTTGCTCCCGCAAAGGACCATTTTTTAGGGATGATAAAATAAATTTATTGTCACCCCAGATTAATTTATTAGTCCATCCTTTTAACTGCCTTCCAGAAGTGTCAAATATGTCCAGTTGCTGATTACGAACGGATTCTGGTCGGGGTTCATCAACGTGTTCGATAGTCTGAAAGGGCAGGACAACATTTGTGACATCACTGGTTTTCCCATTCCAAACGAGTTCCAACTCTCGATCATCACCAAAGAGCATAAACCGATACTTATCTGGAAGAGTTTTGCCTTCTTCCAACAGTTTGGTGATGTCTCTAATTTCGTTATCGGATAGTTTCATATTTTTTAGTCACTCAAGTACTTTAAAGTCTGGAGCATTGTAGCGAAAAACCCTTTATTTGCAACGGTTACATATTATATTCAGGTGATTGGCTTTAAAAGGATTGACACTGCCGCCATTTGGAAAATTTCCCCAGCTTTGGTATGCTGGCTAAAACTGATCTGAAAGTGTGTGAGTGATGTTTGAGAATGGGCAAGGGGTTGAAAATATATTATCGAAGCTCATAAGTGGTTCACTCTTACCAAGGTCAATGGAGACCCTGATGCAAATAAGAACAGGCTTGTCGCAGAAAAGAAAATGACCTCTGCCCAAATTTCCGAATCACAGAAACGGGTAAAGAAATGGATAGAAGAGCATAGAAAAAAATAGGAGGAAAGATGCGTAGCGTCACATTAGAAACAATCCGACTCTTAAATAGATGGTCAGAATATTTATTTGGGAAACCTGCAAAATCAAAAGACGATACCCCAGACACCATCTTTAAGCAGGAACAAAAGAATCCTCAAATAATCCCCCTATTTTTATCTAGTAGGAAAGCCCCTCCAAAGAGTAACTCGCCAAAAACCTCTATTTATCAAAAAATAAAATCTGCCAAACTAGTACGCCTACCATCTTACAAGGGTGATGCGGACGAACAATATAAGTTCGGGGAACTCATCTCCAGTACCCAAAATTACTATATAGCGTACTTATGGTTTCGACTTGCCGCAAAACAGGGTCATGAAAAAGCACAATTCAAATTGGGGGTAATTTATTGTCAGGACGAAATAGTTAAACAAAATTATATAAAAGCATTGAAGTGGATCAGGCTTTCAGCGGAACAAGGTCACGCTGAGGCCCAATTCTTATTGGGGGCGTTCTATGAAGAAGGTGAAAGAATAAAACAGGATTACGCAAAAGCGGTTAAATGGTTTAAACGTTCTGCCGAACAGGGTTGTGCAATAGGACAAAGCAACTATGCTTGGATGCTAATACGGGGTGATGGTATTCAGAGAAATAATAAAGAGGGGTTCAAGTGGTACAAACTTGCGGCAGAGCAAGGTGTGGCTAAAGCACAGTTTGTTGTTGGGCTGGCTTATTTTTATGGAGATTGGCCTTCTATTGCCAAACAAAATTATCAAGAGGCGGTCAAGTGGTTGAGTTTTTCGGCAGACCAGGGCAATCCTAATGCTCAATTCTATTTAGGGAAAATTTATCATCAAGGGGGAATACTTGATCGTGGTCAGCAAAACGAATTTGAATGGAGAAAAATATCTGATAAAGACAGAGTTGCCGAAAAGCAATTAGATTTATGGGTAGGAGACAACACCAAGGATGAGGTTGCCCAAGACTTTGGAGAAGCCATAAAATGGTATCGACTTGCCGCAGACCAGGATAAACCTGATGCTCAATATAATTTAGGATTAATGTATTTAAAGGGGCAAGGGGTTTCTCAAGATCATGAAAAAGGAATTGATTTGATTGAGCGTGCATCGGAAAAAGACCATCCTGCCGCACTATACCACCTGGGGTTGGCTTACGATCTTGGGGATGGTGTTGAGCCAGACGATGAGTATTCAAATTGGAATTACGAGATTGCCGCAGAGAATGGTCATTCTGGCGCGAGATATGGAATGATAGGAGATGGGTCTCAAAATTATCGGGGAAATTAATTTATGATTAGAAAGTATTTGGTTTTAGTGTTCTTGATAACTGGATTTTTGCTGGTGGATAATGCTTATGGCGAGGATGAGGTTTATTACTGTGCGGAGACTGATAGTACTGGTTTTTGGTATAACACAGAACGTAGTTCGTATGAACGCTCAGGCTTTAATTCAAAAAAATTTAAAATGAAATTAGATAGGGCTTCTAAACTTATTGAACTAGCAACAGATAGTCAATATGAAAGTCTAAGAAAGCAAAAATATACTTGTGAAACTCATTACAAAGCACTCTGAAACCTGATTAAAGATAGGAGGTAAGAAAAAATGCGGATAATAATTTTTATTTCATTGGTATTTTTGGCATCTTGCACCACCATAACATTTTCAGATGAAAACAGCATAACCCTTGAGCACCGTATAAGAGACCACAAAGATGCCGTTGGGGAAGCGCAAAAACACTGTCAAAAATTTAACAAAAAAGTGAAACCCGACCAGTCTTCTTGTGCTAAGAGCCGCTGTATAAGCTATTTTAATTGTATTGAAAAATGAATTTTATCAGCCCCGTAGGCAGGGAAATCTATGGGCCAAAAAAGGGCCGCTCACCAGCAAATAATGGCAGTTGAAGGTGGATTTCCCCTCCATTTGTTCCACCAATCCGAATAAGACTGGACGCTTTAAGAACTCTCTCCCTGCTTAAACTAAATCCTACCTTCCCAAGAGAATCAAAAATGCAGTCCTTGTGGTGACTTACTGGTGACTTTAAAAAATAAGGGCCTACGGTGGAAACCGTAAGCCCTTTAAAAATGGTCGGGACGAGAGGATTTGAACCTCCGACCACTTGACCCCCAGTCAAGTGCGCTAACCAGGCTGCGCTACGTCCCGTTATTCTTTTGATTCTGAATTGTAAATCCGGATGTGCCCTCTGTCCTGCCTGAAAAGCACAGATTTGAAGTATCCCCCAAAATAGTGGATCGTAATGGCGATGTCAATTAAATAGGGCGGAATAAAAACCACTGAACCTGTTTTTTTTGGTCGGATGCGGCTTCTATGTTACCATCTCTAACTCTATGAAATTTTAGGGTTTTTTGTGCGCTATCGGAAGATAGCCTCTTGGCCCTTGGTGGAAATTATCGAACAAATAGAGATCCTATAAATCCATTAGCGGAAACTTGCACTATGACAATGAAAGTGGTCAATGTTCGGGATGCGGTTGAGTTCAATCCCGAAAAAATGAAAAAAGTCAGCCTGTTTGATACGGAACATTTCTTTTGTGATATATACTGTCTCGAACCCGGTCAGTTCCAGAAAGTCCATTCTCACGAGGGCTCGGACAAGGTTTATTATGTGCTGGAAGGGCAGGGTAAAGTAACAGTTGGTACGGAAGAAAAGGTGCTTTCGCAAAACGAAATCACTATGGCTCCGTCAGGTCAGGATCACGGTGTAGTGAACCACACCAATGACAAACTGACCATACTGGTATTCATGGCTCCCAAACCCAACTAGGCGTTGGGCCAACTGGCAATAGCTTTTTACTGCTAGCAACGATGGTCTCGGCGCAATCAAGTTTTTGCCCAGTTGCCTCCCCTGTGAAGGGGTGGTGAGCAGAGAATTATCTCGGCTTAATTGAAATATTGGACGTTTATTAAAATGATTTATCTGGTTTTCCCGACATCCTGGCATCCTTCGCAACCTTACCTGAGTTTGCCCAGTCTGAAAGCGTTCCTCAATATGCATGGGGTGCACGATGTGGTTCAGCGCGATCTGGCGATTGAACTGCTCAATGATCTGTGCACCTGGGAAAAAACCAAACCGCTCTACGAACGAATCATCCGGGAACTGAACGAACTTCGCTCCCGGCCCCGGCTCACGCAGATGGAGGCGGAAAAGTTTAACAAGCTTCAGGAAGCGGAAGAGATTGTCATGGCCCTGAAAGACCAGATCGACTCTGCCGTGGCCTCGCAACGCAGTCCGGAGTTTTATGAGATTGACCAGTACATGGAAAATCTCAAGATCATGGATGTCTGGCTGGATAATATTCTCGCGCCCTATTATCCGTCGCAGTTAACCGTTATTGGCAGTCAGATGCGGTTTTCTCCGTATTCGTCCGAAGAGGTGATCGACTCTTTCAATCACCCGGAAGAAAATTTTTTCTATGACCTGTATCAGCAATGGTATCTACCGGGAATCCTGGAAGAAGATATCGACATTCTTGGCATCTCCATCACCTCAGTGGAGCAGATTATTTCCGGCCTGACTCTGGCTTATCTGGTCAAGCAGAACCGGCCCGAAATCCATATTACTATCGGGGGAAGTGTGTTCACCAAATTGGTGGATCGTTTGGAGAATAAAGGTTCGCATCTCTTCAATTTTGTCGATAGCTTCGTTGTGCATGAAGGTGAGACACCGCTTCTCAAGTTGGTCGAACACCTTCGCGGAGACGGCGACCTCAGTAAAGTTCCCAACCTGATTTACAAGCAGGATGGCGAGGTCAAAGTGAACCGACCTTTTGCTAAAGAGGAACTCAATGCCTTGCCGACACCGGACTTTGATGGTTTGCCGCTGGATCTTTATCTTTCCCCGGAACGGGTTTTGCCGGTGATGGGTTCCAGAGGGTGTTACTGGGAGAAGTGCGCATTCTGTTCCATCCCTTTCGATCACATGACTTTCCATGTGCGTTACGCCGAGAATGTGGTGAACGATTTTAAGACGTTGCAGAAAAAGTATAACTGCAATAATTTTTTCTTCACCGATGAGGCACTTCCCATCAATTTTCTCAGAACCTTTGCCGCCAAGATTATCGAGGAGAAGGTCGATGTGCAGTGGACGGGCGAACTCAAGTTCGAGAAGAGCCTGCTAAGAGATGATCGTATGGAACTGTTGTATAAATCCGGTTGCAGAAAACTGATTTTTGGATTGGAGTCCTACAACCAGCGTGTTTTGGATTCCATGAAAAAAGGTGTTGAGCTGAGTTGGGTTGATGAAACGGCGGAACAATGCATGAAGTTGGGCATCGCTATGCATTTTTACCTGATTTGCGGATTCCCGACCGAAACCCGTGAAGAGGTGATGGACTCGATCAATTTTATACTCAATAACCAGCGCTTGCTGGACTCCCCTGGTTTTTCCGCCATCCTTTCCCAGTTTGATCTGGAGCGAGGTGCGCCAATAGAAAATAATCCCATGGAGTGGGGCATCACAAAACTGTATACCCCGCCGGAGCATGATTTGAGTCTGGGTTATTCTTATGAAACATCGATAGGAATGAATGCCGAAGAAACCAACGAACTGTACCAGCAGTTGATCGAAAAGCTAGGGCGTGAGGTGACGACCTTCCCGCATAATTATTCTCTGTCCGATGGCTTGCTTTACCTCGCTCACCACCAGCGCAATTCCTTGACTGAAAGACTCCTCACTCTCGCCTAACCACCACTTGGCGTGGGGCCAGTGTGCATCGCTTCATTTGGCTGGAAAAGAGTGATCTCGGCTGAATAGAGCATCAGTTCAATACTTCCCTTTGTAATGTCTGGATTGTTTTTTATTGGGCCGCACGCCCAGTGCCGTTTTCTTGAAGTTCTACTTGGGCATCTTTGAAAATGCCGAATGAGGATTGCAGGATCAGTCCTGCGATGACAACTCCGACTGCCAGGTCGGGCCAGTGCGAACCTGTCCATGCCACACCGCCTGCGGCGGCTATGACCCCAAGGTTAGCCAACACATCGTTGCGTGAACAGAGCCAGGCCGAACGCATATTGACATCATCATCTTTGAACCGCAGGAGCAAATAGGCGCAGAGCAGGTTTGTGGCCAGGGCCAGTCCGCCGATAATACCCATTGCTGACGCGTCCGGTACTGTTTGGTGATAAACCCGATAAATAGCAGAACCCAATATGCCAAGTGCGAAAGCACTCATGATGACTGCCTTAAGAATTCCGGCGCGGGTTCTCCAAACCGGATCGTGTTGAATCACGAAAAGGGAAAATCCGTATATGGCGGCATCGCCCAGCATATCGAGAGCATCGGCCATTAATGCGTTGGATTGAGCCAGCCACCCGGCAATGCCTTCGACAAAAAACATAACGAGATTGATAGCGAGTACCAGCCAAAGAATTCTCCGTTTGGAGCCCTTCGCCAGTTCCTCTTCTATTTCGCAACAACCGTCACTCATGTCAGGCCTTTTTCCAGAATCGGGTGATGAACAAAGACAATAGGTAGAAGGCCCCGGCAACCAGAATGATAGTGGGACCCGGTGGCAGGTCGGGTTGATACGATATTGCCAAACCTCCTGTGGTGAAAGCCACGCCCAGAAGTGTGGCTAAAAGCATCATCAGATTTAGTGAGCGGACATAAAGACCGGATACCGCCGCCGGAAGTGTTAACAGGGCGATGACCAGAATCAACCCGACGATCTGAATCAATATTACGACGGTCAGGGCAACGAGAGCGAGAAAGAGCAAATAAAATCTTTCAACGGGAATGCCGCGCAGGCGGGCAAACTCTTCATCGAACGATACCGCCAGAAATTGTTTATAGAATAGAAAAACGATGAGTAGGATCAGGACATCCAGTCCGGCGATCCAGAAAAGGTCATCGGAGGAGATCATCAAAATATTTCCGAACAAAAAGCTCATCAGGTCAACGTTGTAACCGGGAGTCTGCGAGATGAACAATATTCCAACAGCCATGCCTCCTGCCCACAATGCGCCGATGACGGTATCTTCCTGCTGTTGCATTCTGAGACTCACCCAACCGAGGATCACTGCAAAAACCAGGGCCGCGACCAGTGCGCCCTCAATGGGAGGTCTGCCCAGGTAATAGGCGATGCCCATTCCGCCCAGCACCGAGTGGGCGATGCCGCCAGCCAGATAACCGATGCGTTTTACCACAACGTAAGAGCCCACAACGCCACAAGCCACACTGGCGAGAATGCCGCCGATAATAGCGTTTTGCATAAAAGCCTGGGAAGAAACTGCATCGAAAAAATTACTCACAATTTGTTCCCTTCCTCGTGCTCATGATGGTGGTGCACCATATGCATATGGGTGCCATACATATTTTCAATTGTTTCTCCGGTCAACTCTGAAGTGGGATGGCAGATGAGGGTGCGGTTGATGCAGGCTACCCGGTCAATGTATTGCGAAATAAAACCGATGTCGTGAGTCACCACGATGATGGTAACGTTCTCGTTCAATTGCTTGAGCAGGTCGAAGATGTCTTTTTCAACCTTCATATCGACATTAGCCGTGGGCTCATCAAGAATCATAATTTGTGGTTCGCAGGTGAGGGCTCGGGCGATCAGAACCCTTTGCAGTTGTCCGCCGGAGAGAGAACCGATAGCCCGTTTGCGAAGATCCAGAACTTCGACATCGTTCATGGCTTTTTCAGCCGCGCGTTTATCAGCCTTGTTAAAAAAACCAATGCTCGAAGTTTTACCCAAACGCCCCATCAAAACCACTTCTTCCACACTGATCGGGAAATCGCGGGAAAACGGTGTCAACTGCGGCATGTAACCAATTTCTTTAACCGAATGGGAAGGGGGGGTGCCAAGAACTTTAACGGAACCTTTGTCGGGAGTCAAAACCCCCATGATAATCTTTAGCAGGGTGGTTTTTCCGCTTCCGTTCGGGCCGACCATGCCGATAAATTCGTTCCGATGGATATCAAGCTCGATATTTTCAAGTATTTTTGGGCCGCCATAACTGAAATGAAGGTCCTTTATTTTAATTACCGAATCCATACTCACTGTGACGCTCCAGAAATGGCCGTAGCGGTCCGCCGCATGTTTGCCAAGTAGTCTTCCGCCAGAGGGTCCATTTCACGGACGGTGGCACCCATCATTCTCGCGATTTTCTCAGCAACGGAAAGACTGAATTGTTTCTGTACAAATATTACCTTAATGCCAAGCTTTTTGCCCTTTTCAATTATCTTTTGCAATGACCGGGCTCCGGGTTCTTTGCCTCCGGTTTCAATGGAAACCTGTTCCAGACCATAGTCCTCAGCAAAATAAGACCAGGCGGGATGAAACACCATGAAACGATGAGTATCGCTTCTGGCTAGGATTTTCCGGATGTCCCTGTCCAGAGTATCCAGATCATTGTGGAATGCTCGAAGGTTTGCTTCAAAGTATTTTTCCTGGCTTGGCTTTGTGCGAGCCAGAGCTTCCTTGATTTTTTTTGCCAGGAGCTTGACCTTTGCCGGGCTGGTCCAGATATGCGGATCGCTGGAACCATGGGCATGGTCATGATCATGATCGACTGCTGGGTTCTCGTTGTCGTGCAAAGGAACGAATTGTAAGTTTGAGTGGATGGACTGAATCCGGTCGATCCAAATGGTTTCAAAAGGCACACCGATGCTGAAGTAGAGTTCTGCCTGGGACAGGAGGCCCATCTTTTTCGGGTTGGGATTAAAAGTGGCAGGACTCTCTCCAGGGTTCACCATGACCTCAACCTTGACCTGCTCTTTGCCTATTCGTTCGACAAAATATTTTTGTGGAACAATGCTGACAAAAACCGGGATCGGTTCGGTCCAGCCTTTATCAGGGAAACAGAGTAGTTGTGCCAGGGCAACTATAAACAGGCCCATTTTAAGAAAATGATTCATTTGTTTGCCAGTATTCTCAATCAAAAGTGGAAAGCTTTCAGTATAAAGTATAGCGGTCACCGGCTATAGGTTTATTTTAACCAATGACCCCAGTCCAGGTGATTCCTGAGTTTGAAGTGGATCTGGTAGTCGCTATTCCTATAGGCGCTTAATGGTAATTCTGCACCGAGGGCTGCTTGCCAGCCGCTGACCGGGCTCCATAACTGGATGCCGGGTAAAACTGTGAGGCTGTCATTTTCTTTCTCCAGTCCGCTCACAATATTTTCCGAGATCAATTCCAGGCTGAGAACCGGGACGATGGGTTGGTTGGGTTTGGAAGGGGCGACTCCCTGGTCGGTGCCTTTTATTAATGAATAGCTGACAGCAAAGGCCAGCTCCACTTCGGTTTCGGTGGGACCCGACACGACAGACTCGAACTCGGCGTTGGCCCCGAAAAACCAGTTTCTCCAGGCTTGATCGAAAAATAATAACGCTCCAAGTTTCGTCTGCTCTTCTCCAAACCCATAAGTTTTGTCGCCGGTGGGCAGGCTTATGCTCATTGCTCCAGTCAAAATAGTTTCCGGTTGGTTTAGAAAGGCGTACTTGATAGGCCAGATTTCAATGTCCCCGAGAGCGTAGCGATCGTCACCGTTACCCTTGTTTGAAAAGGGGATTAATACTTCAGATCCAAGATTGAAGTCATCGTTCCAGGTCGTTGCTAATTCCAGCGAAGATTCAAAAGCAAAGCGTTTGTTACTGTCTTCCTCTTTCTGAAAGTTATCAGAGAAAGAAAAATTGAGGCTCTGCTCATCTTCGATATGGGCATGATGAACCTTTATAGGTTCGCTGATTGCGCCGGAAAAGGGTGCTCCCTCCTCATGCCCGAATGTGGTGCCTGATGTTGAGAGGATAAAAACCATGCATAAAATAAATCGAACAGATTTCATAGGTGCCTTTCCGTAGAGATGCATTCCCGCAGCTCTATCGAATACAACAGACCGTCCCCTTGTTTCTGTCAACAGAAGCCAAGGACTATCGTGCGGGAATATATATTTTGTGAGTAAAAGAAACGCTATCTATGAAAAGGTGGGGGGAGCCCGGCTCGAAAAGACTGAGGAAACGCTTGTGGCAGTTCGGTCGTTCAGTTTTTGAGGAGTGAACGTTTTGAATGAAAAATTGAAAGTTTCAGCAAGCGGGGTTGTGGTATCCAGGTTCACCTGGGTCCAGCCACAACTGAAACAATCTTCGTGGGTATCCTCGTCCAGATCATGATTGTGCAAAACGGGTTCCAGTCCGGCCAACCCTGTCAGGCAAGCAATGACCAGAAGAACCAATATTTGTTGTTGCAGTTTGGTTAGAGCAGTTTTCATGAACTCATCAGTGGATTTGCTGGGTAGACATCTGTATTTATACTAACCTGTTAAATCAGCCAGAGCAAGCTGAAGGGCAGGGTGAATAAAAATAGGCCAATCAGTATGTTGACGATCTGGAATATGAAAATGCTGTCGGTAATTGGGGCGATCATGACCTCTGTTCCGACTCTTCGTACAGCGTGTTCGATATCGGCGGAGGTGATTTCTCCCTTATCCTTTTTGTGCAGTTCTTCCACCACCTCATCCAGGAAAAAAAAGCGTAATGCCTTGAGTATGACTGCAAATAGAATTCCGGAAGAAAAACCTGCCAGGCCTCCCCGTTGTTTCAGCTTTTGGCGCAGTTCATTCCCGATCTGGTCATACTTTTCTGCCAGTTCATGTTTTGGAATATTTTTTTGAAACTTTGGGAAACGCCCAATCACCTCGCGTGTTAACCAGTCCAACAATTCCTGTAGTCCCGACAAGGCTTCCCGCATTTTTTTGCTTAGAAGATGGAGGCTACAGGCTATCCAGCTGTGAAACACACCCAGGGCAAGATAACCTCCTCCTACTAGAATGAGAAGGGCTCCTTCCAACCAGATGCTCCACTCGGTGACATCGAGCACTTTGTGATCAAATACAAAGATGGCGAGAGCACCCAGAGAAAAACCCGCAACGCCGAACAAAAAAAGGTTCTTGAAGGTGCCGACCAGAAGATCTTTGAAAAATTCGATCCAGAAATCGAGGACTTGTTGTTTGTTCATTCTTTGGTGGGACTCATTTTAGGGTCAACCTGGATGGAAAGAATCAGGTCTCCGCGTTTCCCGTCCTGAGTTTTCCCTTTCTCGCGTATGCGAAGTTTTCCGCCTGAAGGAAAATTCGGCGGGATGCGTACCATCAACTGTTCCGTATTGCCGTTAACCTGATAGGAAATTTTCTTGCGGGACCCGTTGAGAGCTTCCCCCGGGGGGATGGAAAGGCAGAAGTCCATATCCAATGGGGACTTGGATTCTTTCTTTCCGAACATTCCCTTTAAACCCTCTACCATAGGGTTGCCGGTTTTTGTGGAGGTCGGTCCCTTTTGCTGGTTCATTTTATGTAGTGCGTACAGGGATGAGCCGACCACTTGAGCCAGCCTTAATCCCATACCAATTCTTCCAATCGGACCCGGCACCATTCTGAGAATTTTTCCCAACCCTCCTACAGCACCGCCGAAAAACAGGCTTTGGAAAAATGGGTTTCCGGAGCGAAATCCGGAGCGGCTGAACTCCCGGTTGAGCTCCTCAAAAATTTCACGGGTATTTTCACCGCGGAACATGCTGGAAAAAATGTCTTCCTGGGAATAGCGAAAATCAGAAGACCCTGTGGCGCGCCCGGCGAGATGATCGGCTCGAAACCGGTCATACTCTTTTTTCTTTAATGGATCGCTCAATACTCCATAGGCCTCCGTGACCTCCTTGAACCTCTCTTCACTTTCAGGATCATCAGGATTGTGGTCGGGATGAAGTTCAAGAGCCAGTTGGCGAAACGATTTTTTGATCTCCTCCTGACTTGAACTTTGAGAAACTTTCAGGATGGAGTAATAGTCTTTAAATACTTTTGTTTGGCGTGACATGGGTGCTTACATTCCCAGTTTCTGGGGATAGATGGCTTCTGCCACCTCAGGGCCTTCCAGCCGGGTTTTGTGTTTCGTGGTGGATATCAGGTAGGTCTCGTCCGAATGCAGGCGTTGCTCCAGATTTTCAAAATGAACTTTAATAGGTTTGGATGAAATATCTTCATCCAATTTCTGCGGGGCGATTATAAAATGTTTTTCCCCTAGTACATCCCGGTACTTGCGTTTCATATTCATTTTATAGGACTGGTAACCTGGAAGAACCTCTGCGCCGGCATAGGGCGTTTCGTTCAAAACTTTATAGTGATCAGGAATATAAACATTGGCAAAATAGTCGGAGCCGAGGGAATGATGAACCGTAGTCTTGACCTTCAAAATCCTCAGGTTCTCCTCAGTAGGAATCATATCCATTTTTACCCAATAGGCCCGGTCGTGAAAATTAAGGTTTTCAAGAAATACGATGCCATACAAGGCGTTAAACTTGAATTGCAAAAAAATGCCTAAAAATACCCACCCAAAGACTCTCCAGAATTTTCTCACTGCGATAAACCTCGTCCCTTTTTGATCTTTAATTGAGAAGGGCAGAATTGTACCCTTTAATACTCCTTCGGCAAATTATTATCCGGAAATCATCGCAGAAAAGCAACTGGGTGTGAGGCTCGGAGTCACGAAATACACGGACTGATTGTGTGGAAATATTAATTTACACGATTGTGACCAATTATTGGTAGCGAACGGTTGACAGATTTACACTTAAAATGGTAGAAATTCCGCTTCTTGTGCACAAATGGGATATTAGAATTACACGGATTTTTTTGGCCCTGACTGTTCGTGTTTATTTTGAAACTCTTGTCACTTTTAAGATGATCACTCGTTAAAAACACTGAACGACTACCCGGAGCCCTTGAGATGAAAACCTTGACCATTCAACAGAAAGTATATGGTGCTATTGCCATCTTGTCTCTTTTGGTGATTGCTTCCGGTTTTGTGATTGATCATTTTTCATCCAAAATTGCGAGAGATACAGATGTTATTGAGGCTCTGGGACGTCAAAGAATGCTTTCCCAGGCAATGGGAAAAGCGGCCTTTGGGTATGCCATGGCCCAGGGTCGCTTAAAAACTATAGAGAACAAAACCCTGGCGTTGAACTCTTACATTACAAATATGCGGGGTGCTTACGCCAAGTCAATTATTAAAACCGCAAAATCCGTTAAGCTGGCTATCAGTATGGATCCTGAGGGGGAGCCGCATCCTGCCGTACCTTTTCCTGCAACCTTTACCAGGGTGGTCAATGAGAAGTTTGGTAAAACCAGCGATTTGACAGTGAATATTATTTCAGAGCAACCGATCAATCCCGCTCAAAATTTAAAATCGGACAGTGACCGGGCGGCCAATGATTTTTTAAAGCAAAACCCGGATAAAATTTTTACCCGGACTTTTGAAGAAAACGGAAAGCTTTATGTTGGCATGTATACGGCTGACCTGGCTGTAGTGCCTGTCTGTGCGAGTTGTCATTCCAAGATGATGGGGAAGGATTTTAAAGTAGGGGATATGCTGGGTATTCGTAGTTATAAAACGGTTTTTTCTGAAGATATTGCTATCGGAAAAGCTGAATTGCATGTCCAGCTGGATGAATACGAAAACGCAAAAAAAGTATTTACTCAAACCTTACAGGCCGCAAAAAGCGGAGGAGAGTATCCTGCCAACCTGGAAATGACAAAAACGGCAAGGTTGGAGGCCATTGAGGATCCAGATGTACGGAATTTAATTACCGTGATTGAAAAACAGTTTGCAAAATTTTCCCGGTCTGTGGATAGTCTCGTCAAATCAGAGGTGAACTCTCCCCCTTACCGTAAGGCGCAGGTTGATATCCAGACTGGCTCGAATGAGCTTCGAAGAGAGAGCCACGAATTGGTCAGCCTTTATCGTACTCATATCAATGACCTGAATCGGCGCAATATGGATTGGGCTAATACGGGTTCTGGACTGTTGGCACTGGTGATTCAAATAGGAATCGCTCTGTTCCTGACGAAAGTGGTCATTCGTCCTATCCAGCGCACCTCCGCGGTATTAAGTCACACGGCCCAAGGTGACTTGAAGCAGGAAAGACTGCTGGTCACTTCTGACGATGAAGTAGGGGTATTGAGTCAGTCCTGCAACACATTAGTTGAAGGGCTACAGAACTTCATCCGATATTCAGAGGAAATTCTGGCGGGAAAAAGTAGTCGATCTGAGTTTGGCTTGAAGGGAGAGTTTGAAAGTTCCCTGGAAAGAATGGTTCAGCAGGGAGAAGAAAAGAAAAAGGCGGAAGAAAGAGAAAGAATGCTGGCCATCGAAACCCAGGAAAAAGAACGCCAAGAAGTCCATGAACAGGAAGAGAGACAAAAGCGGGAGAAGCAAGAGGTTCAGGAAAGGCAGGAAAAAGAAAGAAAATTAGCTAACGAGCTTCAGGCCAAGGTGGATAGCATGCTCGAAGTTGTTAGTGCCGCGGCTCAGGGGGACCTCACGAAAAGTGTTCCGGTAAAGGGGAGTGATGCCATCGGACAGATGGGAGAGGGACTCGGCGCTTTTTTTGAAGATTTGAGAGGCAGTATTTCCAAAATGGCTAAAACCGCGCAATCCCTGGGAGAATCCTCGACAGAATTGTCTTCGGTCAGTCAGCAAATGGCGGGTAACGCTGGTGAAACCTCCGCCCAGGCCAATGTGGTTTCCGCCGCTTCCGAGGAAATCAGTCGAAACGTGCAGACGGTAGCCACCGGGACCGAAGAGATGAGCGCGAGTATCAAAGAGATATCAAGTAATGCCCAGGAAGCGGCAAGGGTGGCGGGTTCAGCGGTTAAAGTGGCCGAGACCACCAATGAAACCGTTGGTAAACTGGGAGAAAGCAGTGCGGAAATTGGAGAGGTTGTCAAGGTGATCAATTCCATTGCCGAGCAAACCAACCTGCTGGCGTTGAACGCGACCATTGAAGCGGCTCGGGCAGGGGAGGCGGGGAAAGGCTTTGCCGTTGTTGCCAACGAGGTCAAGGAACTGGCTAACCAGACCGCAAGAGCCACCGAGGAGATAGGCGGGAAAATCCAGGCCATTCAGACCGACGCCAAGAGCGCGGTAGACGCCATTGGTGAAATCAGTATGGTTATCAATCAGATCAACGATATCTCCAACACGATTGCCAGCGCAGTTGAAGAACAAACTGCGACGACATCCGAAATTGGCCGGAATGTTAACGAAGCGGCCAAGGGCAGTTCCGAAATCAATCAAAATATTGCTGGCGTGGCCCAGGCGGCAGAAAATACTTCCGCCGGGGTCAGCCAGACTCAAAAAGCCGCAGAACAATTACTCGCCATGGCCAGCGACCTGAAAAACCTGGTTGGTCAGTTTAAATACTAGCCCCTTGGCAGGGGAGGCAGATAGCAGAGACTCGTCAAGCTAAGAGTATCGTTGCTGAAAGTACATGGCATTCTGCCGTAGCAGTTATGACCTCTTCACCACCCTTCATGTTTCGCATGGGGTAAATTAGCAATAGCCCTGCTAGCGGACAACAACTCACCCCGGCAGATAAAGTGCCTGCCAGTAGTCACACGCTTGGTGGTTCCTCCCTCTCAATACTTCTTGTTGTACAAAATCCCATTTTTTTACAGGTATTTTTTTTTGCTTGCCTAAATAGTGTCTTAGTGTATAGTCCGTCTACCGCCACTGAATTACATTGGATTGCATTGATTATTAATTGGGGCGGCATTGTCTTTTTTTCTGACTACCAAATAAAGGGTAGGGTTTTGTCGCTGGATTTTTGATTTACTTATCAAGCAATAGCATTCGGGGAGGCTAACAATGAACGAAGATATTTTAAAACAACATTTGGGAAAAATCATGTTCTCCATTGTAGGAATTTTGGGGATCAGTCTTGTTGGTTTGATCATTTATATCTCCAATGCGAGCTTGAGTAATACCATCAACGCCAGTAAAGAGAATGCGGTTTCCATCATCGATCAATATAAAACCCTGCGTGGATATTATGTGAAAAGCATCATCAAGAAGGTTAAAGCCAATGAGACGGGCTTGAAAATTTCTTACGATCATAAAAAAATGAAGGATGGCATTCCGCTTCCCGCCACCTTGATTCACGATATGAGTGAACTGCTGAGTAAAAAAAGTGGAGAAAATGTCAAATTAAAACTTTATAGCGAATACCCCTTCCCGAACAGGGCGGATCGGAAACTGGATGAGTTTGGCAAACAGGCGATGGCATTTTTCAAGAATGAGCCTGACTCTCCATTTGTGAAGCAGGAAAAATACGAGGGCATGGATGTGGTTCGCGTTGCGGTGGCAGACAAAATGATCGCCAAAGCCTGTGTGAACTGCCACAACAGCCGACACGATACTCCCAAAAATGATTGGAAGCTGAACGATGTCCGGGGCGTGCTGGAAGTCATTTCTCCCATCAGTAGTCAGCTTGCCAATAACAGTTCCATGCTGAACAAGGTGATCGGCATAACTTTGTTTGCGGTAGCCCTTGTAGTCCTGATGGTAGCCGGGATCTGGTTTTTCATGAAATCAATGAAGAGGACCGAAACCGAGACGGCGAAAATCGTATCGATGATGGAAAATACCACCAGTGCCACCCTTTTCGCCGACAGGAATTTTGACATTCAATATATTAATCCTGAGTCGCAAAGGCTACTCGAAAAGTTGAGGGATGTTCTGCCTGTTAAACCGGATCAGATATTCGGCCAGTCCATGGATATTTTTCACAAAAATCCTGCGGCACAGAGAAAAATTTTGGAAGACCCGAGAAACCTGCCTTACAGCGCCACGGTTATCGTTGGGGTGGAGACGATTACCCTGACGGCCAGTGCGGTCATCGACCAGAACAATAATTACCTGGGGCCGATGATTTCCTGGGAAGTTGTGACAGAGAAAGTGAAAGCCGACCAGGCAATGGCGCAAATTGTGGGACTGGTCGAAAACAATCCTGTCAACATGATGTACGCCGATAAGGACTTGAATTTGGCCTACCTCAACCCAGCTGGTCAAGCTGTCTTAAAAACTGTGGAAAATGTGATCGGCATAAAAGTGGATGATATGGTGGGTAAATCTATAGATGTGTTCCATAAGAACCCTGCCGGAGCCAGGAAAATTCTCTCGGACCCGAGAAACCTTCCCCACAGGGCAGAGATTATGGTGGGCGAAGCCACTCTCGATTTGTTGGTATCCGCTCTTTACGATGACGAGCAAAACTATCTTGGGCCGATGGTCACCTGGGAAAACATCACCGAGAAGCTTCAGAAAGAACAGGAAACCCGTGATCTGATTGAAAGAGACCGCCAGCAGGCTGAAGACTTGCAACATAAGGTTGATGGCATGCTGGTGGTGGTGGACTCTGCCGCACAAGGCGACTTGACCAATGCTATTGAGGTCAAGGGAGAGGATGCCATTGGCAAGATGGGAGAAGGACTCAATAAGTTTCTTACCGATATGCGGGGCAATGTTTCCAGCATAGCCGATATGGCAAAAAACCTTGCGGGTTCCTCTGAAGAAATGAATGCGGTGAGCCAGGAAATGGCGGGTAATGCCGAGGAAACCACAGCCCAGGCAAACGTAGTATCTGCCGCATCGACAGAGATCAGCAAGAATGTTCAAACGGTGGCCACCGGAGCAGAAGAAATGGGGGCCAGTATCAAGGAAATTGCCCAGAATGCCAACGAAGCGGCAAGGGTGGCTGGCAGTGCTGTGAAAGTTGCGGAAACCGCCAATGATACGGTCGGGAAACTGGGCCAGAGCAGTGCCGAAATTGGTCAGGTGATCAAGGTCATTACCTCGATTGCGGAACAGACCAATCTACTGGCCCTTAACGCCACCATTGAGGCGGCCCGGGCAGGGGAGGCTGGAAAAGGCTTTGCGGTGGTTGCCAACGAGGTTAAAGAACTGGCCAATCAAACTGCGCAAGCGACCGATGAGATCAGTTCAAAAATCCAGGCGATCCAGACGGATACGGAAGGCGCGGTTGGAGCGATCGAAGAAATCAGCAAGGTGATCAACCAGATCAACGATATCTCCAATACCATTGCCAGTGCGGTGGAGGAACAAACGGCCACGACAGCTGAAATCAGCCGCAATGTCAATGAAGCGGCAACAGGGTCGGATGAGATCGCCCGTAATATTTCCGGGGTGGCTCAAGCCGCTCAGGATACCTCAGCAGGGATCGGTAGAAACCAGGCCGCCGCCAATGAATTAGCCAATATGGCAGATGAATTGCAAAAACTGGTTAGCCGGTTCAAATACTAAAGTTCCGAGCAAACTTGCAGATTTAAGAGCCCCGGTGAGGTGGGTACAAGCGTATCCAACCTGTCGGGGGCCTTTTTAGGCACTCTTTTTGAAAAGTCCGTGTTCCAATCGTAATAACTTTTACTGTTTCTGTGAAAAAAGTTGCTAAATACAATTGACATACCTATAGTGTAGTAATAATCCTACATTGTTGCCGGGCGTGTTGTCAGGCTGAAATATATTTGTTCCATAAGTAAGATCGGGAAGTTCCGGTAATGCTGGTACTTTCAAACCTGTAAAATTATTTGGAGGGAGATATTATGGGAAGGAATAGGTATTTCACAAAAACCCTGCCTTTTGGTTTGGCGCTCTTTATCGTGTCGCTTTTCTTTTCGGTTCCTGCGGCTACCGCTTTATCCGATGCTGATAAAACCGCTATCGGAACGGAAATCACCACGATTTACCGGGCCGCACGCGGTGTTATCGCCAAAAGCCAGAAATTGATCAATGATGCTTCAAAAGGGGATAAAGGACTTTCTGCAGATGCGGTCATCGCAAAAACAAAAGAAAACTATAAAAAAGCAACAGGTGGCGATTTCAAAATGGCCGATGCCGGAAGCCTGAAGGGACAAACCCAGGCGGCGTTGATAGATGCCATCAAGAATGTCATGAACGATGCCCAGTCACTGATCAATGAAAAGGGTAAAGGATTAAAAGGATTTCTCCCTGCAATATTTGCCAAACAGATGGGAGATGGTTTCAATAAAAACATTAGTGGCAAAGCTTATATCAAACTGACGGCGCCCAAAAGTTATGTGAGGAACCGGGCCAACCGCCCAGACAAATGGGAAGCCAATGTCATTGAAAAAATGTTCAAGAGTGCGGGTTATGAGAAGAATAAAGTTCATACTGAAAACGCCAAGCATAAAGGCAAGGATGCGTTTCGACTCATACTTCCTGAGTATTACAAAAAAGCCTGCCTGAATTGCCACGGTGAACCCAAAGGTGAGAAGGACATTACCGGTGGTAAAAAGGAAGGTGGCAAGCTGGGTGAGTTGGGTGGAGCCATCAGCTTTGTGATTTATAACTAGAAAAAGGGGGGCGATTCGCTATGAAGGGCTTTAATTTAAACATAGGAGCAAAAATCATACTGCTCAACGGTTTTGTTCTCCTTTTGTTGGCCGGATCTCTCCTTTATATTTTTAGCGAACTGGGTAAAGCGAATGCTGTGATCCAGGAACAGCAGGACACTATGGCGCATCTGGAGGCGGTTAGCACCGCCTCCAGTACTTTTTCACAATTGCGTTATTGGATGACAGATCTGGCGGTGAGCTGGCAGAATGAAGCCGAAGACAACGCTATGGCCAATAAGGCAAAACTGGATAAAATTTTAAAAGGTTTAAAGAAATCGGAACCTAAGTTGGTGGCTAAAATCCAGCCCAAGGTCGAGAATTTCACAGAAAAACTGATGTCCTCGGTTGATGCTTATATCGATGAAAACCGTGTGCTGGGCAATTCCATGGTTTCCGATGGACGTAGTGAAGCTGTAAGTATTGATGAGGAATTGAACAAGTTATTGTTGAAATCAAAAACCAGTGTTCATGCAGCGGGTAAAAGGGTGGTGGAAGCCAACGCCGCAATTCGAAATGTTTCCCTTATTTTAATCGTTGTAGCCATTGTTTCTGGAGCTATTTTTTCCATTATGTTTTCACGTAACATCGCTAGAAGGCTTCAGAGACTTATGGTGTCCATGAAGACCATAGCTGAAGGCGATTTGAAGCAGGAAAACCTGGTCATTGAATCCACGGATGAAATTGGCCAACTGGGAATGGCCTATAACGATATGACCGATTCCATGCAACAGATTGCCCGGCAGGCTGAAGACATTGCGGCAGGTAAGTTGGATGGGAATTATGATTTGAAAGGAGACCTGGCTGTTGCGTTCGAAAAAATGACTGAAGAGTTGGAGGAAAAGAAAAAGTCAGACGAAAGAGAAAGAGAACAGGCTATCGAACGCCAGGAAAAAGAGCGTCAGGAAGCTCAGGACTTGCAGGAAAGGCAGGAACGTGAGCAACGCGAGATTCAGAAAAGACAGGAGCAGGAAAGAAAAGTGGCTCAGGAACTTCAGCATAATGTGGATAGCATGCTTGAAGTTGTTACCGCCGCCGCCGGAGGTGATCTCACCCAGGAAATTACAGTCAATGGAGATGATGCCATCGGTCAAATGGGCAGTGGGTTAAAGGCTTTTTTTGATAATCTCAGGAAGAATATTAAACAGATGGCTACCACGGCCCAGACTCTGGCTTCCTCTTCAGAGGAGATGACCTCAGTCAGTCAGGAAATGGCTGGAACGGCTGAAGAAACTTCGGCCCAGGCCAATGTTGTTTCGGCCGCCTCCCATGAGGTTAGCAAAAACGTGCAAACAGTTGCTACGGGAACGGAGGAAATGGAATCCAGCATCAAGGAGATTGCTCAAAATGCTAATGAAGCGGCAAGAGTAGCCGCATCGGCGGTTCAGGTTGCTGATTCTGCGAATACCACGATTTCAAAATTAGGTGAAAGTAGTGCTGAAGTGGGGCAGGTCGTCAAGGTAATCACTTCCATTGCAGAACAAACCAACCTTCTGGCCTTGAATGCCACCATCGAAGCCGCGAGGGCCGGTGAAGCGGGTAAAGGTTTTGCGGTGGTTGCCAATGAGGTTAAAGAACTGGCCACCCAAACTGCGAGAGCCACCGATGAGATCAGTTCCAAAATTCAGGCTATCCAAAATGATACGGGCAGTGCCGTTGATGCGATAGGGGAAATCAGCATGATCATCAACCAGATCAATGATATTTCCAATACCATTGCCAGTGCTGTTGAAGAACAGACTGCAACCACGGCTGAGATTGGTCGTAATGTGGGTGAGGCCGCGCAAGGCACTACTGAAATCACCGAGAATATCAACGGTGTGGCTCAGGCCGCCAAAGACACCTCGCAGGGAATTGGTCAGACTCAGACTGCTGGCAACGAACTGGCAAAAATGGCTGCGGACCTGCAAACTCTGGTAAGCCAATTTAAATATTGATTTGAACAACAACCATATCTTGATCCTCGCGGAATCGGCATAATAGCTGGTTTCGCAAGGTTTCCTACGATTTATCCCAACCTTCTTTTAAAGCTTGAAAACCCGCATCGATTTTATTACATTGCGCCCTTCCACTTACCATTAAATAATTCGTAAAAACCCTGTAGATTTTATAGACTGAGGGCAATTGGGAATTTTTCAGGAAGGACGACCTTGAAGCAAGGAACTTTAATTGTTTTTGAAGGAATAGACGGAACAGGAAAAAGCACTCAGTGTGGTCTGCTGGCAAAGTCGTTGAGCGAAATGGAGGTGCCCAATATTGCTTTGGCTGAGCCAACCCGAGGAGCATGGGGGATGAAAATTCGCAAGCTTCTCAGCGATGGCAGGCAAGGTATCAGTCCCCAGGAGGAGTTGAGTTGGTTTATCAATGACCGTAAGGAAGATATTGAAAAGAATATTATGCCGGCGTTAAAGGAAAATATAGCGGTACTCATGGATCGGTATTATTTTTCAACGGCGGCTTATCAGGGAGCTTTAGGTTTGGAGCCCGATCAAATTCGCCTGGAAAATGAAAAATTTGCTCCGGTTCCGGATCGAGTTTTAATTTTTTTGACTTCCCCTGAAAAATGTTTAGAGAGAATTGAATCATCCCGAGATCAGAAAAGTGCTTTTGAGAAACTGGACTATTTGAAAAACGTCCAGAAAATTTTTAAAAGTTTTAGCGGACCCAATATAAGGTTTATAGAGAGTGTTGGCTCAATTTCGGATGTTCATGAAAAAGTTTTGGCGGCGACAGATGACTTGTTTGATTTTGGCCTAAAATTATGAAACGAATTGTATTGGCAATCACAGGAGCAAGTGGGGTTTGTTATGGCAAGCGGCTTTTCGATTGCCTTAAAACCAAAGCAGAAGTTCATGTGATCATTTCGGAGCGAGGCGCTGAATTGTTGAAGCTTGAGTTGAACCTGGCTCCCTCCTATTTTTCTGGTGAGCAGGTGACCCTGCATAAAACTTCACGCATGAATAGTTCCATTGCCAGTGGTTCTTTTCATGTTGACGCAATGGTAGTGGTGCCCGCAAGCATGGGGACGGTGGGAAGAATCTCTGCCGGTGTGTCAGGAACCCTGATTGAACGTGTTGCGGATGTTATGTTAAAGGAAAAACGGAAATTGATAATTGTTCCCCGTGAAACTCCTTTTAGCACCATCCACCTAAAAAATCTTCTGGCCCTCGATCAGGCAGGAGCGGTGATACTTCCTGCATCTCCCGGATTTTATCAGGGGCAGGATTCCCTGGAAAGCCTGGTAGACTTTGTTGTCGCTCGAATTCTCGACCAGTTGGGAATGGAACAAGACCTTCTTAATCCCTATGAGCCGTAAAATGTGATGATTTACCTTGATAATGCCGCCACCACTCCTATGGATGAGGAGGTTGTAGGGCGGATGAATGATTCCATGCGCGATTTTTTCGCCAATAGCGGAACGCCTTACCGAATAGGTTTGGATGCGAAACGCCTCATTGAAAAATCAGCTGAATCGATTGCGGAATATCTCGGGATTCCTTCAACACACCGTATTGTTTTTACCAGCGGTGGAACGGAGTCCAATAATCTTTTCATTAAGGGATTGTGTTTCCCCGACAAGAAAACCGCTTTCCTGGATCTGGAGCATCCAAGTGTTACCGAGAGTCTTGCGTTCCTGAAACAGTTTGGCAATGAACCGTTTTCTCTACTGCCTTTTCAAAAGGAAGGTCGGCTTGACTTAAACTCGATTTCCACTTTGGGGGGGGAACGTGTGAAGCTTCTTTGCCTTTCTCATGTGAACAATGAGTTAGGCACGGTGAATGATCCTTTACAAATTATTTCTGCTTTGGCAAAAGAATCTCCACAAACCAAGCTGTTTCTGGATGGAGTGCAGGCAATAGGCAAACTAAAATTAGACCCCGATATGTGGAAGGGTCTTGCGGGTTATTCGATTTCGGGTCACAAGATTCATGGGCCAAAAGGCATCGGTCTGCTGATTTATGATTCAAGGCTGGTTCTTAATCCGCAAATGCACGGAGGAAAACAGCAGTTCGGTGTTCGTTCCGGCACTCTTCCATTACCGCTGATCGTGGGACTGGAAACAGCCATCAAACTTGCTGTAGCGCGAACCGAACAAACTCAAAAATATCTTCAGGGCCTATGCCGCCATTTGGTTCAAGGGCTTAAAAATATACAGGAACGGTTACCTGAACTGAAGATTTGTTTCAACTCACTTGTTGATGGAGATGTGACACGCCAGTCACCGGGGATGGTTAATTTTTCCTTTCCTCCCGTTGAGGGGGAAGTCATCCTGCATCACCTGGAGGAAAAAAATATTTTTGTGGGATTGGGTAGTGCCTGCAGTGCTCACTCCAAAAAACCTTCCAGAATTCTTATGGGAATCGGGTTGAGTGAAGAACAGGCCCGGTGCAGTTTACGGGTTTCCTTTTCTCACAACAATACAACTGATGAAATCGACCAGTTTCTGGAGGCTTTTGCGAAAGCCTATCAGGCTCTTTACGCAACTTTTTTGCATAAGGCGGAACATCGATGACGGATAGAAGAACTGTTTTGATCCGTTATGATGAGATCGGACTCAAAGGAGGAAATAGAAAGTTTTTTGAAAAATGCCTTCTGCGCAATATCAAGCGTGTGCTTTCTGGCACCAACGATATTATTTATCGCTCACCCCGTGGCAGAATTCTTTTGGACATTCCGGCAAGCCTTGGAGCGGAATGCACGGTCCGATTGAAGACCGTTCCTGGTATTGCTTCATTCAGTATTGGCATTTCCATGGCACCCGATTTCGATGCGATGGCGGATTTGGGAGTTCAATGGATTGAGCCTGCATTAGAATCTGTGAGTTCTTTGAAATTTTGCGTTAAGACCCGGCGTTCTGCAAAGTCCTTTCCCAAAACCTCACCGGAAGTGAATTTCGAAGTGGGTTCACGCATCATGACAAAATTGAGTTCAAGGGGGTTGACCGTCAACATTAAAGAAGCGGAATACGTTCTTGAAATAGAAATTGGAAGTTCAGAAACGGTGGTCTTTGATAATCGTGAGCCGGGACTGCGCGGGCTCCCTGTAGGGAGTTCCGGAAATGTGCTTTGCCTGCTGTCCGGGGGAATTGACAGTCCTGTTGCCGCTTTTATGATGGCGTGCAGAGGGTGCCGGGTGCATTTTGTGTTTTTTGATAACCAGCCATTCCTGGGCAGGGGAGGGTACGACAAAGTTTTGAGCCTGGCAAAAAAGATCAACCATTTTCAGGCCCGGGGAACCTTGTTTGTGGTTCCTTTTCAGGATATGCAGGCGGCCATTCGTGATCATTGCAATGAGGAAAACAGGATCGTTCTTTATCGGCGGATGATGTATCGCATTGCCGGAGAAATAGCTGAGCGCCATGGTTCTATGGCATTGGTCACAGGTGAGGCAATGGGGCAGGTGGCTTCGCAAACTCTGGAAAACCTTGCCGCGGTGTCCTGTGTCACTTCGTTAAGCGTGTTTCGACCTTTAATCGGGATGAATAAAGAAAGCATCATCAGCCGGGCAAAAGAAATTGGCACCTATGAAACCAGTATTGAGCCCCAACCCGACTGCTGCTCGGTTTTTATGCCTAAAAATCCAGTTACCCGGAGTAAGATTCCTTTTCTGGAAAGGGATGAGGAAAAAATCCCCTGGCAGGAATTACAAGATGACGCTTTGACCCGAATGGAAATCATCAAGGTGGATGACCTATGAAGTCGATAATACCTTTTTGACCTGAGGTGATTCTGGAAGTTCTTGCAACAGGGTATGAATCGTTTTATTTTCCACCGGATGCATATAATCTCCGGCAAACTCACTGAGCGGTAAAAGGACAAAACGTCTTTTCGTCATTTCCGGGTGGGGGAGTGTGAGAGCAGTGGTATGAATCACGCGATCCTCATAAGCCAGTATATCCAAATCGATAATCCTTGGTCCCCACTTTTCCCGCCGTTCTCTACCCAGAGTCTTTTCAATTTTAAAAAGTGCATTCAGTAATGCTTCAGGAGTCAGGGAAGTCCTTATGGCAACTGCCGTATTGACGAACCAGTCCTGCTCGATTTTGCCAACAGGTTCTGACTCGTAGAGGCTGGACCGGGCAATGACTTCAATTCCCGGCGGGGTGTGGAGAAGGCGAATGGCCTGCTCGCAGTTTTCCGCCGGGATTCCAAGATTTGATCCGATTCCGATGAAGGCTTTATATTGCATAAAAAGAATTCGCTCTCCTTATGTGGGCTAGCCCAAGGGAGCGACTGGACAAAGATTTCTTGAGCCGAGAACACGGTTGCTCACCAAATAAGGCGATTACCCCTTCGGGGCATGAGAGCCAAGGAAGAATATCACAGGCACATTGGCCCCACGCCTAGCCCACTCCCGTGGGATGGAACTGGCAAGAGCTCTTTCAGCCGAGATAACTCTTTGCTAGCCTGAGAGAGTTATTGCACATTGGCCCCACGCCTAGTGGTTAGAATTCAAACTCTACGGTGGAAAGACGGGTTTTGATTTCCTTCATGATCTGGGTTTCTTCCTCTTCGCCCTTGGCCGCGAACGTTGCTGAAAATCGGACGTAGTGGCCGACATCATCCCAGGGGACGGTGGATATCAACATTTCGGTGATCATGAACTGGGAAAATTCCTCACCGTTTGCAAACCGACGCCCACCCTTGATTCCTTTGGGTGCCCCCACATAGAGAAAGAATGAGCCGCCGGGCATTTTCGCGTTGAAACCAACCGAGTTAAGCAGTTCAACCAGCATGGCTAGCCGGCGTTTGTACTTGGCAACGGTTCGGTCGGTGATTTCCGGATGTTCCAGCGCATAAATTCCCGCTTTTTGGATTCCTGCAAACTGACCGGAGTCTATATTGTCTTTAACATGTGAGAAACCTTTCACAATGAGCTCATTACCAACAATAAAGGCAATGCGCCATCCTGTCATGTTATAGGCCTTTGAAAGGGAATGGAACTCAACGCCGACATCCATTGCTCCGGGTATCGATAAAAAACTTTCAGATTTCCCGTCATAAGTCAAAGATGCATAAGCCGCGTCTTGAATGATGATAATATTGTTTTGTTTCGCAAACTCAATGGCTTCCTCATAAAACTCGCGAGTGGCCTTGGCCCCTGTTGGATTATTAGGGTAATTCAATAACAAAATTTTCGCTCTCTTGCGAGTATCTGCATCGATGCCTTTTAAGTCTGGAAGAAACTGATTGGCTTCTGTCAGAGGCAAGTTGACAACTTCTCCACCCAGATATTGCGTGTGGGTTCCCATAACAGGATAGCCGGGAACGGTCATCAGAGTGATGTCCCCCGGGTTGATAAAGATTGCCGGTGTCATAGCCAGACCGGGTTTGGACCCGATGGTATGATTGACATGTTTGCCCGGTTCCAGTCCCTTAACGCCGAAAACAGTTTCCATATATTTGCAGGCGGCGGCCTTGAATTCATCGATTCCGT
>Ga0233429_1001434_pt1 | contig 28859 bp, 24 predicted proteins | sample SI_118_April2016_3_FD_179879 | JGI IMG/M metagenome (GOLD analysis project Ga0233429, IMG submission 179879) | Seawater microbial communities from Saanich Inlet, British Columbia, Canada - SI_118_April2016_135_MG | ecosystem: Environmental > Aquatic > Marine > Inlet | place: Canada: British...
GCACCTCTTCGCAGGTCATATTCAAAAAGTCCTGGCTGGGCACGTTTCCCGACAGCAGCATCCGATCTCCCACCCGTCGCTTGGCATCCCCGAGATCCACGTCGCCGAAGGGAGGGGGCTCCAGCGGCTCCAACGCGTCGAAACCCATCTCACTCATCTGCTCCAAAAAGTTCGAGACTTTATCGTGACAGTGCGCCCGCAGTCGCCCCCCGCAGCGGTGAATAGTGTCATTTACCTGCTTGTCGTACTCGAACACGAATTCGTCGAACATCCCCGGGCTCATCCACGGCGGAATCAGCATCTCGTGGGCGGTGACCGTGTAATACGGCCCTATGCCGACCTCCGCCATCTGCTCCACCGTCTCCGTCACCTGCCGATTGGCGTTCTCCAGAAAACGATGGATCACCTGCGGTTCCCCCGCCAGCCAGCCATACACATGCTCGATAGTCGCCTGGCGCACCAGATGTCCCAGCGGATGCAAGAGTCCCACCAGAGGCACGCCCCGATCGCCGATCGCCGCCACCCTCGCTTCGAACTTATCCACTGCCAATGTCGGGATCGGTCGCGGCGCATCCGCTACCCGCTCCATCTCCTCCAGGGTGTGGATGAAGCGCCGTTCCCAGTGAAAATCGCTGGCGTCCAGTTCCTCGTATTTGTGCCGGGTGATGGCGTAGAACTCCCCCACATCGGTCCTATGGCTCCGTCGCATCCGCCGGTAATCCCCCGGCACGTCTTCGATGATCTCCTCGCTGTACTCCGTCGGCAGCCCCAGAAAGCCCCAATCCGCCGCCGGGGCGCCCAGAAAATTGTCCGCCTCCTCGTCGATAAAGCGCAAAATCCGCTCCGCTTCGGGAAACTGTCGTGCTCCCCCCATGATCTGTATCTCGATCGGCACCCGGTCCGGCTCTTCAAAAGACCAGGCGGCCAGCAGCCGCTCTCGCGAATTCATCCTCTTTCCCCCTCTCCTATATTCGAACTTCCCCTATCTGGTGGATCGGGCTCACTCGAAGACGATGGTATCTACCCCTGTTTCCGGTGAAGTTCATCCTTCTCTATTCGTTGAACCAGACGTCGATATGACTTTCCGGCTGGTACGGTTTGCCCACGATATCCGGTTTCCCATCCCCGGTCAAATCCGCCACCTTCGCCTCGTGCGTGGGAATCCCTCGCTGCACCGTGAACTTCTCGAACTCCCCACCCCCCTGGTTGACGTAGATCATCATCTCCGGGTCCGGGTTGCGCCCCAACCCCATCTCCGCCACGAAGATATCCGGGCGACCATCTCCACTGAAATCGGCGATCTCCAGGGAGTGCGGATGGAACAGACCGTCGTTGAGCAGATTCAACTCCCACTCGCCCGGCTTGCACCAGACCAGCCTGCCCGGATTGCTCTCCCCCTCGGCCAGCACGATCTCCAGCTTTCCATCCCCATCGATATCGACAACCGCCGCCCGCGTCATCACCAGTTCCGGGGCGAAATTCTCCCGCCGCCAGGGGTTTGCCGGATCTCCGGTCGGCCAGAAGACATTCGGCCCGATCACCAGTTCGTTCAACCCATCCCCGTCCAGATCGATGACCACCAGCCCCTCGGTGCGCGGCATATCCTCCGCCAGCACGTGGCAGCACTCCTCCGGCCAGGGCGACACCGTTGGATCCTCAGGAATGTCGAAATACGCAATCACTCCAACATTCTGCGATGAAATCAAAATCTCCGGCTTCCCATCTCCGTCAATATCTCCGATCGCCTGATCGTGATACCGCTCGAACCGATCGGTTATCAGGTGCACCTTCCACTGCTGCGTCGGATCCTCCGGATTTTCAAACCAGTACAGCTCCTTTCCCTTCCCCTCGCGACCGGCGACGAAATCGAGCCTTCCGTTCCCGTTGATATCCAGCACCACGCCCCCCGCTTCCAGTGAGGGCACCGTCGCCAATGGATGCCGCTCCCAGGACGGATTCTCGTACCAGAAGACGTTGGGATCCCCCTTCTTGGCCCCGATCACGATATCCTTCTTATTATTCCCATTGACGTCGAAAAGTAGAGTGATATCGTGCTCTGCTCCCGGCGGTTGCGGATCGATCACCTCGTGGCGGAATTTCATCCAATCTCTCCTCTTGGTATCTGTTGTCTCCACGAATGCCCTTTGATTGCTGACAAACAATACTCCATTCGGCACAGCCCATCAACAAATCCTAGATCTACCAGCCTGTAGAATCCAGGGAAATTACTAGGCGTTGTACAAACAGCTTGAGTGGTATCAGTCAGACCTTGCTGGGGGAAATGCCCCAAATGAAATGGGTTATTTCCCCCGGAAACCTGCTGCTGCAAGAAATGAGGGGGATATATCAGCGTCTGTAGAATTACCGTAAGATTTTGATTACTATAATCTTTGGGGGTTTTTTGTGAGAATTCTTGGTTTTTGGCCCTTTTGTTGCTTTATTTAGGTACAGATGATGGCTCCATCGAGAATCCGCCCTTCACTCGATCTGAAAATCAGGAGATGGTTGTGATGTCTACTTCGAAATCCTCTTTCGCCATTCCGATCCTGACCTTTTTGATCCTCCTCGTCGGCATGGGCCTTTTCAGCTGCAGCCCCGATACCTCCCCCAGCAACAGCGCAGAACTCGAAAGAGGCGGGGTCACCGGTATCCCCGCCGACCAATTCAAACCCCTTTCCTTCCGCGATCTATCGCCAGATGCCACGGCTGCAAAACTCCCTTCCCGCATCAAGGACGTAGGCACCCAGGAGTTCGAGGAATCCGAGGAATTCGAAGAGCCCGAGGAGTTCGAAGAGCCCGAGGAGTTCGAAGAGCCCGAGGAATTCGAGGAATTCGAACCCTGCACGGTAACCGAATTGATCAGCGCCGAGCAGGGAGGCCAAATCCTGCTCGATTGGGAGATAAAAGACGAAGACGGGGTCACCGGTTCCAAAGTCAAAGCGGAGATCAAAGTCTTCCCCGGCGCTCTCGATGAAGATGCCAAGATCACCATCGACCTGCTGAATCCGGCCTTTGCCATAGTGGACGTCGATCTGGAGTTCGGCGAACACGGCACCCAGTTCCAGATACCCGCCGAATTGACCCTCGACCTGGAGGGACTGGACCTATCGGGCTTCGACAAGGACAGTACCCTGAACTTCTACTGGTACGACCCGCTCTCCGACGCCTGGTTTCCCGTTCCCAGGGACGAGGATATGTTTGAGGTAACGCTGGAAAAGGGTGCGATCGAAGGAATCTGGTATCTTTCGCACTTCTCCCGCTATTCCCTGTCGGGAGGCAGGTAATTGGAAGAAACTCGTCTCTCCATGCGACATCGGAAATGGAGAGAATCGGCAATTCTCGCCGAAGATGATTCCCGACAATCCGGTTCGACTTCCGACCCTTTGACCAGGTCTGTGCCACGATGAGCAATCTTCTCTTCACCGAATCGACCGAACTGACTCCCGTCCTCATGGGTCGGGAGTCCCAGACCGAATCCCTGCGGAACAGGATGGAGGAACTCCTGAACGGCAGAGGTTCGATAGTGGCGGTAGCCGGGGCAACCGGGATGGGCAAGACCCGGCTGATGGCCCATGTAGAACAGCAGGCCCAAGCGCACGAAATACTGTTCCTGTACGGCGCAGGAGATCCCACCCGCTCCCGAACTCCGTACGGACTCCTCATCGGCGTGCTCGAAGATTTCCTGCAGCACGCTTCCCACGGCGAACGGGAAGCCCTGCAGGGGGCGATTGAGAGTCTGGCCCCGCACCTGGTGGAGACCTTGTTCTCCCCGGACCAGAGCCTGGAAAAACCCCCTCTTCCCACTCTCGACCCCGACTTGCGCCAGACCCTCTTCCTGGCCCGCCTGGCGAACTCGCTGCTGGAACTGGCCCGACACCGTCCGGTGCTGGTCTGCCTCGAAAACCTGCAGTGGGCCGATTCGGCCTCTCTACAGGCGCTCCGCTACCTGGCGACCAGGAACGAAGATGCCCCCCTGATGCTAATTGCCACCTATCGACCGGAAGAGCTCCACAAGACAGTAGAGGAAGCGAGTGCGGCCGATCCCCAGGAGATCCTTCGGGAGATCCATACCCATCCCCATTTCCACGAGCTGACGCTCGATGAGCTGTCCGCCACCGAGACAAACGCTCTGATGAACTCCTGCTTCCCCCGTTCGGGATTCGGCGATGAACTGCTGGATAGCATGTATCGCCGGACCGGGGGGATACCCCTTTTTGTCGTCCAGTATCTCGATTTTTTGCGGGATGAAGGCGTGATCTTCAAACGCCGCGGCCTGTGGATGGACCGCTCCATTCGCCAGCCGGAGGGCCCCGAATCCATTCACGCGACAGTGCAGAAACGCATCAAAAAGCTGTCTTCGGAGGAGCGCCAGGTCCTGATCTATGCCGCTCCCCAGGGAGAATTCTTCGACAGCGAACTGGTGGCCAGGACACTGAGATGGCCGCACACCAGGGTGCAGGACATCCTGGAGGAGTTGGAAAGCACGCATCACATGGTGCGGAGACATAAAGACCAATACCGTTTCACCCACGTTATCATAGCAAACACCTTCTTCAACCAGCTGCCCGAGAAGCTGCGGCACAATGCTCATCTGCGCCTGGCCACCTGTCTGGAACAGCATCGGCCGGCGGACGTCGAACTGCTCGCCCATCATTTCTACCGCGCTGCAGATCTCACTCGGGCACTTCCCTACCTGATGGAGGCGGGGCAGCGGGCTTACGCTGTGGATGCCTTCTGGGAAGCTCACGGTCTCTATGGCCAGGCGTTGGAAGCTCTGGAACAGACGGGGGGGGCCGAGAAGCGACTGCAGCGCTTGGAGGTCTTGCTGGTCCTGGCCGACATCGATGAACTGCTGGGAGAATTGGATCACTCCCAACAGCTCTGCGAAGAGGTGCTCTCAATGACCTCACCCGAGGCAGATCGTGCGATCATCGGGCAAGCCTGGACGATGCTGGGGTGGCTGCACTATCGCAGAGGGGAATGGGATCAGGCCGAAAAACTCTACCGCGACGCACTGGATATCTTCACAGACCTGGCCGATGCCGAAAGATGTGCCAAACTCCACATGCGACTTGGCAACATCGCCTTCGAGCGTTCCCAATTGGACGAGACGGCTTCCTACTTCAACAGCGCCAGGGATACCGTGCTACAGAGTGGCAACCAGGTGATGCTGGGTGGGATCTATGGCAACCTCGGCGTCCTTTCCAGCGTGCTGGGTCGCTACGAGGAGGCCGTGGCGTACTACACCGAGGCGCTACAGGCCTACAACAGGGGGAACCACAGCTACGGCGCCGCCCAGATCAATCACAACCTGGGTATGACCTTTGCGGCCCGGCAGACCTGGGAGGAGGCGCTTACCTGCTACGCCGAAGGTGAGAAACTAGCGCGCGAAATGGGCACGGTAGACGTGCTGGCCAATATCCTGGTGAGCCAGGCGGCGGCACAGGTCGGCCTGGGCGATCTGGATGCGGCGGAAGCATCCTGCCAGAGCGCCGAGATCTACTACACCCCCATGCGGGATCCCCTCGGCCTGGCAGAATGCGACAAGGTGAAAGGCGCGATCTGCCGAGAACGGGCGCAGTACCCCCGGGCCGAGGAACTGCTGCAACAGAGCAGACGGCAATTCCATGACCTGGAAAATCACCTCGGAGTGGCCGAATGCGACCAGGAGCTGGGACTGGTGCGGCAATATAGTGGAGATGAGGAAGGGGCACGGACCTGTTTCCAGACTTCGGCGGAACGCTTTACAGAGATCGGTGCACTCGCAGAAGCGCGAAAGGTAGAAACACTGCTCGCCGCCCTGGCATCCTGATCGCCGCTCCTGCCCCGGTCAGGATTCGTCCAATAAATTGCGCACTTTGACCAACAGAGCTTCGCGCTTGAAGGGCTTGTAGAGCAGATCCGCGTTTGGCCCCAGCTCGGATCCGAGCTCCGTGGCTTTCTCGGGATGTCCCGATACGTAGAGCACCTTTGTCTCCGGACACAAAACTCTCAGATTCCTGACCAGTTCGGTGCCGCTCATATTGGGCATCACCACGTCGGTCACCACCAGATGGATGGAGTCTCGATGCCGGGTGAAAACCCGGAGGGCATCCTCTCCATCGCATGTCTCCAGCAGGTTGTAGCCCTGCTGCGACAGCATCTTCTGCAATAATTTCCGAATCACCTCTTCATCCTCCACCAGCAGAATCGTCTCCCAGCCCTGCGGAAAATCGGGCGCGGCTTGCTCTTCGACTGTTTCCTCCGCAGCAGCCTCCACCTGAGGCAGATAGATAGTAAAAGTCGAGCCCTGACCCGGTATGCTGGAGACCTCGATTCTGCCGCCGTTCTGTTCGACGATACCGTAGACCGTGGACAATCCCAGACCGCTCCCTCTGTCCGGACCCTTGGTGGTGAAGAACGGTTCGAAGATGTGGGACAATGTGTCCTGGTCCATCCCGTGCCCGGTGTCGCTGACCGTCAATCTCACATTGGGCCCGAGAACAGCTCCTGGATGCTGGCGGACATAGGCTCGATCCATCTCAACGCTGGCGGTCTCGATCGTGAGTTTGCCTCCCTCGCTCATGGCGTCGCGGGCGTTGACCGCCAAATTTACGATGACCTGTTCGATCTGTCCTGGATCGGCCCTAACGCACCCCCCTCCTCTCTCGAGGACCGTCACAATTTCTGTGTCCCTGCCGATCAGATGCCGGAGCAACTTGTCCATATCGGAGATGACGACGACCAGATCCAGAACCTGGGGTTGCACGATCTGTTTGCGGCCGAAGGCCAGGAGTTGCCTGGTCAGATTGGCAGCTCGATCCACCTGCTGCAGAATCTGGTCCACTTCCTGACGCAGGGGATTCTCGGCATCCAGCCCTTCAAGAAGAAAGAAGCTGGAACCCGAAATCCCCATCAGCAAGTTGTTGAAATCGTGGGCGACCCCCCCGGCCAGCGTGCCCACGATCTCCATCTTCTGCAGCTGGCGCATCTCGTCTCCGAGTTGCCTTTGCAGGGTGATATCCATGATCACTCCGACCATCTGCACGGGGCGACCGGTCTCGTCGAAAAAAATCCGTCCCTGTGACCGCATCCACCGCGTGGTCTGATCGGGCCAGAGCAGGCGAAATTCGATTTCGTAATTGGCCCCGTGCTCCAGCGTGGGGTTGAGTGATTCGGCCAGCAGGTCGCGATCTTCGGGGTGGACGCATTCGAAAAAGACCAGACTGGTTCCATCAAAGGAGCCGGGATGCAGACCCAGCAAGGGTTCGAGGTTTTCACACCAGGTGATCTCGCCCTTGCGCAGATCCCACTCCCAACCGCTCATATGAGCCGTCTCCAGCACCTGGCCCAGGCGGTCCTTGCTCTGGATCTTCTCCCCAAAGTCCTCCAGGCGCTGTAGCCCCTCCACCATCAAAGCCGCAGCGGTCTGTACCGTCCAAACCTCCTCGCCGCCAAAGACGTCTTCCTCAGCACTGCTTACGCCTAACGAGCCACCCCCGGGAAGCGGTACCTCCAGATGACATCGCACCTCGGCCGGGAAGCGCCCCGCCGCGCACTGCTCCCGAGAAACGATGACCGGCTTCCCGCCACTCCAGGCCTCTCGCACCCATGGAGAATCCGCCAGAGGATGTCGAACCGATTCGGGTGCGAGATGTCGAACCCCCGCGCTGTATTCCACGAAGAATCCGGTCTGGTCCGCAGGCAGTTGCATGGAGAGCTTATGGACCGGGACTCCCAACCCTCTCAGTTCCTCCACCAGGCGTGTTTCGAGCCGGGGGAAAAAGGCAACCGGGTCCGACGCGCTCAGCAGCTCGCTTCGGAGGCGAACTATCGCTTCCTCGCGCCGGCGGGCCAGCCCCAACCTTTCCTCCGCATCCGCCACTCGCTGGCGGAGCCTGGCCCATTCTCTGAAAGATCGATCTTGCGGCTTATCTACAGCATCCACTCTGCAGCCCTATCTCGTATTTATTCGATCAATTTCTTACCTTGAAGCGTCCTTCTGTCGATAACAGTAATCTATTCAGCATTGCTAATCAACCAAAAAAAATGCATTCCAGAGTGTTCCTCGACTCTTGACAATCTCTATTTCGTTCGGTGTCGATCGCCGCAGGGTTACTACAGCCGCACCGCCCGTTCCGCGCGACACGGTCTTCGAGTGTCAGGATGGCCTCCATCATCGCCAACGCCCGATCGTTGTCCACCGGCAGTTCACCCTTTTCCTCAATCGCCGGGGCGGGCGGCTCTCGATGTCTACTGCAGCCGTCCTCGCCCCAACAGGGGAAAGACCGCTTCGATCACCCCATCCCGAATCCCGTAGAGTTCGTCGTGCAGCGCCACCGTCAGGTCGCCGTACCCGGGAATCAATTCGATCCTGTCCCCTACCCGGGGTTCCGCACAGGGATCGGCCATCTCTATAGCCCCGTGTTCGGCCGAAAGCCAGATTCTCTCCACATCCGGCATACCGACCATCTCGCAGTCTGCCAGCTCCCCGCTCATGCTCTTCTTTCCGGCGTCGAAGAGGATCCTTCCAGACGTCGGCCGGCTGGTGACCGTGCTCAACACGGTGAGCGAATTCGGCAGATCGACCCCGAAATTCTTCCGGTAGTTGACGTCACCCAGGATTCCGCCTCCCGCCTGAATCTCGGTGATCCCCGGCGCAAAGGCGCTGAGCCAGTAAGTGCCGGTCCCCCCACAGCTGATGATGTTCACCTCTATCCCTGCATCCCGGCACAGCTGCGCCGTCCCCACCAGCTCCTCGAGCGCCGTTTCCACCACCCGTTTCTTCTCCTCCTGATCCTGGATCTTCAGGGCAATCGACTCCCAGGTCATCAGCCCCTCGAAGCGCAGCCCCTGGCGACCGGCGATCTCTCGAGCCAGGGTCAGCGTCGGCTCTCCCGGCAGCAGACCGGCGCGCTTCATACCCACATCCACCTCGATAACCACGCCCAGCTTTACTCCCTTGGTGATCCCCGCCCGATCCAACTCATCGACGTTCTCCACGCTGTCCACCGCCACGATGACGTTGGCGTGCCGACGCAGATTGGCCAGCCGGGTGACCTTCTGTTTTCCCACCACCTGGTTGGCGATCAGGATCTTGCGGACCCCGGCGGCCGCCATCACTTCCGCCTCCCCCAGCTTGGCGCAGGTGACCCCGCTTGCCCCGGCCCGGATGGCCATGTGCGCCAGGGCCGGCGTCTTCATCCCCTTGGTGTGAGGGCGCCAGCGCACCCCGGCCTCGTGGATGATGACGCGCGCCATGCGTTCGATATTCCGCTCCAACACCTCCAGATCCACCAGCAGAACCGGTGTGTCGAGCTGATCAATCCCCTGTCCGATGTAGTTCAACTGCGGCATGCGATTATCTCCTCCCTATTCCATCAGCGCCAGTGCTTCCTCCAAATGCTCAACCGCCTTCTCTTCCCACTCGCGAGCCTGGTGGATCAGCTCGATTACTTTCTTGCGATCTGCCGGATTCTCCAGATCCACCTCCTGTTCACTTCTTCCCATGATCGGAAACATCCCCCCGAGTTCTCCCAGCGGCCCCATTTCCTTTTCGTAGCAACCTGCGGCCTCTTCCAGTTGTGCGGCGATTTCGGCACCGAAAGACGGAGCGATCTGGCGCAGATAAGGAGCCGCCTGGGAGCGCCTTGCCACGGTCACTCCCGCGACCAACCGCACGCCAAAGCCGCGCCAGGCACGCCCATTCTCGATCTCTCCAGCCCAGTGCTCATAGCCGTCCAGGCCCAGATAGATGGGCCCCTTCGGCTGACTCCGGGCCACGTCGACCGCCGTTTGGACGACCCGGCGCGCCGTCGACGCCGGATCCGCAGGACGCGGGTCACCGATGATCAGCACGTCCAACCCGGGCAGCTCTTCATCCGTCCCCAGATCGACCATATCCACCGGCTCTTCCCCCATAAATGCCGAGATATAGATGTGTTCCCGTTTCGGATGATATCCCTTGACTACCCAGAAAAACGGCCCAAAACGGGCGACGACCGGCACCCCTCTGTCGACGCTCTCGCTTATCGCATCCCACGCCTCCTGCTGCCGATCGGCAAAATCCGGAGCCTCTTCCTCTGCGGTGATGAGCTTCAATTCAAAACCCAGATTCTGGTACAGATCCACATTGGCGGAAATATTCGTATAGAAGGTGCCCTCCATGTCGAGGGAATCGCACACGCTGAAGAGGAAGGCGTGACCCGTCCCACCCAGCAGATCCTGAGGGGTCGGCTCCGCCCCCATGAAACGCAGCGCTCCCTCCAGCGAACCGGCGACCAGGTCGAGATTGCGCGCGAACCTCGCTTCAGCCAGCACGGTGGCATCGGCGGGAATCCCCTCTTCTCCAGTGTCGAATTCCAACTCGGTGAATTCCTCTTTCTGCGCAGTTTCGGCACTGGTTACCGAAAAATCCAAACCCTGGAGGCGGTTGCCGGCGTAGCGCCTATCTTCCTCCACCTCGCAGATATTCAGACTGAAGTCGAACCGACTGCGCCCTTGATCGGCGCGCACCAGCAATATGTTCTCCCCCGCTTTGATCTGGATCGGCAAACGCTCGTTGGGCAGACGATGCCGCCGCCGCCCTTCGTGTTCGTAGATCTGTTCTCCGTTGATCCATATCCGCAAACCCTCATCCGAACCGATCCACAGCTCCGCCTCTTCGTCCCGAAGAGCGGTGAAGGTCGCATAGGCGTACACGGCGCAATCGAACGGATCGTCGTAGTATTTGTCCAGATCGATCTTGTCGTCGTGAAAATAGATCGCCTGTGACCAGCCGTTCTCGCCGGGCACCGCTCCGGGATTCTCCACGTCGATAAACTCCTCCCCCTCCTTCTCCTGCTGCCGTTCGAACGGCCCCTTGAGCAACCAGGTGCGACAGCCCTGACCGTAGGTTCCGTGAGAGCCATAGGCGCGGCTGTCCCCGTGGTATTTCTCGAACCGGCGAACCACCTTTCCCAGCTCGTTTCCATTGACCTTGATGTTGACCGGGTCCGCCTGCCCCAATCCCTTGTACGCGCCCAGGGTCAGGTATTCGATATCCGCTGGATTGAAACCGATCAGCTGTGCCGACACCGCATCCACCGCCACGATATCCGGACCGGCGAGGATGCTGTTGAGACGCACCGGGCGCCCATCATCCTCATCCGTCTTGGCCCGCTCCATGCCGATAATGGCATCGACCACGGTGAAATCCGGCTCGGCGACCGAGACCAGATCGACGATCACTTCGTCCAGAATGCCGGGATTGTGGGGCAAACCTGGGACGCCGCTTCCGGGATACCCCGCCATTTTGGGAAAACCGTAGATCATGCCCGGGGCCACGCCCACGAAATTCTTCATGGCATTGGTCATTCCCACCGCCCCGATCACCTTGAGAATCGGCACACTGATCAGGAAGTCGCATTCCAGCACGGTGAGAGGGAAATGGTACTTTTCAAAAACAAAGCCCCCGTCCGGAACCGACACTGCCGCCGTCTCATCGTAGTTCAGGTCGACGATATCCAGCTCGACGCCGGCCAGCTCTGGATCGTCCAGCAGTTGTCGGTAACCGGCCAGAGCGAATCCATCTCCTATGTCCCCCCCGAATTGGAGTTGGACCTCCTCCTCTTTCTCGGGAAGAATCCACGCCGCCCCTTCGGCGATAGTGATGCGAGCGTCCGGAACCACTTCGTGCACGATCTTGATCAATCCCTTGACTACCCGCCAGTCGGTTATCACCCCAGACCCGCGCTCTTTCAATTCCACGATATTCGGCTTGATCACAATCCATTCGGCATCCGGCTCGATCCGCTGGTGCAGGCCGCCGGACATCGCCACGGCGATGCGCACCATATCCTCCACCTGTCCCTCGGAGAGTTCGGCATCCCTGGCGACCGGCTTCTCCAACTGCCCGTAGTCCGAGGTGATCAACCCTACCACCGACATCCCCGATCGGGTGGCAGCCGAAACCGCATCTACCAGAGAAAAGGATCTCTCGTCACCCCATCTGGATCTGACGTCGATGTCCATGCCGAGAGTCATGCCGATAACAGCCACGATAATCGCAGGACTAATCCATTTCTCTATGCCTCTTTTCATCATTTCCTCTCTTCAAATTTCGTATTGTCTGGCAATCCCCGTCTCCCTTCACTCTGAAGCCCTATATCTGGAACTCGTTCTAACCTACCGATCACTCTTTTCCGATTCAGCACCCGGTGCTCCGATCACGGTAAAGGCTCTTCCCTCCTCCTGGAGCAGGGGCCGATTCTCCAGATCCCATCGCATCAGCGCGACCAGCAGAGCGCATACCACCCCCCAGAAGACAGCCCTCAACAGACGCCTTTTCATCGACATCCTTTCCAGTTCCGTTACTATCCGCTCAACCAGGCTCGCATCTCCTGGTCTATATAAAGGATACGGAAGCAATGCCATACGTTCAAATAGAGAAAAGGGAAAGCTCCATATCGGAAAAGAGGACAATATAATCCTGAAAAAGCCGGCGGGGCATCTTCCCCCGTCGGCTTTTTCATTCGGTATGAAAATCTCTCGCGCCAGCCTAACCTGCGGATAATCCCTTCAAAACGCGGCGTAGAGCTTCTGCCGGCGTCAACCCCTTCCGCCCGGCATAATCCTCCAGCATGGACATCAGCTTCGAATCGAAGGGAAAGTTGACCGACGGCGGTTTATCCCTCTCTGTTTTCCCGTCGAGACCCAGCTTTCCCTGGGCCATGCGCTGCAGAACATCCATCTCTTCGGAAGAAAGGGTGGCTATCTGCCGCACAATCTCCGCATTCTCCCTGACTGCTTCCAGTATCTCTTCCCGATTATCCGGTTTATCTTCCATGCCTCTTCCCCTTCGTCAATGCCAATGGATGCAGCCTCGATCCGAACCGTTCATCCCTCCCGCGAGTAGAGCACGGGATTGAGCGGTGTGTCGATCACCTCACCCACCCGGGCGCCCGCCATCCACGTATCCCAGTCGTTCTGCTGATTTTTGTTCTTCGGCTCGGCCAGTTCCATATCTCGATCCATAAAGATAACGGTCATCACCTCTCTCACTAAGTCGGAGCTGTTCGGTCCGGCGCGGTGAAAGGTGAACCCGTAGTGAAAACTCACCTCTCCCAGATCAAAAGGAGAGCTTTCCATCGGCAGATTCGAGATCTTCAGGTTCTTCGCGATCAGCTCTTCGCTCCGATCGCTGATCTCCAGATCCCGTCCGAACATGATCTCCTGGCTCCCCACCGAGAATTCCAGTGGCCCCATTTCGGCGGGCACTTCCTGCAGAGGGACCCAGGCCGTCACCGTATTGTTGTTGGACAGGGGCCAGTAGTACTGATCGACATGCCAGGGAGTGTGTCCCCCTCCCGGTTCCTTGTAGAGCGCCTGATCGTGATAGAGACGAACGCCTCTGGTGCCCAGCAGTTCGGTGGCGATCTGCGCCAGCCTCCTGCCGAAGACGAACGTTCGGACCTCTTCGCTCTCCTGCCAGAGATTTGTGATCTGGAGAAAAGCCCGGGCGTAGGTATCCCGCTGCTCCAGGGGCCGTTCCTCCCTGTTGAGACCATCTACGGCCGCAGTAATCTCGCCGCCGAAATGGCTCAGTGTTTCGGGAGCAAAAACATCCTTCAGCTTGATGAACCCGTCACTGCGAAATCGGGCGATCTGTTCATCCGAAAGCGAATAGGCGGAATCAATGTCCAGATTTTCCGTCCACTCCGTCATTTCTCGGTTCCTTCCTCTCAGTCATCATGAATGGGATCGATAATCGAGCCGTCCGCCGTCGAATATTTCTGGAAGAAAGCGGCGCTGCTGTGAATTTCCATTTTTACCCCCTTCCGGTCAACCGGACCTGGAATGGGCAATTTGACAGCTTCTCCCAATTCTCTTACCATCCGCACCTACCACTCGTTCGAGCCGCAACGGGCCTCATTCGGCCGCGGCGCCAAAGACCACGCCGAACTCATCCGCCGCTTCGACGGACACTACCGATCACTCTGTCGGACAGACCCTGATCAAGTGAACACGACCGGCACCTACGTCACCCTCTTTTCCGGTTTCATCGGCATATTCGGCTGGGATATGTTGCTGACCGCCGCCGGTATGGATCCCGCAAGACTGGGTGAGATGGCCAATCGGTATGCCGTCTGGATGCAGCAGTACTACGATGCCCTGGCCGAGAGTAAGACGCCGGTGGTCTACTCCCACGACGATATCGTCTGGACGAGCGGCGCTGTGCTTCATCCCGAATGGTACCGGCAGTATATCTTCCCCAACTATAAAAAATACTACGCTCCGCTGCTCGAAAGCGGCAAAAAAGTGATCTTCGTCGCCGATGGCGACTACACCGAGTTCGTCGACGACATCGCCGCAACCGGCGTCAGCGGCTTCTTCTTTGAACCATTGACCGACCTGGGCTACATCGCCGAACGGTATGGTCAGACCCACATCATCATCGGCAACGTCGATACCCGCGCCCTGCTGTTGGGCACCCGGGAGACGATCCGCCGCGCAGTGAAGCGCTGCATGGACCTGGGCAAAGACTGCCCCGGCTACTTCATCAGCGTCAGTAACATGATCCCGCACAACACCCCGATCGAAAGCGCCCTCTACTACAACGAAGTCTACGAGGAACTGAGTCGCCGCTGACAGTTTCGGGACCACCATCCCATTCATAAAAAAGGCCGGATCCAGATTTTTCCTGAATCCGGCCAGCTACATGCGGATGTATCTCCCCTACAAACGCGCCCCCTGCTCGACCAGCTTCCGGCGCACCTCCACCCCATCCAAATCGCCCGGTTGACAGTTCCTCTCGACGGCCAGGGCCGCTCCCATCCCCGCCGCCTGCCCCACGGTGCAGGCCGGCGGCATGACCCGCATGCTGCTGTGGATGGCGTGGTCGACCGAAATCGGCCGCCCTCCGATCAGCAGATTGTCGACATCCCTGGCCACGACGCATCCGTAGGGGATCTCGTACCAGTCCCCCTCGGGAAGACGCACGATTTCCGTTCCCGTGCCATCCGGGTTGTGGATATCGATCGAATAGCGCACCCGGGCGATTCCGTCCGGACACTTGCGCGCCTCTGCGAACGCCTCGCGCGTCAAAAAATCCCGCCCTAAAACCCGGCGGCTCTCGCGAATGCCGATGTGGTGGGCAACCGAGTAAATCTTGGCGTTTTCGTAGCCCGGAATCCGTTCGCGGAAGAAATCGAGAAACGCCTTCACCTGCCGATGCCCTTCCAGTTCCGCAGCCGACAGCTCCACCCCGCTGGTGCCGTCCTTCTGGAGCACTCGGGTAGTATTGAAGTGGACCACATCCTTCTCGAACCAGCCGAAAGAGAGCACATTTTCGCGGGGGCAGTCGATCTCTCCCCGCTCCTTGGCCTCGTTGTAGATCCGGCTTACTTCCTTCCGCTCGGGGACTCGCGACGGATCCACGTGGCACAGCTTGAAGCAGAGGGTCATCGGCTGACTGTGCCCCGAAGGCCCTCCCTTCTCGCACTCGCAGCCCGCCCGGGCCGCCAGATCCCCGTCTCCGGTGCAGTCCACGTACATATCAGCCCGTGCGGCGGTCAGTCCCGATTTCGAGAACAGCACCAGCCCGCTGATCCTCTTCTCCTCCACGAGCACATCCGCCAGATGATGGTGATAGAGCAACTCCACCCCCGCCTCCAGACACAGATCCTCCGCCGCTAGCATGGCCGCATCCTTGGAAATATCCCGCTCCCGCCCTTCGCGCGGCCAGTAGCGGCGCATCCTTTCCACCCATTCGTTGTATATCGGCCCATCCAGCGGCTGGTTGTCCACGTGATTGGGCATAAAGGGATGCACTTCGCCCGACACCGCCATACCGCCCAAAAAGCCGTACCGCTCCACCAGCAGCACTTTCGCCCCGGCTCGTCGAGCCATGACCGCCGCCCCCAGTCCCCCGGGGCCGCCGCCGATCACGATCACATCCGCCCGGTGCAGCAGGGGTAAATCCCGAGCTATTTCGTAGCGCATACTGTCCATTGGGGTCCTCCTCCCACGTCGTTTTTACACTCTTCCGGTTCCGGCATAAAATAAAGGACCGATCCCCCAGCATCAATCCGCATAGCGAGATGGTGTTCACTCTTGCCCCGCCTTCTCTCACCCTCTAATTTTCACTCAGTTCTTCATCTAATTTCAATCACCATAGCGCACCAGGCTATATGGAAAGGTAAGCGATGTCCCTGATCATCGTCGTCGGCCGTGGTCATTCCGGCACCCGCACCATCTCCCACACTCTGTACGCCAGCGGCGTGTACATGGGTCAGAATCTCAATCCCTCCGGAGACAAGGTCCCGCCGCAGGACATGTACGAAGCCTGCAGAGTCATGGCCCAGTATGTCGAGTGGCAGGGAGACCTGTCGTGGGATTTCGCCCCGCTACACACCATGCCCATCGACCCAAAGTTCATCGCTCTGATCGAAAGTTATCTGGCCGATGTTCTGAGCCGCAAAGGGAACCGAGGCTGGAAACTCCCCGAGACCACCCTGGTCTTTCCCTGGATCGTCCGCATGTTTCCCAAGGCCAAATACATCTACCTGGTACGCGATCCTCGCGACTGCATCATCGGCGGGCACGTTACTGACGACCTGCGCGACTTCGGCGTCCAGTACCCGGAGACCGAAGACGAGCGGAAGCGCCGCGCCATCTCCTGGAAGTATCAGTACGAACTCATCAAAGCTACGCCAACTCCCGAAAACTTCCTGACCGTCCGCTTTGAGGACTTCATCCTGAAACAGGAACAAACCCTCGGAAAAATGGAGGAATACCTCGGCTTCCCCCTGGGCAGGATCATCGCTCGCCCGGATCCGGTTGGCCGCTGGAAAAACGACACCGAGCGCCATTTCTTCGACTTCTTCGCCGAAGCGATGCGGGAAAGCGGCTATACCGAGGGCCTGAACGATTAGGGTCCCCTCGTAGCAAAAAGAAAGGTCCACCGTGCGCATCAAAAGCGTCGAAAACTACGATCTCCAGTGCCCTCTCGGCCGACCCTTCGGCTGGTCTCAGGGTTGGATCGACCACCGCAGCACCTGCATCGTCAAAATCACTACCGACGACGGCATCGTCGGCTGGGGAGAGGGATGCGGCGGTCCGATCGCCTCTCTGGTGCGCGACCTGCTGACCCCGATCCTTATCGGCCAGAACCCGATGGATCGCGCCGGCATCTGGGAGCGCGCCTTCCACGCCCTGTACAATGCCAACAACGCCGTGGGTATCGGCGGCAGTGCTCTCAGTGCCATCGACATCGCCCTGTGGGACATCGCCGGCAAAGCGACGGATCTACCCGTCTGCCAGCTCCTCGGTGGCCGGGTGCGCGAGCGGGTCGCCGTGTACGCCACCGGTCTCTACTACACCGAAGGGGAGTTCCCGGATCGCCTGCTCGACGAAGCCCGGAGCTACGTCGATGCCGGATACAAGGGCATGAAGACCAAAGTCGGCGGTCTGTCGATCGACGAAGACGTCAAACGCGTCGCCGCCATCCGCGACGCCATAGGCCCGGACATCAAACTGATGGTCGACGCCAACCTGGCCTACAACGCCTCCAGTGCCATACGCATCGGTCAGCGACTCGCAGAACTGGACATCCTGTGGTTCGAGGAGCCGGTCAACGCCAGGGATATCGACGCCTACCTGCAGGTGAAAGCCGCCCTGCCCATGGCCATCGCCGGTGGCGAAAACCTGCGCACCCGCTTCGACTTCCGCGATTTCCTGGTCAGGCGCGCCTTCGACATCGTGCAGCCCGACATCGCCATGTGCGGCGGCATCACCGAAATGCAGCGCATCGCCGCCATGGCCAATGCCTGCGGCATCCAGCTCTTCTCCCACATTTGGGGATCGCCCATCATGATCGCCGCCTCTCTGCATCTGATGGCCACCCTTCCTCCTTGTCCACCGGCGCGCAACCCCGAACCCTTCTCCCAGGAACCGGTGATGGAGTTCGATCGCACCCCCAGCGCCATCCGCGAGGAACTTAGCCCCAACCCTTTCGATCAGCAGGACGGATATATTTCCGTGCCGACCGGCCCGGGACTGGGTGTCGAGATCGACGAGGCAGCACTGCACCGACTGAGCGTATCTCGCTAGCCGGACACGCCGAATCGAGCCGAGAAAACCCATGATAAATGGGAAGAAAGTTGAGACATCCGCTTTCCCCACTTCTGTCGAACGGGAGCGGCACGCCCGCGATTACGGCATCATCGACTAATTTTGGAGACTATTGAATGCACCTGAATAACGTGCGTATCCTGTCGGAAAAATTCCCCACTGCAGACCACTATCCGTTTAACCAGCGAATCTTTCGCGAAACCTATAGTCTCGACTTTACAACGCCCGTCACCTTCTTCGTCGGCGAAAACGGCACCGGCAAATCGACCCTCCTGGAGGCGTTGTCCCGCCGCTGCGGCATCTACATCTGGCGCGATGGTGAACGACTTTCCATGGAAGCCAACCCGTATGTCGAAGCCCTCCAATACTGCCTCCAGGTCGAGTGGGCCAACGGCAAGGTTCCCGGTTCCTTCTTCTCTTCGGGCAACTTCCAGCATTTCACCTATACCGTTGACCAGTGGGCGGCGGCCGATGACAAGGTTCTCGACTACTTCGGCGGAAAATCACTGGTGACCCAGTCACATGGCCAGTCGATCATGTCGTTCTTCCGCTCCCGCTACCAGATCCGGGGACTGCACCTGCTGGACGAACCGGAAACCGCCCTCTCGCCCAGGAGCCAGATCGCCCTGCTACGCTTGCTGCGCGATATGGGCAACGCCGGACACGCCCAGTTTATCATCGCCACCCACTCCCCCATCCTGCTGGCCTGTCCCGGCGCCTCTATCTACAGCTTCGACCGCACTCCGGTTGCACCGACTACTTACGAAGAGACCCCACTCTACCGCATCTTCAAGGACTTCATGGAAGACCAGAACCGCTTTCTCGAAGCCGATATAGATGAATTTTGTGCTCACGATGACTAATCCTCCACACCCCATCCGAAGGAAACGGCCATGACAAACGGCAACGGCAATGGCAGCGGTCACGGCAATGGCCATCCCTACCGCATTTTAATGGACGACGAGGATTTGGCCGATAAATTCGAACAGCTGGTCTCCGCAGCCCAGGCCAAGGGGTTCAACGAAGAGGAGATCGGATTCGGCCTCCTGTCGGCTACGGCCGAATCCCTGCTCGTAAACGGCGAACCGGAGTGCTGCGTCATGCAACTCCTCATCGATTTCACTTCCTCGTATTTCGACTACTGGCACAGCCGCATGTCGGATGACGATGAGAAGTGGGAAGAGGATGAGGAGTTGTGATGGGGGATCCAGCGCCGGTTTTCGGCTTCTGCCCGTTCTCGCGCCATCATGGAAAAGCAGTTCGATCTCCACTTTCCCCAAAAAATTGTCCACCTGCAAAGTGACCCAAAGGAAAGACTGCCCATGCGCATCTACCTGATGACCGATCTGGAAGGGGTAGCCGGTGTCCAGAATTTCCAGGAGTGGACCGGCCCCGGCAAACCCTACTACCCGCTCGCCAGACAGCTGCTCACCCGAGAAGTGAACGCCGCGGTCCAGGGCTTCTTCGCCGGGGGGGCCACCTCCGTCCTGGTGGCGGACGGCCACGGCCCCAGCGCCGTCGATATCCTCGACCTCGATACCCGCGTCGAATTCCAGCGCGGCTGGGGTCGAGGCTGGCCCCTGGGTCTCGAAGAAGGCGATTTCGACGCCCTCGCCTTTGTCGGCCAGCACGCAAAATCTCGCACCCCCTTTTCCAACATGACCCACACCCAGAGCTGCGAGTATCTGGAGTTGTCGATCAACGGCACCGCTATCGGCGAATTTGGCCAGCTGGCCATGTGCGCCAGCCAGTTGGGAGTGCCCACCATCTTCGCCGCCGGCGAACTGGCCCTCGCCCGCGAAGCCGAAGCGCTGGTGCCCGGCATCGAAACCGTATCGGTCAAACGGGGCCTCAAACCCGATCGGGGAGACGAATGCACCGCCGAGGAGTATGCGCTGCGGAACGGCAGCGCCATCCACTTCCATCCGCTCCGCGCCCGTGAGCTGATCCGCACCGGCGCCGAACGAGCCGTTCAGAGAGCCGGGACAGAGGAATTCGGCCTCATCCCCCTCCAGCCTCCCTTCCGCCGCATCACCCTCCTGCGGGCCGGAGAGGAAAAGCCCCGCCGCTACGACATCGCCGAACACCCGGACGACATCTGTGCCCTGATGGCCACCCCCCTCGCCAGTCTGCAGCCGGTCGAGGAGGATGCGCAGTTGCGCGAGTTGCTGGTCGACTGATTCCCCAGTGTCCCCTGGCAGAAAAAACAGACGCGGCCCGGGTCGCCAAATGCCCGGGCCGCGCTACAGTGCGGTGCAAACCGCTGCTTATCTGGAGTGTAAACCAGCCGCAGTGCGCCAGCTGGCCCGTCTGCTGAACATCGGCAAGCTCGCCCGGGGCCGCTGGTGGTTTACCTGGGCAGAGCTGGAAACCCTGCGCAAGTACCGAGAGTAGAAAACCGGTTAGCGTCCCCCTCTATACTCAGTCCCAGGGAAAGGCGTAGGTCGGTTCCCGGACGGTGCAACGCGTCCCGATCTCCAATCGAGCGGAGGCGGCCGGGGAAAGCTCTACTGCAAACCATCCTCCGTCCACCCGCTGCTGTTCGTCACCCCACTTCACCTCGGTAAATTCGTGCTCCCGATACGCCCCCCCCTGCACGACCACTCGCCGACTCTCAAAACCGCTGGTATTGACCAGTTGCAGCACCGTCCGTTCCCCCTCCAATTCCTCCACCAGCGCAGCCACGTCCGGAGGCAGACCGGGGCGCTTCTGATCCGGATCGAAGTACCGCACCCGAGCGCACACCAGCCCTCCATTGAAGCAGGGAAACGGTGCTCCCATGGTCATCTGGCACAGCCCGGCGGTGAGAATCGGATTCTGTACCTGCATGGTCTGGCTGCGCCACTCGTGCTCGAAACTCTCTCCGGACAGCCTTTCGATATTCTGCTGCACCTGGCGGAAGGTAGCGTCCATGATCTCATCCGGCCAGTCCGGATTCTTCCCATCCAGAAAGTTCAGATGGGCCGCCTCGTTCTCCACAAATTTGTTCCCCTGGAGATCGTCGCGCACATAGTTCCAGTCGAACGGTCCATCCGGGCGCCACTCCTCCGAGCCCGGCGCCGGCGGATCGGGCGATTCGGCGTACGCATACGCATGTGGTCCATTGGCACTCCCGGCGCGCACCCGTTCGATCCGCTCCCAATCCTGCGGTTCCATCGACGCGTTCCACAGATGGCTGAGGATGTACGGATCCAGCGGCCGGTAGTCGAACCAACCCTGAGGCCCCACCTTGTACGGCACCAGTAGATTGCCATCCCGCACAACCGACCGATCCAGGAGTATATCCACCTGGGAGCGGTAGAATTCGAGATACTTCCTGTCGCGGCTCAGCAGATAGGCGGACTCCGTAGCCGTGATCAGCGCGTGGAAAATCATCCAGACCGAATACCTTCCGGTCCACCCGAAGAACCCTCCCCACCACTGCCCATCCCGCTTCTCTCCCACTTCACCGGACAGCCCGATATTGTCCGGAATAATCCCCCCGTTCCGCTGCGTGCGCTCCATCCAGGCATCGACGTATTCCAGAACCCACTTCCGATACTTCTCCTCCCCGGTCAGAATGTGCGCGTGAGCGACCAGCCCGGCGATCGCCATATTCATCGGCACGTCGCCGCAGACGACCACCTCGTCGTAGATCCGCTGAATCTCAGCGTGGCGCTCCGGATCCTTCTCCCAACCCGGCTCGAGCTCTTTTACTACCGGGTACAGGCTGGCGTGTCCCCAGATGAGCACGTAGTCCGCTCCCGATGAAAAGGCCGGTCCGCCACTGCCGGTGATCGGCGAGCGGATCAGCTTTTTCTCCGCATCGTAGTTGGCCACCTCCGGATCGTCCCCCAGGTAAAACCCGGCGAACCGACCCGCCCGATCCACGTTCTCCGGAATGGTCGGGTCGGCCAACCCGAAGTTCTGGAAACCGACGTACCCCTCGCTCAAGTGGAGCATGTCGTACTGCCGGACGAACTCCCGGTGCACGCTCTGACTGTGTTGATAGGTCCACTGCCGGGTGATCCCGTTCCACCCCTCCACGCTCCAACCGAGGATCTTCTCATCCCCACCCATGGCATAGAACAGCGGCCAGCTGTTGAAACACTCGTAGTCGTCGTCTAGTTTCCCGTGCTCCCGCAGAGTGCCTCCCCGATGCACGTATTTCTTCAGAAACAGCGGTGCCGCCGCGTTCATCGTCTCGATCAAATACCGCTGTTTGACCGCCCAGGTCGGCGGCGCTCCGGTCGTCCCGATTTTTATCTCTACCATCTGCCCCTTCTCCTCATAGTGGCCACACGGGCCTGTATTTGATATCGTTTATGAACGATTCGAGAAAGAACCAAACCGCACCCACCCAATCTACTTCACTGCATACAGAGGATTTTCCGCCCATGCCCAAAAAGCAGATTCCCCCAAACCGACCGGTCTACCCGACCCCGGCAGCCCTCATCACCTCTGTCGATGAGGACGGCACTCCCAATATCCTCACTCTGGGAGAGGTATTCAATATCAGCATCGCGGAGCCGGTCATTCTGGGCATCGCCATCCGCCAGTCCAGACATTCCCACACCCTCATCAGCCAGACCCGCGAGTTCGTCGTCAATCTGCCGACCGCCGCCATCGCCGACAAGGTCTGGTATTGCGGCAGCGTCTCCGGCCGCGACGTCGACAAATTCGCCGAATCCGGCCTGACGCCGCTGCCCGCCAGCGAGGTGAAGGCCCCGCTGATCGCCGAATGCCCCGTCAACATCGAATGCAAAGTCACAGGCATTCAGGTCGTTGGCGACCACGACCTGTTCCTGGGAGAAGGTATGGTGCAGCACGTCGACGAAGAAGTCTTCGCCACCGGGGGCCGCATCGATGTCGAAAAGCTGGACGGCTTCGCCTTTGTCGGAGGGGAATTCTGGACCTTCGGCCGTAGAATCTGAGGTGTCATCGTGAAAATAACATCCCTCGAACTGATTCCGATTTCTTCCACGCGCGAGATGGGTCGCCGCAGTCCGGCCGACCCGGAAAAGGCGATCTCCCACCACCTCGTCGTCCTGCTGCACACCGACGCCGGCATCACCGGTCTGGGCGAGATGTCCGACGTCGGCTGGGAACTCTCTCCCGCGAGCGTGGGCGAACTGCACACCCGGCTGGAACCGCTGCTCATCGACAAAAGTCCGTTCGATCTGACCCGAATTCAAATCGCCCTGGAAGAGCGGGAATGGGCCCACCAGGTCGTCTGCGGCATCGACATCGCTCTGCACGATGCCCTGGCCAAAGCGCTGGACTTGCCTCTCTATCAGCTCTTTGGAGGAAAATGCCGCGACCGGATTCCCTTTGCCTACCCGCTGGCCCCGTGTGTCGACGAAGAGGATATATCCGCCAATCTGGACCGGGTCGCCCGACTTCTGGAGGACGGTCATCCGACTATCCGCTATTACTTCGGTGCCGACCTGGCCGCCGATGAGCGCTTCCTGAGCGCGCTGCGCCAACGCTGGGGGGACCGCGTTGAACTCAACGCTCTGGACGCCAGCGGACGATTCGAGGTCGATGAGGCGATCGAAGTCATCCGCCGCTTCGCCGTCTTCGAACCCAATCTCGTCGAATCCCCCGTAAAGGGGCGCCATCAGGCCCCCGTGGAGGACTTCATCGCCGTGCGCGAGGCGGTGGATCTGCCCATCAGCGAACACGTGGCGGAACCCGCCGTCGCCGCCCGCCTGGCCCGCAGCAAAGCAGTGGATGTCTTCAACCTGGGCGTGGGCTATGCGGGGATAACCTCCTGTCGCAAGCTGTTCGGCCTGGCGGAAGCCTTTGGGATCGAAACGCTGGTGGGAAGCACGGTGGAGCTGTCGATCGGCACCGCCGCCCGAGCGCACGTGGCCGCGTCGGTGCCCAATCTGGATTTTCCCTGCTATCCATCCGGCCCCCTCGTCTACCGGGAGCAGATCGTCGAAGAACCGGTGCGCTACGAGCAGGGGCACATCCTCGTTCCCGAAGGGATCGGTCTGGGAGTGGTCCTCGACCCGAAGCGACTCGAGGAACTGAGGCTGTGGCGCTGAGAAGTGCCCCTCCGGCGCGCTCCGTTCACCCTCGGTAACCCAGCATCGCCCCTCCATCCGGGCAGATCGTCTGCCCGGTGATAAAGGAAGCCTCGTCCGAAGCTAAAAAGGCGCATACCTCTCCCATCTCCTCGATCGTGGCCATCCGCCCCAGCGGGTGCCAGCTGTCGACCATCTTCAGCGCCGCCTCGGGATCGTACTCGGTGTCCGCCCACTCGCGCATCAGTGGCGTCATCACTCCGGCCGGGCAGACCGCGTTCACTCGCACCCCATCCGGCGCCAGATCCAGGGCCAGCGCCCGGCTCAGTCCCAGTTGTCCCGCCTTGGTCGATACGTAACTCGGCGCCATCCCCTGACCGATGAGGGCAACCTCGCTCGACATATTGATGATACACCCCCGAGTCCTGCGCAGATGGGGCACCGCGAATTTGCAGCCCATAAAGGTGCTGGTCAGGTTGAGCCGCAGTAGCTGCTCGAATTCCTCCACACTCGTCTCGTCGATGCCCATTGCCGGCGGGTGCCAGCCGGCGTTGTTGACCACGCAGTCCAGCTTTCCGAACCTCTCGACCGCGGTATCGACCAGCCGCCGCATATCCCCTTCGCTGGTGACATCGCAGCGGACAAACGACGCCCGATGGCCGGCCTCCACCAGTTCCTCCTCCGCAGCCCTACCATCCTCTTCTCCCCGAGCGGCGATGACGACGGTGCAACCGTATTTGGCGAAGACGCGTGCACATCCCAGCCCAATCCCTTTCGATCCCCCGGTGATGATGGCGACTTTGTCTTGTAATTTCATGCCCTGCCTCCGGCTATTCCGACCTTTTCTAGTTCGATTCTCGCTTTCCCAGATTCAACCATACACTTCGGAAACCCCGCGATCTAAAAAGACCGAAATTCAGAATCCCTTCAGCTCTGTAGAGATCGCTCGATCCCTTCTATCTTCGCCCCTGACAGGGGAAGCTCTGCTTGCTCCATGACCGAGGTCAGCGCCAGAAGGTTCTCGTTCGACACTATATTTTCTGTGGACATTTCGACGACCACCCTCTCTCCGGGAATCGCCTCTTTGAGCAGGGCCAGCGCGCATTCTTGCGTCGCCCTCGTCCCCAGCGCGTACTCCGATCCCGGAAAACCGACCCAGATCGACTTATCCGGCCAGCACCTCAGCGCCTCGTCCAACGGCAAATCTCCCATAGGAAGAGGATGCAGCGCCTCTACGATATCTATCGGGGTCTGCGCAACGAGCTCTTTCAGGACATCCAACCGGCCGTCCATGTGGACCGCCATCAGCTTCCCCTGAGCGTGCAGCAATTCCGCCTGCTCCTCGTACACGGGCATGAAATACCGCTCAAAGAGCTTCGGCGTGACCAGCACTCCGTCCACATTGTCTCCGCACAGGGCGATCGGCGCCGGCGATCTGGCGGCGATCTCGTGCAGGGCACGCCGGCTTTTGCACAGCGCCCGATACAGCTCTTCGACTAAACCCGGGAAATCCTCGTAGTGGTAGTAAAAGCGTCCCTCTTCACTGCCCACCCAGTCGATCATCAGCATCTGCATCGGCGAGTGGGGCAGCGCGCTGAGCACTACCCCATCCTCCCCCAACCAGTCCATCGCCTGTTCGATCGGAAAGTAGTCGGCCACGTACTCGGTGTTCTCCACCATGTATTTGACCACCTCGTAATCCTCAGGCGTCTTGATCAGACGCTCCAACTGCCAGGGAGAAATGTCGTTCCAACTGCGCTGGCCGTGCCACTGTCCCACCCCCGGCTCCAGCTTCTCCACCACCGAAACCGCGCCGACCGGCGTTGTATAAGTGCGCTCCACCACATTCTGTCCCGGCACCGAGAGGTGTTTTTCGACCACCTCCACACCGTGCATCCGTTCCACGTGACACGGTCGAGTCCAGCACATACCCATCCCCCGGTTGCGACATTCCCGCTCCGCCCAGCCGATCTGGCTGTGCCTCCAAAAATGAAAAAAGGGCAACCGGTCGGCGCTCTCCCCCCGACTCGCTGCCATGATCCTCTCGCGTCTGCTCATCTCGTCCATGCCTGCCTCCTGTTCTGATCGCTGACCCATACTCTCATGCGGAACGACCTATCTTTCCAGATCCAGCCACTCGATTTCCTCCCTGTTCAGGGACAACTCTGTGGCCCTGATGCAGGAGGCCAGCTCTCCCGGATTCTGCGACCCGACAATCGGCACCAGAGAGAACGGTTTGTGCAGCAGCCAGGCCAGGGTCGGGTGCAGGCGAGCTCTATAGCGGAAAATCCGATCCGACTAGTAGCCTCGATCGCCTCCAGACAGGGCAGGGCAAAAAGGCTCTGACTGAATAGCGCAATTTTCATGAAATTTCCTTATCTTTCCCTGGCTTATTTTTTTGCTTTGCCTTCAAAGTAGCCATTCACCGACGCGGAAACAAACCGTTCCCTCGGTTCTTCCGGCCAACCCATCCACACTGCGCGGCTGACAAAGATCCGCCATCGTGCCCCTCTTCTATCGAACAGGAGAAGACATGACCGAATCTTCCGACATCGAACGCCCATCGAAAGAGCTGATCGAAGCGCTGTCGGGCATCGGCAGCGCCACCGCCAGCGGCGAACTCGCCCGCCTGGGCATACGCGATCCGCATATCCTCGGTCCGGTCTCCATGACCCCCGGTAAAAGCGTGGTCGGCCCGGCTCTCACCCTCCAGTTCATGCCCAAACGCGAAGATCTGCACGGCGGCGGGGAGTACACCGGCCCCGAAAGACAGCGACACCGCCATGCCCTCTATCATACCCAACCCGGTGATATCATCGTAGTCGATGCCAGAGGGGACATGAGCAGCGGGGTCTTCGGCGAGATGATGCTCACCTACTTTCAGGGCCAGGGGGGCATCGGCGTGGTTCTGGACGGCTGCATACGCGACTTCCCCCACGCCAAGGAGCTCGACCTCGGTCTGTGGCTACGGGGAACGACCCCCAACTTCCACACCCAGACCAACATCTTCCCCTTTGGGGTCAACGTGCCGATCGCCTGCGGCGACACCCTGGTCATGCCCGGCGATATCATCATCGCCGACGACGATGGAGCAGTCGTCGTCCCCATCACCCTGGCGCCGGAACTCGCCAAAAAGGGCACCGAACACGCCGAATGGGAAGATTTCACTCGCATGAGGCTGGCCCAGGGAGGCGACCTGCGCAAATACTACCCCCTCAACGACGAAGCCCGAGCCGAATACGAAGAGTGGCGCAAAAAGCAGGAAGAATAACCAACCTCGCTCGCTTTTTTGTTCTTCGCCATAAAAGACAACAGGCCGTTTCAGCTAGCTGCTGAAACGGCCTGTTCCGTTCTGCTGTCGACCTGTTGCTGTTATGAGTTCAGCTACCCTCCAAACCAGTAGCTGACCTTGGTGAGGAAGACGTTGTCGCCATCGTCCGAAAAGCTGTCCTTGAGCCGGCTGAATGGCTGGAATTCCAAATCTTCACCGGTCGGATCGTCGAGCGAAGCACTGCGCGACTGCGACCAGACGACGAAGAGTGTGCTTCCGGGCGAAAACTCCCACCGAAGCACGAGATTGCTCCGCAGAGAACGCCGATGGAAGTCCCGGTTCTCATTCAGCTCATACGGACGGAATTTGTAGGTTTCCGGCTCGACCAGCTCTTTAATATTCCCGTAGTCGCCGATCGCAATGAACGGCTGGAGGAACAGTTCCAGGCTGAGTTCCGGGGCAAAAATCATGCGGGCACGCGTGGTAAAATCCAGCGTCTGGCTGTCCAATTCTCCGTACACGTAGTGCGATCCGCTCGCATCCTCGATCGAGCCCACCCACTGCGCATCCGTGATCCTGTGATTGTAGGAGGGGCCGATCGAAAACCACATGCTCGGCAGGGGCCGCAGTTCCATACTCACCCTCAGACCGCGCGCGTGCGACCGCCCGCCGTCGTGGCGGCGATATTCCGGGCGCACGCTGAACCAGACACCCTTGCGCTGGTCGGTCTCGACCTGGGCGTGCACCCAGTTTTCCGCCAGCCTCTTGGTGACCACCCCGCCCCGCCGGACATCGTCGTCGTCCATCCCCGCGAACTCCCGACCAAAGTGCAGATGCACCCGCCAGTAATTCTTCAGGTCCCCCCAGTTCGAGGCCCCGAATCCAGTCTGCAGACGCAGGCCGTCGTAGTTCCACTCGGATTCCAGGTCCAAACCGGAATCAAAGCGCAGAAACGGCCCCAATGGCGCGTGGCGATAGAAGCCGAAGTCCACCCAGGAACGGATTAGATCCCCGCGCTGCAGATAACCCAAATCGTTGATGTTCACATCCGGAGAGAGGACGGCAAAGCCGGTTTCCGCTTCCAGCCAGCCGCCTCGTTTGTCCGCTTCGAGATGGGCGATGTAACCGCTCTTGCGCTCCCCCTTTGCCCCCGCCCGACTGGCGGCCAGCATCCCGGTGACGTTGTACACCTCTTCATTGAATTTCAGATCCCAATCCACCCCTCCCGCGTAGGCGGATTCGGCATCGCGACGGTGCACGGCGGTCGTCAGCAGGCCGATCCGCGAAGTTCCCTCCAGGATGTCCTGCTGGACCCGTCCGACAAAATAGTTGGTCAGCGGTTCGACCTCGTAATCCTCCTTTACCCTAATGTTGCAAAAAAAGCCCTTGAAATGTGTGTTTGAATTTACGCCTGTTTCTGTAAGGCGTCGAGGAAATGCATCAGATCGCTTTCAACCGTGGGATTGGGACTGAGAGTTAAGGTCAAC
>Ga0233429_1001447_pt1 | contig 28514 bp, 22 predicted proteins | sample SI_118_April2016_3_FD_179879 | JGI IMG/M metagenome (GOLD analysis project Ga0233429, IMG submission 179879) | Seawater microbial communities from Saanich Inlet, British Columbia, Canada - SI_118_April2016_135_MG | ecosystem: Environmental > Aquatic > Marine > Inlet | place: Canada: British...
ATCCGAATGGCGCCATCCAGACGAATGGTCTCACCGTTTAGATAGGCGTTTTCAAAGATATGCATCGAAAGAGAGGCATATTCTTCTGCATGACCCAATCGACGGGGAAAGGGAATACTGTCGCCCAAGGATTGCTGTACTTCTTCCGGCAAAATGTCCATCAGCGGTGTTTTCAATATACCCGGCGCAATTGTGCAGACCCGCACGCCGCGATCTGCGAATTCTCGTGCCATCGGCAAAGTCATACTGTGAATGCCACCTTTTGAAGCGGCGTAGGCAGCTTGGCCGATCTGGCCGTCAAAAGCGGCGACGGAGGCTGTCATGATCACAACACCGCGCTCATTGTCTTCCAAAGGGTCCAGCTGCGTTGCATCGACAGCAAAAAGGCGCGTCACATTAAAGGTGCCGATCAAATTCACGGTGACGACTTTGGTAAATAGGCCAAAATCATGCGCGCCTTTTCGGCCAACGATCCGGGAGGCAAAGCCGATCCCAGCGCAATTGACCAAAATACGCGCTGCGCCATGCGCTGCTTTTCCGGCATCCAAGGCATTTTGAACGCTGGCTTCATCGGCCACATCACACGCCGCAAACACACTGCCAATTTCTTCGGCTAGTGCTACGCCCAACTCCTCATTGAGATCCAGGATGGTGACCTTGGCACCTTTGTCAGCCAGCATACGAGCGGTTGCTGCCCCGAGGCCCGATGCACCGCCTGTTACAATCGCGGCATGTCCATTAACGTCCATTTCAATAACTCCCTATTTGGCGAATATCTAACATTGGGTTTACCTTATCAGCCCGGTCAACGAAAGCCCGATCCCACTTTTGACTTCGGTTGTTCAGTTTTTGGGGCAAGATTCTAGCTCATTTTGTCACGAAACAAATCTTATGTTTGCAGAGAAATAAGTGAGCTGCGCTGAGAGCATTAATTACTTTTGAAATGCTTTTGATGCCAACGCCAGGCATCTTCGATAAGGACATCTATGCCCGATCGGGCTGGCTGCCAACCAAGTATTTTGCGTGCTAAGGAAGAATCACTGATCAACTGATCCGGATCTCCCGGTCGCTTTTCAACTTCTTCAATCTCAATCGGGCAAGCTGTGACTTTTTTTACCGATGCAATAACATCGCGCACTGAAACACCTTGCTCGTTACCAAGATTCAGAAACTGAGACTCACCGCCATTGATTAAATGATTCATAGCCAAAAGATGAGCCTGGGCCAAATCGTCAACATGAATATAATCGCGAATGCAGGTTCCATCCGGCGTATCATAATCATTGCCAAAAATAGAAATTTTTTCACGACGCCCTGAAGCGACATCTAAAGCTATCGGAATGAGATGAGATTCTGGTTCATGCGCCTCCCCGATCAAGGCCTCGGGATCCGCGCCGGCGGCATTAAAATAACGTAAGGCGACGAATTTTAGCTCGGATGCCTTGGCATAGTCGGCCATCATACGCTCTGCTATGAGCTTGCTCATACCGTAGGGATTGATTGGTTGCTGAGGATGGCTTTCATCCAGTGGGATTGTTACAGGCGAACCATAGGTCGAGCACGTGCTGGAAAAAATCAAATGTCGGACAGAACATTTCTGCATAACGTCCAACAAAGTCATCGTGCCAATTACATTGTTGTTATAATAGACGTCTGGTTTCCTGACCGATTCAGCTACATCAAACATAGCAGCAAAATGCATGACGGCGATTGGTTGGTATTTGATAAAAATTTGCTCGAGCCATTCAGCATTTCGAATGTCGCCTTCTTCGAATTCGCCCCATTGAACTGCCCAGCGATGTCCCGTCGATAAATTATCGACGACAACAGGCGTGTATCCTTCCGCAGCTAGTAATTTGCAGGCATGGCTGCCGACATATCCCGCGCCACCGGCAACTAAAATTGTTTTGTCGTCTGCTGACAATTCTAAATCCATTCGATCTAAAGATTTTCAAACACGCTATCTATGCTGTTTATTTTAAAGTTTTCAACACTCTAATTAATATCATGACGAAATTTTATGTAGTCCAATAAAATCACGGAAGGTAACATGATGGTCTTCGATAAATCTATTGGTTCTAGTCGCTCGATTGCCCAACTAGGCGCTTTAACACCGCTTTAACTGAAGATTTGTATAGTGACTAATTAAAAAATGCTTTGCGCCAAAAACACTAATGGCACGTTACTTAAGGCTGAAGATGTCTACTTTGAAATTATTATTTTCCTATAGAGGACGCATTAGACGCAAGCCATTTTGGCTTGGCATCTTCCTGCCTGTTACACTCATGGCTATCGCCATTCGTTTTATTCCAGAAGATTATACTTACGACGGCAGCGTAAATATGGTGAGTTACGCCATATTAACCTGGATTCTGACAGCTGGTTTTGCCAAACGCCTGCATGATCGAAATTATTCTGGCTGGTTCCAACTCATTTTCATCGTCCCTGCAGCGACCCTCTACATTCTAACCGCAATCTTTGGAGCTAACACTTGGATTGTTGCGCTTGAATTTGCCACCTTACTGATTGGATTTTGGATCATAATCGAGACGGGATTTATTTCGGGCACGATTGGTCAAAATCGATTTGCGGAGGATCCGGCCCTCTACGATACGCCCGATAGCAAATGGCGCCCACGTTCCAAGCAGGCCAAGCAACACCATTCAAATCCAAAACAGGACCTTGAGCTGCCTCAGAAGCTGGATACGAGCAACCATGCCCCCACCCTCGGCGAGGCAAAAAGCCAATCTGTCACCCGCAAGAGTAAGGAGAGCGGAGAAAAAATTCTGGAGAGTTGGTTCAATGATGATGAACCTGAAATTCTTCGATCGACCGCCTCTGCCTTCGAAGGCGTTCCCAAGGAGCCAGATGATACAGACATGCCATCGGCCCAGACCACGCCCACACCCAGTTTCGAAGCCGACTCAACAAATTCGGCTAATGCACCTGCCGGGACGGGGCTAAAAAATCGCAAGCTCGCTGAAGAAGATGAACAAGACTCGCTCTATGAAACGGATCGTTTTTTGGAAATATTGCAGGATCGCGCGACGACAAACCCAAGCCATGCGCTCTATTTAGAAATCGGTGCTGAATCCGGCAATAGCTGGGCTAAACTTGAAATTGCGGCAACCTGGTTAAGTGACCCAAATATCTCTCATAATAGAGCCGAACTTGCCGTCGGCTATCTGCGTGACCTAGCCGATGCATCACAGAGTTATTTGGGAGCTGAAATCGAGGCCGCCTATTTTTTAGCTGAAATCTATCGCGTCGGTATGCGCTATACGCGCCCAAACGAGGATTTAAGTTTCAAATATTTCATCCGCGCGGCCTCGCTGGGCCATGAAGCAGCCCAGCACAGCCTCGCCTCCCAAGTTGCCCGCTCACGCCATCACAACAATGGCGAAGCACTCATCCAACCGCTTGTTAATTCCGCTCTACACAGCAAGGAAAGCGCGACGGCTTTGCTGCAACTGGTTGAATTCGATTGGAGCATAATTTACATCGAAAGCGTGGCCCTCGTATTAAGGACTTTGGTCGATCAGGGAAATGGCCAAGCCGCCAAATTTTTAGGCCGCATGCTGTTAGAACGATATGATTTGGAATTGGGCGCACGCATTTTAAACCGCGCCGATAAGCTTGATAGCCAAACCATGGATAAAATTGTCGATGTCATTCAAGTTGGGCGGGCTGAGGATAGCGTTATCAATGATCTGGTTGATCTCTTACAAAAACATGCCGATCTCGGTGATCCTTACGCGCAATATCAAATCGCCGTCGCTTTCAAAAATGGCATCGGCATGCCACAAGATAATTTAATGGCCTTTGTCCACATCAATTTAGCCTCCGCCCGCGTGCACGGTCGGGACCGCGATAAGCTCATAAAATTGCGCGATGAGCTACGGGATTCCTTGAGCGAAGAAGAAATCATGATCGCCCAAGAAATCGTCCGCGAGCAATATCGCAGCTGAGCGAGATTTAACCAATGATTTAACCAGGCACATATTTATTTTGTCTCCTGCCGATAATTTTGTCATAAACCGACATGGAATTCGGTACTGAACTTATGCCCTTCGGAAACAATACCTAATGTCTGATTTTAGCGATGCCTTTGCAGCCGCGCTGACGCTGATTATAAATTTTGAAAGTGGCTTGGCTGAGATTGTTGGCTTGTCACTGCAGGTTAGCTTTGTCGCGGTTCTGGCAGCGAGCGTTATTGGCTTGCCATTGGGGGCCGCGCTTGCAGTTTTTCGTTTTCCGGGCCGGGTTACATTGGTTGTTTTGTTGAACGCGCTGATGGGATTGCCGCCGGTTGTGGTAGGCCTCATTGTTTATCTCATATTATCACGCTCCGGCCCGCTCGGCACTTTGGGGCTGCTATTTACACCGACGGCGATGATCATTGCGCAGACGATACTCATCATGCCGATCATTGCCGCCCTCACCCGCCAATCTACCGCAACGATGTGGGATGAATATTCTGAGCAGTTTAAATCTTTTGGCACGAGCCGCTCGGAAACTGTCCTGACGCTTCTGTGGGACAATCGATTTGGGTTGATGACAACCATCTTGGCCGGCTTTGGGCGGGCCAGTGCAGAGGTTGGCGCGGTTATGATTGTCGGCGGCAATATCGATCACGTCACCCGCGTGATGACGACAACCATCGCCTTGGAAACCAGCAAAGGTGATCTCGCCCTTGCTCTGGGTCTCGGTATTATTTTGCTATGCCTAGCCTTGAGCGTTAATGCAGCCGCCTATCTGATTAATGAATCAGCGTTAAAGCGCCATGGGTGAGGTAATGCAAAGCAGCAGTATCCTCCCCCTGGAAATCGACAACATTTCTTATGTCGCCGGCGGAGTCCGCTTAATCAAAGATTTAAGCCTCACTCTCAGCGCCGGTACCAGCACAATCATATTGGGACCGAATGGTGCCGGCAAAAGTCTTTTACTGCGGCTCTGCCATGGACTGTTGCAGCCAAATGACGGCACCCTCACCTGGCAAGGACCAGAGGCAGCGACGGCTGGACGCTATCAGGCCATGGTTTTTCAACGCCCTGTCATGCTGCGCCGATCCGTCACGGCAAATCTCCACTTCGCCCTAAAGTCCAGAGCCGTCAGTAAATTGGAACGCGACAAAAAGGTTGACGACATATTAGAGATCACCGGCCTAACCCGATTAGCAAAAACACCGGCGCGCGCGCTTTCAACCGGTGAGCAGCAGCGCTTGGCGATTGCCCGGGCCTGGTCGCTTAATCCCGAAGTTCTGTTCCTGGATGAACCAACAGCAAATCTGGACCCAGCGGCGACCCATGCAATTGAGGAATTAATCGACAGTATCAAAAAATCGGGCACCAAGATTGTCATGTCGACCCATGATTTGGGCCAAGCCCGGCGCTTGGCAGACAATGTGCTCTTTCTTTATCGCGGACGATTGCTGGAAAATGCCAAGGCCGAACAATTTTTTGAAAAGCCGGAAAATGACCTCGCCCAGGCCTTCTTAAAAGGCGAATTACTTTGGTGGCACCGCCGGGAGCTCAAACCGCCTTCAGAGTTTAAACATCCGGAAAAACCATAGCCAAAAAGATGGACCCGTCTATCCATCTGCCTTCGATCTATTTACTTAATCTTCAACCAAATCTCGATCTATGCCGGCTGACATTTCGATCGCTTTACAGACGGCGGCGAGTTCTAAATGATCCAGGCCCTGAGCGGCGGCGGAGTTGAATTTCTGGCGGGCGGAGACGAAAAGATCAATCGGGGCCTGCACATCAGCGGCGAACTCAGAGATAATTGCGGCGTCTTTCTGGTAGATGTTAAAGACGGCTGCCGTCCCGTCACGGTAATCAGACGCCGCCATCATCTTGCCGCGCTGCTCAAACATACGAGAGTTCCCGGCGCTTTCTTTAATAACTTCATGGATCACCTTGGGATCAAACCCGGCCTTTTGCCCAAGGGTAAAGCATTCAGCGGCGGCAACGGTTTGCACATAGACGAGATAATTGGCGAGATACTTCATGCGCGAGCCGTCGCCCACTCCGCCGACAAAGAAATTGGTTGCGGTGAAGGCTTCAATAACCGGCACGCATTTCTCATAAGCCGTCTCGTCACCGCCAATGAAGAGCGAACCTCGCATGGCGCGAACTAACGGCGTCGTCCCACTTATCGGCGCATCGAGAAATATTTTGCCGGCAGCTTCGCAAATTTGAGCGGCATCTTCCTTCTCAGGAATTTTCAATGTGCTGGTCTCGAGCAAAATCAGCCCCGGCTTATCAACTTTACCGATGCCCTCAATCACGTCTAAGAGCGCTTGATAACTGGGCAAAGAAGAGATCAGGATATCCGCTTGTTCCGCTACATCTCCAGGAGAGGATAGAATTTTCAATCCCTGATCAACCAGATGGCTGGCCCGTTCCGGGATAATGTCATAGCCGGATACATCGAATTTCTTGCCTAACAGAAGCTCAGCGATCACCTCACCCATGGCTCCGAGACCGATAACCCCAACCGATAAACTCATGCTATGTCTTGCTCGTCGAATTCACCAAAATGAGGATACGTATTGACCATGTACCATTGATAGAAGTCCCAATAGGATTCGGTCGGATACTTGGGAGGGTTGTCGGCGGCATGACACGTCGGCAGACACTCGCAAATTGGCTCGAAGGCGGTGTTTACAAATACTGGGATCGAATAGCGATGAACATCTTCCGGCGGCATCACACGGTGCGGCGAGGCTCTAAATCTCTCATTGCTCCAACGCTCCAAGAACTGGCCGGTATTTACCAAGATCAGCCCATCCATGCGGGGTGGCCTGAACCACTTGTCATCCAAATCCAGCACCTCTAACCCGTCTATGTTGGCCTGCGGCAATAAAGTCATAAAGCCGGTATCCGCATGGGGCCCGAGGCCAAAATCATTTTCGGCGAGATTGGGGTCTGGCGGATAATGTGCCATCCGGAAATAAGTGTAGTTATCTTCAAAATACGGCGCAAAGAAATCCCGCTCTAACTCGAGGCCCCGCGCCCAGATCGGTAAAATTGACTTCCCGAGAGCCGTCATTGCCGTCATATATTCCTGCACGACTTCTTTAAATCCCGGCAAATTTTCGGGCCACTGGTTCTCGCCATAGAACCGCTTACCCGCTTGGCGATGGGGATTGTCTTCGCCGTATTCTGTCGCAAAAACGGTCGTCTCATTACTATCTAATTTCGTGTTCTCGTTATAGGTCGAATGCTTAACCAAAGTTGCCCGCGGACGAATATAGCCGCGCTGATTGTCATTGACCGTGATGGCAGATTTTTTTTCCATCGATTGGTTATGAAAGCGTTCGTTCTCGGCGAACATTTTGTCGATGAGGTCTTGAGAAATCCCATGATTTTTCAAAAAGAAAAAACCAAATATCTCCGCCGCATAGCGCAATTGCTCACCTAAAGCCTCGAGCGAGTCATCCTTGCCATCCAAAAAGGATCCAATATCCAATATGGGGAGCTCTTGTGTTCTAATGATTTCAATATCGTGAGGCATATCAATCTCTCTCGGCAGTTGCTTAGAAATCTAATGGTTGGCCAAAAGTGTATGCAGAAATTGAAAAAGCAGCAACCTTTAAGGAGTTATTGATCCGAGACAAATTCAGCCCGAAAAGAAGAGAGAGGCTGCGGATCGTTGCCCGAGCTGTCGTCGATCCACATATCGAAGACGATTTCTTTATTAGGCGTGATTTCAATCAGCCGCGCTTGGGCAAAGCTGTCAGTGGGAACACCTGCAGGCTTACCCTCTTGTGTGCAAACGCCGCCATAGGTCATGAAGGTATTGCCGGTCTCGGGCAAACGATAGGCACCGCCTTGATAGCAGGCAAACAAACGCTCGCCCGAACCCTCACCATAGGACCAAACTTGGCGGACGGTCATGGCGTCTTCATCAACATCAAATTCTACAGCGCGACTATAACTATCCTCGGGTGACATTTTTTCATCGAAAGGAGTCACTCGAAAATTGCCATTGTCGAAGCAGAGGATCGTGCCATCCGGCGTAACCGAGCAATCATGTTGATGATATTGCCATTCTACGTCACCCATGGGCTTGAGGAGTTTTGACGCCCATGGCTCCTGCCAATTATTTGGATCACCCAAAATCCACTTCAACTCTCCCGAGGCGCGATCGAACTTGATCAGGCAGTCTTGGTTCCGCAGCGAAACAATGATGCTGTCATCTTGGGAATCATAGGTAGATGCGTTGGCGTGGCACCAATCATTGCTATCTGGAAACCCCTTGGTTTTCCAATAGCCGGAGCAACTGCCATAGCAAAGGCGGTATGGATCTAGCATATCTAGCACGGCCCAGCGGTTTTGGACTTCTCCATCTGGAGATACTTCAAGCACAACGTCGCCGACCACCTTGGCAGTTCTTAGTGCCGCATCAGGATCGGTATCATTCTCGGGCCAATCTTCAAGCTCACGCATTTCGGCACTCAACAAAAGCAAATTACCGTTGGGGAAAACATTGATCGAGTGATGGGTGAGTTCTACATCAATCTCGATACTCCCCTCCGGCGGCGTTTTGTTCTGCCATTTACCGGCGATATGCCATTGGCGTATTGTCTCACCATGGCGCGTCGTCTCCATAATGATGCCGGCACTGGTTAAAGAGAACAGCAGATTACCATTGGCTAGATGACGTACATCCTGAGATGGCTTATCAAATTTCAAATTGAGCAGAATCTCGCCGTTTTGATCAACCCCGACAATCCAACCAACACCACCCGTCAGATCGGCGGAGCCACCCGGGCGAACATTAAACACCATCATACCGGACTCGCGCTTTTCAGCGATGCAAGTTTCAATGCGATGCGGCGGAAGTGCAGTATCAATCATTTTAAAAATTCCTTAAAAGAACAGCCAAGGTGGGAACCACTCAGGCAACATTTCCGGCAGCCAGCTATCAAGCCAGGAGGGATACCAGAATAAATGCATGATGCGATCATAGAAAATAACGAGGAAGAGCCAGCCGCCAGCCGCATAGCCAAGTGCAACCCGCCAATTGTACGACCCCCACCGGATCAAATAGGTAAATATGAATAATGGCAGTGCGAGCTTTTGGCCGATCACCAGCATGATCATGATCATCAAGAAGAGATAGCCAAAGAACATAATGGCGCGATCAAGCACGGCCTCCTCAGAAGCATGAGCCCAGGCACTCCCAAATCCACCATGTTCTCGCAAAGCTGCAAGATAGACTCTGCCATCATTCAACATGGCAAAAAACACCAACATCAATCCGGGAATTGCGGCAACAAGCGGAAACTGGCTCACCACGAGCGGCCAGGGTTCCGGCTCATATTCAGCACCAACATCATGCCCCCTGGTCGCCTCCCACCACGCCCAGGTAAACAAGAGAAAAAGAATAATTGAAAATGGAAATGATATCAGCGGGCTGCGCTCAGACCCCTCGCCTGTTACCGGCTCAGCTTCGTCTTCATTGTCCTCAACTTCCCTTTTTTTACTATTTGTAATGCCGCGAACAGCGAGAAAAATTGTGATAGCAATAAGGGCCCATATGATGACAACGATAGGCCGCTCCCACAACCAGCTAAATCCATCATAGGCACCCATAGAGATTTGAAAGGCATTCTCCATGATCGAGCCTAAGATTAGGGCGAGGATAAGCGGCGGACGGGGCCAACCACCCCGCTTCATCACAAAGCCGATCACGCCAAAAGTAAAACATGATACCCAATCGCCTAACGAAGCGCCGCCCAGCCAGGCACCCATGAAAACAAACAAAATAACGCCCGGCACCAGCAAGTGGCCCGGCAGAAACGCCACCTTGGCGACTTGTTTGCTCAGGAACATCAAAATGATCGCAACGGCAATATTGGCCACGACGATGGACCAGACCATACTGAACGTAATATGGAGTTGGGTCGTCAACATCTCCGGGCCGGGTTTTAGGCCTTGAATTAGCAGTGCCCCTAAGAGGATCGCGGTGCCGAGACTGCCGGGAATTCCAAAGGCGACCGTCGGCACAAGCGAGCCACCGCGGGTTGCGTTATTGGCAGCTTCTGGCGCAATGACGCCGCGGATATCACCCTTGCCAAATTGCGATTTATCCTTCGCACTTTGGACGGCATGACCGTACGCAATCCAGTCGACAATCGCGGCACCAAGGCCCGGCAGCATACCAACATAAGTGCCGATAACAGCGCAGCGAAGCGCCAGCCACCAGTGACGGAAGGCATCTTTGACACCATCCATCATGCCGCCGCCGTCTGACTGACCTGCTGGAATTTTGGAAATTGAGGTATTGCGGATTGCCAGTTCCATGATTTCGGGAATGGCAAACAAGCCCAGCACGACCGGAATGAGCGGCAGCTTATCGATCAGATAATCGGTTTCGAAATGAAAGCGTGGCATCGAAATGGTCTCAGCGTAGCCAACCGTCGAGAGCAAAATACCAAAGGCTGCAACGGCCAGCCCTTTGAGGATAGAGGCGCCACTAAGCGAGCCCACCATAGCCAGGCCTAAAATTCCAAGCATGAAGAGCTCTGGCGAATTAAAAGATAAAATTATCGGCAAAATAAGCGGCAAAGAGACCGCTAAAATCAATGCACCAAATACACCGCCAAAGGCGGAGACCGTAAACGCCGCGCCAAAGGCCCGGGCCGCCTGCCCTTTTTGCGCCAACGGATAACCGTCTAAAATTGTTGCTTGAGACGCCGCCGTACCTGGAATGCCCAACATAACAGAGGCTATCGTGTCACTTGTCGAGGTGACGGCAAACATGCCCAATAGCAGCGCAAAAGCAGGCACCGGATCCATGCCGAAGGTGAACGGTAGCAAGAGAACTAGACCAATAATGCCGCCTAAACCAGGAACGGCACCGAGCCATATGCCAATAAAGACGCCCAACATGAGAAAGCCAATAGCCGGCCATTCAAAGACGAGAAATAACCCAGTTAGGAAAGCGTCAAACATTGCTCACCTTCCCCGCTATACGAATAACCAGGGCGGTATCCAATCTGGCAGTAATTCCGGCAACCAAGTCGACAGCCAGGATGGGTACCAAAGCAGATCAAGAATGCGGTCATAAAAGCCGACGATCATGAGCCAGCCACCAGCGGCATAGCCAAGGGCCACCCGCCAATTATAGCTTCCCCAGCGAATCAAATAGATAAAAATAAACAAGGGAAGGGCAAATTTTTGACCGATGACGAGCATGACGAAGATCATCGCCAGCAAATACCCAAAAAATAATATTGCCCGATGCACAACAGCCTTTTCAAGGGCCACACTAAAGGCTGCTGAAAGCCCGCCATGCGTTTGAATTTCCTTTGATGCGTCGCGCCAATCGAACAAGAGTACGAAGAACAGCATGACGCCGCCTGGCACGGTCGCCATGATCGGAAACTCGTTCACCGATTCTGGCCATTCAAAAGCCTGAAAACCAGCCCAGATAAACAGGAGAAAGAGGACAAAGGTGAAGGGTAAAGAAATCAAAGGATTTTTTGCCCCGCCTTCCGATGCTTCCTGACGCTTTGCTTTTGAAGGGTCGTCGCTAATCTCTACCTTCTGGCTCGCCTTATTTTTGGTGATACCGCGTACCGATAAAAGTATGGTCAAGGCGATCAAGGCGAGAACGATTAATACAATTGGTCGACTAAGCCAGCCAAATCCGTCATGCGCACCCATACTAATTTGGAAAGCATTTTCCATAATATTGCCAAGGATTAAGGCTAAAATTAAAGGCGGTCGCGGCCAACCACCACGCTTCATGATAAAACCTATAACCCCAAAGGTGAGGCAGGAAATCCAATCCCCAATATCTGCACCACCGAGCCAGGCGCCTAGGAAAACAAATAAGATAACGCCAGGCACGAGCAAATGACCGGGTAAGAATGCAACTTTGGCGACCTGCTTGCTCCACATCATCAGGAGGGCGGCGGCAACAATATTAGCGATCACGATCGTCCAGACCATGCTGAAAGTAATGTGCAGCTCTGAAGTCAACATATCGGGGCCGGGCTTCAATCCTTGGATCAAAAGTGCACCCAACAAAATAGCGGTGCCGAGACTTCCGGGAATGCCAAAGGCAACGGTCGGAATAAGCGAGCCGCCGCGTGTTGCGTTATTGGCAGCTTCCGGCGCAATCACGCCGCGAATATCACCAAAGCCAAATTGCGATTTATCTTTTGCGCTTTGCACCGCATGGCCATAGGCCACCCAGTCGACAATGGCAGCACCGAGTCCTGGCAACATACCAACATAAGTGCCAATAGCCGCACATCTAAGGGCTAACCACCAATGCCGGAAAACATCTTTGACACCTTCCATCATGCCGCCGCCAACGGTCTGATCTTTTGGTATACGCGAAATCGAGACATTGCGGATCGCCAATTCCATAATCTCTGGAATGGCGAACAAGCCAAGCACCACAGGTATAAGCGGTAAATTATCCAGCAGATAATCTGTCTCAAAATGATATCGTGGGATAGATTCGGCCTCACCATATCCGACGGTAGAAAGTAAAATGCCGAGGCAGGCCACCGTCAGCCCTTTAAGTACTGAGCCACCGCTTAAGGAGCCGACCATTGCCAATCCAAGCATGCCCAGCACAAACAATTCAGGTGACGCGAAGGATTTAATGATCGGCAAAATCAGCGGTAATGAAACAGCGAGTATCATGGCTCCAAACACGCCACCGAATGCTGACACGGTAAATGCCGCCCCAAAAGCACGCGCCGCCTTACCTTGTTGCGCCAAGGGATAACCATCTAGGATTGTTGCTTGAGATGCAGCTGTTCCAGGTATTCCCAGCATAACCGAGGCTATTGTGTCACTGGTCGAAGTGACGGCAAACATGCCTAACAACAGGGCGAAAGCTGGGACGGTATCCATGCCAAAGGTAAACGGCAACAACAGGACCAAGCCGATAATGCCCCCCAATCCCGGAACGGCACCAAGCCAAATGCCTAATAACACACCTAATAATAAAAAACCGATAGCCGGCCATTGAAAGACTAAGGATAAGCCTTCGAGTAATGCTTCAAACATAATATAGGTCCAAACTTGCGCCCTGCTCCGTCGCGCAACGAAAGCGCCCAACAAACAGCCATCAAATTAAATGACTCATTTAGAAAATAAAACGGCGTAACATGTTTTTTCACATTACGCCGTTTTGAACTAATAAAGGCTATTTCTTCTTGCCGCCTTTTTTCTTTTTCTTTTTTGTCAACGATCTTAAACCGGCAATGGCACCAGGTGAAATTTTCGTGAACTCGGTAAGCAACCAATCGACTTCTTTACCAACGCCGAATTGAGGATCGTTCTTTTGCGCTTTGCGCCAACCGGCTAAAAACTCTTTGTCGGTCAGAGTTTTCTTAAAGGCTGCACGAAGTTCACCAAGTTTTGCGGCATCAACAGCTTTATGTGTATACAAGCCAAAAGGACGAGAATTGAATTTTGAGAGCCACTTATAAGCTTCCCATAAATCTCCAGAAGGCAATTTCCCACCGTGGGTTTCTTTATAATAGTCGCTAAAATGCTTCAAGCTTTTTGGAAACACACCGGGATCCGCAAACTTTCCATCCGAGCCCAAGGCCGAGTGATAATAAAGCGCGGTTGCTTCACCATTTTTCAATATGGTGTTCTCATAAAAGGCGAAATAGCCCGTGGAACCGGTCGTTAGCAAACCAATTTCCTTCGCGCGAATGGCCGCGTTCATTTTTGGTTGACCGCGATAGCCCGGCACATAGCGATAATCGAGAGCCAAAATCTTCAACGGCAAACGCGCATAAAGACCAAGACCATCTGTCGTGCCCCGACCACCAACAATCATCTTTTTGACGTTCATCAGATCGGCAGCCTTTTTGATGCCCGGCTTAAAATCCGAACGGGCTATTGAGACGTAGGATGAACTGCCAGCACCGATAACGGCCATATTAGCTAAATTAAAACGGACGCCACGCAATTTGAGCAACTGCGCCATCTGCTGACTTGTTCCCCACAACAGCGTGAGCCCATTTGGTTTTGCTTTTTCATGCAGGAAGTTCATACCTTTGACGCCACCAGCACCGGCAATGTTTTTGATCACCATATTGGTGTTTTTGCCAAGGTATTTTTTCATATTGCTGGTGAACAATCGACCGGATCGAGTCAGACCGCCACCGGCACCAGCATTAATTATAACGGTCACGTCTTTACCATCATAAAATCCGGCTTGAGATGACGTGCTCATCGCCGTCATCATGCCTACTGCACCAGCTGCAAGTAGTAGTGTCCTTGAATTTATCATTTATTCTCTCCCATGTTTGAACGTGTGTGATTTCTTAAGTGATAATTATTTAGCTTTCTTCTTCTTTCGCTTTTTCTTCAAGGTGATCCCGATATGAGAAATAGCACTTAGCTCTTTTAGAACTGCCGGGCTCACTTTCCGGTAGGTGTTCAGAATTTCCTGACCGCGCTTGAGGGTCACAAAATTTACACCAATACCAATCCGCTTGGTTTCAGGGATAACATAAGTAGGGTCATTGGCCGTTGCAAAATAACCTTTGCGGAGCGCCGCGATGGCTTCTTTCGGCGTGCCCGGAGGCGCAAACAGAGTTTGCGACATCGAGGCGACCGACGTGTTGTACCATTTATAGGCGTCCCATAACGGTCCCGATGGAGCTTTACCGTGAACATCTTTATAAACTTCGTGGTACGGCTTGATGTTGGCATCCTTTACCTTTGGATTTCGGGTTGGCTTGCCAGAGGTATCAAAAGACGAGCTATACCAAAGCGGCATACCTTTACCCTCTTTAACAATGCCATTTTTAAAGAACAGGTGATAGCCAACATAGCCCATATTGGCAGCCTGCACTTCACCGGCCATTAAAGCAGGCTTAATTTTACCCATGCCTCGATAACCACCAATAAATTTGTGTTTCGCGCCAATTAATTTAAGCGACATGTTTCCGACCAAATCGAGGCTGCGATCTGAGCTGCGGCCACCGAGATTAAATCGAGCCACTTTCACGATATCGGTTGCTTTGGAAATTTTAGGATTTAGATCAGACCGCACCAAGGTGATAAAAGGAAGGCCACCAGCGCCGATAAAACCGAATTTCTCTGGGATATATTTGATACCTTTGCGTTTAGATACAACTCCCGCTGCATTCCAGGAACCCCAATTGATAGTTAGCCCATTGGGTTTAGCCTTACTGTAGAGAAAGTTGAGTGACCGGGTACCGCCACCACCAGGCATATTTTTGACGATGATCGTTGGTTTGCCCGGAATATTTTTACCGTAGTGACGGGCGAAGGCCCGAATGATCAAATCCAATCCACCACCAGCAGAAACGGGGGCTAACATGGTGAGCGTCTTACCCTCGTAATATTCTTTGGCACTCGCATCAGCCATTATTAGCGACGTTGTCGTTAGACCGATTGCGGCTACCGAAATCGAAGTTAAACACACCTTAAAATTTAGGTTTCTCATGAAATTATTCCTCCCAGCCAGATTTTCTTATTTATATTTTACGCAATTATCTGCGAATTTATTGACTAAAATTGTATTGCTTTATCAACGAGGATGCTAATAAATAATTATTATAGGCATAAGGAAAAGTTATGACTTTGGAAATGAACTATCTTGAGCATTTCACTGCGGCGGTGGAGGCTGGCAGTATCGGCAAAGCCGCTCGCAGCCTCAATATTTCGCAGCCAGGCTTAACCCGGAGCATTCGAATTCTTGAGGAGCAACTAGAAGTTACGCTGCTCGAACGAAGCGTCAAAGGTGTGACCCCCACTGATTTCGGCGCAAATTTCTACACTCGGGCAAAATCAATTCTTCTAGAAGCCAACCGGGCACAGTTAGAAATTCGAGAAATGCGGGGTGAAATTGAACGCACATTATCTATTGCCACACTGCCAACGCTCGCAAATTTTGTTCTCCCCGAAGCCACAATAAAGTTCATGGATATCCATCAAAATGTAAAGGTCAGGGTGGTTCAAAAAGCGCGCAAAGAAATCCTATCATCACTCGTTGAAGGTGAGTTCGATATTATTTTCTCTATTTTAGATGATGAAATGCTTGGTTACAAAAATCCTGACCCGCAAATAATGGAACAGGAAATCACCAGCCAATTATTATTTTTTGATCGACCCTCTGTTATTGTTCGGCGCGACCATCCGGTACTCGAAACCAAAAAAAATATCAAAGAAGAGTTGTTAAATTACCCGTGGATAATGCCTCGGCCCGAATCTGATCAACGGCTTTATCTCAATAAATTTTATGCAGATGCTGGCTTGTCCTTGCCAAAAATTGCAATCGAGTGCCAATCCACGCCGTATTTGAAATCACTCGTTACCCAAAGTGACTACATTGGGTTTTTAACAACAAACTTCGTATCCATTGAAGAACATACAGGATTGATTGTGTCTTTGGATCTGCCGGGGATGAAAAATTCTATACCTTTCGGTATTCAATATCGCTCCGACCGACCTGTTTCAGGTCTGGCCCAAAGCATGTTTATTCAGATGGAAAAAGTTTGCCAGGAACTCAGCGCTTCTAAAGCAAAATTTTTAAAATCTAAAACGCCACCTACCGCGGGCGCTAATTTGAAATTTTCGCTTCCTGAAGCCGGCGCCAAAGGGTCGTAACACTGATGCCAAGTTCTTTGGCGGTCTTGGTTCTATTTCCATTGTGGCGCGTTAAAGTTTCCAAAATTAATGTATGACCCGCTTCGGCCAAACTGGACTTCAGCTTTCGCGCGCTATTTTTTGTCGATCTCGATTTGCTCTCGCCAACCTTACCCCGGATGCGAGTGGAAAGATGCTCTACCCGCAAGGTTGACTGATCGGCCAGCCCCACAGCACGCTCCAAAGCGTTATTGAGCTCTCTCACATTGCCGGGCCAGTTATAATTCAACAGTAAATCCATCGCTGCTTTATCGATTTGTAAATTGGGCTGGTCTTCGCGAACTGAGATATCGCGCAACATTGAAGTTACTAGAGACGGGATATCCCCCTTCCCTTCGCTCAAAGGCGGCAGGTAGATATCCATGACATTGAGACGATAAAAGAGATCAGCGCGAAAGCTTCCTTCCTCAACGCATTCGTTGAGATCGCGGTTGCAGGTACAGATGATACGCACATCAACCGGCACCGGTTTGCTGGATCCAATACGGGTGATCTCATTTTCTTGCAGTACCCGGAGTAGCTTGGCTTGAAGTTCCAGCGGCATTTCACTGATTTCGTCCAACAATAAAGTGCCGCCATCAGCCTCTTCGAACAGTCCGGCCTGCCCGCCTTTTCTGGCACCGGTGAAGGAGCCATCGGCATAGCCAAAGAACGTACTCTCAACCAAGTTTTCTGGCAGGGCCGCGCAATTGATCGCAATAAAAGGTTTATCCGCCCGCTTCGATGCATTGTGAATGGCCTGCGCAAACAGCTCCTTACCGGTGCCGCTTTCGCCTAAAATCACCACCGAGCTTTGCGTCTCCGCCGCACTTTGAGCCTGCGCCAAAGGGCTTTTGAGCCGCGTTCCTTTGGAGACAATATCGTCCCAGGTATATTTGGCGCTGCGATTGCGGCGCACCTGATCGAGTAGATCACGCCTTTTACGGACCGAGACTGAATTATTAAAGCCGAAACCAAAAGCTGAGCAGATGGGAATGCGCACAGCCGTCGCTTCAGGTTCGGTGCGCGATGGCCCTATATCAGGGCGGCTGGTCTGCATCACATTAAGACAGCTATCAGAAACACTGCCGTCACCTTTTTCAGGCTCGAGCGATTTTGGGTTTGCCGTCAGCATGCGCTTGCCGGCTTTATCAAATAAGATCGCCTCACCTTCTGCGACGGTCGCTATCAGCGGCAGGGTTTCTTTGAGTGTCTCAAACAACTCGCTCTGCCGATCCGCCCGATCCTCATTGGTGGCAGATATAACATAGTCGCCGAGCGGCAGGGTAAAGCTTTCACGCCGGACATCATTATCTTGGTCGCCCTCTCCGAGACCAAATGGCTTGGCATCTACTGCAGTCTGGCGACAAATTTCATTAATTTTGCCTTCGACATTCTCCCGCCGCGCCCCATCCGGCCCCACGGCATAGAGGCAGAGCCCGGTGGCATCCGTCACTTGTGCAACACCGCCCGTTGTCCGCGCGATAAAAGGCAGCGCCTGATAAATCATTTCAAGACTGATCGTATTTTCTGTCACGTCACACCTTTTCATTTTTGAAAAGGTAGCTTAACGGGATGAGATCACTTGCACAAATTAAACTTGAGATCTTCGCTGCAAATATCTGGGCACCAGGTAAATGGCAAGAAGTACCGCTCCGCCGCCAGAGATGTAAAGACTGGGTACCACAAGGCAAAACCCGCCGATGACAAGTAACAAACGCTCCCAAGCCGCCAAGTGATCGAAAAAATACGCTTCCAGGCCCCCTGCCATGAATATCAACCCGATTGCTGCGGTAATGAAAGAGAGCGCAATCACATGCCAAGGACCGATCATCAAAAGCTCCGGGCCATAAACGAAAGCAAAGGGCACAATGAAGGCAGCCAGGGCAAACTTCACCGCCATAACGGCGATCAACAAAGGATTGTCTTCGGCAATCGATGAAGCCGCGTAAGCCGCCACCGCCACGGGCGGGGTCAGAGCGGACATCACTGCATAATAAAACACAAACATATGCGCCGGTAGGGTTGGCACGCCGATCTCACTTAGGATCGGTGTCATTAACGCTGCCGACAAAATATACGCCGCCGGGGTCGGCATGCCTAATCCCAGCACGACAGTAAGAGCCGCTGTAATAAGCAAGGTTGGGAACATTTGCGCATCGGTCATACCATTGACGACATGAGCAAACTTTCCGGCCAAGCCGGTCATGGTTAGGCCGCCGATAATTAAACCCGCTGCGGCACAAGCGCCTGCCACCGGCGCCATGCGATAACAGGTCTCGCTCAAGGCTTTAGCCAGTCGGATGGGGCCAATCCTGGTCGCGGCTTTAAAAATGGATACGGCGAGAACCGCGATGGTTCCCATGATACCAACCATGGTCGGGGTATAGCCCATTAAGAGCGCACCGGTTAACACGGCGAGCGGAATAATAAAGAGCCCGCCTCCCCTGAGCGTCTCCGCCATAGTAGGAATAAGTTTATCATCCAGCTTGCCAAAACCTTGACGCAGGCAGGAAAAATGCACTTGGGCATAAATCGAGATGTAATACAAAATTGCCGGAATGGTCGCCGCGATGGCAATTTGCAGATATTCAAGGCCGGCAAAATCAACCATCAAAAAAGCGGCTGTGCCTAGAACCGGCGGCACGAAGCTGCCCCCCGTAGAAGCGGCAACCTCGATGGCGCCGGCATGCGCCCCTCTATAGCCCAGCCGCTTCATGATCGGGATGGTGATCGAGCCGGTCGTCACGACATCAGAGGTTGGACTACCGGACAACATGCCATACATACCCGATGAGATGACTGCGACTTTAGCCGGACCGCCGGGGGTTCGGCCACTGATGGCGGCGGCAAAATTGAAGAAGAAGTCTCCCCCGCCACAGGCATGGAGAACGGTGCCAAACATCACAAACATAAAGGCGTAGGTAGCGGCCACGCGAAGCGGTAATCCAAAAATCCCATCCGTGGTGAATACTGTAATTTCAATAAAATGTAGATAGTCGATCTTGCCGTGCTGAAGAACACCCTCCAAATGATGGCCAAATAGGTTATAGGCTACGAAGCAAAAAACGATGACGGTGAGGCCCAAGCCGGTTGTCCGGCGGGTAATCTCTAGTGTCAAAATGAAGACCATGGTGCCGAAAATGACATCCCAAGTTGTCAACTCGTCGAGTAGGACAATGCGATCGACTATCGTTGCCGCGTTTAGGCTGAAATAGACACCAATAGCAATTGATATGATCGCGAGCGTCATATCAAGAAGAGAAGGCTTATCTACTTTAGAATGCTCGAACGCCCCGGTGGTCAAAAAAGTAAGGGCGCCAATACCCGAAAAGAAAAGAACGGTTAGGGTCCAAGGCGAAATGATTATCAGCGTTGCAGCACTAATAACATAGATGCCGACAATCACTGCAAAGGGCGTAAAAATCCATTCGAGGACCCCTTCGGGACGACGCCGCACGCCGACCGAGAACCAGGTCTGCAACGAAAAAAGCATGGATAAATTCATTAATTATACCCAATGGAAAAGACGTGCAGGAAAACGCTGCACGCCATATCCATCGTTAAAGAACCAGACCGATCTACATCAAGCCTTTTTCTTTGAAGTACTTAGCAGCACCAGGATGGTGAGGTGCATTACCTTTTTGCGAAAGAACTTTCGGTGTCGCCGTCTTTTTGATCAAACGGTGTGACTTGTTTTTAAAAGTTTCGATCTGCTCAACCATTGCTTTGGTGATGTTATAAGCAAGCTTCGCATCCATGTTTGCGTTCACGACGATAACCGCTCCCATGCAAACGCTAACTGCGCCATTTGGTGTCCACTTATATTCACCTGGCTTAACGTTGCATACTTCGCCGCCAAATTGCTTGGCAACTTTACCCGCAACTGATTGGCCATAGCTCAACAAAACCGGTGTTGAGTTTTTAGCAATTTCACGAACCCGCGGATGATTGTAAGAGATACCAAAATTAGCGACGTCAATCCGACGATCTGACATCAAAGAAACAATCTCCTTGGAAGCCGCGTGAACGACTTGGCCACCCCAGGCATTGATATTGGCGCGAGAGGCTCCGAGCAGCGTCATTGCAGCTTCACCAACATCGGCATCCATGTTACCGCGACGGTTAATGGCAATCCGGATTGGTAGTTTCTTTTTTACAATATCAGCAAATGTCTTTACGCCATGCTTGCCGGCAAAAGAACTTGATACGGCAAAGAAGCTCTGCTGAAAACGTGAAGCAGGTGTATAGACGCGGAATAAAACGCGCGTATTACCGATGGCGCTTTTAAAAGGCTTAGATCCTTTTACTGCTGCGTTTAACTCACCATCGGTTGCCAATCCCATCGGCACTTTACCGCGTGACACCAACGGCACGTTCGCCAGGCCACCAGAAGAGGTCTGATAAGTCACGGTTGAGCCAGGATATGCCTTAGCAATTGCTGCATCAATACCGCCGCCGATGCGTGACCATAGGCCGCCTGGGCTCGCACCGCTGAGGGTGAGATTATATTTCTGCGCTTCTGATGGTGCTGATAGACCAGCGACCAATGCGCCAATGATAGCTGTGCTAGTAAGTAATTTTGTATAATTCATAACGAAGCCTCTCCTTGTGTTTAATTTAATTACTAATTTGGTTGGTTTTATCCTTCACTTGATGACCAGAGTTCTTTGAGACTCTTGCGGTCTAGTTTGCCGCGATCAGTTTTTGGTAATTTGGATAGAATTCTAACTGTTCGCGGTAATTTGACATCAGATAGGTTTTGCTTGCAATGGTTGATTACATCTTGCGAGCTAACCTCTGCATTTTTTTGTAACACGACAAGGGCCACGATATCCTCGCCGTAGATTTCATCGTCGATACCCAAAGCGGCAACTTCCGCGATGCCCGGCATGGCGAGAATGACGTTCTCGATCTCTAAAGGTGAGATATTAATGCCCCCTCGAATGATCAGATCTTTCTGACGGCCCGATACAAACAGGAAACCGTCACCATCGAGATAGCCCATATCACCGGTTTTCACGCGGCCCACGGCGGCGACGGCTTTCTCACCATCTTCACCGAGATATTTAAACTCGGAATCAACGCGCGGCCCCAGCTCAATATCACCAATCGACTTTGCCGGTAGTGTTTCTCCTTCACCGTTCACAATGGTAAGATTTTGATAGGGCAACGGCTTGCCAACCGATCCCCGGCGGCGTTGTTTTTCATGACTGGCGGCGATCCAACCGGTTTCGCTAGAGCCGTAGCCTTGAGATATATCTATGCCATAGAAATTTTCGAATTTCTGCCAATCCTGGATCAACAAAGGCGCGGAGCTCGACGTGATATAACGCAGATGCGGAATATCGCTGCCTTTGATATTAACCGGTCGGTTGATCAGCATATTGATCGTCGTCGGATTACCTGCAGCAATTGTCGCTCTGTGATCCTTGATCCAATTGAAAAAATTACTCGAAGAGAACTTGCGCGCCAAAAGAAGGGTTGCTCCAACAGACAGAATGCCAAGCGCACTCAGCACTTGAGCTGACATCCAATTAAACGACCTAAAATCAAGCATGCGATCATCTTGGCTAAGGTCGAACCCCTGAGCGACCTCCTCGGCATTTTGCGTAAGATCGCCAAAACTGTACATCACTCCTTTGGGCTTGGAGGACGTTCCAGAAGTATAGAAAATGGATGCAATATCGTCGGCACTATTAACAGCCAATCCAGCATGCTCACCGTCAAAATTTGAAAGAGTGCCATAAAAAGTGCTTTCATTTGCCTTATCAAACTGACCCAGCGGCAGCTTCTCAATATCGTTGATGGACGAAAGATCTAAGCCAGCGGCCTCCTCGAACAGGATAACCTTTGGTTTAACCGAGCTGATAATTTCATCGATATAAAGCGCGTTCATTTCAACGTGGATCGTGCAAACCGTCGCGCCGTATGCCATCACCCCGATATAGACTAGCAAATGCTCGATCGAATTATTCGACATCAGGGCGACACGATCATTCGCCTGGAAGTCTTTGCTTTTAAGGTATTGGCCTATCCGGCAGCTGCTTTCATAGGCTGCTCGATAGGTAATGGATCTATCCGCGTCCAAATCAACACTTCGAATAAAAGTCTTCTCAGGATGCACTAAAGCCTGACTTTTCAGCCACTCCTGAAAACGATTTTGTATACCGACGTTCATGTCCATGTTTTAGAAATCAATCGGGGCGACAGGCATTTGCCGATCGCCCCTAACTGATATACCTAGCGGCCGGTTCTGGCCAAAGAGTGAACCCAACCATGCATATAACTTTTGGCATGTTTGATTTGTTCATCGGTCAGGAAGTCTTTCGGGTCAACTTTGTCGACCGGGTAAACCGGACGATGGAAGTCCTGCTCAAAACCAAATGGCACGGTCGCATCGATACCCATACCGCCTTCAAACTTGGTGTTAGAGGCAGTCCAGGCTGCGCTACCAGCGGTCATACGTTCAGCCGGCATAAAGGTTTGGCCTATACCACCTGGTAGCGGATTGAGGATATCCGTCTGTGGATTTACCCGCGTGGTCAGGTTCCACATGATATCATCCATTGAGTAAATATCGACATCCTCACTCACCGCTATAGCGAGACGCATGCCTTGCGAGCATGACAGAATGGCCGCCAGGAAGTTACGCTGCCAACCTTCTTCGATTTGGTTACGCTTTTTCACCTGGATGATACAGCCGCCCCAATCAGTCATGCTGTAAGGAATGTGAACATCTTGGATGATGCCCGGCTGCAGACGATCACAAAGCTCATAGATCGCTGATTCGCGAACCGTCGTATCGATGTTCGCATCATCAGATGTATGAACGCCGAGAGGAAAGATAACCGGCTTGCTTTCAGGTTTACGCATGGTAATCGCGGTCACATGGAAAGTCGGTGCCTTATAGGCTTTACCCATATAGCCCGCCCATTCCGGGTGGAAGAAAGTTTTACCCTGAACGCCTAGATCTTCAGCTTCTTTCGTCTCATAACGCTTGTCTCGCGGATGGAGGTAGCCTTCGAGAACATATTCGGCATCAGCTAAAGTCATGGCATCGACGGTTTGGCATTTTACCAAACGAATCGGGCTGCCCTGTACGGCACCGGCCATGCCAATTTCATCACAGCCTTTGGGCAAGATGGCATAATCGAAGCCACCACCGGCCAAAAGTGTACATGCCGGTGGAACACCAAAGCACATCGACATCGGAACCGGCTCATCATTATGATAGTTAGCCGTCATAATCTGCCACATATGGGAGCCCGGTGAGATTTGCAGAGTGCCGACATTGTCCCAACGAAAGTTCATTCGGTTATATCCGATATGGCTGCCGCCATCGAAATAATCTCCAACGACACAGGAAATACCGGAGCCGATTGTTAGTTCAGGTTCAAGCTCGGTGTGGCGAATAGCCGTGATCCACTTGTTGACATCAAGATCATCGGTAATGACGTGCTCTTGCACCGGTGCCTCTTCTTGTGAAATCTCAACGGGTGCAAGCGGATGGGTTAACGCGTGAGCGAGTTTCTTCGTCCGATCAACCGGACCATCCCAATTGAACATTTTTTCGATAACGCCAATATCTGAAAACAGATTGGTAACAGCGCGCGCATGCGGCTTGCCTTTGACATTTTCAAACAAGATGGGTGGACCGCCATCCAGATGCTTTTGCAAGCCTGTAATTTCAAGGTCAGGATTGACTTCTTTATCAGTCTCAATCAAATCACCTTCAGCGCGGAGCCAATCAAGCGTACCGCGTAGGCTGGTTAAATCTTTTTCACTCATTTCTTTTTCCTCAAATATTAACAGTCTAAATTAAGATACAGTAATCCCTATTGGCGTATTTGTACCAATCACGCATACCAGTCTCGCCGATAGGGTTTTTTAGTTTTGAATTTTGTCTGTGCGGACGCCTCCCAAATATAGCGCTCTGCCATTTTTATCTATCGACACAGCAATTCACGTGCCAGATAGAGTAGTGGCTAAAATCCGCTAATTTTAAAGGCGTAAAGGCGAATAAATAATTTCAATTATGAAACATCATTTCAAAATTGAAAACAATATCAAATGTAACTTGGTTTACTTGGAAACGCGCGATGACACGCGCCAGAAAATGGCTGGGTATTCCTGAAGACTACGAAATAGAAGAGTACCCTGCCGAGAGGTAGGCACTGCTATAATGTTGTTAAATCAGCAAGGCTGACTGATCGATCGATTCAAGACCGGCGGCGTTCCAGGCGAGTAGGCCATCTTTAACAGAATAGACGTCTGTAATGCCGAATTCGACGAGACGCTCGCCCGCTTCTATTGAGCGGCGTCCGGTAAAGCAAATTACAACGATCTTGCGATTGCCCATTTCAGCAACTTTGCTGGCATCAAATTTTGATAGCGGCATTGGCGTCACGCCCGGAATCCATTCCATTTCCAACTCTTCTTGCTCGCGCACATCAAGCAGGATTGCATCATCAGACGCCAACCAGGAATGAGCAAGTTCAGCATCAATTTCAACGACACTGTCTTGATTAGGATTTAACACAGATACATTTTGAGCGGACATTTTCTTTTCCTTTAAATAAGTGTGATAAATATAGTTTATACACTATATTTTGTCAAATTATTAATTTAACATTATTTTATTGTGTTTTTTAACTATTTTGTGAAAACTACATTATTATGGTGCCAATTATACACGGCTATGCCATACTATTTCAGTAATCAACAAAGTACTAAATCAATCTATTGAATTGGGAGTCTTCCAAAATGAATAAATCTACTTTCACCCCCATCGTTATGGCTTTTGCCTTATTTGCCGTAGCGTTTTGGGCAACCCCTACTATCGCTGCACCAAAGGATGGCGTTCATCGCGTTGTTCTTCATCTTGATGATAATGATCCGAAGCGGATGAACCTTGTGTTGAACAATGCCGCTAATATTGACGCTCATTATAAGAGTAAAGGCGAAGACGTAAAAATTGAAATCGTCGCTTATGGTCCAGGCCTCATCATGCTGCACGCTAAAAAATCACCGGTTAAGAAGCGCGTTGCCAGCTTTGGTCAGAACTTTGAAAACATTTCCTTTCGGGCATGTGGTAATACGCATAAGAAAATGAGCAAGAAAGCCGGCAAGAGTGTGCCACTATTGCCACAGGCAAAAATGGTACCTGCTGGCGTTGTTCATATGATGGAACGTCAGGAAGAAGGCTGGTCTTATATCCGCCCTTAATTGACGAGACATATATATAATGAAAAGTGGCGGCTGTTTAAGCCGCCCTTTTTTTGTCTAGAAATCGAGGTCGTCTTGGATGCTGGCAATCCCAATAACGGCACAATCTTCATCCGCCTGACCACCGGGTGCACCAGAAACCCCGATCGCGCCAATGAGTTCACCGCCGGCACGGATCATAACTCCACCACCCAGCATTAGTGCGCCTGGAACTTGGCGGACGCCAGATGCCGACTTACCAGCTTGGGAATTTTCTGACATCTGAATTGTATTGGTGCGAAAACTTAGTGCCGTCCAGGCTTTTCTTCGCGCAACCTCCGGCGTGTGAGCGCCGGCAAATCGATCACGTAGCATGACCTGCATATTGCCGCCGCGATCTACGACTGCGACGGCTGCTTGAAACCCTGCTTTACGGCAGGCTTCCAATGCAGCTTTGGCCACCTTTAATGCGGCTTCCGGCGTTAATGATTTTTGCGAAAATACCAGAGATGCCTCTTCCGCCTGAGGAACCGCAGGCCAGACCGCACCCAATGACAATAACAGGCTAAATGCGATAATTTTTTTCATGATCAATATCTTTCAATTTTTCTGGCTCTAACTTTCAGGTCGATAGCCTATTTTTTTCAGGGCCTCTTCGAGCAGCCCCCAAAAGAAGTCTTCACCGGGATAGCCAAGAATGCGCGTAATCTCGACGCCATTTTCCATCACGACGAAGGTCGGGGTAAAACTTGCAGGCCGCAATTTCGCTAAATCCTTCGGCATTTCATCTGCAATATCGACACGTCTGAGGGGGGCGTATTTACCCTCTGGCGTTTTTGGATAGATCGGACCAATTTTCTCAAGCCATACTTCACACCATTCGCAATTTTCCGATTCGAACATGATCAGCTCTGCTGAGGAGGCTTTCGCCGACACCCCGCCAGCAAACAGCGCCAGCAAGAGAATAAATAATGAAAAGCGAAAACAACGCATGCCTTGGATTAGCCCTATTCTATTTCATAATACTTTCGGTTATTCTAAACAAAGCTTGCGAAATGACCAGCATAAATGCCATATTAAATATGTAAAATGTCTATTTGCTTATTTTCGACATTTTTAAACTACCAATAAAAACCTGTTGTTCAGCGGGTTACAGAATTTTAGGGGACGCTTAAATAATGGAAGAGCTACCGATCGGCATTATAATTGCCAGCTTGGGATTTGGCATCGGCATCGTCTTTGGAGCGACTGCTCAGAGGACAAATTTTTGCACCATGGGCGCCCTTTCCGACATCGTATTTATGGGTAATTGGACTAGATTTCGCGCCTGGTTGCTAGCAATTGCAGTTGCCATAATCTTTAGTCAGTTGATGCACCTCAATGGCATGATTGATCTCAACAAAGCAATTTACCTAACGACGAACCTCGGCTGGGGGGGCGCTATACTGGGCGGCCTGATGTTCGGCTTTGGCATGACCTTTGCCGGCGGTTGCGGCAATAAGACACTCGTACGTCTTGGTGCCGGCAATCTGAAATCACTCATTGTCTTTATGTTTCTCGGCATTTTTGCCTATATGACAGTGCGGGGTATTATCGGATTGGCACGGCTCGAACTAGAAACGGTCTCGGTGACCGACCTCAAAGCCAGTGGATTCGCATCGCAAGGCATTCCAGAGTTACTCGCAGCCCTTTTTGGCTCCAGTGAACAGCTCATGCGCCAAATTGTCACCGGCGTTGTCGCCCTCGCCCTTTTGGTCTTCTGTTTTAAAGATCCTCAATTTCGCAAGTCACACCGAGACATCATTGCTGGTGGTATCGTTGGCATCCTCATTCCAGCAGCCTGGTATATAACCGGCGTCATTGGAAAAGATGATTTTGATCCCACCCCGCTCACGTCCTTCACCTTTGTAGCGCCAAGCGGAGATGCTATTCAATATCTGATGAGCTTCACCGGCTCGACGATCAATTTTGGCATTGCCACGGTCGGCGGTGTGATTGTTGGCTCTTTTCTTATGGCAAAATCCAGAGGTGAGTTTCGCATCGAATCGTTCACCACGGCTGATGACTTTATCCGCCATATAATCGGCGCCGCTCTGATGGGTACGGGTGGTGTGCTTGCTCTTGGCTGTACAATTGGCCAAGGCATCACTGGAATGTCGACCCTGGCCGTCGGATCACTCATTGCCCTCGCATCGATTTTAGTGGGCGGTGTTTTTGGCTTAAAGTATCTCGAAGAAGACAGCTTTTCCGGGGCCCTAAAAGCAATGTTCTCGCCGAGCTGATTGCGATTTTTACTTTGAACATGATATTAATAGTTAAGATTTTAGATTTTCATTTCAACAATATAAATATTAATGAATATATATTTATGAACTTATAATATATATCGAAATTTTTATTTAAATTTTTATTATCGCCAACTTTTAATTTATCCATATTTTTTGTGTTATTATAGGATTTCACAATATTATTGTGTTTTATGCGAACAACAATACTGCGCCACATTAGCAAAACGAATTGGCGGTAGTCTCATCTTTATCTTCAATATTAATTTGTTATTTTAAATTTAACTAAAATATAATTTAAGGGTTGAAATAAAACTGGATCACATTTAGGTTACTAAATGTAAATATAAAAGGGGCTGACCCAGCTAACACG
>Ga0233429_1001454_pt1 | contig 28399 bp, 24 predicted proteins | sample SI_118_April2016_3_FD_179879 | JGI IMG/M metagenome (GOLD analysis project Ga0233429, IMG submission 179879) | Seawater microbial communities from Saanich Inlet, British Columbia, Canada - SI_118_April2016_135_MG | ecosystem: Environmental > Aquatic > Marine > Inlet | place: Canada: British...
GGATGATAAAAAACAGGTAAATGGCGGAGAGACAGGGATTCGAACCCTGGGTAGGCTTGCGCCCACAACGGTTTTCGAAACCGTCCCATTCGACCACTCTGGCACCTCTCCGCATTATTTAGTGGTTAGCCGAATACCTATGGTAAATACCCTGGCTTCGTCAACCCGCAACTTTTATACTGCTCGCAAGCAAAAATCTTATAACCGGACCGGCATTTGTCTCCAATCCACTTAGCTTTGATCATGATCGATAATTTTAAACATGAATAGAAATGAGCGGCGCAAACTGGCAAAACAGCAGCGGGCTAAATCTAGCGCAGCGATGGCTGGATCGAGTGCCGATACTTCGGCTCTTTTGGCTCGGGCACAGCAGCAATTGGAGCAAGGTGCGCTTCAAGAGGCAGAGAACACCTGCCAGGAGATTTTAAAAATCAATCCCAGCGATGCCGATGCGATGTACTTAATCGGTATTGTCGCTTATCTCGCTGGACAATATGAAAATGCGGTGAACTTTCTAAAGCGGGCGACCACGACGCGGCCGGATTTTGCCGAGGCTTATTATAATCTCGGCTTGGCTTTAAATCGGTCGAACAAAAGCAAACAAGCGGAAACTGCCTATCGAAAAGCGATTGAATTAGAGCCAAACAACACCGATTACTATAACAATTTGGGGAATTTGTTGGTCAGCCTCAGCCGTATTGAAGACAGCCTCCAAGCTTTTCGCCAAGCCTTGGATATCCAGCCCGACCACGCCAATATCTTAAATAATTACGGCGCGGCACTTGCCGCCACCGGCGAAAATGTGGCTGCAATCGCAGCCCATCAAAAAGCAATCACCGCAGATCCTGAATTTGGCGATGCTTATAACAATCTAGGTAACGCATTGCTCGCTGAGGGAAATCTTTCAGAGGCAATTGAGGCCCTGCAAAAAGCCACCACCTTGCAGCCAAATCATGCCCGGGCCCACAACAATCTGGGTAACGCGCTGCTCGATGCCGGGCGACCGGGCCAAGCCGTTCAGGCCTATTTAAGATCGCTCGAAATCGATCCCGAACAGCCCCGCACCCATTCAAATTTACTGTATTGTTATCAATATGATATCGATATTTCGGCAAGCCAGCTAATTGATCACCATTTTGATTGGGATAAATCTCACGCTCAATCAGCGGCGCTTAGTCACCAGAAGCATGCCAATAAGCGGACGCCAAACCGACGCCTGCGGCTCGGTTTCGTTTCACCGGATTTTGGCCGGCATCCGGTTGGCTATTTTTTAATAAAGTTGTTGGAGAATCTCGATGACAGTCAGTTTGAGACAATCTGCTACGCCGACCGGCCAGATAATGGCACCAGTGACGACCTCGCAGACCGGCTAAGATCCAGTTCTACCAGCTGGGTTAATTGTTACAAATATTCTGATGACAAGCTCGCCGATAAAATTCGCGGCGACAAAATCGATATTCTGTTTGAGCTTTCCGGCCACACCAAAGGCAACCGACTTTCGTTGTTCGCGCTAAAACCAGCGCCGGTTCAAATAAGCTGGGGGATTGGCTATCCGGGCTCCACAGGATTGAGCGCGATCGATATCTTGTTAACAGACAATCACCATGTCACTCCGACGGAAAACGAGTTGTTCCATGAACGCGTTGTTCAGATGCCGGATGGCGTCGCTAGTTATGAGCCACCCGCCTACGCCCCGCCGGTAAGCTCGCTACCGGTCGACAGCAATGGCACCATCACCTTCGGCTCTTTCAACCAGTCCCGTAAAATTAACGATGCCGTGCTGGATAGCTGGGCCAAGATTCTGGGCGCGGTCGCCGATTCGCGGTTACTGCTAAAATATACCGGACTGGATGACCCGGCCAATATTGCAAGAATTGAAAAGGCGATGACGGCACATGATGTTGACCCCAACCGGGTCATTAGTGAAGGCGGTGAGCCTCATGAGGTTTTTTTAGAGCGCTACAATGCAGTCGATATCGGCCTCGATACCTTCCCCTATTCGGGCGGGATTACGACCTGCGAAGCGCTCTGGATGGGTGTACCTGTGATTACTTTTCCAGGTGCCATTATCGCCAGCCGCCATGCGACCAGCCATCTCTCAACGATTGGTCTCACTGACATGATTGCGCCAGATTTGGATGGCTATTTTGAATTGGCCAGCCAATTGGCTCAGGACCCGGATCGCCTGAGAGAAATCCGCGCCCAGCTGCGCGATCAGATGGCTTCCTCCCCGTTATGCGACGGCCCTAAATTTGCGCAAAACTTTGGCCGGATCATGACAGAGATTTGGGTAAACTGGTGCGGTGAGCAAACCAGCTAACACCCGGCACAGCCATTTCCCACGCCCCTACTCAGCAAATTATCAAGTGGCTCTTGTTCCAAAATCCAATATGACCTAAACTTAATTAGTTTAGACTTAAAGTAATATATAAATGGGGCAGACAAAACGCATGGATGATAGCGGAACGAGCGGTCCGACAAGTGATTATGAAACGGGATTGAGCGAAGACGAGCAGCTCGATATTCGTATTTGGCTGCGCTTGCTCACATGTGCCAATTTAATCGAGCGCCGGGTACGTAAAAATCTGCGTGATGAATTTAACACCACCTTGCCGAGATTTGATGTCCTGGCGCAGATCGACCGCACGCCGGATGGCCAGCCGATGCGGGAGCTATCGCGCCGGATGATGGTGACAAATGGCAATATCACGCCTTTGGTCGATCGTTTGGTCGAGGACAATTTAATCAAGCGCGATCCCTCACCAGAGGACCGCCGTGTCCAACATGTACGCCTGACCAGCGACGGCAAAAAGTCCCTGGATCAAATGATCCCTGCCCATAATTCCTGGGTCAATGAGCTTATGGTAGATCTCGACCGAGATAATGCGTCTGAGCTTTACGCGCTCTTGGGTGAACTAAAAGCATCAATTCTAAAAGCTGAAGACCCAAAATAATTTGGGATTAATTTGAGAAAAAACTGAGGACGATGATGACGAGCCACGTACCGGGAGGAGTTCCGACAGCCTATCAAGACACTTTCGCGCATGATCGTCTGCCGCCCGCGGACGCGCTGCCTCATTTTGATTTTTCCGGCACGCCTGAGCTCGCCGCTTATAGCGATCATATGAACATCGCGACCGAGCTTCTGGACAACGCTCTGCAGCAAGGCTTTGGCGACAACGCTGTCCTGCATTTGGGCGACGTGAGCTGGACCTATAACGAGTTGCTCGACCGCGCCAATCGAATTGCTGAAACCTTGACTCTGGATTGTGGTTTGGTGACCGGCAATCGCGTTCTTATTCGGGCACCCAATACACCGATGGCGGTAGCGGCTTGGTTTGGTGTGCTGAAAGCCGGTGGCATTTGTGTGACAACGATGCCTCTGCTGCGGGCCCGTGAATTACAATATGTCATTGAGAAGGCTAATGTTTCCATCGCCCTTTGCGATGCCGATCTGGCTGAGGAAATGGTTGGCGCGCTGGAGCTTACCGATAGCATCGGCAGCACACTTTATTTTTCAAAAGCCGGTAGCGGCGGTGAGGCCGCAACTATGGAGACGGCGTGCGACAGCAAGTCCGGCACGTTTAGCAATATTAATACGGCCGCCGATGACGTCGCCCTGATCGCCTTTACCTCCGGCACGACCGGCCAGCCCAAGGGGGCCATGCATTTCCACCGGGATATATTGGCAACAGCGGATACTTTTGGCCGCTATGTCGGCAAATTTACCCCCGATGACATTGTTACCGGCACCCCACCATTGGCCTTCACCTTTGGACTTGGCGGCGTGACTATCTTTCCGATGCGCTTTGGTGCCTCGACACGCTTTTTGGAGAGCCCTTTCCCGGAGCACATTCTGGAAACCATACAAAAGTATAAAATAACCCAGATTTATACAGCCCCAACGGCCTATCGGGCGATGGCAGATATGGTGAAAGACTATGATATCTCGTCGCTGCGCCAAGGCGTCTCGGCGGGAGAGACCCTGCCGAAGGCAACTTGGGAAGCGTTTCACCAAGCGACCGGCATTAGATTGATCGACGGTTTAGGCTCAACCGAGCTGTTTCATATTTTTGTCGCCGCTTCGCCCGAAGAAATGCGGCCTGGCTTTACCGGTAAAGCGATTCCCGGCTTTAAAGCACGCGTCGTCGATGACGGCGGCGATGAAGTGCCACCCGGCACACCGGGACTGTTGGCCGTTCAAGGGCCCACTGGCTGCAAATATATTGACGATCTCGATCGTCAGCCGATCTATGTCCGAGATGGCTGGAACTATCCGGGCGATGTCTATGAGATGGATGAGGACGGCTACTTTAAATATATCGCGCGGGCCGATGACATGATTATTTCGTCGGGCTATAATATTTCAGGACCTGAGGTTGAAGCGATCTTGCTGGAGCATGAGGCTGTAGCTGAATGTGCCGTCATTGCCTCACCGGATCCTGATCGTGGTAATATTGTCAAAGCTTTCATTGTCCTAAAAGAAGGCTTTACGGGTAGTGATGATCTCGTTAAGGCCTTGCAGGATTTTGTAAAGAACGAGATTGCCCCCTACAAATATCCGCGCGCCATTTCATTTATTGACGAGCTGCCAAAAACTCAAACAGGTAAGTTGCAGCGCTATCGTCTGCGCGATCAGGAAACTGGTTAAAAACTCACGCATTGGGTTTGGCAATATCAATTTGAGCCGCTAATCTTCCTAAAACAATTACGAGCAAGAGGGGGAAATTATGTCTCAAGATAAAGCCTGGAACATGAAATTAGTTTCGCAAAACACGCTGGATGGCTTCGGCGGTGTGGGCGAAGGCATGGGCATGCAAGTCACTAGTGATGGCCGCCGCATCATGTGGCTGGCCCATGAAGGGGCGCCAAAGAATTTCACCGGCGTCGATGTCAGTGATATTAAAAACCCCACGGTCATTGTTCAGACCGAATTGCCGCATGACCATGTCCGCTCCAATTCACTGGAAGTCACCGGCGATATTATGGCAGTCGCTTATCAATGCTGGGCATCGGCTGATCAATTCGGTGTACCAGGCTTAGGCAAGGAGCCAGCGGGTTTTGAGCTGTTTGATATCAGCACCCCTGAAAACCCCAAATCCATTTCCTTTTTTGACTGTTCCGGCCCGCATTCAATGGGCGTGCATCAACTGTGGTTTGCTGATGGCGAATATGTCCACATTGCTGGTGGTGCTGCCGATTTTGAGCCGCATAATCCAAAGGACAGCCAATTTTATCGCTGCATTGATATCCGCAATCCAACCAAGCCGGAAGAAGTCGGTCGTTGGTGGTATCCCGGTATTCGCAAAGGAGACAGTGAAGCGCCGCCTGCCCGCCATCCAACTTTTGACAGCGGCTTTAGAGCCCATAATTGCAATGTCTATCCCGAACGCCCGGATCGCTGTTATCTCGCTTATTTGGACGGCGGCATGTTCATTTTGGATATCTCCGACAAATCAAAACCCAAAGCGATAACGTCCTGGAACCCTCACCCGCCGTATCCTGGTTTCATGCACACGGTTTTGCCTCTGCTGGAACGTGACCTTTTGATAGTCAGCGATGAAAGCACGAAAGATGATGCAGGCGATTGGCCAAAGCTCACTTGGGTCGTCGATGCCCGCGAGGAAACCAATTTGGTGCCGATCAGCACCCTGCCAATGCCGCCGGTTGAGGAATATCGCAATCTTGGTGGCCGGTTTGGCTCACACAATTTGCACGAGAATCGTCCAGGGCATGCCTATCGCTCGAATAATATTATATTCTCAACCTTCTTTAATGGTGGCGTAAGGGCATACGATTTAACCAATCCGTATCAACCACAGGAAATTGCACATTTTGTGCCGAAAGCCCCAGAAGGCTCACGCGCCGGAGCGGTGCAGATTAATGATGTCTTTGTCGATGAAAATCAGATTGTTTATGCCGTCGACCGTTTCGCCGGTGGTCTCTATATATTAGAAATGGAAGTCGATATTTAACTCGTTTATCTCGCACCCATAATTGCCAAGCTATAGATATATGTACGTATTGGCGAAAGTGGTTTTTTTTCGATAAATTCGGAATGAAATACGAAACCAATCAGTTGTTTACATAGCCATGCGCAAATTAATTTATACTCGAATTCTCCCGATAATCGGCGTCCTCCTGTTAGGCTGGGGTGGTACGCTGATTATTGAGAATCTCGAACCGGATAAAGAGGTCGCAAAGAAGCAACCTAAACGATCGGGTCAAGAAAATGCGGTTTCTGCAGCTGGAGATGGCAGCGCTCTTACGGCGAGGCAATCACCGCCAGAGTCCTCATCAGAGTCTTTACCTGGGCCGTCTCAACAATCCGCAATTCCAAATATTGCGCCAAATTTAGCACCGCAAATTCAACCTAAAGCCAGCACGTCAGAAAATGAGGCCATTCCGTCCTTCAGCCGTAACGGCGAACAAACTGCGGATGCCACCTACAATCCAGACAAGGATTTTGCCCAGAGCCAAATATTGGTGCTTGAGCCTTCAAAAGATTTCGCCGCCCGCGCCGCAAAATTGGGATATCAAATCATTGAGCAGCTTAACCTTGATGCCTTGGGTGTCACTGCTTTGCGTGTTCGCGTACCAAGCGGAATGAAAACAGATGAGGCACTGGAGAGCCTTTCTAATAAGTTTCCTGATCTCATTATGGATTTCGACCACAATTTCGAACCCTCACAAGATCAAAGCAGACCGCGTTCGCCGAGACGGCGCCGTGAGACAGACCAAAGACCTTCAGCTCTCGAACAAATGGCTGTCCGCAAGGCCGGTAAACTTAGCCGGGCGCGCAAATCCATTGGCTGGGAAAATCTGCCCGACACCTGTGGCACCGGCTTGCGTATTGGCATGATCGATACCGCCGTTGATAAAACCCACCCGGCCCTTATCGGCCAACGCCTTACGACACGGGTTACCCATGACCCTCGCGCCCGCTCCGGTCCTGCTGAGCATGGCACTTCAATTGCAGCCATGTTCATCGGCAAGCCGGGCCCTGAAGGCTGGGGCGGATTAGTGCCTGGTGCGGAACTTATGGCCGCCAATATATTTGAAGTGGCCGCTTCCGGAAAATCTCTTGGCCGCGCTTCTAGCCTCCTCAAAGGAATAAACTGGCTTGCTCGGAAAAAGGTTGATGTGGTTAATATCGGCCTCACAGGCGCTAATAATAAAACCGTACGAAAAGCGATGTTCATTGCTAAGAACAACGGCATGATTGTCGTCGCAGCGGCAGGAAACCGAGGCTGGAAAAAACGTCGAGCCTATCCGGCTGGTTATACGGATATTATCTCCGTAACGGCGGTTGGCCCTTATCGCGGCGTGATGAAAAATGCCAACCGAGGCAACTATATCGATTTTGCGGCCCCTGGCGTCAGGATTTGGACAGCGGTGCCCGGTGGCGGCAAATATAAAAGCGGCTCATCCTATGCAACGACCTATATTACCACCTTAATTGGGTTGGAAATTCTCCATGGACGTCGCAGGAACCCAGCTTCTCTGCGGGATATTCTCAGCAAGGAAATTATTGATCTCGGAAAACCTGGACGAGATGATATCTATGGCTGGGGATTCATCAGAAAATATCCCAAATGCTAATGTCATTTTTTTTGTGATATTCAACAATTAATCCGTGAAAACCTAACTCTTCGTTCCCATATGGAAAGGTGAATGCTCGCTGTGTTGCGTGTTTTTTGTCATGCACATGCATAAAACGGGCAAGTTTGGAGAATGAGTTAAGATGGATATCGCAACATTATTAGGGCTGGTTTTTGGTATAACAGTGGTTTCGCTGGCCATTCTTACCGGTTCCGATTTTACCATATTCCTCAATATGCCGGGCGCTCTGATCGTCGTCGGCGGCACTTTTGCGGCGACGATGATAAAATTCCCGCTCTCAGGTGTGTTTATTTCCATGCCGGTTGGTCTCAAAGCGGCTTTTATGAATGACCGCGAAAAGCCTCGCGACTACATTACATTGTCCGTTAAGCTGGTAAAAAAAGCCCGCAAAAAAGGTCTTATCAGTCTGGAAAAAGAGAAGATTCGCAATCCGTTCTTTCGCAAGGGTATTCAACTTTGTGCCGATGGCCGCGACCTTGATTACATCCGCAAAATTTTGACCCAGGAAATGGCTCAATCTATTCAGCGCGAAGAAGTCGGCGCCCGGGTTTTCCTGGCGATCGGCGAGGCCGCACCGGCATTTGGTATGTTCGGCACGCTGGTTGGTCTCGTCCAAATGTTGAGCAACATGAAAGATCCAACGACAATCGGCCCAGCTATGGCGGTGGCTTTGCTAACGACACTCTATGGCGTTTTGGTCGCCAACTTAATCGCCTTGCCGATTGCTGATAAACTTGAAGACAAATCGGCCCGTGAAAAAACCCTGCGCGCGCTCATTATCGAATGCATCTTTCAGGTACAGCAATTGCAAAATCCGACCGCCGTCCGTGAAATCCTCGAACCCTTCCTGCCAGAAAAACAACGTGAGCGCGGTTCCAACGATTCTTATACCGGGGGCTCGAGACCCTCGGCCAAAAACGCTGCTTAGTTAAGCCATGGCAGACAAAACTAAATCCAGACGAAACGGTGCCCCGGCTTGGTTAATGACCTTTGCCGATTTGATGGCGCTACTATTTGCCCTATTTGTCCTAATTCTGTCTTTTTCCGATGTCGATAGCGACAGCTTTAAACGCAATGCCGGCCCCATTGCGGCGGCTTTTAACCAACCCCAACCGGTATTCATGAACCCCATTCAGATCTCGCCTCAATCAAAATCGCAGGTAATACAGCAGCCAGGCGAACGAACGCCGGATACATCTTCGAGCAATAACAATTATCTGAAAGAAGTCGCCCGCAACAAATTGACCAATTTGATCAAGGCTACCATCGCCAGAGAACTCTCCACCGATATGCTCGAATTAATAATCGAAGACAATCGCATCATCATGCGGTTTCCGGCCCATTCTGCCTTTCGGGCTGGGGATGCCAATCTCACCCCCAGCATCGTTCCGACAATGGATCGGATTGCCGATATCCTGGCTCGAACAGAGGGCAGAGTCACGGTAACGGGACATACCGACAACTCGCCAATCTCAACCGCACAGTTCCGTTCAAACTGGGATTTATCAAGCGCCCGGGCGGTATCGGTCATTCATCGATTGCTGCGCCATCCGGGATTAAGTCCCAAAAGAGTTGAGGCCTCGGGGCGAGCCGATACCCAGCCGCTCGTCGCCAATAATTCTGCTGAGAACCGGGTGCGCAACCGGCGTGTTGAAATTGCCGTCGAAATTCCAACGAGCGTAACAGCACGCTAGATCAATTCCGCTAAATTGAACTGTAAGATTTTTTAAAACTATCCAGATCCAGCTATCTTCCGAAAAAGACAGCGTGCTTACGTGGATTGTTTTTCTAGAAAAGATTTAAACATCATGTCGGCCTTAAAAGTATCGTCCATCAGGCATTCGACAAGCTCATCAACCAACTTGTTCCAGCCTTGCTCGCCATCCATGACTTTCTCACTGTCGTCGATCAATCTCGGTAATTTGAGGATAACCTGGCGGTGCGAAGCAACATGCTCTTCGATCCAAGGGAATTTTGTTTCCATGAGAATATCTTCTTCAGTCACAAAATGAGCCTTCATGCCTTCGATAAATTCAACAATCAGGCGAGTTGATTCTTGAAATTGTTTTTTCTGCAAAGCATGACCCGTCTCATTGATAATCCGGACCAGACGCGCATGATCCTCATCAATGGTCGCGTGACCGATCAGCAATTTGGTCGGTAATTCAAATACATTTTCTGACATGATTTTATATATAGCCCCCAGTTTAGCGCATAATGGCTGATTTCAGCTTACATTTAATGCTTTTTAGCGTTTTTTAAAGGTGAATTTGCCCCGCGAATATGATTTAGATCAAGTTTGTCGGAATATGCTAAATTAATTTGCGGTAACGTCATTTATAAAAATCAGATAAATCCTAATTTTTTAGCCGAAACCCCATTGACAATACTGGCTTAGGCCGGTAATTTCCGCGCCTTCCGTAAGGGCTCCTAGTTGGCGCCCTGTTTTTATACGGCCTATAACCAAGTGAAAAAGAGAACAATGTACGCAGTCATAAAGACCGGCGGTAAGCAGTATCGAGTTTCACCGGGCGACGTTATCGTCGTTGAGAAACTTTTGGGCGATGCCGGCGCCAAAGTAAAACTAGACCAAGTGCTGATGGTTGGAGAAGACGGTAAAGACCCAGAAGTGGGTGCGCCTCTGATTTCCAGTGCTGCGGTTAACTGCGAGGTGATGGAACAGTCACGCGCCGATAAGATTATCGTTTTTAAGAAAAAGCGTCGCCAAGGCTACAAGCGCAAAAAAGGTCATCGCCAAGAGCAGACAGTATTGCGTGTTTTGGACATCAACGGCAAAGGTGCCGTAAAGGCTGCGGCTAAGAAAGCAGCGCCGAAGAAAGACCCGGCAAAAGACGAAGCGCCTAAAGCTGAAGCGAAAGCAGAAGACAAGCCAGCGGCTGAAACCAAGCCAAAAGCACCAGCCAAGAAAAAGGCTGCGGCAGCGAAGAAGAAAGCTGCGACCACTAAGAAATCAGCCCCAGCTAAGAAAAAAGCTGCGGCTAAGAAAAAAGACGATTAAGGAGAATTAGATATGGCTCATAAAAAAGCAGGTGGTTCGTCCCGTAACGGACGCGATTCAGCCGGACGTCGTCTTGGTGTAAAGAAATTCGGCGGTGAATCCGTTTTGGCTGGTAACATCATCATTCGTCAACGGGGCACCAAATGGCATCCGGGCGATAATGTTGGTATCGGCAAAGATCACACAATTTTTGCACTCATCGAAGGTAAAGTGAAGTTCCGGAAAACCGGCGCTGGCAAAACCTTTGTTGGTGTGGAGCCGCTGGCCTAAATAGTTAGGCAGCCAATCCAGAATTTTAAGGGGAATGGCTGTCCATTCCCCTTTTTTAATGCCCAAATTTTGCTGAGTATTTTGGTAATAAGATTTTAGGGTTAAGCCAATAGGATCAAATTCGTGAAGTTTTTAGACCAACAAAAGATATATATTAAAAGCGGCGATGGCGGTGCTGGATGCGTCGGCTTTCGGCGTGAGAAATATATCGAATTTGGCGGTCCGGATGGTGGTGATGGCGGACGTGGTGGCTCGGTCGTTATCGAAGCAGTTGAAAATCTCAATACGCTGATCGATTTTCGCTACCAGCAGCATTTCAAGGCGCGGCGCGGCGATGGCGGCTCAGGCCGCAATAAAAATGGCAAAGCGGCCGATGACATTGTTTTAAAAGTTCCTGTCGGCACGCAGATATTTGAAGAAGACAATGAGTATCTGTTGGGCGATTTAACCAAGCCTGGTCAACGCATGATCCTGGCTAAAGGCGGCGATGGCGGGCGTGGTAATACGCATTTCAAAACCTCCACCAATCAGGCCCCGAGACGCGCCGAAGACGGCTGGCCCGGCGAAGAGCATTGGCTCTGGCTCCAGCTGAAACTCATTGCTGATGCTGGCCTGATCGGCTTGCCCAATGCCGGGAAATCAACCTTCTTGGCGGCTGTTACGCGCGCGAGACCTAAGATTGCCGACTACCCCTTTACCACGCTCCACCCCAATCTTGGCGTCGGCTATGTTGACGGCGACGAGATCGTGCTGGCTGATATTCCAGGTCTCATCGAAGGCGCCCATGAAGGTGCGGGCCTCGGCGATCGCTTTTTAGGCCATGTCGAGCGCTGCGGCGTGTTGTTTCATCTTATTGACGGCACCGAAGAGGATGTCGCCAAGGCCTACACGACCGTGCGCCATGAGCTTGAACAATATGGTGATATCCTCGGCTCCAAAACAGAGGTCGTTGCACTGAACAAAATTGATGCCCTGACCGATGAAGCGATTGCCGAGAAAAAGCTGGCGCTAACCGAAGTTGCCAAAAAGGGCGTGATGACAATCTCAGGCATTGCCGGCAAAGGCGTTGAACAAGCGCTGCGCACCCTTTCTCAGACGGTTACCGAATATCGCAAGCAAGAGCGGGAAGCCGAAGAAGAGCCTAGAAAAGAAGTTGAAGCTGATGAGCAATGATTTAGCCACTCTTCAAGACGCTAAGCGCATTGTCGTCAAAATTGGCTCGGTCCTGCTGGTCGATGGCGAGACCGGTCGTTTGCACCGCAATTGGCTCGAAGCCTTGGCCGGTGATATTGAGCGCTGCCGCAAGCGTGGCCAGGAAGTCATCATTGTCTCTTCCGGCGCGATTGCCCTGGGACGGCGCTATCTCGGGTTCAAATCAGGCGATCTTCGTTTGGAAGAAAAGCAAGCGGCGGCGGCGGCCGGTATGGTCCGGCTCACCCACGCCTATCAGGAATGTTTTGAGCCCCACGATCTTTCGGTCGCCCAAATTCTGCTGACCCGCGATGACAGCGAAAACCGGCGGCGCTATCTCAATGCACGTTCGACACTCATGACGCTGTTGGAGGTTGGTGCCGTCCCTCTCATCAATGAGAACGACACGGTTGCGACCGATGAAATTCGCTTTGGTGACAATGACCGCCTGGCTGCCCGTGTCGCCGCCATGGTGTCGGCAGACGTGTTGGTTCTATTGTCAGACATTGATGGGCTTTATGACGCCGACCCAACAAAAAATTCGGGTGCCAAACTCATTTCCGAAATCTTGGAAATAACGCCGGAGATCGAGAAAATGGCAGGCGCTGCGGCTTCGGGTGATAGCTCCGGCGGCATGGTAACCAAGCTTGCTGCCGCCAAGCAATGTCTCGGTGCCGGCTGCTCGATGGTGATTACCAAAGGTGAGCAGCTCAACCCGTTGCAAGCGCTTGAAGATGGCGCCAATTGCAGCTGGTTTCGTCCCAGCGGCAATCCGCAAACCGCGCGCAAGCAATGGATTGCCGGCACGCTACAGCCTCATGGTACGATTGTCGTCGATCAGGGCGCTGTCAAAGCGCTTAAAGATGGACGGAGCCTGCTGCCCGCTGGTGTCGCCAGTATCGACGGTGAGTTTGAACGCGGCGATGCGATTGCCATCAAAACAGCAGATGGTCATGAAATTGGCCGGGGTCTCAGCGCTTATTCATCTGACGACGCGCGCTTGATTATGGGCCACAAAACCGGTGATATTTTAGCACTTCTAGGTTACCGTGGTCGCGATGAGATGGTTCATCGTGATGATTTGGTGATGAATTAGGATTTGTTATGGCTGACGACATAAAAGAGATTATGCAGGAAATCGGCAAAGCTGCCAAAGATGCTGCGCAAGCGCTCGTAAATGCGCCTGCCGACGCCAAGAACCGCGCGCTTACTGAAGCCGCGACGGCTCTGCGCGATAATACCGAGACCATTGTCCAGGCCAATTACAAAGACATGTCGGCCGGTGAGCAAAAAGGTCTGACCTCGGCGATGCTTGATCGCCTGGAGCTCAATCATGACCGAATTGGCGGCATGGCCAATGGCCTGGAAGCGATCTCAGAATTAAACGATCCGGTCGGCAGTATTATGGAAAGCTGGGACCGTCCCAACGGCTTGTCGATTTCACGTGTGCGAGTGCCCTTGGGCGTCATTGGCGTGATCTATGAATCGCGCCCGAACGTGACGGCGGATGCAGGCAGTCTCTGCCTTAAATCCGGTAATGCTTCGATTTTGCGCGGCGGCTCTGAGAGCTTTCATTCCTCCACCGCCATTCTCGAGTGTTTAAAGTCTGGTCTAAAGGCCGCCAACCTGCCCGAAGCCGCCATCCAGATGGTGCCAACAACCGACCGCGCCGCTGTCGGCGAGATGCTAACCATGACCGATTATATCGATGTCATTGTACCCCGCGGTGGGCGCTCATTGGTGGAGCGGGTGCAGACCGAAGCCAAAGTCCCTGTCTTTGCGCATTTGGAAGGCATTTGTCATACCTATGTTAACGCCGATTCTAGCCCTGAAATGGCCAAAGACATTGTCGTCAATGCCAAGATGCGACGCACTGGTATTTGCGGTGCAACGGAGACCCTGCTGATTGACCGCGATGCTGTTAAAACTCATCTGCCACCCATTCTCGATGCGCTCAACCAAGCCGGCTGTGAAATCAGAGGAGATGATGAAACCCGCGCTTTAGATGCCCGCGTGATTGCTGCAAGCGAAGAAGATTGGGATACTGAATATCTCGACAGCATCATTTCTGTTCGCCAAGTCACCGGCGTTGACGAGGCAGTCGATCATGTTAACCGCCACGGCACTGAACATACCGATGCCATTGTTACTGATGATGCGGCGACGGCTGAGACTTTTTTAAATGGCATCAATAGTGCCATCGCCGTCCACAACGCCTCGACCCAATTTGCCGATGGCGGCGAGTTTGGCATGGGCGCCGAAATCGGCATCTCAACCGGCAAAATGCACGCCCGCGGCCCCGTCGGCGTAGAGCAGCTCACAACCTTCAAATACGTCGTTCGCGGCGCTGGCCATATTAGGCCTTAAGAGTAGATTCCTTTGACCAAATCTGAATCCTTCGCCAACAAACGCATCGGCATCTTAGGTGGCTCGTTTAATCCGGCGCATCGGGGGCATGCGCATATTAGCAAGCAGGCGCTTAAGCTTTTGCAGTTGGATGAAGTGTGGTGGATGGTCTCGCCGCAGAACCCACTGAAGTCTTCTGACGGCATGGCAGATCTCAACATACGGATCGAATCTGCACGATCTATCGCTCAAGATAAGCGTATTCGCGTCACCGATATCGAAATTGAGCTCGGCACGACCTATACGGCTGAAACTTTGACAAAACTGAAGCAAACCTATCCAAAGGCGCGGTTTGTCTGGCTTATGGGCGCTGACAACCTAATGCAAATTCCAAAATGGAAAGACTGGCAGAGCATTTTTCGCACCGTCCCCATTGCGATTTTCACACGACCTACCTACACTAATAGGGCGTTGGCGGGATTTGCAGCGCGCCGGTTTGCACGTTATCGCGTGGATGAGAATCAGGCCCACCGCTTAAGCATAATGCAGGCACCGGCCTGGGCCTTTCTCAACATCAAACCGGATGCAATTTCGGCAACGCGGGTTCGTGCCGGGATCGGCGCGGTTAATTTGTACTAATGACCTTGATTTTAACAGAGACAGAAAAGGAGACGCCCACCATTCCTCGTAAAGCAAAGACGTCCAAAAAGTCTAAAACCTCTTCCAAAGCCATCTCGAAGAAACTTCTAGACCTCGCTACGACGTCCCTCGATGACGATAAGGCTCAAGATGTCGTCGTCATCAATCTCGCTGGCAAAACAAACTTTGCCGATTATATGGTTATCGCATCAGGCACGTCGCAAAGGCACGTCGCGACCATGGCGGTCCATCTCCGGGAAAAATTTAAAACGACGGGCGTGAAAGAAATTCCGCTTGAAGGCACCGAGCAAAATGACTGGGTGCTGATCGATGGCGGGGACATAATTGTCCACCTTTTCCGCCCCGAGATCAGAGAGTTTTATGAGCTGGAGAAAATGTGGGGCGTCGAAATGCCTCAGCCCGGCGAAGTCGCCAGTTAGCGACTGGCCAAAAAACGATGAACATCACCATAGCTGCGGTCGGCCGCATGAAGGCAGGCGCAGAGAAGTCGCTATGGGACGATTATGCCAAACGTCTCGGCTGGTCTTTGACCCTGAAAGAGGTCGAAGAGAAGAAACCGCTCAAACCGCCACAGATGAAAATTAAAGAAGCAGGCCTCTTGCTGGATGCCTTGCCAAAAGGCGCGCTGTTGATTGCCATGGACCGAAATGGCCGCCCCCTCTCCAGCCCGGCTTTCGCCAAAAAGCTTGGCGCGTGGCAGGATGACGGCATCCGCGATATCGCCTTCGTCATCGGCGGCTCTGACGGCCTCGACAAATCAGTCTTAGATCAAGCGCAACTGAAAATCGCCATGGGTGAAATGACATGGCCCCATATGTTGGCCCGCGTCATGCTCCTGGAGCAGATTTACCGCGCCCAATGTATTTTAAGCAATCACCCCTACCATAAGTAAATTTTATAACTTGAATAAGCCGGTTAACCACTCCGGGAAGTCTCCGTCACCGTGCCACCCGTTCTCCAGGCTTCATAGGCATCGACAAAAAAACTTTCCATTTCCCTGACGACCGCTTCTCTCTCGAAAATCTTGTGAGCATTGGCCTGGATATCCTCCGCCAAGCGTTGGCTAAATTCCGGGTCCTGAGCCAAACGCAATGCCAGTTTCACGTAAGAGTCTTCGTCATCCGCAATGAGTTCATTCACCCCCAATTGTTTATAGAATCCCGCCGTGAGGCGCCCACGTAGGAAACTTTGTGGCCAAGTAACAATAGGCTTATTCATGGCAAAAGCTTCAAGCGTTGTATTGCCGCCGGAGAAAGTAGGGATATCAAGCAGAGCATCAGCCAGATTTACGAGGCCAAAGAATTTCTCGGTAGGCATGGGCGGAACAAATATTACGTGATCAACGAAATCGGGAAAGGCTTTCTTAAAGCGATCGACAAGCAGGTTTTGCCAATGCCCACTTTTATTGTCACCGATCAGAATGAGCCGACCCTTGGTATCCTGGCGCAATATTTCTCCAAGAATGTCATCAAATTGAGGATGGAATTTGAATAAAGACTGCGGACAGATATAGAGCCTGACATCCTGCGGCAATCCGAAGTCATCACGCGTGAATTCAGTATCCGGCAGTTCTGGGCGGAAAAAATACGTATTTATATTTTTCAATTGAACAAGCTGCTCGGAATATTGGTCTGATGAATCAGGATCCTCAATTAATTCAGATGAAATAAAATAATCAACATTTGGCACTCCGGTCGTGTCCGGATGACCCCAGGTTACCGCTTGAACAGGGGCAAGGCGCGCAAGAGATAGAAAATACGAATAGGGATCCATGCCGATATCGAGATAGAACAGGATATCAAGCTCTTCATTCTCGACTAAGGAATGATCCTTCTCTATATCACCGCTCAAGGAAACGACTTTATCTGCCTGGCTATCAATAATATCGGACATATGATCTCGGGTTCCCGGCGGATGAAGGACAATCACTTCAAAAATATCGCGGGAAAAATGCTGAATAAAACCTCGGTTTAGTTTTCCAATTGTATGGTCTTTGAGAAAGGAGGAAAGGAAACCGATTCGCAAAGTGTCTTTTTTTTCTACTTGATCAGCTCGACAGTGCTCTGCCTCATAGGTTAATTTTGGACATAGCGCGATGTGCATTTTTGCCACGCTCTCATTAATCGTTCTGTTGTCCAAGTTGTGATAGCCCAGATAAAACGTTGAACTATCAATTTCAGCAAGCGGGTCCTTCACGGTTAAACCTGCATCAATAATAGATTTCACCCCTTCGGAGAATAAATCCCGGCTTTCCTGAATTTGCTCTTGAGAAGAAGGAATAATCGGCAACATCAATTTCCTGGTGACGAGCCAACCAGCCCTATTCGGCTCAAAAGAGAGGGCCAAGTCGATCTGTTCAGCGGCTTCGTCTATCTTTCCCTGAGATTTGAATGCCAGACCTAGATCATTGTAAGCATCGGCGAAATCAGGCTTAAGTGAAATAGCCCTTTGAATGCTCGCTATCGCCCGATCGGAGTTTTCCATAATTTGGTAAACCAGTCCGAGACCGTGATGGGCCTCCGCTAAATCGGGTTCCAGGGTGATAGCCTTATCGAAGCTTGCCCGTGCTTTTTCTATTTGGCCTAAGGCCTTAAGTGCCATCCCCAAATTGCAGTAAGCGCCCGCGAAATCCGGGTTAACGGCCAAGGCCTTGTTGTAGCTGTCGACGGCATCGTTTAATTCATTCTGCTCTTTATAAACATTGCCAAGATTAATAAGTGCCTCGACAAAATCTGGCCGAATTTCAAGAGCCTTTTGATAGCTTTCAATCGCCTCATCCAATTTTCCTGAATTTTGAAGCACCAATCCCAAATTAGCGTTTGCTTCGGCGTAATCGGGATCAAGAGCCAGGGCCTTTTGGAAAATTAAAACAGCCTCATCGAGATTTCCCAAAGCCATGGTTACGAGTCCTAAGTTGCCATAGGCTTCGGTATATTTCGGATCAATAGTTATAGACCTACCAATGAGATCAACCGCAATATCACTTCTGCCCATTTGGTGGGCAATCAAGCCTAAGAGGTGCAGGGCCTGTGGCTGATCAGGCTCAGCTTTTAATATCTGACGGTAAATACTCTCGGCCTCGGACAAACGCCCTTCGTTGTGAAATCGCATGGCGGTTTCTATAGACGGCAGATTTGGGGATTTAGAGGGTTGTCCTTCAAGGTGATCTGAATTCATTTTTGGCCTTTATTACCGAGCTTTAATTTTTTTGGGCTTAAATTTGACATATAAAATCAATAAATAAAATACTCGCCTTTGAGCCTATGTGAGCCGCTCACCCTATTTTTGGCTCAATACAAATTTTGCCATATCAGCAACGACGTCATGCTCAATTTGGTTAAAACCGTGATAATGGCGCGCTCTGCAATCGCCGCCGCGCGCCGAGCCGCCTTCATAGAGTTTGACCGAAACAGCCGCGTTGTTAAGTGCCGCCTTAAATTTCGGGATATCTTGCGGCGAGGTATAGGCGCAGGCGTCCCATTTGTGATGCGAGATCAGAACCGGCCCGGATATTTTGCCGAGATCAAAGACGAAAACATTGAAACCATACTTTGCCTGGCGAAACAGTGAGGCTGAAAACACCAAACCATCCGGCTTTTCAGGCGTCTCCGCCAATATCGTTGCAATCGCCGCAATGCTGACCGACCCCCGGCTGGTGCCGTGCAACCAAATCGGCAATTTAAAGCGATCCTTCAGATAGCGCAGCACGGCCCGCATACTTTCAGCATATTCAGAAGAGTCTCGATGCAGGCGCAAATCATCCATCATATCCGCCGGCGCATCGACCACCGCCGTCGCGATACTTTCATCTCGTAAAAGACTCCGCGTCCTGACCGCGAAATTCCCCCGCATGCCATGGCGGCCATTTTCACGAATATTCACAACCCCCTTACCGCCCGCAAAGATCGCCACAACGGCCTTGGGATCAGAGGGTTGCTCAACAATCAACCGCGTAAACGTGCCCCGAGCCGGGACATCAATGATTTCAGGCTCACCGGCCCCAACCGTTACCGGCAACAGAAAAACACCTAAGAGGATTAAACTCGTCACATATCTCATGGATATAGAATAGCACGATTGAGCTTGTTTAGAGTCTCTTCATTGCTCCCCTCCGTCATCCCGGCCCCGAGCCGGGATCCAGAATTCCTGCAAAAAGGCTGGATCCCGCATCAAGTGCGGGATGACGATAGTTTTGACTTCGTTTCCTTCGTGTCCCTCACTGTTTGTTTAAAACGTCCCCTCGCCCCAACTCTCCCATTGCAAAAAATGTCGGGTTTTGCGACAAGTAGCGATGAATAAAATTGATAACCAAAATGCCGATAAACGCCGCCCGGTTATGCTGTGTATCCTGGATGGCTGGGGTGAGCGGGATGGTGGGGATGACAACGCGATTTATCATGCCGAGACGCCGAATTGGGATCGGATGGTGGCGGGTTATCCGACCGCCCGGCTGGAGGCGTCGGCGCTCGATGTCGGATTACCGGCGGGCCAGATGGGCAATTCAGAAGTTGGCCATATGAATCTCGGGGCTGGCCGGATTGTGATGCAGGATTTACCGCTGATCGATCAGGCTGTCGCCGACGGCACACTTAAGGATATACCGACCCTCACCGACATGATCGCCAAACTCAAAGACAGCGGCGGGGCGTGTCATCTATTGGGGCTGGCGTCACCCGGCGGTGTGCATTCGCATCAGGATCACCTGATAGCATTGGCTGAAATTTTTGACGCAGCTAACATTCCAACAAAGCTGCACGCTTTTATGGATGGTCGCGATACGGGGCAGTCGAGCGGCAAAGGATTTATGGCGGATATCGTCAATAAAACAGCCGTTCTCTCTCAATTTGAGATCGCCTCGGTAACCGGGCGTTACTGGGCGATGGACCGGGACAATAATTGGGACCGTGTTGTTAAAGCCTATGATGTCATTGTCGAGGGCAATGGTATAACGGCGCTGGATGCCGTCTCGGCCATTCAGGCGAGCTATGATGCCGACAAGACCGATGAATTTATTGAGCCATATGTCATTGGTGATTATCAAGGCATACAGGATGGCGACGCGGTGTTGATGTTTAATTTCAGATCCGACCGGGCACGTGAGATTATGGCCTGCTTTGTTGATCCGGATTTCGGCGGCTTTGAGCGCCAGCGTGCGGTGAACTTGGTAGCCCAGGCCGGCATGACGGAATACTCCACCCACCTCAATCAGTTTATGGGCGCGCTGTTCCCGCAAAGAAAGCTTGAGAAAATTCTGGGTGAGGTGATTTCGGATGCCGGGCTTACCCAGTTGCGCACGGCAGAGACCGAAAAATATGCCCATGTCACCTTCTTTTTCAATGGTGGCGAAGAGCAGGTCTTCCCCGGCGAGGAGCGCATCCTTGTACCGTCGCCGAAAGTTGCGACTTATGATCTCCAACCGGAAATGTCGGCCCCTGAGGTCACAGATAATCTGGTCGCCGCCATCGAGGCCGAGAAATTCGACCTCATCATCGTCAATTACGCCAATGGCGATATGGTCGGCCATACCGGCGTGTTCGATGCGGCGGTCAAAGCGGCTGAAACGGTCGATGGCTGCTTAGGCAGGCTTGAGGCAGCTTTGTTGAGCGTAGGCGGCACCATGCTGGTCACCGCCGATCACGGTAATGCCGAGCAAATGAGCGATCCCGACAGCCAGAGCCCACACACCGCACATACCTTGTCGCCGGTGCCGCTGATTTTGGTGAACCCACCCGATTTTGCCGATGACTTAAAAGAAGGTGTATTGGCTGATGTCTCACCGACCTTGCTGCGCCTGCTAGGACTTGAGCAGCCCGCCGAAATGACCGGCACTTCATTGATATCAGAAAAACAGACGCAAAATGCGACGGCGTGATCTAAAGTTTTTTTCTATCCTGCTTTTCTCCGCCGCCCTCTTCCTGCCTGTGTCCGTTAGTGGCCAAGAGAAAGACAGCTCCCTCGACACTCAAATCAAAGAAGTTGAGAAAGCCATTAAAGCCGGTAAAGAACAAAGCCGGCATCTCAAGCAGCAGGCAGACAACCTTAAAAGCGCACTCTCCAAAGCCGGTCGGGACCGTATTCAGATCGCCAATTCGGTGCAAAGCCTCGAACAACGTCTGTCCAAGTTAGAAACTGAAATTGATGACCTCAATGGTGCGGAAAAAGAGAAGCGCCAATTGCTGGAATCGCGACGCGGTCAATTCGCCAATGTGTTAATGGCGCTGCAACGTATTTCGCGTTTACCGCCAGAAGCGGTGATTGCCTATCCGGCAGGCGCGGAAGATTTGATCCGCACGGCCATCCTGCTTAAATCGGCTGTTCCACAAATTGAAGGCCAAGCAGCCCGACTTCGCGAAGATTTGATCGCTCTCGCCGCAACCCGGGATTTGATCGCAAACCGCAAATCTCAGCTCGACAAGACCAGCCACGAGTTCAGATCCAAACGCGCCACACTCGACGGATTGATCCGCATAAAGGCCGCCCAACACGAACGAACACTTTCTAAGCGACGGAAAGCGACACTTAGAATTGAAAACCTTTCAGGCCAAGCACAAAACCTGCGCGATTTGTTTGGCAACCTCGAACAGGAACGCCGACAACAACTCGCAGATGAAAGAAAAAAGAAGCAAAAACAAAGACTTGAGAACAACCGCGCTAAAAGTTCAAGCAGTACAAAAACAACCAAAAAAATTGCGCGCCTGGCCCCGCCGGTTGATCTTAAACCCTTCGCGCTCTCGCAAGGAACGCTGCGTTATCCAGCTGTCGGACGTATCTCAGGCCATTATGGCGATTTGGTTCGGCGCGGCGTTACCCGCAAAGGTATGACGATTGAGACCCGCGCCTCGGCGCAAGTTGTCGCCCCTCATGACGGCAAAGTCGTTTTTGCTGGTAATTTTCGTGGATACGGACAACTCTTGATCATTGATCATGGCGAGGGATATCATACATTATTAGCTGGTATGTCCCGCATTGATGGTATTATGGGCCAATACCTATTGTCAGGTGAGCCCGTTGGCGTTATGGGAACATCAGATGGTAACAAGCCATCACTTTATATAGAATTACGGCGCAACTCTCAGCCGATCAATCCAGCCCCCTGGCTGGCTCAAAAAAAGAACACGTAAAAAGGTAAGGTAAGTAGGATGAAAAAAACAACGATCTTGGCAACGAGCCTTGTCCTCGCACTTTCTCTGTTCGGAGGCTCTCTCGATCTCCAAGCAGCTGAAAAAGATAAGAAGAAAAGAAACGGCGTCGACACTTATCAATTGCTCAACCTTTTTGGTGATGTGTTTGAACGCGTTCGGGCAAGCTACGTCACCGAAGTTTCTGATGAGGAACTTATCGAGGCTGCCATCACCGGCATGCTGACATCGCTCGATCCCCATTCGAGTTATCTCAATGCGAAAAGCTTTAAAGACATGCGGGTGCAGACCCGAGGGAAATTTGGCGGTCTTGGCATCGAAGTCACCATGGAAAACGGCTTGATCAAAGTGGTCTCGCCAATTGATGACACGCCAGCCCATCGCGCCGGGCTTAAGTCCGGTGATTTCATTACCCATTTGAATGGCGAGCGGGTGTTAGGCCTGACGCTTTCTCAAGCGGTTGAGAAAATGCGCGGTAAAGTTGGCGAAGATATCAAGTTGACGATACGCCGTGTTGGCAAAGAAGCTTTTGATGTCACGGTCACCCGCGGCATTATTCCAATCCGCACGGTGCGGTCGCGTGTTGAAGGCGGCGATATCGGCTATGTGCGCATTTCATCTTTTAGTCAGCCGACAGATAAGGGCCTCAAGAAAGCTATGGCTAAAATCAAGAAAGAACTTGGCGACAAGTTCGGCGGCTTGGTGCTGGATCTGAGAAACAATCCAGGTGGTCTGCTCGATCAGGCCATCGCCGTCTCAGACGCCTTCATGGAAAAAGGTGAGATCGTCTCAACGCGGTCACGCAATAAAGATGAACATCAGAGATTCAATGCCCGGCCTGGCGATCTGACCGACGGCAAGCCGATCGTTGTCTTGATCAATGGCGGCTCTGCCAGTGCGTCCGAAATTGTCGCCGGTGCCTTGCAGGACCATAAGCGTGCCATCATCCTCGGCACCAAATCATTTGGCAAAGGTTCGGTGCAGACCATCATACCGTTGCAGCAGCACGGTGCCATGCGCTTGACGACGGCACGCTATTACACTCCATCTGGGCGCAGCATTCAGGAAATTGGCGTCACCCCGGACATCATTGTCGAGCCGGCGCGAATCGAAGCGGTTGAGCCCCGCAGACGGACCCGCGAAGGCGATTTACGCGGCGCGCTTAAGAATGACAATGGCAAAAACCATGTCGACGACAAAGAAAAATCAGATAAGAATTCCAAGGATGGTGACAAAAAATCGCCGAAGTCTGCGGAAAAAAAGGCAGCGCCAGATCGTCAGGATTTCCAGCTGCAACGTGCTTTGGACCTATTGCGCGGCGTTTCACTGTTTTCCCAGCGTATAAAGGGATAATATAAATTTCCTTTTAAACACTCCGGAAGCCCCTAATGGCGGATGAACAATCACAAGATGACGTAGATTCGATGTTCGACGAAGCGCCCGCTGATGATGCGCCAGAAGACAATTCTGAAGACATTTCAGAGGATAATTCTGAAGACGCATCTGAAGATGCGCCCGAAGACGAACCTGAGGGGGCATCTGAAGAATCTGCCGAAGAAGCGGAGGGGGATGCGGAAGGACGAACGGAAGGCGCAAACTCTGCCGATTATGAAGATTATGATGATCTCGACCTGGAAGATATCGATTTTCCTGATGACGATTTTGACGAAGATTTTGATGAAGAAGGCGGTGGTGACAGTAAAAAGAAATGGATCCTCATCGGCTCTGCTGTGTTTGTCGTCGTCGCAGCCTTAAGTGGCGGCGCAATGTTCTTCCTAGGCGGCGATGAAGAAGAGACCGCTCATGGCGATCTTCCAGAGGCTGTCTTGAGCCTTAAAATTCCGAAGAAATCTAAAATGAAAATGGGCCAGAGCGCTCCACGATCTTCCCGCCTACAGCCTGGCGGTGCGCCTTCCCCTGCTCCCGATGCTCGTGGGGCGAAACCTGCCACGGGGCCCACACAAAGTGCTCCAACTGGTGCCCCAGCCCCTGCTCAGGCCCAAGCATCTGCTCAGGCTCCGGCGGCAGCGGCAACACCGCCGATAGCCTCACGTCCCCGCACGCAAGCCGGTGCAGGTCTCATTGTGCCCTCCGTTACGGCGGCTGCCTTTAAGGGCATTCCAATGATGCAAAACCCAAAACCCTTGCCGGGACCCGACAAGAGTTTGGGCGAATCCACCGGCGGCGGCGTCATACCAATAGTTTCTAAAGATGGCAGACAGCCGTGGCAGGCCTATGCCAAACCCTTTTCCGGCGAAGCTACTCTTGCCCGGATTGGCATAATCATTAAAGGATTGGGCTTTAGCCGTGCCGCCACGGTCGCTGCGATTAATCATACACCGGCAGAAGTCACCCTGGCCTTCGATCCGTATGCTAAAAATGTTGGCGATTGGGTCGGCCTCGCCCGTACTGCAGGTCATGAAACTCTGATTACCCTGCCGATGGAGCCGGCAGATTTTCCAAACTCGGATCCCGGGCCTTTTGCTTTGCAAACCGATTTACAGCAGGAGCAAAACCTTGACCGCCTGCGCTACATTCTGTCGGTATCGATGGGCAATGTCGGCCTGCTACAAATGATGGGCACCCGATTTGCTACCTCTCAGCAAGCCTTGGCCCCTGTCCTGCAGGAAATTCGCGCCCGTGGCCTGTTGATGATTGATGATGGTTTGGTGAAGAACAGCCAGATCGTCAGTATCGCCTCGACGATCGCTCTGCCCCGCGCGCGCAGTGATGTCTTTATTGATCAAGACCCCTCGCGCCTTGGCATTGCCCGCGGGCTTTCGAAACTAGAAGCCGCTGCGCTTAAAAATAAAAGTGCCATCGGCATTGCTCAATCCCTGCCAACAACGCTCTCCAATATTATGGCTTGGTCAAAAACTCTAGCTGGCAAAAAGATGATTCTTGCACCGGTTTCGGCAATCGTAAAAATCAGTGGTAGCGGTCAACCAGCCAATAAAGGTGATGCAACGACCGGCGGGGAAAATGGCGCAGCACCGAAGCAAGCGGCCGCCCCGGCAAAACCAGCTGCCCCTAAATAATTATGCCGAACGATAAGCCACTTTCAGAGCTCCCCTATCGGCCCTGTGCCGGCATTGTGCTTTTCAATGATCTGGGCCAAGTCTTTGTTGGTCGACGTCTCGACACCTACCAAGACGCTTGGCAACTACCGCAGGGCGGCATTGATGAGGGTGAAGAGCCGCAAGACGCCGCCGTTAGAGAACTTGAAGAAGAGATCGGCACCGCCAAAGCTGAAATCATTGGCGAGGCCGAAGACTGGCTCAGTTACGATCTGCCACCCGATCTTTTGGGCAAAGTCTGGAATGGCCGCTATCGGGGTCAGACGCAAAAATGGTTTGCCATGCGGTTTTTGGGTGACGATTCAGAGATCAATCCAAGCGCTGTTAAAACTCCGGAATTTGGCAGCTGGAAATGGGCTGAATTGACAGAACTTCCGGAAATGGCAGTTACATTCAAAAAGTCAATTTATCAAACTTTGGTGAGTGAGTTTTCCAGATTCGCAAAAGCAACCCGCTAATTATTTGACCGGTGATGGTTGCAGGTCCGTAAGCTTGGGCTTTTGAACCTATTTTAACACAAAAATTTGCGACAATAACTCATAATTTCCTATAGAAATACTAGGGTTTTTAGCGCATTCACGGTTTGCCCGAGTTAATTTCCTATGATATTAAAAAATCCGTTTTCTAGTGCTCATTAGGTCTATATCGTTCGTTTCTGGAGCAACCACCTTTCATAAAAATTATAGTTCAATTTGATGGTGGTTAATTCACCAAGTTCGTACCTAGAGTATGTTGCTGCAGATTTTGTGGCGATTAAAAAAGATTAGGAGTTCAAGTAGTATGGAAGGATCGGCAGCTGTCGCGGTGGAGGGGACCATTCGCGAAGAAGTGGAAGATGTGGTTGTTCGCTTTGCAGGCGACTCCGGTGACGGTATTCAAATCACCGGTGGTCAATTCACTCTCACCACGGCATTGGCAGGAAATGACTTATCCACATTCCCGGATTTCCCTGCCGAGATCAGAGCACCCTTAGGCACGACCTTCGGTGTTTCCGCATTCCAAATTCATTTCGGATCACGTGAGATCAGAACTGCAGGCGATGCGCCAGATGTACTGGTCGCGCTCAACCCAGCAGCGCTAAAAGTCAATCTCTCCGATCTGAATAGAGGCGGTTTGGTCATTGTCGATACCGGTGCCTTTACCGATCGTAATCTCAAGAAAGCCGGCTATGATGATAATCCCATCGAAAACGGCGAAATTGAAGGTTATCGCCTGATCGCCGCTGACATCACGAAAAATACCTTGGAAGCTGTGAAAGATCATGGCCTCACGCAAAAAGAAGCGGTGCGATGCAAAAACATGTACGCGCTTGGCCTGGTTTATTGGCTCTACGGTCGCGATCGTGCACCAACAACAAACTGGCTCAATGAAAAATTCGGCAAGCGCCCGGAAATTGCCAATTCAAATATCGCCGCGGTCAATGCCGGCCATGCCTTTGGTGAAACCATTGAAGCCTCGGGCGAAACCTCAGCTTATAAAGTGGCGCCGGCAAAAATCGAGCCCGGTCTTTACCGCACCATTACCGGTATTGAAGCGGTTTCCTTTGGCCTTGTTACCGGCGCTCAAAAAGCCGGTATGCGGATGACTTTTGCGGGCTACCCGATCACGCCAGCCTCCGGCGTTTTGCATGCGCTTTCAAAATTGAAGCAATTCGACATTGTAACCTTCCAAGCCGAAGACGAAATTGCTGCCGTCTGTGCAGCACTTGGCGGCTCTTATGCGGGTACGCTCGGTGTAACGGCAAGTTCCGGTCCCGGCATCGCGCTTAAGACAGAAGCCATCGGCCTCGCCATCTCGGTTGAACTTCCTTTGGTGATCGTCAATGTGCAGCGCGCTGGCCCGTCCACCGGTCTGCCGACCAAAACCGAACAATCGGATCTTTATCAGGCCGTGTTTGGTCGCAATGCAGACGCTCCTTTGCCAGTTGTTGCGGCTCGCTCACCGGCTGATAATTTTGAAGTTGCGATTGAAGCCACTCGCTTGGCAACCAAATACATGACTCCGGTTATTTTGTTAACCGACGGCTATCTCGCCAATGCGTCTGAGCCTTGGAATATTCCTGACGTCGATGCCATTCCGGACTTCCCCGTGAAGTTCCTGACAGATACCAAAGACTTCTCACCCTCGCACCGCGATCCAGAAACCTTGGCCCGCAACTGGCCGGTTCCCGGTAACCCTGGTCTAGAGCACCGCATTGGCGGCATCGAGAAATCTTATGAGACTGGCAACATTTCTTATGATGCCGCAAACCATCAGAAAATGACTGATGTGCGGAAAGACAAAATTGATAACATTGCCAATGATATTCCCGAACAAGAAATTACCCGCGGTGAAGATAAAGGTGATGTTGCTGTCGTCGGCTGGGGGTCAACATTTGGACCAATCACCCGCGCCGTTCAAAAAGCTCAGGCTGATGGACATAAAGTGTCACATATCCATATTCGCCACATTTGGCCTTTGCCAACAAATCTCGGTGCACTTCTGAAGAATTTCAAGAAAGTCATCGTTGCAGAAATGAATACCGGTCAATTGGTCACTGTTCTGCGTAGCGAATATTTAGTTGATGCCCAAGGGCTTAACAAAACATCTGGTCAACCGTTCAAAGTTTCGGAAATTGAAGAAGCTATCCGCAAAAGCTTGGGGAAATAAGATAATGAATGTTGCAACACCTCCGGAAAAATTAACCGTCAAAGATTACGCTTCCGACCAGGAAGTTCGCTGGTGCCCTGGCTGTGGTGACTACTCAATCGTCAGAGCCATGCAAAAAGCCTTGGCTGATATTCAGGCACCGTTGGAAAAAACGGCATTCATCTCCGGCATTGGCTGTGCGGCTCGGTTCCCCTATTACATGGCAACCTACGGCTTTCACACCATTCACGGCCGGGCAGCCTCGATTGCGACCGGCACCAAGCTCGCCAACCCCGATCTCGATATCTGGGTTATTTCCGGTGACGGCGATGCCCTTTCAATTGGCGGCAATCATCTGATGCATGTGCTTAGGCGCAATGTTGATTTGCAATACATTCTGTTCAATAACGAAATTTATGGCCTGACGAAGGGGCAGTATTCACCAA
>Ga0233429_1001461_pt1 | contig 28256 bp, 26 predicted proteins | sample SI_118_April2016_3_FD_179879 | JGI IMG/M metagenome (GOLD analysis project Ga0233429, IMG submission 179879) | Seawater microbial communities from Saanich Inlet, British Columbia, Canada - SI_118_April2016_135_MG | ecosystem: Environmental > Aquatic > Marine > Inlet | place: Canada: British...
TGGCATCGACTAATTGCGCCGTGACGCGGAGTTTGTCACCTGACCGCGTGAAGCTGCCTTCCAGTATGAACTGCACTCCCAAATCCTCAGCGATTTTCTGTACTTTGGTGGCTTTACCCTTGTAGGTGAACGATGAATTGCGGGCTATAACGAACAATTTTGGTGAACTCGCCAACACGGCGATAATGTTCTCGGTTAGGCTTTCACCGATAAAATCCTGGCTTTCGTCGCCCGAGAGATTGTCAAACGGCAGCACGGCGATGGAAGGTTTCTCCGGCAGTTCGAATTTCATCTTCGCCGGATCGGCGCGCTGCGACGGCGGCAGGTCGGGCAGGCCCGCCTTGCGCAATGCATCGAAAAACCTTGAAACGAACGCTTGGTCCTTCAGGGCATTGAACGACGCCATATTGCGGAAGAAATCGACGCTGAAGTTCGGACTGTCCGTCAAAAGCCGTTGAACGCTTTTTTCGGCTTCGACCTTGTTCCCGGCAAGGAAGTCAGCGACGGTTTTCAGAGACAGTCCAATTGGTTCTGCGCGCACATCGCCGCCTCCGCCTTCGATCAATTGAGCCGCTATTTCTCTGACTTCGGCGTAGCGACCGGCCATCAGCTCGCCCAGTCCGAGGACGATGGGCATGTGCCCTGCATGGAAGGGTTCGAATCGCATCGCGCGCTTGTGGTATTTGACGCCTTCGACAAAATCTCCGCCAGCAATTTTCGACCACCCCGCAGCCGCATTGGCGTCACCGCTCGCGGGCGCTAATTCCACTGCGCGTTCCCCATGGTCGATGGCCTCGGCGTGGTTACCGCGGCTGACTTCGATGTTTGCCAGCAGAGCGTGGATATCCGAGAGGCCTGGATTAGCGGCCAACGCTTGATCCGCGAATTGACGCGCTTCGTCTAGTTCTTTCGCTGCATCGCCCAGTCCAAGCTCAGCATTGAACCAATGCGTCCAGCCGAGGTAGACCGCCGGCAGCGCATGATCCGGGAACCGCTGGCGCAGATCGAGAAAAATTCCTTCCGCCTGTTTTAAACTCTGGGGATTGAATGTCTGAAGAAGCGCCCGGCCTTGAGCAAATACCCGGTAAACCTCCGGATCATCAAATTCGCGTCGCCAGGCTCTTACTTGTTCACCCCTGGTCAATTTGACCTGTAGTTCCACCAGGATGCGCTGCGAGATATCGTCCTGCAGGCTGAAAAGACTTTCAAGTTTGCGATCGTATCGATTGGCCCAAAGGTGCTTGCCGTCGATGGCGTCGATCAACTGGATCGTGACACGGAGCGTATCGCCAGAGGTCTGGATGCTTCCCTCCAGCAAATAACGCACGCCGAGGTCTTGGGCGATGTCCTGAACCTTCGACGCCTTGCCTTTGTACGTGAAGGACGAATTACGCGCGATGACGAACAGGTCCGGTGAAGTTGCCAGCACAGCGATAATATTTTCCGTCAGTCCGTCACCAATGTAATCGCGGGATTTATCGCCCGACATATTGTCGAACGGCAACACGGCGATGGACGGTTTGTCCGGCAGCTTGAATTTCATCTTCGCGGGATCGGCGCGTTGTGCTGGCGGCAGGTCGGGCAGGCCTAAATCGCGCAAAGTCGCCCAGAATTTTTCGAGGTATTCACGGTCCTTGAAACCTGTTCCAAGGAGTTTGGATTGAACCAGACTGGCGTTCGGATTGCTGTTGAGAATCTGGTTGATGTATTCCCGACCGCGTTCTTGGTCTCCCTGCCTGACTGCATTGACTGCCATCAATTCCAATGTGAAACGATGATGAAGGGAACTCGGTGTGGTCTTTTTCAAAATGCGTCGTGCCAGGGCATTGGATCGGTCGAAGTCTTCGATCTGGGCATAGCCGATGGCGGCGGCACCGGGCAGCCAGACCCCGGCATAGGGATCAAGTCGCATGGCGGCTTCAAGTATAGGCAGGGCTTCGCGCGGCTGGCCGCTCCACAATTTGATCTGGGCGGCAATGCCGATATTGATTCCCTCCGTCGGTCGCAACTGAATGGCTTTGTCGGCGAGCGCAATTGATGTTTGGTGCTTACCTGCGAAATAGGCCAATTGGGCAAGAAGCTTCATCGCGCCAACGTCTTCCGGATTAATCGACAGGGCTTTTTTTGCAAACTCGCCCGCAGCCTTAAGGTCGGTTGGCGGGTTCTTGCTGAAGCCGAAATTCACTTTCTGACGCAACATAAAGGCCATCATGCCGTTTGTGGCCGCCAAATCCGGTGCCCGGCGATGGGCTTCTCGTATCAACCCGTCCATTTCCTGGTGGTTGTCGGGTGTCACATCAACGAACAGACGGTTGACCGTGACCAGCATGCGATAAATCTCGAGGTCTTTGACCTCGCGGCCTAACCATGTTGCCGCACTTCCTGCCGTCAGCTTGCCATGCAGGGCGACGAGGATCTCCCGGGCGACCTCGTCCTGGAGTTCGAAATAATCATCGATCTTGCGGTCAAACCTTTTCGCCCAGATGTGCCGCCCGTCGATGGCATCAATCAACTGAGCTGTCACACGCAATTCGCCACCGCGCCGTTGCACGCTGCCTTCCAGCACATAGCGCACGCCCAGTTCCTGCGCCACCTGCTGCACCTTGGTGGCCTTGCCTTTGTAGGTGAAGGACGAATTACGCGCGATGACGAACAGGTCCGGCGTGGCACCCAATACAGCGATAATACTCTCCGTGAGCCCATCGCTGAGGAATTCCTGATCGGGGTCGCCGGAATAATTGTCGAACGGCAACACGGCGATGGACGGTTTGTCGGGCAGTTTGAAGGCCATCGTCGCCGGATCGACGGGTTCGAAGTCGGGTTTGTTCTGCCACCACCAGCCGAGGCCTGCGGCGAGGGTCAGGATGATCACGGTCAGGGCGGCCAGGCGGGGGCGTTGGCCGGTGAACAGGGGCGGGGCTGGCGGCGTTGGCTCTTCGTCGCTGAAAACCACGCGGAACACATGCACCGGGCGGGCGACGTTTTTGACTTCGTGTGTGCCCATATCTTCAAAGCGGTGGTCCAGGCGATTGAAGACCTGATCGTGGACGCTGCCCGAGATCAAGATGCCGCCGGGGTCGGCCAGGGCTTCGATGCGGGCGGCGATGTTGACGCCTTCGCCGTGGATGTCTTCGCCGTCGTCGACGATGTCACCGAGGTTGATGCCGATACGGAAATCGAGCGGTCCAGCCACCAGTTTTTCCTGCATCGAGACGGCGCATTTGACGGCGTCCTGGACGGTCGAAAATTCAGCCAGGAAGCCGTCGCCTGTGTGTTTTACGATGCGCCCGGAATGATCAGATATGGTGGGATCGATGATCGCGCTTCGGGCGGCTTTCCAGGCGGCAACGGTGCCGTCGGTATCTTGCTCCATGAGCTTTGTATATCCGACAACGTCCGCCGCCAATACCGCAGACAGTCGTCGTTGGTCGCCACCATCGTTCATCAAACGCTAACCTCCCCAAGGCTTCGCGTGACTTTACACACTCTTCGACGCTCAGGCGAATCCGTGCAGGCGCTTCGCACTCACTCGTAATGACGCGTAGCAAGCCAATGTCTCTTTTTGGCTATTAATAGACTATCTCTTCACCGCCAATTTACTTCCGCTCTGAAGTGGTAAACAGACATTTTTTGCCAAAATGTCCGTTATGCGGGGTGAAGCGGTCGTAGAGCGAGGTTGGCCAAAAGGTCGGTTGTTGACCCAAATGTATGGACCGGCTGCTGAACGCAAGAGAGATTTTTTGCATAGTGTCGGAAGTCGCTGATATGTATCCGGCCTGTTTGATCGGCACGCGGGCCGTGGCCTTGATGGGAGTACGCACGCACCTTTGGTCTCATTAGCGGACAGGTCAGTTCCGTAAGGATGGGCGACCATTCGGGTCAACAGACTCTGGGTGCGTATTTCAATCTGTTCCATGCAGTTATCTCAATCGCGAAAGCTCCGGGGTCGCCTGGTTTAGATGGCTGTGATCTCCTGTTTGTGGGTGTCGAAGGCTTTCTCGTTGGCCAGAACGCTCCATGCGATGCGCGCCAGCTTGTTGGCCAGGGCGGTGGCCAATTTGTTTCGTTGAAGCCGGGTGGCTGCTTCAGTGAGCCACGGGCCGAAGCTGAATTTCTCCCAATTATGAGGCCGCATCAAAATGACGTGTGCTGCCTGAATAAACAGAGTTCTCAGATATTTACTGCCACGTTTGGATATACGGCCCAGGACAGTTTTGCCACCGGTGCTGTATTGGCGTGGAACAAGACCGAGCCAGGCCCCGAAGTCTCTGCCCCGACCGAAGGCGTCACCGTTTCCGATGGCGGCCACCACAGCAGTTGAAATGATCGGCCCGATACCGGGAACGCTCATCAGACGTTGGCAGTTCTCCTCCCCCTTGCTGATTATCTCGATCTCACCGGTGATGGCCTCAATGCGCTTATCCAGACCCACCCAGTCTTCGTGGAGGTCGACAATCAAATTGTTCATGCGGGGCGATATCTCGTCCGCGCGGTTGTCCAGGATGGCAAACAGCGAATTGCGCAAGCTATGGGCGCCAGTGCGAACCGTTATTCCTTGCTCGATCAGGAAGGCACGGATCTGATTGATCGTCGCCGTTCGGCGCGAGACCAGACGGGACCGAACCCGGTGCAATGCCTGCAGATCCAGTTGATCCTGGGTCTTCTCCGTCACTGGCTGCAGATTGGGTCGAAGGGCCGCTTCGGCAATCGCCTCGGCATCGTTGTAATCATTCTTCTGGCCTTTGACAAAAGGCTTAACGTAAAACGCCGGAATGATCCGGGGCTCAAAGCCCAGCTTGCGAAGTGTACGGCTGACAAAATGAGCGCTCAGACAGGCTTCCATGCCGACGATGCAGGGTGGCAGTTTCTCAAATTCGTTAATTAGCGCCATGCGCTTGATCTTTCGACGCAATGTAATCTTGCCGTCGGTGTCGAAGCCCACAAGATGAAAGACTTCTTTGCCTATATCGATGCCAACAGAGGCGAAGGTCAATGTAGTCCGTTTCGATTTGCTTGCCATGGGATGCTGCTCCTATCAGTCGTGGGTTAAAGTCTTCTCAGACTAACCTACTGGGGGGTGCAGCCGGTCCATCCCATTAGCGGAAACTTCGACTGCCCTAAACAACGGTCCTTGTAGATAGTCGGGGTTCTCGATTTGTATTTCGTTATAGAGAGCTTGGGCTTCGTCTTATTTGGACTGCGTCGTCATGGAGCCAGCTAGGTCACCGCAATATCATCCCGGCGAAAAATGGTCGAGAATCACTGCGGCATGGGAGCGATCTTCAGGCTCCCAATCATGCCCAGCCATAGCCAATGCAAACACGAACTAGGCTTCAAATTCTGCGCTGCCGGGCATTGAATTCATAGAACATTCGTGTGAAATACCAGCAGCCGTTCAGAAGTCGTTTTTAGCCCGCTCGATCAATTGTGCCAGGCTGTCTATAGGCGCGTCCTTTGGTTTGTGGACACCGAGATAATGTTCAAAAAAATCGATGAATTCATCGACCATGGCGTTCGGGTCTTTCGGAAGCTCTTCAATACCGAAAAAAGCAAAGGCTGAAAAGTTTGCCGCGGCGTGGCGCATACCCGAAGCGATAGCTTCGGGATTATCGCCACTTTCAAGCTGCTTGTTGGCAAAGTCGATGATCTGGTTGGCGATCTGAACACCCCTGCTGGCTTGTTGGTCATCTGGCTGGTCGGGCGTGTCTGAAGTCATGGAATTGTTCCGTTATGTTTATTTATTAAGATAGCAGGTTGCTCTAGTGAACTGTCGAATCATCTTCGTCATCTGTCAGGGTGCCAGCAATGTAATCATCGGTCGACCGGGGCAAAGGCCGGGCACCGCCGGCCATGGGATCGGAGGCTGTTTCGACCATGTCGATCACTCTGCAGTCGGCGCACATTTTCAACCGGTTCAATGCCTGTTCGTCAGAGAACATACTATGGCCAGATAGTTTTTCGACCATATGGTCGATCGTTGACCTGACGCCATAGGGTTTGCCACAGCGAACACAGGCGAAGGGCTCTTCTTCGTGCAGCACGCGCTTTTCCAGCACATCCGGGGTAAATCGCAGCCGGGTATCCAAACTGATAACTTTTTCCGGGCAGGTGGCGCGACACAGACCACACTGAATGCAATTGCTTTCAAGAAACGACAGGCGCGGGTAGTCCGGTGTGTCCGAAAGAGCACCAGCCGGGCAGGCACTGACGCAGGACAGACACAAGGTGCATCCGGTCACGTTAACGTCGATGGAACCAAAAGGCGCACCAACTGGCATGCTCACTTGATCAACAGGAGCAGGGGCTGCCTCGTGCAGGAGCCGCAGGCCCATGTGCAGGACTTCACGCTTGTTGCCCATAGGCAAAAAGCTTGCCGGTTTCGATCGCTTTACCTGAGCATCGGCCAGATCATTGATGCGACCTGAGACGATCTCGGGATCAGCGTCGTCAACAATCATGACGCCCGATCCTTCATAACCAAGTCCGCCGCGAACAGCGTCAAACCAGGAAATCACTTCCATCAGGCCGTCGGCCTCAGCTGTTCGGACCGGTGGCATCAGGACCGCCAGGCGGCTGCCCCCCCAGGCACTGGCACTGATCAGAAACTCCAGACCGATTTGGGTGACTTCGTTGACGGCGAAGGGCAGGACATTAACCGTCAGGCCACCAAAATGACGGCCGACATAATTGATCATCTCTTCGCCATGACGGGTATCATGGATCAGTAGTAAAGGATCACTGCCACCAGTCCTGAGATAAGTCCCGATCAATGTCCGGGCCCGCTCAAGCAATGTAGTGGCGGTTGGCACCTGGTAGCTGGCGGCACCGGTCGGGCAGACACTGGCGCACATGCCACAGCCACCGCAGATATAGGGATCAAAACTAACATTTTCCCCGGCCGTCGTAATCGCACCGGCCGGACAATGGTCCAGGCAGCGGGTGCAGCCATCGATGCCACTTCTGTTATGGGCGCAGATGCTTTCGTCATAGCGCACATAGTGCGGCTTGCTGAATTCACCCACCATGTCGCTGAGGTCGAAGATTGTTTCGGCGACAGCCACACCGTCGCTGGCATCCACCCGGAAATATCCGTCACGTTTTTCCAGTGCATTAATCAGGGTCGGGGCAGATCGCAGATCCAGGATCAGATCAAATTTCTGTCGTCGGGGCGCGCCGGTCTCGAACGCCATGGCATCTCGGGCGGACGGATGGGCGATGGAAAATTCTTCAAACTGAACATCGAAGGCACCGAGGTGGCCGTCGACTTTTACCACCTTTCCCTGATAGACCGGAAAACTGTTCAAGGCCGGTGGCGTCAATCCGTCTGCCGCGTCCAGCACCAGCGTTACGTTCAAACGCTCCGACAATTTTTCTGCACAGCGCAGGGCAACGTCGCCTTCCCCCAGAATGACAAGGTTGCCCTTGCTCTCCATTTCCACGGTGGCGTGTCCGGGCTGGTCAATCATGGCTTCAGCCAACAAGGCTGCGATCTTGGCGGTGGCCGGCCTCTGGTCCCTGCTCCAGCCTGCTGTTTCGCGAATATTAACGAAGTGAAGATCGCCCTGCCGCGTCACGTCTTCCGCAACTTCCAGAAAAACAGCGGCTTCCTGTGTGCAGGTAATCAATAAAGGTGAATTGTCTTTCAGGGCCTGTTCGGCTTTATCCAGCTGATGCCGACAAAGATAGGTCGATGCGTCTGCGATGTCCTGGCCCAGGCTGTCACCAATGGCTTTGGCATCAATTTGCATGCTGCCGTTGCAATCGCAAAGCATGACCCGTTTTGTCTCGACCATTAACCTTGTCCCCCGAACGTCACTGAACAGGAATATTGCGCAGATCATCGCCTTGATGCAAGCTGGACCTCAAGGCCAAGGAACCAGAGCCCCGGGGGCGATCATGGATGCAGACGCAGAAGTTTATTTAGGTGTGGTCGTTGAACGCAGGGAGATTGATAATCCCTGGGAAGACTATACCTGGCGACCGCTGGCCGTCATGCCGAACGCGCCGCTTGAGGTCAACTGGCAGGATTTACAGCAGGGAGAGGGCTGGAAACACTTTCTGGCCCGGACACTACCACTGGATCTTTATAAAAGCGAAACCGACGGCTATCGGGAAAATCTCGGTCAGCCGGTGCCTTTGGTTTTTGTCGTGCTGCGTCCGGGAGAAGAAGCGGAGGAAGAAGAGGTCGAGCCCTTTATCCTGACTGCCTGTCCGCACGAGGCGTCCGGCTATGTGGAGAGCGGAGATGTGATCGTTGAAGGTGTCCGGATGCCGCCGGAAGTCGCTGAATGGCTGGCTGATTTTGTCGAGCAGCACCATGTGGAAGAGCCCTTTCGCAAACGCAAGAACAAGCGCCATCAGGATCGCGACCAGGGCTCCCGGCCCCGTGGGCGCTTCGGCGGGGCTGCGTCATGAGCCGGGATGCGCCGGACGACAAAGATAAAAAAGTATCCGAATCCCGGCTGCAGAGATGGTCGCGCCTGAAAAACGAGGACAGGGCAGGCAATGTTGCTGAAGAATCGGGGCCGGAACTTCCGAATGAGCTGGTTACACAGGAAGGTTCGGAGCTGGAAGTTGAAGGCGAAGAACGGACAACCGAAGAAATCGTTGCCAGCCTGCCGGACATTGAAAGTCTGGACAAGGACAGTGATTTTACCGGGTTCCTGCAGGCTGGCGTGCCGGAAGAGTTGAAAAACCTGGCATTGCGGAAACTTTGGCTCAGTGATCCGGTGCTGGCCAACGTCGACGGGCTGAACGATTACGACGAAGATTTCAATGTGATTGACAAGGTAATCGAAATCGCCAGCGACGCCCTGGACAAGGTTTCGCAGTCAGATGGCGAGGAAAATGCAGATGGCGAAGAAGGGGCGCTTGAAAGTCAGGTACAGGATGCTCCGCAGGATACAGCAGAGAGCCAGCTTGTTAACGATCAGAGCGCCGATTTGAATCATCCGGATAGCAATGAAGTTGCCCGTGGCAAAGAAATTACCGTTACCGTTGATGATTTTGACGAGGAACGCGGTAGTTGATCGCATTTGTGTGAGGATAGCATTTTTAAGTTTACAGGCGATGCCTGACAGCCTAGCATTATTATAATTTCGCGTAGGGGTGGCTTAAGATCGCGTGGTGGCGTGACGATTTTTTGTAAATTATTTTTTTCTACCGAATGAATACCGACAACAAAGCAGAATAATTATCTCATTCGAACGGGGAGTTCGGATATTGGGTGAGGCTTCAGTGCACGCAGCAAACGTTCCTGTAGAAGCGGATTTCGATGAAATCCGGGCGGGACTTTATGCCTTGATTGCACGCCTCCTGTCCGGTCCCCTTGATGCTCAGTTTGTCGACCATATGTGCCAGCTGGAAGGCGATACAAGCGCTTTGGGCCTGGCCCTGAACAAGCTGGCAGCGCTCGCAAAATCCCCCCCTCCTGACAACTTTGCTGATGAATATGCGCCTCTGTTTTACGGCCAGGGGCAGGGCGGAGAGATTCTGCCTTTTGCCTCATATTATCTGACGGGCCAGCTTTATGACGCGCCGCTGGCGGCGATCCGGGATGATATGCTGAAACTGGGCATCCAGCCGACCGGGTCGGTCAAGGAACCTGAGGACCACATTGCCTTTTTATTGGATATGATGCACGGCCTGATCACTGGACGATTTGCAGCCGGTGCAGTGGGTGTGCCGGACCAGCAGGGTTTTTATGCCCGCCATATCGAGCCCTGGGCCAGCGAGGTTTTTTCAGACCTGAAAAAGGCCGACTCGGCCGACTTTTATGTGGCTGTCGCCGACCTGGGCCTGGCATTTATGGAAATCGAATCGGAGGCCTTCAAACTGGCGGCCTGAGTCGTTCAAATTTGTAAAAATTCAAACTCTTTATGTTAGGGAATAACGAGAAAAACAGAAGTCATCGAGGAGAGGAAAGAAAAATGGAACAGAAACAAAAGTCCGAAACCCCTGTAAAGCGGGGACGCAGAGAATTCCTCACAATGGCAGGCGTTGCCGCCGCAGGCACCGGCGTGCTGGCCGGAGCCGGTTCGGCCCAGGCCGCAGAAGAACTGTCTAAAGACAAGGGCCAAGGCTATCAGGAAACAGCCCATGTTCGCACCTATTACGAACTAGCCAAATTCTGAACTTTACCCAACCTGAAAATGAACAAGAACAAGCTCCGAGAATCTGACGGGAGGCACGAATGCTTTTAAAGAAATGCGCGTCTGAAGCCAGCGGCAAAAGACTCAGAGAAGCAGTAAAAGGTGTTGTCGGGCAAGGCGTGGATCGCCGCTCATTTTTGAAAAAATCAGGCATTGCCGTCGGTGGGATTGCCTTGGCCGGAACAGCATCTCCCGGGATCGTCAAGAAAGCGAAAGCGCAGTCCGCTTCCTCCGATGTCAAGAAAATCAAATCTGTTTGCACCCACTGTTCTGTTGGCTGCACGGTTATTGCAGAGGTCGACAAGGGCGTCTGGACAGGCCAGGAGCCAGGTTTCGACAGCCCCTTTAACCTTGGTGGTCATTGCGCCAAGGGTGCCAGTGTGCGCGAGCATGCCCATAACGAACGGCGCCTGAAATATCCTATGAAACTGACCGGTGGCAAGTGGCAGCGGGTGTCCTGGGATGAGGCCATAAACGAAATCGGCGACAAGATGCTGGATATCCGCAAGGCATCTGGTCCGGATTCGGTTTACTGGCTGGGCTCTGCCAAGTTCAACAATGAACAAAGTTATTTGTTCCGTAAATTCTACGCCTTCTGGGGATCAAACAACGGCGATCACCAGGCCCGGATTTGTCACTCAACCACAGTTGCTGGTGTTGCCAACACCTGGGGCTATGGTGCCATGACAAACTCCTACAATGATATGCATAATTCCCGCGCCATGTTCCTGATCGGGTCAAACCCGGCGGAAGCACATCCGGTTGCGGTACAGCATATCCTGCGGGCGAAAGAGCGGAATAATGCGCCGCTGATAGTTTGTGATCCGCGCTTCACCCGCACGGCAGCACATGCCGATGAATTCGTTCGTTTCCGCCCAGGTACCGACGTTGCGTTGATCTGGGGCATCTTGCATCACATCTTCAAGAACGGCTGGGAAGACAAGGAATTCATCCGCCAACGCGTCTGGGGGATCGAGCAAATCAAGGCCGAGGTCAAGAACTGGACACCGGAAGAAACAGAACGTGTAACAGGCGTGCCAGGGTCGCAATTGAAACGCGTTGCCCGCATGTTGGCCAACAACCGTCCGGGCACCATCGTCTGGTGCATGGGTGGCACACAGCATACCAACGGCAACAACAACACCCGCGCTTATTGCATCCTGCAACTGGCCCTTGGCAACATGGGCAAGGCCGGTGGTGGTGCCAATATTTTCCGCGGTCATGACAATGTTCAGGGCGCAACTGATTTCTGCATCCTGTCGCACAGCTTGCCAGGTTATTATGGTCTGTCCGCCGGTGCCTGGAAGCACTGGTCCCGTGTCTGGGATGTCGACTATGAATATGTCAAAGGTCGTTTCGCCAGCCAGAAACTGATGCAGTCAAAAGGCATTCCGGTTTCGCGCTGGATTGATGGCGTGCTTGAAGACAAGGACAAGATCGACCAGCCGGATAATCTTCGGGCCATGGTATTGTGGGGTCACGCTGTGAATTCACAAACCCGCCTGCCGGAAATGAAAAAGGCCATGGAAAAATTGGATCTGATGGTGATCATCGATCCGGTGCCGACTTTCGCGTCCGTTATTCCAGACCGTCAGGACGGGGTGTATGTCCTGCCGGCAGCGACGCAATATGAAACTTATGGGTCGGTGACAGCGTCCAACCGTTCCCTGCAATGGCGCGACAAGGTCATTGAGCCGATCTTCGAAGCCAAGCCGGATCACGAAGTGATGTATCTCTTTGCAAAGAAACTCGGTTTTGCCAAGGAGATGTTCAAGAAGATCAAGGTTACAGATAACGAGCCCCTGATCGAGGATATCACCCGCGAGTTCAACGGCGGCATGTGGACCATTGGATATACTGGCCAGTCACCTGAGCGCATGCGCAAGCAGATGGCCAACCAGCATACTTTTGACCGCACATCGTTGCTGGCCAACGGTGGTCCCTGTGACGGTGAATATTATGGCCTGCCGTGGCCATGCTGGGGCACACCGGAAATGGGTCATCCGGGAACACCGATCCTTTATGATCCTTCCAAGCCGGTGGCTGAAGGCGGCCTGACCTTCCGGGCCCGCTTTGGCGTCCAGCGCGAGGGCACAAATTTGCTGGCGGAAGGCTCCTACTCTGTCGGTTCGGAAATCAAGGACGGCTACCCTGAATTCACCATGGCCGGGCTTAAAAAGCTGGGCTGGGATGGTGATCTGACGGCGGCTGAAAGAGCTGCCATTGAAAAGGTTGCTGGTGACAAGACCAACTGGAAAACCGATCTTTCAGGTGGCATTCAACGGGTCGCGATCAAACATGGTTGTGCCCCGTTTGGGAATGCCAAGGCTCGCACCGTGGTCTGGACGTTCCCGGATCCGGTACCAACGCATCGCGAGCCACTGTATACGCCGCGACGTGATTTGTTGCCGAAGTACGAGACCTACAAGGACAAGCAGGCTTATCGCTTGCCAACCAAATATGCCTCGATCCAGAAGAATGATTTCTCCAAGGACTTCCCGACCATTCTGACGTCGGGACGTCTGGTGGAATATGAAGGCGGCGGTGATGAAAGCCGGGCCAACAAGTGGCTGGCAGAACTGCAGCAGGAAATGTTCCTGGAAATCAATCCGCGCGATGCCAACAATCTTGGTATCCGGGCCGGTGGCCAGGTTTGGGTTCACAGTCCCGAAGGCGGCAAGGTTCTGGTTGCAGCCCAGATTACAGAACGTGTGGCATCGGGTGTTGTCTTCATGCCATTCCACTTTGGTGGGCACTGGCAGGGCAAGAGTTTGAGGGACAAATACCCACCAGGGGCAGATCCCTACGTGCTTGGCGAAGCCATGAATATGTGCGGTACCTACGGGTATGATTCCGTAACCCAGATGCAGGAAAGCAAAGTAACGCTTTGCCGCGTCGAAGCAGCTTAGGGAGGAGACGACAAATGGCTAGAATGAAATTCTTGTGCGACTCCGAACGCTGCATCGAATGCAACGCCTGTGTCACCGCATGCAAAAACGAACACGAAGTGCCATGGGGCGTAAACCGCCGTCGGGTTGTCACCATCAATGATGGCTCTCCGGGTGAGCGCTCATTATCCGTGGCCTGTATGCACTGCTCGGACGCGCCGTGTATTTCGGTCTGTCCGGTGGATTGTATCTATCAGTCAGAAGATGGCGTGGTCCTGCATTCGAAGGATCTCTGCATCGGTTGTGGCTATTGCTTCTATGGGTGCCCGTTTGGTGCGCCACAATATCCGCAGGCCGGCAATTATGGCAGCCGGGGCAAGATGGACAAATGTACTTTCTGCGCAGGTGGTCCGGAAGAAGATCGCTCGTCAGCGGAGTTCAGCAAATACGGGCGCAACCGTCTGGCAGAAGGCAAACTGCCTCTCTGTGCTGAAATGTGTTCAACCAAAGCCCTGCTGGCCGGTGACGGCGACATCGTTGCCAATATTTATCGGGAACGCGTTGTTGAACGCGGCTTTGGATCTGGTGCCTGGGGTTGGGGAACAGCCTATAAACAGAAATCAGGATCCTGATGCAGCAGCGTTGGCTAAACTGATATGACAACTGGCTGATCCGTCTCAATTATCGGGACTGATCAGCCATTTTGTATCGAACCCGGCACAGGATATTGGCTTGGTTCAGTTTTCGAAGAAGGGGACGTCAGACATGAGGACGCTCGGAAACGCTTTGATGGTGGCGATCGTCGGACTGTTTTTGTCGGCTGCATTCGCCGGAACGCAAGCCGCGGATGTTCGTCCACCCGGTTCCGCCACCAACGGTACAGTGCCTGGAAATGTCTCCGGTAACATCAGTGACGCAGCGATTTGGGGCATGGTGCGTCACGGCATTGCCGGATCTGTAACTATCCCGGACAAAAAGGCAGGCGTCCTTGTTCAGGATGGCGGCGAAAGACTGCGCCAGTTCCGCAATGGCACCCAAAGCAAATGGGGGGGCTGGATATTGCTGGTGGCAGTCATGGCCTGCCTCGCCATGTATATCGGTCGGGGCCGGATCATGATTGAAAGCGGACCCAGTGGCAAAGTCGTACAAAGGTTCAACGATTTTGAACGCTTCACCCATTGGCTGACCGCCGGGTCTTTCATCATTCTTGCGCTCAGCGGCCTGAACATGATGTTTGGCAAATATCTGTTATTGCCGGTCATCGGCGCAAAAGCCTTTGGTACTCTGACCTTGTGGGGAAAATATTCACACGATTATCTGGGCTTTGCCTTCATGGTTGGCTTGGTGTTGTTGCTGGTGGTCTGGCTACGCCACAATATTCCGAACAGGCTGGATATTGAATGGCTCAGGAAAGGCGGCGGACTGTTCAGTGAAGGGACGCATGTACCGGCTCGAAAATTCAATGCCGGGCAAAAGCTGATTTACTGGGCTGTGGTCCTGCTGGGCATTTCCCTGTCCGTCAGTGGCCTGGCGCTGTTTTTTCCTTACGAGATCAGACTATTTGCGGTCACGTTCGAGATAATGAACCTGGTCGGGTTCGATCTGGAAACAAATCTGACGCCCCTGATGGAAACACAATTATCCCTGGTCTGGCATGGATCGGTCGCGCTGCTCATGATCGCCATCACGATTGCTCATATCTATATCGGTTCAGTGGGTATGGAAGGCGCACTGGATGCCGTGGTCAGCGGAGATGTCGACGAGAACTGGGCGCGGGATCATCACGAACTCTGGCTGCAGGAAATGAATGTGACAAAAGTGAAATCCGAACCTGCTGAATAGCGTCCGGATATTCAGTTAAGGTAATCAGGAAAGCGATCAGAGCCTGACGTTTGTTGTGCTAAAGGCCTGATCTGTGCCTGTGTTCATATTTGTCATAGCGACACCGACAACGACAGCAATGATGATTGCTGCGGCGAAGCCCAGAAACATTGCCTTCATAATTTCCCCCGTCCTGCCTAATTCGGGTGCAGGTTTCGTATAACAGGTCAGAACTATAGCACAATCAGTCCAGCTTTGTGAGAATTTCGAGATAGTCAATAAGTTTCACCAGTTGGCTGGTGTTTGTTATCTTCTGGACCGGCATTTTGGTGCCGGGCAAAAACCGATCCGGTCCCAGTGAAAACAATCGTTCTAGGTTTTTTCTGTTCCAGAAAATATTTCGCTGCTGCAGGGTTGCCGAGTACCGGTAACTGTCAACGCTGCCCATTTGCCGTCCCAGTAATCCAGCAAAATGAGGCCCTGACCGTTGAGGCTCATTCGCCGTCAAAGCATGACAGATGGCGCATTTCCGGAAAAGTCTGGCACCGGGATGATTGCTCTCCAGCCAAGGGGTTGGGCGCGTGTGTGACGTGTCTTGTGATACTGAAATCCGGTCACCCGATGCAATGTGCCAAACACGGATCCGTTCTGACTTTCCGGCACTCAGCAGGAACTGGTTGTTCGGTGATATGGCGACCGACCAGACTGGACCGTCGTCGGCCTGAAGTTGCCGCCGGATCTCTCCGGAATTGGCGTCAACGATCATCACTGTGCCATCCAGATAACCGACCGCCAGAAGGCTGCCGCTTTGGTTGACCGCGCTGGCACTGACTCTCCGGTCGGCGGCAATGCCGTATTCATGTAATAATCTGAAATTTTCCAGGTCCCAGATTTTAACAAAGCTGTCCGGTCCGACAGTCAGCAGGCGTTGCCCGTCGGCTGATTGCTGCAGCTGGAAAAGGCTGACATTGTGGGCCTGCAGCCGGGCGGTGCGGATGCCGTCTGACAGCCGCCAGCGGGCGATATTGCCGCTGCGTCCGGCGGCAATCAGATGTTTACCATCTGCCGTGATGGCGACACCGACCACGGCCTCTTTCATGTCGAATTCAGTTATTACCTTGCTAGCTGACAATTTCCAGAGAATTATTTTACCATCCCAGCCGCCACTGATCAGATGCCCGTCATCTACTACGGCCAGTGACGTAATACGCCCCGCATGGGCCCTGAACTGCTTCTGAATTTTAATTTCTGGGCCGCCCCAGATGATGATCTGGCCGTCGGCACCGGCTGTCGCGATCCTGTTCGCAGTCAAAAAAACCGCATCATTCAACGGGCCATCGTGGCCATCCAGAACTTGTAAAGTGGATTGTTCATCCAGACGCCAAAGGCGAGCGCTGTGATCAAAACTGGCCGACAGAACTGTTGATCCGTCGGCTGAAATTCGCAAGGCCCGGATCATGCCACCGTGGCCAGTCATGTCGGCAAGTGCCGGATATGCGATGGCAATCAGGATTAGCAGGGTCAAGGCGACCCGTTTCAATCGACTGGCTACAGGACATCGTACTGACAAGGGCATAGCGCCTTCCCCCCTTGATAAATATAGTGGAACAGACGAAAAAAGTCGCAGTTTTTTGCTGATGCGACGTTGGTTTACAGAGCTCTGGAGGCTACGTTGATAGCATTATTCCAGGGGGCAACAATGATTGACGTTTTTCCGTTTTCCGGATTGTCAGTGGCTGTTTTGGGTCTGGGGCCTGGCGGCATCGCGACAGCCCGTGCCCTGACCTTAAGCGGTGCCGTCGTCAGGGCCTGGGATGATGATGTCGGAAAGCGTGAAAATGCCAGAAAAGCCGAGGACTGCGAATTCGAAATCGCCGACCTGATTGACTGCGACTGGCTCGATACGGTTAGTCTGGTGGTCGAACCTGACTATGTGCCGACATCAAAATCCGTTCACCCGGCTGTTGTCGCCGCCAAGGCTGCAAACTGTGAAGTTATCTCTGATGCGGAACTTCTGGCGCGAGCCCAGCGTGACGCCAGCTATGTTGGTGTGGCCGACCGCGCCGATGACGGACGCGCCCTGGATATCATTACCCACGTGTTGCGGGCGACGGGCCAGGATGTTGAAACGGCAGGTACTGACGATTTGCCGATGCTGGACACCTGGGCGCTGGAGGTGGGCTGTACCTACGTTCTGTCCATGCCGCCAGCCCGCTGTGCCCACACTGTGTCTATCACATTTGATGTCGCCGTGTTGCTGGATACGGGGCGCAGTGGCTGGCCACCCTATGGCACAATCAAGGAAAGCAAGGACGCATTGAAATGGTTGTTCCATCGCCAAAGCGGCCCGCAAGGGGCGATACTGAATGTCGACGATCCGGTAATCGCAAGGTTCTACAAGGACCTTAAACGCAGAAACTCAAATGTCGTAATAGGTGTTTCAGCGAACAAAAAGGTAGCCGGTGGCGTCTATGTCATTGATGGGCAGTTGTTCGACGACATTGCCGGGCAGGACATGCCTGTATTTCAGTTACCCGAAGCTGACGATGGTGCAAAAAGTGACTACTTAAAAGCCGCGGCAGCCTATGCCGCCGCCATCCTCAGGGATGTTCCAGCCCCTGTTGCCGTCGCCTCTTTGATGGCGTTCCTCAGCGTTTGATTATTTCGATGTTTGAAGTCGGGAATTTGGGCGTTCTGTCGACCGACGTGCGACATATACGGCTTCATTTTGACAACACCTGACACTTCCATAATGTCTGCTCGTGGCTAAAAACGGAAGTACAAAGTACTGCTTGCAAATGTCCGCTCTCAAGGGCACTTCGGAAGTATTTGAGCCGAAAATACGCTACAAACCAACTGCATCTGTGAGCTCTCTGATCCGTCGTCGGCGTGCATCTGGTGAAAGCTGGACCGCCACCGTTTCTTGAGTAGCAGGCTGGCGGCACTTCGTTCGAACATATTGAGCGACTTCTGCATGGGCCTTGAACCTGAGTTCAATTGGGTATTCATCGTTCAACGCGATTTCGGCCATCGCAATCACTGGATCATAATCTTCGTGACCTAGCTCATTGACGCGCTTCTGGAGCAACTCGGCTACCGCCGCGTTATAGTGGTTCCGGGCACCAACCGGACGGCCCGCCCCGATTCGCTTTCCACCTCTACCTGAAGACATGTTCATCGTCTCGCGCTTTTTGATCGATGATTGATTATGAGTTCTTTGTGCCTGTTTTGCCTACCGGTTTTAGGAGGTCCATAGGCTGCACGCCAAGGGCACTGGCAAGTTTCGCAATAATCAAAACTGTCGGGTTTCTGATCCCGCGTTCGATACCGCTTATGTATGTGCGATGCAGCTCTGTCTCGAAGGCAAACTCCTCCTGCGACCAGTCATGCTCTTTCCTGATCCTTCTGACGTTGAGACCGACTTGCCTTCGGATATCCATCCACGAAACAAGCCAGCATGATGACTATTGATCTACAGACTATAAGTCTCATTTTGGTTTACTAAGCGAATTCAGAAGCCTACTGTTTCAGTTCCGTGAGCTAATGATAGATGACCAGCAAATGGCAGTACTTCCCATCAAGGAAATCAGAAGATTTCTTGTCAACGACAAAAGAATACGGGCAGCTATTCAAGCTGGCTATGATATTGAACTGACTGACGATCCCGAAGTTCTTTCCAAACGATTGGTTGAGGCTCTGGACCAGATCCCCATGAAAACCCGGCTCAAGAAACAGTTTCTAATTCTGAGGTGTTAAAAGCAGCTGTACTTGCGATAGCCAGTAGCAGCGCCAATTGGGCCACCATCCAAAAAAAAAGAGCAGCGATCAAATCGGCGCTTTGTCAGTATGACCCTCTTGCTGTGACGCAGGCTCCTGAGTTTGAAATTCGAAATGAATTAATCCGCTTGCTACCAGGACAAAACCAAACGGCAAATGCTGACGCAATGATTAAATGGGCCGTAACGCTCTCGGAGAACAAGGACTACTACAAAGAGGTGATTTGCCGGACCTATCTCGAAATTACAGAACACCCTTCATGGTTTGCAATTGACTCAGATAAGCATTTTCCGATGGCGGTTTTAAGTTTAGCCGGAATATTTGCGAACCCGGTGAATCGGTGGAGAAAACTAAAACCATACAAATTCCACGGTATGCAAGTTCCCATTGCCTGCGAGTTCCTTAGAAACTTGGGTTGGAGCGGCTTCAAGCCGGACCGACATGTTATTCGTGCGATTGCACTTTGGGAGGCGGCTTTGAAGGAGAAGCATGGGGATGCCGTGGAAAAGGCTTTTTGTCACTTAGTAGATATCGTAGATACAACCAGCAAAACGATCCTCTGCCCGATTAAATCCGCCGTTTATGCGGTTCATGCGACACCCGCCGGAATGGACTACTCCGAAGCCGATAATCTCTTATGGGCATTTATTTCAAATGTTGTGAACCTACGCCAAAAAGACATTGTCAACGTTTGGCTGAAAGATCAAATCGACATGACTGAAAGCTCCTTCGACATGTATGATAGAATCACAAAACTAGATACTTGGCCAAACAGCCTCATTTGTGAAGAATGAATCAATTATCTGAAATACCTAAGCCTGATAGAATAGCGAGAAGCTCCTGCGCTGCTGTCGGCTCAAATTCCAAGTGAACTTCAGTTTCCGCAATTTTCAAAAACTCTTGCACATTGTCTTGGTCGCCATCCATTGACGCAATGTATCTAAGGCAATCTGAGAAAAGATGAACGGCAACAGGGTGCGCAGCCTCCCAATCCATCTTCTCGTCATAACCATGGTAGGAATAGACAAGCCAGCTTGGGTTCGCCATACCAACAAAGTTGGCGTGGCTAAATAGCTTTGGGAAATGAAAGCGGTCCCGAAAGTGGGCATATTCCCCGCGAAAATGTGTATAAACCATTTGGTCAATAAATACTGAAACCATCAACACGGTGCGCATTTGGTTCGGATTGGCAGATGGATCGATCAACCTCTCCGTCCCACATTGACAAATACCATCTTCCTTACGAATACCGGGAAACAGGGTGTCGCTCTGATTCCAAAACCACCTGATCAGCCTATCGGTCCTTGTAAGACGGAACTTTTGAGCCATTTTTGCAATCACGTCCTGCGCAAACCGAATCATGCGGCAGCTCATGGCGCGAGAAAAAGTATCAACTTGATGATGTTGACGATCAGGTCTAGCACATCCATTTAGTCACCTTTTGGAATTGAAACTCCGCACACAGTGCGTCGAGCTCAGGCCTTGCTTCTGATCCACCTGATAAGGGGGCCCGACAAACTGTCAGCATGCAGGTGGTCCGTGGTATCCGGTATCAGACCTTTCTCAACAAGCTGACGCTTTAGTTCCAGGAGCCTCTCTTCTGATTTGCCCCACAAAAATGAATTTCTGACCTGCATACCTAAGAAAAAGTGCTCATGCTGAAGGTCAAGTTCAGAAGGATTTCGAAGTCTGTCACGGTCCTCATCTGTCATGCCATTGATCCACTCAAGGCATTCAGACAAAATTTCTACACTGTCATTCATCGGCGTCTTCTTTTCTAAAAGGTCAGATTATTTTGGTTCCCTGAGCTGGTGACGGATTACAATTTCGTCGTCCACGCCGCGAGAAGCGATTCCAAGCCCGGTGCTTTTTCCAAAACACTTGATTGCCCCTCCTGCATCGATAACTACAAATCCAGCAGAAACAACTTCGGAACCGTCAAAGTGTCTGGCGACATCATCGTGGTAAAAATCATCGCCGGGAAAAATCACGGCCTTCTCACCCTCGGTTGTTCGCAAAATGATGTATTTGCTCGACAAGTGATTCCCCTGTTTTGAAAATGGGTCGGCGGTCTAATACATATAGTTACTATACGGTTGATTTGTTTCTGTCAATATAGTTTCTATGCTCATAAGTGTTTTGCAGAAAGGGCTACATTTTTATGGAGCAGGGCAAACTTCGCTGGGGCGTTGAACAAAGGCTCGAGTTCATCGAGACCACTTTGTATTGGCAAGGCACGATTAACCGTGGTGACTTGATGGCCCGCTTCGGGATATCTGTTCCCCAGGCCTCGGCAGACATCAAAAAATATCGGGAGGCTGCACCTGACAACATGGCGTATGACGGTCAGTTGAAACGATACGTTGCTACTGAGGCATTTACGCCGATTCTGAAAAAGCCGGTCGCTGAAGACTACTTGTCCAATCTCAGGGGCAGCGAAGGCCAAAGTAATATGGTGCCCTACTCACCCCCATATGATGACCTCAAACTGCCTCAGCGCCTCATCTCGCCGCGTATCTTGCGGTTTATTACAATGAGTATTCAGGGCAATTTGGACATCCAGATACGGTACCAATCCATGTCACGTCCGAAACCAATCTGGCGGTGGGTAACACCGCATGCTCTTGGAACCGATGGGCGCCGTTGGCACTTCCGCGCCTACTGCCATATGGATGGCATATTCAAAGATTTCCTTTTCAGTAGAGTACTTGAAACAAAAAGCACCCGGGAAAGTGAAATACGTTCATCTGACGATGAAGATTGGAACGAGATAGTCAATGTACAAATCTCACCAAACTCTCAACTCCCTTTATCCCAACAAAAAGTAATCGCCTTGGACTATGGTATGCGACAAAGTGTGATGAAGATTTCAGTACGCCGGTCCATGCTGTTTTATCTTCTCCAAAGGCTAAATTTGCTCGATGATGAAGCTTCGGCCTCAAACAGTAGATACCTGGAACTACAGAACCGAAACGAGCTTCATCCGTTGATAAAAAATCAAAATCAATCAGAGAGCAGCCTATGACGAATTCTGACTCAGTTAACTGGGGTGTTCCGGATTGGAGGGACGAGACAGCTTATCCAAGCCTAGATGATTTGGACGAAACTCATTGGCGATGGGAATTTTTGCGTCGCAGAGACGATGTCCGAAGTGATTGGGAAGCCTACGCGAACGATACATTAGAGGAAAACCTGTCAAAATCGAAAATGGCAGGTGAAGCTTTGAGTGGAGAGCGTATTTGGCCCGTAGATGCTCCAAAGTTCAGGGCCAATGTCCCAAATTGCCTTCATAAATACTGCCTCGATGGGCTCCCCAATCCGTCTCTCGCCAGTCCTTCTGGATTGAAGTTTCAACCATCGTCCTTCGGCCTGTTTGTCACGTCCTCAGACGAAGAAACGTTGCCAGAATCCTTTCTAGAAGATTGCGAGCTGGAGGAAGTTGAGAATGAACGCCTTGCCTACCAGTTCCCTGACGAAAGTTACAAGTCAGCGCCTTCGTCAAGCGGTGTTGAATGGAATTTCGATCTTGGCAAACCGCTACATCCCCAATTTGAAAATGCGAAAGAATATATTGATGCCCACCTCCAACGGCTGGGTATTCGCCAAAAACGCGAGAGGCCGACCCAACTTGACCTGACTATGCTATTGAGGGTTCTTGATGCGAGGCAAGACGACCAAACTCTGAAAATAATTGGCCGTGAGATACTTGGCATCGGTGAAGGTACTAGCCACGACACAAATGTAGCAGCAAATGCCAAAACAAAGCTCAAGACCGCTTATGGCCTTGGAATAAATTTCAGCTCTAAGATCCTCCTTAAAACTTAAACACCTCTCCTCATTTTGAGGGAAATATCGCGGCATGTTAAATGGCCGCACCACTCCCCATGCCTCGTCTAAACTTCGTCCAGGCACCAAAGCCGATACATCCGTCGATATTTCGCCGGCGCTGCATGATTTAGTTCGATTGTTGGCCGATGTTGCGACCGAGGATGTCGCCAATAATGAAGATCACTCCGATCGGGATGAACCCGATCAATGACCTACGATCCATATAGGCTTCTCGACAACGGGTACTCCCCGATCCCGATTCCGACGGGAACGAAAGCGTGTTTGGTCAAAGGTTGGTCGAGATTCTGTGACATCTTTCCGACAGAAGATGAGATCGAAGAATGGAAAAGACGTTGGCCTGGATGCGGGTGGGGTATTGCTTGTGGGCGGATCGTTGCAATTGACATCGACGAACTTGATCCCATCAAAGCGGCCGAAGTCCACAGGCATGCCCTGAAGATTTTTGGTCCTACAGATTTGATGAGGGTGGGGAAATGGCCCAAGCGCGCCCTAATTTATCAAGCCGAAGGTGATATTGCCTCTACGAGCGTACCAGCCATCGATATTCTCGCGCGGGGGAAACAATTTGTTGCGTTTCATATTCACCCGGCGACTAAAAAGCCCTATCGGTGGGTGTTCGAGAGTCCTCTCGACGTTGACATTTCCCAAGTGCCAAAAGTCACTCAGGAACAGATCAACACTTTTATTGCGCCCTACCGGTTAAGAAATGCTCCCGCGACTTCAAGCGGCGAATTACAGGACATCGAGTGGGGCGAAAGTGGAAAAGCGATCGACGGTCGAGAAGCACTTCTCTTCAAAATTGTTGGCGAGGTGAGCACCGAATTTGGATGTCCCACTTCAGACCAGTTCATTCGATCTATTGCGGATGAGGCATGGGAAAGATTCGAAGGTCTCGCGGATTTAACACGCACCAAAGGTGATGGAAGAAAGCTTTATGACCTTTCTGACGCACATTCCAAAGCGCGTTGGCGTGTCCGCAACAATAAAAAGGAGGCAATTGAAGTCCCCCCGTCTTTTCCCGCTGAAACTGAGTTGTCCGCAAAAGACGCTTCTGAGGCTCTCATGGCCTCAATTCAATTCTTTTTCCAATCTGCGTCTCAGTACTCAACTGCTCGCCGGGAAGTCAGCAAACGCATGGAAGAAATTTTGTCGAAGGAGCGCGACAAGTATTGGCTGGATCACGTACAACCCAGTGACATGACCTGGTGGTTCGACCTTCCAAAAGATCTAGAAAAATCGATCACCGCAAAGATGAAGCCAGTGATACAAGCCAACGTGAAGCGAGAATTCGACGTCGATGATCTGGACCACGCCCCTAGACTCCAAATCAAAGCGGCTGCTGGCCTTGGTAAAACCACCGAGGTAATACGAGAGCTGCCAAAGCACAAAGGCCTCGTTTGCAATTATCATGTCCCTTCAACGGAATTGGCCCTTGAGCTAGCAAAGAAATTTCGTGAAGCCGGAGTGCCAGCGCGAGCCATCCTTGGCAGGGAGAATGGAGCTCCTGACAATCCAATGTGTGCAAAATACTTGGCGGCGAAGAAGGCGAGCACCCTTGGACTGAATGTCTACAAGACCTTGTGCAGGAGCGGAGATAACGAGGGCAATATCCACGAATGTAAACACTTCATGAATTGTCGTTATCTCAAACAGCTCCACGAAGTTCCAAATGTTCGAATAATGGCCCACGAGTACCTTTTTTCCCCACCGCCAATGCGAATAAAAACCCCTGACATCATTGTCATTGATGAAAACTTTACGCTGCGGTCAACAGTTAGTTGCTCATTCAGCATCGACCGTCTGCCGAGTGAAGTTCGCGATTGTGTCTATCAAGCGACCAACGACGGCCTCGATCTAAAAACAGCTTTGGTCAATGCTGGATTCACGAAAAGGCGATTAAGAGAAATCGCGAAAACCATCGACCCGAATATTGAACACGATGTTCTCCCGAGTATGCCTGAAGAAATGGCAATATCTCGTTTGAATTCAATTGCCGAATCAGAGCAGCAGAAAGTCGTAAAGTTTCTTGAATGCGCAGCCGATGAGTTCGATTTTGACCGCGGCTTTCATGGTGTGAACATCGAGAAAGATGCCCAAGTACAAATAGCTGGGAAAACAGAACGCCAGCACAGGGTCGCCGTATATTGGCGCCGCAAACCTAATTGCTCGAATACGACCCCTATCCTCATTATTGATGCTGACGCTGACGTGGAAATCAATAAGCGATTTTTCGGCTTTTGGCTCAAGGCGGAAAGGATTACAGCTCGACGCAACTGCCACGTCATTCAGTGCCGATCATCTCGAATGAGCAAAATAGCTTTGACAGGAATGGATGGTAAAGGGAAAACACCATCGCTAAATAAGGCACTTAAGATCATTGAAGCTGAGGTGAGCCAAGGCCATAAAGTCCTGGTTGTGACAAACAAACCCGTTCGCGAACTCATTACGGGCGAATCTGCGTCCCTTCAACGAAGTTCCAACTGGAATGGCGCAACCATCACACACTTCGGAGCCATCAGGGGTTGTGACGAATGGAAGGATTACGACACGGTTATTGTTCTTGGCCGTGAGCAATCACCGCCTCATTCAACCGATGAAGTTTGTCGAGCTCTCTGGGCGGATGACCCTAGACCGCTGAGATTTTCTGACGGAAGTTACATTGAAGCGCCACGAGGCTATCGGTTGGCGAATAGAGCCCATTACGGAGTGACATCTCATATTCACCCGGATGAACGTGGGCAAAAGATCCTTGAACAAATTCGAGAACGCGAAACCGTGCAAGCTATCGACAGGCTGCGTCTTGTTCACGCAACGGACAAGAAGAAAGTCATTATCCTTTGTAGTCTTCCTGTCGACATCACGGTGAACGAGCTAAAGTCGCTCGACCAACTATCCGGCAACATTTCCCGGATGGGGCTCGAGAAGTTCAATATTGCCATAGAACGTGCCGGAATGCTGCCGCTCGGTGGCCGTGACCTCAAGCTGGCATTCCCCGATCTATGGAGCTCAGTCAACGCAGCATCAAGCAGCCTCGAGAAAATCCCCACAACATCAAATAATATACTATTTGATGTCCCACCCCATTATCGAAGTGCAACATACCGCAGGGTCGGCCAGCGGGGAAAATCTTCCCGGGTATTATTTGACCCTATCCGCCATCCCAACCCAGCAGAAACTCTTGGAAAACTATTAGGTGAAGAAGTTTCTGAATTCGTCTCGAAAAAATATACCCCTAACAACAAATAGAAGTGAAATAAGAAAAATGTGTCAACGCCGGAGTAAAAATACACCGCTGTCGCAGCGTAGCGTCAGTGGATAAGCCGCGCTGTCTGGCTTGATGTTCAAGGTTGTCGCCGGTAGTTCACAGGAGGGCCCGACACGCACTGCAGAGGCGTGGCTACATACCGCGCCCCCTTTTTATTGCGTTTGTGAAACAACTTGTTGATCGATGTAGTCTTCAAGATCAACGTCGCGATATCGGACCTGATGCCCGAGCCTCACAAAATCTGGCCCTGTGGCTGCCAGTCGCCAATGTTCAAGGGTCGAGTTTGAAACGCCGAGATAGTCGGCTGCTTCGTCGGTATTCAATAAGACTGGTTTTTGCATATCCAAAGCTCCATACAAGGTTAAAAGCAAACCCAGCAGGAACTTTGATGCCGTCTAACCTGCTCATATGACTCAGTTGACGCGGCAGTTCTCAACCAAGGTGGATAACAACAAAATAGGAACCATCAGGACAAAATGCAATACTTATTTGAGATGTTCAAAAATATTAGCATATTCGTAAATATTAGCTCTTTGAAAAGAGCTAATACATTAGCTAGCGGAAGATCCTATTTGATAAATAGTTGCATCTGTAGCCTCCTTGTTTAAACGCCGACCTATCTCTTCTATTACAGTGTTCATTATCGGCCTCAACGAGTCGATCTGTACATGGATATAGCGGTTTGTTATTGAGCCACTGGCCCCGTTCGCATGGTTCAGGATGCGCCCGATTTGATCTTCCCCAAACCCGATCTCGGCAGCAGTGGACGCCCATGTGTGACGCAATGAATGTAATGTACCAGGAACGGTCTCGTGACGTGGATTGATCAATGGGCCAGTTCCGCTCTTGTCGGGAAATACATAGTCACCTTGAACAGGCAGTCGTTCCAGAACATCAAAATGAGAATCATTCAGTGGAAGGTAGTGTTCCCGGCCCGACTTGGTCTTTGGCAGATGCAGATATTTGCCGTTGTAGTTTATCTGCTCCCACTTGAGCGTTGTGATTTCGCTCTTCCGGCAAGCTGTCAGCAGCAGGAATAAGTAGAACTCCCTGTGAATGGGATTGATGATTCTTTGAACTTTTTCATTCCAGGCAAACAAATCAACGACGGGGCGGTTTGCTTTTGGTTGCGGATTATTCCATCCACTTTTCTTGCCCCTCTTGTTCTGGAGAACATCGGTTGGACAGGCTGGCAAGTTTGTTTTCTCGAAATCCAGTCGCGCGGTGTTCCAAACGACCCTGAAGGCGCGCATTGTTTCGTCAGCCATTACGGGACCGAGCTTCGTTAGAGCCATATGACGGGCACTGACCATGCGCATGGTTATTTCGCCGAGGGGAGAATCAACCCAGTCAGATAACCGGACCTCAACAGCGCGCTCAACAAACGATTTGTGTTGCCCGGTGGCTTCGCTGGTCTGCAGGTAGTTCGACAGCGCCTCCTTGAGCGTCACCTCGCGCTCCAGAAGGTTTTTTGCCTTGCCATGCCGCATCTCAAGATCAAACGATCGGGCGGAGGCTCTTGCCTGTGGGAGCGAAACTGTTGGGTAACGACCAAGGAGAACCCGCTTTGTTTTGTCCCTGATGTTTCTTTGGTAATAGAGGGTTGTCGCTGTCGGCTGCACATAGGCAACAAAACCTTTGATCTCGGTGTCCCAATGGCGAACGACACCGTCAGCTGGTCGACTCAGGCCATCAAGATATTTCTTGGTCAAATGAGTGCTTGGCATTTTGCAGTCCTTCTGCAGTGCTTGAAAACAACAAAAGCACCACGATATGTGGCGCCCACACTATTATTTTGCAGTGTTTTCAGTCACTTAACAACCAATTCCAAACACCTACATCCAAGAAAATATGCTTGCCAAGGTTAGGGTCGAGAGTTCGAATCTCTTCGCCCGCTCCAGTTTTGACCGAAACAAAGAGCCTGATCGTTACTGATCAGGCTTTTTTGTTTTAAGCTGACCACGCAGTGTGATATCGGGATTGCAAATAGATACACATCCTGTCGTCATGGTAATATGATATTAAAGGTAACCGGAATGTTGCCCCTTCAGCGTTATAAGTAAATTTTCAGGATGTTTCATAATGTCAGCAGGATTAAAAGGTCGTCGTGAAGCCCGAGTGTTGGTCGTTGATGACGAGCCGCAGATGGTCAAGATTGTTGAAGGTGTGCTCCGCATATTGGGCGTTGGCAGCATTTCCACTGCGATTGACGGTCAGGAAGCGCTGAAACTTGTGAAATCTTCCACTGACAAGCCTTTTGATCTGGTGGTGTGCGACTGGCAGATGCCAAATATGGATGGCCTGGAATTTCTGGAAGCCTTCCGCGCAGACTATCCGGGCACGGCTTTTGTCATGCTGACAGCCAAAACGGATGTTCAGGCCTTCAATTCGGCCAAGCGCAGTGGGGCGACCTATTTTTTCATGAAGCCGATCGATGCCGGTGATCTTAAATCCAGACTTTCAAGTCTGTTTGATTTGATGGCCGCGAGTTAACCCCGAATTTAA
>Ga0233429_1001466_pt1 | contig 28149 bp, 24 predicted proteins | sample SI_118_April2016_3_FD_179879 | JGI IMG/M metagenome (GOLD analysis project Ga0233429, IMG submission 179879) | Seawater microbial communities from Saanich Inlet, British Columbia, Canada - SI_118_April2016_135_MG | ecosystem: Environmental > Aquatic > Marine > Inlet | place: Canada: British...
CAGGGTCAAGAATACTCACGTTGCTTGTCTTCAAATCTTCGGCAAGGTTTGTCTCTTTCATTCTTTTTATTATCAGATCATAATAAACCCTTTCACTTTCCGCTTCTCTAAGCAATTTGCGGTAAACTCCTTTTCTCTTATTTAGCTCAAATACTTCCGGTACATAGTCATTATATGCTTTCTTAAAGGCTTCTTCTTCTACCAGCAACGCCTTATAATCAGATTTAATCCTTGGAATTAGGCTTGACTTCTCACGTTCTATCTTGTTTCTCAACAACTTCAATTGTAAATCAATTCTGATAAAATCAGGATGTTTTTTACCATACTTTTTTGAAATTTCAGACTTATTTGTCTGCAATTTTGAATACTTAGCCTCTAGCTCCTTAATAATATCAACATCCATAATTTCCGGGATTAGTTCAGTTAAAGATGGGTCTTTAGTATATTGCACTGCCAGATCGTACAGGAGTTTCATCTTGATTCTTTTTTCTCTGGTTTTTGATAATTTTGATTTTAGAACTTCAAGATTTTGTTCTACTACTCCGCTAGATTCTCCACTATCAAGGATTTTATGTTTCTGTGCATATGCAAGGAGAGCTTCTTCTGCAGCATCTAATGACATTTTTTTATCCACAATGTGCTCCTGAAGCCACTTAATAGCGTCTTGTGATGCTGCAAATCTTAATTCTAACTTTGTATCTATAAATTTTTTCGCATGCATATTAGCCATTTTAGCTAAGGATTCAGGATGAGTACCCGTGAAACCTATCAAAACAATACCACTGTCCTCTAAATTTTGAATATATAATTTGGAAAGATAGTTATTAATTAACGCGTCGTTTACCTCATATTTAATGGACTCTCCAGATTCTTGAGCTTTCTTTGCAGATACTATTTTTTTTGGCTTTTGGCTTGAATTTCCTCTCGAAAATCCTTTTAAGCTAAAAAGCTTTGCTTTTCTAGGTTGTGTATACTCACGGCTATTTTTATAATCCATAGCGCTTAGGACCTTTGTGGCAAGTGATCTACTCCGTAAGACTCTCTCATTGGTTACAAAGAAAGAGCTATTTCTACCCTCAATTGAAATTCCTCGTCCCATCTGAAGACCAGATAGTTTTTTCTGCGTTATTATCACTTGCGCCTGGGCTTGGTATATAGGGATCTTTTTGACCTCTTTATAAGCACTGTACGTTACAGCAACAACTAAGAAAGCAATAATTATCCACTTTCTTCTCATTACTGTTCTGAGATAAGTTCTAACATCTATTTTTTTAGGTTCGTCAATACTATCTATATTCATATATTCTGCCGTAAATACCTAGACTCAATGTGTTACGTGAAATATCGTTTGATATTTAGAAAATAGTTTCCGGTACAACAATCATATCGTCAGGTTTTAGAATAATATCCAGGGATCTCTCGCCTTTTCTAATTTTCTTTATATTAACCTTAATAATGCTCTTCACTCCATTTTCTATCCTGATAAGCTTTGTTCTGCTCGGCCATGCTAGTTCAGATAAACCACCTGATTTGTTAATAGCCTCGAACACCGTTATGTACGTACCTACTAGTGGTATTGATCCTGGTTTTTTTACCTGTCCGCTCACATATATCTCTTTTTCGCTAAGAGCTAGCATCTCCTTGGTATTGATTTCTACTGTGACTATTGGATCGTTTAAGTAACCATCTTTAAAGCGATTTTGCAGAAGCTGTGCCGCCCCTTGTAATGTTAATCCCTCCACTTTTACGTCTTCAAGAAGTGGAATCCCTATTTCACCTTTTTCTGTTACCTTTGTAGTGGTGCTCAGCTCCGGCTCACCACGTACTTGAATATTCAAAATGTCTTTCTCTTCAATCACATAGATTGGTTTTATTAGTTTTGCATATTTGCTCTGTTTACGAGCAGGTAGTAAAGGATCTAAATAAGCATCCTTCATAGACTTAGCATTAATGTTTGACGACGAAGTCGTGCCGCCTGTCGAGGTAGGGATGGTCTTGACTGTACCCGCACTATCTATACCGATCCCGTCCTTGGCTACACCTATAACGCCACCCGCGCTATTTAAACCTACTCCGCCCCTATTTACAAATGAAGACAACCCATTACATCCAACAAGGGCGATTATGAAAAGTAAAACGAATCTCTTCATTTTTTATTTTTCTCCGCTTACCATCAACCAGGAGACCGGTTCTACAAAGAGTGTACCTGGAAAATGATTATTTGAAAATACCCTGAAATATATTAAATAAATTAATTTGAAAAATTGAGAATGTATTATGGCTTAAACAAGATTACTATCATTTGATTTAAGTCATTTATTGTTATTAATAGATAGAACCAAATACTATATTATTATTCACAAAGTTAAAAGATTACTTGTCAGGTAGCATATGGTTCGAACAGAAAAAAACTCTGAAATGTATTGTTTTCTCCAATTCTCAACTATACGCGGATGATTTAATCAAAAATATGCTAAGCGAATTGTGTTTTAGATTGTACTGAAAAAAAGCTTCTAAATCTTAAATTTTCTAGATAAGTAACATCCGAAGGCTCATGGGATACGTAATTCAATATACATTAAAAAACCCTTGAAATCAATAATAATTAGTGTCTTGTATCGGTATAAATGTCTAGGCCTGATTATCCATAACTATTGCTGAAAAAAAATCGCCAACATCCTTAATTCTTTGTCATTATTTGATTTCCAACTATAAAACAATATTAAAGAAAGGATGCTGACCATGGCAAATTGTAATACACAAATACCGTTTAATTGGTATAAGGAGCGTGATTTACTTGTAGATTTTAAATGATATGAAATAATTTCTGACAATGGATTACTCCCGCTTACGACGGGTAGATGAAATACTCGGGCTTGCCAGTGCATTCAGATTGTGTAAGAGATAGTTGTGGTCCTCGATATGTAGACCACGGGATATAGGATTTGTTCCGTCAGCGTATATATCAGATCGTGTCAGGTTACGAAGATTGAAATGATGCGAACTTACTCAGAAGAGACTTGTATTGAATAGGAAAGTGCTTTGAAGGATCATATATTCAGAGGAGGAAAATTACAAACTCAGGAGGGTTATATTAAACATGAACCTAAGCTAGGTAATCAGCACGTGACCTTTTTCTACGGATATTATGGCCAGTATATGTATCGTTCATTATAATATATGATACGGAAAGAAGTGATCTTGTTACTACAGTACTACGTCCGGGTAATAAACATACCATTATCGGTATGCTTAAGGCTCTCAAACACATAATATAAGAATACAAGAGGCATTTCCTAAACCCAGGCTGATACTAAAAGGAGATGCAGGGATTGTAATTCCTAAATTATACGAGTATTGTGAGAAGGAAAGAATTGGTTATGCATCAGGATTAATTCGCAATAAGGTATTGGAAAGGCTATCGCAGGCTTGGTTATGAGCAGACCGTTAAGAAGCAGAGGTTATTTTTAAAACTGAATGTCAGTCGGGGGAGTTGGTATCGAAGAGGGCGATTGATAATAAATGAAGAGTCGTCATCAAATGGATCTAATATCCGTTTTGTGGTAACGGACCTATCTAATAAACCTTGGAATCTTTATGGGTTTTACATAGAGAGGTGAGGAGAGGAGAGTTGAAGAATAGGCTGATGGAAGACAGATTGAGTTGCCAGCGTTTTATTGGCAATCAGATTAGATTATTTTTGTATACAAGTGCGTATTGTTTAGTACAGCGGTTGCGTTGTGGACCGTGGATGACGATGTTTTGATGCAGATACAATGCTTCGTTTGAGGCTACTTAAGATAGGAGCACAGGGGGAGCAGTCGGCGCGAAGTTGGTTTTTACTTTGCCGAGAGGTATCCTTGGAGAGAGATATTTAGCTTAGCATACAAAAGGCTTCTTTCTGGTAGTAGATGAGAATAACTAATTTTTTTTATATTCATTTCCTTAAAATCATAACACGAGAGTGGGTATATTTAAAGAATCGTTGAAGGGGTTCTAAAGTTTATTGCTTTACCGTTTATACCAACGAGAATTGAGAAAATGATAATATTGAATAGGTAATTCTCTTCATTATAAACTTGTAAATATATTTAGGGTATGAATTTAAGTACAAGCCAAGAGTTTATTGTATCGCAGGGAAGTCAGAATTAAATAAGATAGTATGATACACCGTTGATTGAAGAAAGTAAAAAAAGTATATGGATACCGGAGAAAACTGCGCTATTCAAATATAGGGCCACTTATACAAAACAGTAAAAGGCTTTGACTATAAAAAAACTACTTAAGCAAACATGTTCTCTTAAATGTTAAGAGATAACATGTTTGCTTGGCTCATAAACCAAATCCTAATCCAAAATATGCCTGATTTATCTCTTCGTCTTCTCTGTCAAAGTCTATGTTTGTATCTTTCTTTTTCCAAGAATATCCAGCTTCGACTTGAGACCACTTAGTTATGGCATATGAAGTGTTGAAAGCAAGAGTAAATATATTATCTCTTCTGTTTACACCGTTAAAATCAGTTACAAAGTAGTTAGCACTAAAATCAGACTTGAGCTTCTTAAACTGATTAGAGAGTGAAAAAGATCCACCAGTGCTGAAATATGAATTGCTTTTAGCAGTAAATTCAGCTTCTCTCAGCTGTCGGTATACATTAACATCTAATATCGTATTCCATGGAAGACGGGTTGTTACACCACCATCCATAACGAAAGAATTTACATCTGAAGTACGCCACAGTGCCGAAGGATCTAAATCAAATCCCTGATGAACATTTTTTTCGTATTCCCTATCGGTATATCCAAAGTTGAAGTGACCAGTCGTTTTTGCAGTCGCTTTCCAGACAATACCACCCGTAATGGTATTAGTATGTGAATCGCTTAAAGCATCGGTATTTATCCCGGCTTCAGCACGATCCTTGTCATATTCTATCACAGAATAGGTGTACTTTGAATTTATGGATAGCTTAGGAGTTAGGGTATAGTAAAGATTGAAAGAATAATCATCCTGGTTTCTATTTGCTCTCTCCAGTTGTGTTTCTGAGTAATCTTGATCAAAATTCCGATAAGCAACTTCGATGTCAAGTTTCTTTAGAGAATGAATAACTTGTGACATTCTCAAGGCAATACCGGAAGAATTTGTATTTCTGCGATGAAGCTGATCAGTTTCTGATCCGGCACCTGTGTTTGTATGTTGAAAGTTTTGATTAAGGGTCAAATCAAATCCCTTTAAGACTTCTAAGGTTACAGATCCTACTATGTAGTGATTGTCCGCGTTCTGGCTCGCATTGTCATCCGTATAGGTCCTGATATCTGATTGCCAGTTCAGGCCAAGTTTTTTAACTTTACCATAGAGGAATCTTTCACCAAGTGGTAATTCCAATCTAAGGCCTGGTGATGCAATGTTGATAATATCACTCTCTTTGCTCTCGTTTTCTCTACTGGTATTACTTGTTATTGAGTCCTGACCTTCCATTTTTCTATTAGTTCCTGACACTTTAAAGATGTTGTCATCGTACATTACTCTATCATGGAAGGAAGGGTGTATTTCGAGCGAGCCTATGTGAAGGTTACCCTTATCAAGGGTATTTCTTTGGTTCATCTGCTGTCGGTTCATTAGTGAACCGTAGCTGCCATAGTCAAGTGCTGATGGATTGCTATTGGTTTGTGCGTGACAGGCATGAGCAAACATAAAAGCTGATACAACAACTATTAACTTCAGCAAAGTATATTTTAGTTTCTTCATCAATATTATCCTTTTTAATAATTAAGAGTGTTAGATTTTATAACAATAACAAAGTATCAAAATGCCCTATCCGTCTGTAAAACCAAATAGCTTATCATCATTATCACGCGGAACGAATGGTGATGCAGGCCTGTCTGTCGGCTGCTCAACACCATCTGAACCATACTGCAGTCCGGTTGAGCCACCACTTGTCGATCCGCCCGCCATATATATATCATGGAGATTTGCTCCAGCATTATAAGCGGCATTGCCTACTACTAAAGGGTCTCCTCCGCTGTCAATTATTGATGCTACCACCTCCTGCGCATCAAGGCCCATCTCAATAGCCGCAGTAGTCGTATCAGCATAGCTTTCGGCCTTTTTATCATCAGCGACAGCTTTAACTATCTGGGCAACCGCTTCGGCAACCGAAGCTCCTCCATCCAATTTAGCTTGTATACTATTTTTAACAGCTGCTAAAGGGTCTTCTGCGTGAGTATTTTTACAAAAAGCTAATCCGCTTAGAAGCAAAGAAGCCAGAGTGAACAAAAATATTCTTTCCAATTTGTGATTTTTCATAGGTAACGGCCCTTTCGCACACAAAGGTGAACAACTGTAAAAAAAAGTAAACAAAATACATAGCACAATATAATGTTAAATATCGTATATGTCAAGACGAAAATTTAGATATTTGTGTAATAAAGCGGTAGTATTAAGCAAAAAACATTCATCTGTTTTATTGCTGGTTGGTATAAACCAAATTGTTGTAGTGGGTGGCAAGGCAAACCAATGCATACGGTAATAAAATGTGAATAGAATGTCAAGTATAAATTTTGTTTCTCAAGTTTTTCTCTCAAGCTATTTACATGCAACTTGTGTGCCGAACCTGCATTGAAAATCAATCATTGCAAAAATAATATAAATTGGTATATATATTCGACGGAAGGTACTGTCCGGATTTTTTTCATTTAAAATCTCTAACCAGTTTCCGTCCGGAAATAGCTTTTTTGGGAGTATCAACTCCTCTTAAAAGTGTTAAATTTTAGGTTTAAGTGTTTCGTTTCTGGAGAAAATTGTATTTTCGGACAGAAACTAACTATATCTATGTATGATCGTTTGCGTTATAACAAATGTAACTGACATGGCGGAGCTGTGTAAAAATTATTACATACATGTATGCGGGCATTGAGATTGGGGCTGGGCGATCACTAAAAACGAGTTCTATTGGCCTGAAGAGATCACTTTTACGGAAATGCAAAGAGGTGAAGAGTGTTGGTATATTGAGCATATTGTTTTATAGATATGCTCCTATATTTATTCCATTTTTGACTAATTCTTACTTTAAATACGGCATCATTACATATAGCGGATAAACTGCGGCTAACACGGCCTGTACGTTACAGAAGGAAAACTCTATAATGAAAAAAGCGCTTATAACAGGGATTACCGGGCAAGATGGTTCTTATTTAGCTGAATTGTTATTAGAAAAAGGATATGAGGTGCATGGTATAATACGACGTGCCAGTACGTTTAATACAAGTCGTATTAATCATTTGTATACTGACCCTCATATAAATGGGGTTCGGTTATTTCTCCATTATGGTGATATTTCTGATTCTACTAACTTAGTTAAATTATTACACAAGCATCAACCGGATGAAGTTTATCATTTGGCGGCACAAAGTCACGTCAGAGTAAGTTTTGATATTCCTGAATATACTGCAGATGTAACCGGTCTTAGTACCGTGAGGATACTTGAAGCGATAAAAGAAGTTGGAATTAAGACCAAATTCTATCAAGCGTCAAGCAGTGAGATGTTTGGGAAGGTTCAGGGAATTCCACAAAACGAATCAACCCCGTTCTATCCACGAAGTCCATATGCTTTTTCTAAAGTGATGGCGTATTGGGCAGCAATCAATTATAGAGAAAGCTACAAAATGTTTGCCTGTAATGGAATCCTTTTTAATCATGAGTCTCCTCGCAGAGGAGAGACGTTTGTTACCAGGAAGATTACCCGATCGGTTGCGAGAATTAAGGCTGGTATGGAAAAGAAACTGTACCTGGGGAATCTGGATGCCAAGAGAGATTGGGGTTACGCGAAAGAGTATGTAGAAGCGATGTGGCTGATGCTTCAACAGGAAGAGCCGGACGATTTTGTCATAGCAACAGGCAAAACCTATAGTGTAAAAGAATTTCTTGAAGTAGCATTTTCTTCTGTTGATTTGGATTGGGAAGATTTTGTAGAGATTGATCCTCAATATTTGCGGCCAACAGAAGTAGATCTTCTGTGTGGGGATGCAACAAAAGCAAAAGAGGTTTTAGGATGGGAACCAAAAACATCTTTTGAGGATCTGGTTAAATTAATGGTTGATACTGATATTAAAGAGCTTCACGCACATAAATAAATAATTTTGCTATTTCAGAATTTGAGTGAGGAAGAATTTGGGGTTTTGGTCGGATAAAAGAGTTCTGGTAACAGGCGGTGCAGGTTTTCTCGGGTCGTTTGTTGTTGAAAAACTAAAAGACCGGAACTGCAATAATATATTTATTCCCAGGAGTAAGGACTATAACCTTGTCGAGATGGAGGCTGTCAAAAGGGTATACAAAGATGCTGAACCTGATATTGTTATCCATTTGGCAGCAAGTGTAGGTGGAATTGGCGCAAATATGGAAAACCCCGGCAAATACTTTTATGATAATATCATGATGGGTGTCCAATTGATGGAACAGGGGAGATTGCTCGGTATTGAAAAGCTTGTTGCACTGGCTACCATCTGTTCATATCCCAAATTCACTCCGGTACCATTCAAGGAGGAAGATCTTTGGAACGGTTACCCGGAAGAGACAAATGCGCCTTATGGCCTGGCCAAAAAGATGCTTCTCGTTCAATCACAAGCTTATCGTCAACAGTATGGTTTTAGTTCCTGTTGCCTTTTTCCTGTTAATCTTTATGGCCCTAAAGACAATTTTGATCCTGAATCATCCCATGTAATACCCGCTCTCATAAAAAAGTGCATAGATGCAATTGCAAATAATGAGTCCAGAATTACCGTATGGGGTACAGGCACACCTTCCAGAGAATTCCTTTATGTTGAGGATGCTGCAGAAGCAATAATTCTTGCTACGGAACGATATGACAAATCAGATCCTATAAACATTGGTGCAGGTTTTGAAATTACGGTAAAAGATTTAATTGAATTAATTACAAAGCTTACAGATTACAGAGGAGAAATTGTTTGGGATTCTTCCAAACCAGACGGCCAGCCACGAAGGATGTTGGATACATCAAAAGCAGAGGGTGAGTTTGGGTTTAAGGCAAAGACCTCATTCAAAGAGGGTTTAGTAAAAACAATTGAGTGGTATACCCAAAGTAAAACTACTTAAAGAGTAGGTCAAATTCTTTATAATCTAAATGTTAAATAAGTTTTCACCAAAAAATGGTGGTGGCATTACAATTTCCGTTGAAAGGGTTGGGACGTGAGTGGCTAAAGAAGTGAAGAACAGCAATAAATTTATTTCGGTGGTTATACCTGTTTTTAACGAAGAAGAGAATTTGCCTGTTCTTTTGGAACGACTGGTTAAAATACTGGAGCAATATAATCAGTATGAAATTATTTTTGTCAATGACGGATCCACGGATAGTTCAGAAAGCATAATCATCGAAGAGGGAGAAAAAAACAAATATATTAAGCTGATAAACTTATCGAGAAACTTTGGGCATCAGACTGCAATTACAGCTGGAATTGCAAAAGCTTCTGGTGAAGCAGTTATTGTTATGGATGCAGATTTACAAGACCCCCCGGAAGTTATACCTCAATTTGTCGATAAATGGTGCGAGGGTTATGATACTGTCTACGCGATAAGGACAAAGAGAAAGGAGAACTTTTTAAAAAAAACAGCTTACTTTGTTTTTTACCGCTTGTTAAGTAAGATTTCAGATGTGAATATCCCCTTGGATAGTGGAGATTTTTCTATTATGGATAGGCGTATTGTCGATCTTATGACTCAATTTCCCGAAAAGAATTGTTTTGTAAGAGGGATACGAGCCTGGTTGGGATTTAAACAAACCGGATTAGTTTATCAACGTGACCAAAGATTTTCGGGTAAACCTAAATATAATTTCCTATCACTTCTAGAACTTTCGTATGATGGGATTATCTCCTTTTCCAAGAAACCATTGCAGGTGGCGTCTTATTTTGGGATTTTTTTAACTTTTTTATCCTTTATAGGAATTATATATCTTTTTCTAATGAAAATATACTGGGGTGTTGCACCCAGAGGCTGGACCAGTATTGTTATTATTGTTATTTTTATCGGTGGGGTGCAGACCATGATGATAGGTATCATTGGAGAATATCTGGCCAGAATTTACGATGAAGTAAAAGGCCGTCCATATTATTTAGTACGAAGCTCTCACAATATGGAAGAAAAAATCAACAATATGAAAACAAATGTGAAGTAACCTTTTTTTTTAGCCTTTCCACGCTCTAAGATTTTTTCTTGTGTTTCTGGTGACATTTTGCGAGTTCTATCAATTTACATATGTTTCTTAATGGGCTGTAATTGATTCAGTGAATAAAAGTTTTTGAAGAAGTAAACTATCAAGTAATGACCGTCAAATATCTAAAAGCATGAATAACACACAGGATGCACAAGAATGGACATACATAATCAAACCTGTTTCCGGTTGGTTTGACCTGCATCTTTCTGCTTTGTGGCGCTATCGTGATCTGATAATTCTCTTTGTCCGACGGGACTTTGTGGCAGTATACAAGCAAACCATCCTCGGCCCTCTCTGGTATCTGATACAGCCGCTCTTCACTACCCTCGTTTTTACCATAATCTTTGGCAAGGTTGCTAAGTTACCCACTGACGGATTACCCCCGATGATTTTTTACATGTCTGGGATTGTGGCATGGAAATATTTTGCCGATTGCCTGACAAAAACCTCTAACACTTTTGTTGGTAATGCAGGGATTTTCGGCAAAGTATGGTTTCCACGGCTTACCGTACCAATTTCTGTAGTTATAAGTAATCTGATATCCTTTGGTATTCAATTTGCCCTATTCCTTTGTTTTTGGGTCTTCTTTGTTATGAAGGGATCAAGTATTTCCCCAAAACCACTTATCCTGCTTCTGCCATTATTAATCATTCAGATGGCAGCTCTTGGTCTTGGTCTAGGCATTATTGTATCTTCATTGACCACAAAATATCGTGACTTGGTTCAACTGATTGGCTTCGGGGTGCAATTGTGGATGTATGCCACACCCATAGTGTACCCAACCTCTCTGATCTCTGAAAAATGGCAGTGGCTCATTGCCATTAACCCTATGACTCCTATCATCGAAGCGTTTCGCTATGCTTTCCTTGGCTCTGGAACGATACATTTCTGGCAGATTGGATTGAGTTTGGGAACAACTATAGTCATTCTCGCCATAGGCATCATCCTTTTCAGCCGGATTGAGAAGGATTTTATGGATACGGTTTAGCTAAAGACTAAAGTTAAAGTTTCAAGTGCAAAATATGAATATGGAGAGGGCTTTAATCTACCGGTAGTTGTTGGCGAAAAATCAAAACCTGAACCTGGAAAATTTCTAGATTACGACAAATTGTTAGTATTATAAAACTAAAATAAATGGAAAATAATAATTATTTGTATAATTACGATTTTTCTCAATATACTCAACTGATAGCGGTTTATCTATTTGGATCAAGGGTCACCGGTAAAGAACATCCAAATGCTGATCTTGATATTGCTCTTATTGTAGATGACGATTTCGATTTTATTCGGAATTACGATTTGCCATTAGTTGTTGCTAGCAAATTGGAGGATATTGTAGGAACTAAAGTAGATGTAGTTCTTTTTAATAAAATGGACCCTCCGTTTCAGGCGGAAATCCGGGTAAAGGGTAAACCTATATATGTGCGCAATAAGGAGAAACTGAAAAAAATATTTTTCAAAGTAAGAAGAGAGTTTGAAGACTATTTAGGATTGCACAAACACTATATAGATGCTCTAGAGAAAAGGTATACTCCCCATGGTTAATCAAGAAATAATTACTCGTCTCTTTAGCTTGCTAAACCAGTATTTGGGCGAGTTGAAGGCTGAGCAGCAGACAACGTGGGACGATTTTTCAAAGGGACTTAAGCTTAAGCGCTTTATAGAACGAACATTACAAATGGCTATTGAAGTATGCTTCGACGCGGGTAATCATATTATTTCTGATGAGGGCTGGCCTGAGGCGAGGACTAATAGAGAAGTCTTTATACGCCTCAATGAAAAAAAAGTGATTTCCAATTCATTACTGGAGAATTTATTGCAAATATCAAGTTTTCGTAATCGAATTGTTCATGATTATGCAGATATAAATCCAGAAATTGTTTTTGGTATATTGAAAAACCATCTTAAAGATTTTGAATCATACATCTCTGAGATTTTCAAATGGATTGAGAGTCAAAATTAAATTAAGAACAAGCAGCGCAAGCTCTAAAATTGGCGCCTTCATATCGTATTTAAAGCAACAAGAAAACGAAGCATTAAGAACCAGGAACATGAGTGATACGGTAATTAGAGTCGAAAACCTTTGGAAAGAGTACCGCTATGGCACGATAAGCCATGCAACAATGAGTAAAGATCTCCAGAGCTGGTGGGCACGCTTCCGTGGTAAACTCGATCCCAATTCTCCAATTACTTTGCCCCATGACCCAAACTCTATGGATCAGTCTTCCGATCGCTTCTGGGCCCTGGAAGACATTACTTTCGACGTTAAGCAGGGAGAAATCCTCGGCATAATTGGGAAAAACGGCGCCGGCAAGTCTACTCTGCTTAAAATAATGTCTCGTGTGACAACGCCTACAAAGGGTCAGGTAAAAATCAAAGGGCGTGTTGCCTGCCTGCTTGAGGTAGGGACCGGTTTCCATCCCGAACTGACTGGACGTGAAAACATCTATCTAAATGGTGCCATACTGGGAATGAGTAAAGCAGAGATCAAGAGGAAGTTTGATGAAATTGTGGATTTCGCAGATGTGGAGGAGTTCATAGATACTCCGGTGAAGCGTTACTCCAGTGGTATGCACATCCGCCTGGGGTTTTCTGTGGCTGCACACTTGGACCCTGAGATACTGTTAGTGGACGAAGTATTGGCCGTGGGAGATGCTGAGTTTCAGAAGAAGTGCCTGGGGAAGATGTCCGAAGTCTCCCGTGGAGGAAGAACAGTCTTTTTTGTCAGCCACAATATGCTTGCGGTGAAAAATTTGTGTACGAAGGCTATTCTTCTGGAACGGGGAAAGAATATATGCCTTGAAGACACCTCTTCTGTTATTGAGAGATACTTGTCGGATAAATTAGAACACTCCGGTGAAATAAGCTGGAATAATCCTGAAGAAGCGCCTGGAAATCATCAGGTACGGTTAAAAGCTGTTCGTGTCGTTTCAGATGGTAGGATCAGTGGTTCACCGTTGGTATCAAAAGATATAGAGATTCAGATAGAATATTGGAATCTTGGAGCAAATGAAAGAAGAGTGATTGCTATTGGTATTTTAAACTCAATGGATTATACTATTTTGACTTCTTCGAATATGCCTTTGTCTTTAAATATGTTGGATCCATGGTCGAAAAAATGCTATCCTGTTGGATTATTCAGGACGAGTTGCATTATACCAAAACTTTTATTAAATCCAGGGCAGCACAATATTAATTTATATATAAACGGGAGAATGGCTACAGATAGTATACTATTTATGAACAACTTAGTATCGTTTAATGTTGAAGAAGCACACGAAATAAGAAAAGATTACCTGGGCAAATGGCTTGGTGCAGTGAGACCATTACTCCATTGGGAAACAACACAGTTAGAATAAGAAATAGAAGAATTGCTTAGGGCGATGATGCTACAACAAAGATATTAACCACGTCAATACAAGAAATTACACGGAAAACATTCATCAGTATAGGGTGTGTGTATTGGTCACTAATAGAATAAATGGCTTCTTGGAGAAATTCGGGAACGAAGTCAGTTTGAAGGGGAAAAAGTTGGGATGAACAAACGAGTTCTCATTACCGGAATCACAGGCATGGTTGGTTCTCACTTAGCTGATTTTCTTCTTGAGAATACAGATTGGGAAGTTTATGGCATGTGCCGATGGCGTAGTCCTCTGGACAATGTAGAGCATCTGCTTGACAGGGTCAATAAAAAGGATCGTATCTATTTTATTGATGGAGACCTTTGCGACATTATTTCACTACAAAATGCTATAGAGGCGAGTAAGCCTGATTATGTTTTTCATTTAGCTGCACAGAGCTATCCCACTACCAGTTTTACATCTCCCATCCATACGCTAGACACAAACATCCTTGGGACAGAACGTCTATTGGAAACACTCAGAAAATGTAAAGACATTGATCCTATTATACATGTATGCTCATCATCGGAAGTATTTGGTCGGGTACCTCATGAAAAATTACCCATAAATGAGGAATGTTCCTTTCATCCCGCATCTCCATATGCTATTTCGAAGATCGGTACTGACATGGTTGGAAGGTTTCATGCTGAAGCCTATGGCCAAAAGATCATGACGACGCGAATGTTTACACACACTGGTCCTCGCAGAGGAGATGTTTTTGCAGAGTCAAGTTTTGCCAAGCAGATTGCAATGATTGAACGTGAAATGATTCCGCCTATTATCAAGACAGGCAATCTTAATTCATTGCGTACGTGGTCTGACGTGCGTGACGCCGTAAGGGCGTATTATATGCTAGTGACAGTTAATCCCATTCAGGGAGAGTATTATAATATTGGAGGAAGTTTTTCATGTTCCGTTGGAGAGATGTTGGATCATCTGCTATCCATAGCGGAGAGAAAGGATATCAAGCTTGAGATAGAACAAAGCAGACTGCGTCCCCTTGATGCCGATCTACAGGTACCTGATACTGAGAAATTCAGGAAGCATACCGGGTGGGAACCGAAGATCTCTTTTGAGAAAACGATGCAAGACTTATTGGATTACTGGAGAGGGCGTCTTGAGACTAGGCAAGCATTTTTAGTCCGCTAAATCCTGATTTAAAAAGAAAACAGAGCAAACCTAAAGGATCGCCCTACGTCTTCTGCGGTTTAGTATTTCTTGCCGCAGTTTATGCCTTTAGAAAAAAGATATTATGCCGAAAACTGATGATCCAAGACTCATTGCGCCTCAATGTCATTCATTGTTACCCGTACAGACAATCCATGAGAATCCATGGTTTTTTGTTCGTAACCGGGGAGGATACTACACGTTAGAATATAGAACCGCCAATATTGCTATTCTTCCGATAGTTGACGATCACTCTATTGTTATGATACGGGCAAAACGGCCAGTAATTGGCGACGATACGCTTGAGTTGCCTGCAGGTGGTGTAAATGAGGGAGAGATTCCCTTACAGGCCGCAGCCAGGGAGTTATTAGAAGAGACAGGAATAGAAATTAGAGGGTTAGATAGATTTCAATTATTACCTCCTATTGCCATTTTGCCAAATCGATCTCCAGTATTTGCGTATATCTATCAGATCCACATAACACAGCAGGAGTTTGATCTGAGGAAAAAGCATGATGAGGAAATAATCAGCGTTGAAGTTTTCTGTTTTGATGATATAAAACAGATGATTATTAATGGAGATATTTACGTTACCCTGCCAATCTCCATTCTCAGCAGGTTCCTTTTTACCAATAGCGGTGTCAGTGAACAAGGCGTGACGGCAGGGTATTAAATAAAAATGAAGTTTGATAATCTATATCAAGAATTGTTTTACAAGGCCTTGAGAATCAGGCTGGTAGAAGAACGCATTATTGCGCTTTATCCGAGTGATAAGATTCAAAGCCCTGTTCATTTGTCAATTGGTCAAGAGGCGGTTGCCGTTGGTGCTTGTCAGCCTCTCAAACCAACAGATCTTTTGTTTTCAACTTGCAGAGGGCATTCGTTTTATCTGGCGAAGGGTGGGAATATGAGAGAGATGTTTGCTGAACTTTATGGTAAAGTTACGGGCTGCTGTAAAGGTAAGGGGGGGTCTATGCATCTCGCTGCACCAGATGTTGGGCTGATGGGGCAGTCATCTATAGTTACCAGTACAATTCCTCATGCAGTAGGTGCCGCGTTAGCGGCTAAAAGGCTTAACAAGGACCAGGTGATTGTGTCGGTTTTTGGAGATGGTGCTGTAGATGAAGGTGTTTACCACGAATCAATAAACTTTGCATCTTTGCACAAACTTCCCATAATCTTTCTCTGTGAGAACAACGGGCTTGCCGTACACTCCAGCATTGAGGATAGGCAGGCTTTTAAGATTCTTGAACATGTTAAGGCTTATGGAATATCGACGACATATTGCCCTGAAGGATATGATTTTGAGAAAGTTTTTACTGCCTTTTCCGGCATTGTTGATCATGTTCGTAAAAATCGATTACCTCATTTTATAGAGATTAATACGTTTCGATATGTCGAGCATGTCGGGCATGGTGAGGACTATGATGATGGTTATCGCGCACGTGGAGAGTTAGATGCCTGGAAGTCCAGAGATTCCCTTATACTTGATACGGAGTTGGTAGATAAATATACACCGATTATTCTTAAAAAGATTGATGAAGCGGTAGAGTTTGCAGAGAAAAGTCCATGGCCAGGCAGGGAAGATTTGCTGTCCGACGTCATTTAAGAAAAGTTGGTTGATATGGGTTTATTCATAGAAACAGCAAATAAGGATAACAGATAGGGGCGAGACGGTGAAATACGCTATATCCTGTTACGCCTGTCAAAAAGTAAGTGATTTATAAAGAAAAGAATATGAATAATGATCTATTAACACAGTATTCTGGTGGCGTCATAACGTACCGTGAAGCATTATATCAGGCAATGCATTACTCTCTTTCTAAGAATCCAAATGTTATCATTATGGGACAGGGGGTAGATGACCACAAAGGATTATTTGGCACAACACTGGGCCTCGCCACTGAATTCGGAAATGACCGTGTCTTTGATACTCCGCTGGCCGAAGAGGGGGTAACAGGTATTGCAATTGGAGCCTCTCTTAACGGTTTATATCCGATCCTTACCCACATGAGGACTGATTTTGTGCTTGTTTCAATGAACCAGATTATTAATCTTTTAGCCAAGTATAAATATATGTTCGGAGGGCTCTTTGAAGTCCCGATGTTTATACGCATGGTTATAGGACGCAGTTGGGGCCAGGGTGCCCAGCATTCCCAGAGCCTTCAATCTTTGTTTGCTCACATACCGGGCTTGACCGTAATCATGCCTTCCAGTTCACAATCTATATTAGAATGTTATCCTTATTCATACTTTCGGCATCGAGGCCCGGTACTTGCAATTGAACATCGTCTGATGTATGACATAAAGTTTAAGGTTGAAAATATACCTGTAGATGCGAACAAATCACCTTTTACATCATATAAGGTACGTTCCGGAAAGGACGTCAGCATAGTAGCCACCTCGATCATGGTTCTGGAGGCGGAAAGGGCCGCGCACCATCTTGCCAGTGAAGCGGGTATTGAGTGCGAGATCATAGATCTCAACTGTATTTCGCATCCGGACAAATTTATGATCTTGAAGAGTGTGGAGAAAACCGGGAAGTTATTGATTGCGGATACAAGCTGGCAGGCCTATGGTGTATGTGCCGAAGTCTGTAGGATTGTATGCGAACATTCAGTGACGGCCTTAAAGTCTCCGGTTGTGACTGTCGGTATGCAGCCGTCTACCTGTCCGACTGCCAAGACACTGGAAGATATGTTTTATCCAAATTTAACAGAGTTGACTGATTCTATTGCCAGACTAGTAACCGGAAACAAGGATCATGGGATTCCTTTACCGGATGAACATTCAATGGCCGATGTATACAAAAAATTTAAGGGGCCTTTCTGATATGACGACAGGAGTGATTGGATTTAGATGTCTGAAATAAATATTGCACTTTATAATGAATATTGCACTTTATAAAAAGCTTTTCTTGCTTAGAAAGGCAGAGGAAAAGATTCGTGAGCATTATCACGAAGATGAAATGAAAACACCTATGCATATGTCTATGGGCGAAGAGGCAATAGCGGTTGGAGTATGCCATGCATTAAGTGTGGATGATCAAATATTCGGTACATATAGATCTCATGCAATATATCTTGCCAAAACTGGAGACACGGATAATTTTTTTGCAGAAATGTATGGTAAAGACACGTCTTTTCAAAGAGGAAAAGCAGGTTCAATGCATCTGTGTGCACCCGAATCAGGATTTATGGGAACTTCCGCAATAGTAGGTGGTATTATTCCTGTTGCCGTTGGTGCTGCTTTCGCAAATAAGCAAAAGGGAAATGGCAAATATACTGCTGTATTTTTCGGTGATGGAGCCATAGACGAAGGCGTTTTCTGGGAAAGTATAAATCTTGCTTCTATAATGAAGCTGCCGATTCTGTTTGTATGTGAAGACAATAACCTTGCTGTGCATACACACAAGTCCTTAAGGCAAGGTTATAAATCCATTACTGACATTGTATCTCAATTTGAGTTCAATGTTCTCAGCTCTGAGACTACGGATGTAGAACTCATACACAAATTGGCTTGCAATGCTAAAGAATTGATTGATAGTACACAAAAACCTTGCTTTTTAAACTTGAAATATTACAGATATCTGGAACACGTTGGGATTGGCGAAGATTTTGATAGAGGTTATCGCTCTAAAGATGAATTCTTGAAATGGTATGCGGTGGATCCGATAGCCTTACAGCGAAAAAAACTGATAGAAAAAGGGTGTCAGGAAGAAGAAATTCAAAAAATAGAAACGGATATAGATAATCAGATTAATAATAGTATTAAATTAGCTAAAAGTGCTCCTTTTGCTGATGAGTGCATATTGTATGAGAATGTATTTGCATGAGAAAGATAACATATTGTAAAGCACTGAATGAGGCAATGTCACAAGAAATGGAAAGGGATCCAGATATTTTTGTGTATGGGATAGGTGCACCTGACCATGTAAAGGTATTTGGTAGTACTGATGGTTTAGTGGAAAAGTTTGGCCCAGACAGGTGTTTTGATACTCCATTAGCTGAAGATGCAATGACGGGCTTTGGTTTAGGTGCCGCCATTAATGGAATGAGACCGATTCATATTCATATTCGGGTTGATTTTTTACTATTAGCAATGAACCAACTTGCTAACATGGTTTCCAGTTACATTTATGGGACCGAAGGGAAACTGAGAGTTCCTCTGGTGATAAGGGTCATTGTTGGTAGAGGATGGGGTCAAGGATTTCAACATAGTAAAAGCCTGCATTCACTCTTTGCTCATATTCCAGGATTAAAAGTTGTTCTGCCAACTACTCCAAGAGATGCAAAGGGCTTGCTTATTTCTTCTATAAGGGATAATAATCCGGTAATATTTATGGAACACCGATGGTTGTATTGGCAGGAAGGTGAAGTGCCTGTAGATTCTTTTGCCATCCCATTAGGAGAAGCAAATATCTTACGTGAAGGAGAGGATGTGACGGTTGTTGCAACTTCATGGATGAATGTAGAGGCACTGAAGGCTGCTGAAATTCTGAAGGAAAGGGGTATAGGTGTTGAAATAATTGACCCGAGAACAATAGCTCCATTTAATGATGAACTTATTATCAAATCAGTTAGAAAGACGGGTTATTGCGTTGTGGTTGATAATGATTGGCTTCATTGTGGTTTTAGTGCTGAGGTAGCAGCGAGGGTTTCAGAAAAGAGTTTTGGCCTTTTAAAATCTCCCGTGCAAAGGATTGGTTTTGCTTCAACTCCTTGTCCTACAGCAAGGCATTTGGAAAATGTATTTTACCCAAACGCAGTTAATATTATAAGAACAGTTGAGAAAATGCTCAAATTAAGTTTGACCGATTTATCAAATGAAGAATTTTATAGTCATGAAAAGAGATTCAAAGGGCCATTTTAAGTGCTTATAAACAAAATCCATGTTGACAGTTATGCACCTGGCCTAAGTTACGCAGCTAGAATAATTTATTTTCTTGGTAATTAGAGAAACAAAATAATCTATCCACACAGAAAAATACAAGATTATGTTTCAATTATTTAGAAGGGATCTAAACATTATCAATTTAGTGGGTATAGGAGAACAGGCATGATAACAAACAAAATATCTAAGGAGGATTTAATTATACGGGTTCATCATATAGGTGGTTTTGAAGATTGCGGGCCAGCTGAAGCGCTTCAAGTGCTAGGTAAAGATGTGCAATGGGTTATATATGATGCTAACGATGAGGCGCTTTCATCAGTAGCAAAATGTCAGGACAAGAATGTCCTGTTGGTTAATAACTGTATTGGAGCCAGTAATTCAAAAGGCAAATTCCATGTTACCGTTGAACCCACCGCTAGCAGTATGTTAAAGCCTGCATTGAGTTCTTTTAAGTACACATTCGATCAAATAGTTTGGGGTGAACATGCGAGAGTAGTTGAATCTAATGATATCGAAATAAGAACGATTGATTCTTTAGTAGAAGAGAGTCAACTTCCATATGCGGACTTCCTTTCCATTGATGCACAGGGTGCAGAGCTTGATATTATTAACGGGGCGTCCAGAATGCTGAAGTCAACGGTGGTAGGAATCATTTGTGAAGTTGAATTCACGGCAGTATATGAAGGACAACCTCTTTTTTGCGATACTCAAGACCGACTGCGCAGAGATAACTTTCGCTTTTGTCAGATTTCCAGTGAACAGTATTGGAATACTGGTTTATATGTAAAAGAGCTTCAAGGTGCAGGTTTTTTTACGGTTGGTGAAGCTCTTTTTTTGAAAGATACAGATATTTTGGATAATATTGAAAATTTGAGGTGTTTATCGGAAAAAATGTTAACAGAAAAAATTGTCTATTATCTTAAGTTGGCTGCTGTAGCTGTTGTTTTTGACCAACTTGATTATGCTATTGGAATTTTGCAGCCATTACAAATGCATAATTTCTTATCATTAGATGAATTGGCAAATAGTACTGATGTTAAGTATGTAAAGATACTAAGAGATTTGATGAATGCTGTAGAAACGTTTCCGCCTGGTGTTGCTGAAACGTTTCCGTTCAATTATAATCTGTCTAATGAACGAGATAAAATAAATGGGAGAAGAGGAATAAAAAATTTGTTGCATAATATTACGCCTCCTGTTCTTTGGAAATTTGCACGGAAACTGGTGAAAGGTGATACTACGAAGATAGAAGACGATAAAATTGATAAAATTTATCTTAATTATGGATTGTATGGTCTTCTTAGAAATAAGAGAGAGAGAAAAGGAATTGGTAGAAGGGATGGATGAGTAATGAATAAACTATCTATTAAGGATTTTGCAGCGTCTTTTGGTACAACAGAAGATGATATTCGGGAAAACTGTTTGGAGATAATAAATAGTGTTGATTTCAATTACTCAATTATTGATGGCTCTGCACGAGACAAGTTGATTCTCGATATACTGAAAAGGATAGATGCTGACCAGCAAGTAATTGGAGCCCCAAAGAGACAGCAGGTTTGGGACAAGGGTTGGGGAGAAAATTTAAAGGGTTTTGTCAGTAGTGATTATGATTTAAATGAACTAATCCCTAAATTTATCAGGCCCAATCAACCGATACGTTTCAATTTAAATTATATACAACCTTCTAACCCTAATTTTGAGCTTGATTTTTTTTCGGTATTCAGGTTGTGGTTGTTTAAAAAATATTTCTCTGACTATAGCCATGTCTATGAATTTGGCTGTGGAACGGGGTTCAATCTTGTTGCCCTTGCCCAACAATACCCTGATAAGGAGTTATACGGTTTAGACTTTGTGCCATCTTCCGTGGAGCTGGTTAATCAAGTTGGAGATCATCATAGCTATAATATCAGTGGTCATTTATTTGATATGATTTCTCCGGATGCAAGCTTTGCCCTAGAGAAGAACTCTGCTATGTTTACAATAGGTTCTATTGAACAGCTTGCAGGTAAATTCGAATCATTCGTGGAATACATTTTAAAACAACCGGTTTCTCTGTGTGTGCATGTCGAGCCCACTATTGAGTTGTATGACGAAAATATTTTGGTTGACTATCTCGCAATAAAATTTCAAGGCAAACGAGGTTATACTGATAATTTCCTGCCCTACTTAAAGAAATTAGAATCAGATAAAGTCGTCGAAATATTAAAGGTAAAGAGACTTTTTTTTGGGAGTCTTTTCTTAGAAGGATATAACTGCATCATATGGAGACCAACAAATAAATAACTATGGATCTTGGATTGTCTGACAAATATGCATTGATTACAGGTGGCAGCCATGGCATTGGCCGAGGCGTAGCATTGGCACTTGCTGAAGAGGGTTGTAACGTTGCCATCTGTGCTCGGAATAAAGAGCGGGTGGATGAAACAGTTGAAGAGATTAGATCAAAGAATGTCAAAAGCATCGGTATTTCTGCCGATGTACTAGTACCGGAAGACATTGATAGTGTGATGAAATCAGTGATTGATTCATGGGGAACAATTAATATCCTTATAAACAACGTTGGTGGAGGTGGAAGATGGGGCAGTGCAATCGTTGAGGAGACTTCTGAGCAGGTATGGACTGAGGTCTATAACAAAAATGCTCTCGCTGCTATCCGGTTTACTATGAGAGCAATACCATTTATGCGGAGACAGAAATGGGGGCGTGTAGTAGCCATAACCTCATTATATGGGAAAGAAGGTGGAGGTCGACCCTGGTTTAATCTGGCTAAGTGTGCAGAAACCGCTCTCATGAAAAACCTGGCCTTAAACCATGATTTAACAAGGGATGGAATTACCTTCAACAGTATTGCACCTGGTAGTATCATGATACCTGATACAGGGTGGGCTGATGAGCAGGAAAAAGATCCTGATAAGTTTAAGACGATGGCAGAACAGAAATTTCCTTTAGGACGACTTGGAACTCCTGAGGAAGTTGCCAGTATTGTTGTATTTGTTTGTTCGATGCAGTCAAGTTTGCTTAATGGGGCTTCAATCTGTGTAGATGGTGGTGAAAGTAGATGTTTTTAAAGGAATCCTTATATGATAAAAGATGAAGTTTTAAAGAGTTTTACCGGTAAAAATATTTTAGTTACAGGTGGTACTGGGCTTATAGGCCGACAAGTTGTCAATATCTTATGTGATGTGAATGCATATATTAAAGTAGCATCCCTCGATAAAATAAAGATTGATGACAGGGCTGAGCATATTTATGGAGATCTTACCGGTTTTGAATTTTGTAAGGACATTACCAAAGATATTGATTATGCTTTTCATTTAGCGGGTATAAAGGGATCTGTGGAGGTTACAAAGGCAAAGCCAGCAAGTTTTTTTGTGCCACTCCTGATGTTCAATACAAATGTATTAGAAGCCTGCAGGATAAACAAGGTCCGGAAAGTTGTATATACCAGCTCTATAGGTGCATACTCAAGTGCAGAGGTATTTAAAGAAGATAAAAATCTTGATGGGGCTCCTATGGATATGTTTCCGGGATGGGCAAAGAGAATGGCAGAGCTGCAGATACAGGCTTACAAAATACAGTACAACATGGATAACTTCTCAGTAGTCAGACCATGTAATGTCTATGGCCCGGGGGACAACTTCGATCCTGAAAATGCAATGGTAATTCCGTCTTTAATGCATAGGATATACCAGAAAGAAGATCCTGTCTTGATTTGGGGTGATGGTACTGCTATCCGGGATTTTGCTTACAGCAAAGACGTTGCGGAAGGTGTGATCCTGGCACTTTATTACGGAACAAAGTCGGGATTTGTAAATCTTGGAAGCGGTAATGGTTATACTATAAGAGAGCTTGTTGAGACCTTAAACAGCTTCATTGACTTTAATTATGAATTTGACACAACGAAATCTTCCGGTTTTCCGAGGCGCGTAATGGATTTATCCCTGGCCAGAAAGATGATTGGCTATAACCCAACCACATCATTATTGGATGGATTGAAGGAGACATGGAATTGGTTTGTTAATAACCAGGATGAGTATCTTAACAAGAAAAATTATTTCAGTGAAGAATAATAGGGCCTAATTTAAGAAATGAAAATATTATTTGTGATACATAAGCTGGACTTTGCAGATCATATATCAATTTCCTACTTGTCTGCTATAGCAATGCAATCAGGACACCATTCCTATTTTTGTTCACTTGACAGTAATGACTTAATTGCCGCAGTGGATAAGATCAGACCGGATGTTATTGCGTACTCAGTAAATGTTACCGGGTACAAAATAATTATAGAAGCAAATCAAAAAACGAAAAAAATACACAATTATATTTCCATTATGGGTGGACCTCATCCGACATATTCACCAGAGACTTTTTTAGATAGCGGAATGGATGCTTATTGTGTTGGAGAGGGCGAGTACCCTTTCAGGGACTTTCTTGAAAAAGTAGAGAATGAGGAACCTTTTGATGACGTTGCAAATCTTATAACGAAGAAGAAAAAAAATCCGGTCCGGCCATTAATCCGAAATTTAGACGAATTACCACCGGCAAATAGAGACTTGGTTCTCTCGAACTCGTATCTTAAGAATACACCCAAGAAAACATTTTATGTTAGTAGGGGCTGTCCTTTCCAATGTACCTATTGTTCTAATAGTTTTTACCGCCAACTCTATAAAGGAAAAGGACCTTCGGTCAGGCGATTTTCAGTTGAAAGGATTATTACAGAAATAGAAGATGTGAAAGAAAAGTATGTAATGGATTTTGTAAAATTTGGTGATGATTGTTTTGCTATTGGAGCGGACGAATGGCTGGAAGAATTTGCCGAGAAATATCCTGAAAGAGTAGGTGTTAAGTTTAATTGTTTTCTGAGACTTGATACAATAGACGATCATTTGTTGAAATTGCTTAAACAAGCCGGATGCTTTTCAGTTCACCTTTCTGTTGACAGTACATCACGACATGTCAGGGAGAATGTTCTTAAACGGAGAATGAGAAGTGAAAATATGGTAGAAAAATTGAGAAAGGTAAGTGACTATGGGATAAATACCTGGGTAAACTATATGCTTGCTGCACCTGAGTCGATGTTGCAGGATGATTTGGATACTATTAAATTGAATAAAGCAGGCAAGGTGACTTATCCCAGCTATTCGACAACTGTACCAATGAAAGGTACAGAGTTATACAATTATTGCGTTGAAAGAGGAATTATAGATATCGCCATACACCAAAGTGATATGAATGGATGTACAGAAAGATCTGCATTGAATTGCTTTACTGAAAAAGAGAAGGATGTAAGGTTTAATATTTATTTATTGGGGGCTTTGATTTCGAAGTTACCTTATCCTTTAGATAAAATTGGAATATGTTTAATAAAAATTATTCCTCCTAACAGATTTTTCAGGAAAATCCGCGGTTATCTTTATGGATATTATATAGCAAACAAGATTTTTTTGCTTCCAGGAGTTAAAAAGAGTGACACAGAGAAAATGAATATATGGACAAAGATTATGGATTAGCTGCCAAGAAATTTAGTAAAGAATGGGATTTGGTATTTTATTTTTCTCCCAAATTTACGAATTAACTAATTAACGACTAACGGAGAATATTCATGATTGAAATTTGCAAAACAAATTTAGAAGGTGTGCTTTTAATCAAACCAACATCTTTTGAAGATCACAGAGGAGAGTATTTAGAACTGTATAACGAAAGATTATATAAGTCGAAAGGTGTTGATATCAATTTTGTGGAGGATGACGTTTCTATTGCGACAAGAGGTGTAATTAAAGGCATTCACGGAGATACTATAACCTGGAAATTAATCTCCTGTTTACATGGGAAATTTTATCTTGTTGTAATAAACTACGATAAAGATTCAAAAAATTTTGGCAAGTGGCAATCATTTGTTTTATCGAACGTTAATAAACACCAAGTTCTGGTACCGCCAAAATACGGTAATGGACATTTATGTTTGAGCGAGAAATCTATTTTTCATTACAAACAATCGACTTATTACGATTCTTCAAAACAATTTACCGTAGTATGGAACGATCCTAAATTTGATATTTGGTGGCCTGTAAAAAATCCTATAGTTTCAAGGAGAGATGAAGTGGGGGATTCATGTTTGATAGAATAAACGTATTAGTTGTAGGTGGAACCGGTTTTATAGGTGTAAACTTAATTAAGAAATTGTTGTCGTTAGGCGCAAGTGTAAGGGCTACGCTCCACGAAAAAGATGCCGTCATCGACGACAGCAGGATTGAATACATCAAATGTGATCTTCTAAAGATGGAAGATTGCCAGAAAATAGTTCGTGATATGGACTATGTGTTTATGTGTGCGGCCAATACTGCCGGGGCAGCGGTTATGGCGTCCACGCCATTAGTGCATGTTACTCCAAACATAATAATGAATTCGCAGATGCTTGAAGCCGCGTACTTTGCAAAGGTGAAAAAGTTTATCTGGCTTAGCAGTAACGCAGCATATCCTCCGTCAGGGGACAGACCGGTTACGGAGGAAGAAATGTTTAATGGCGATCCTTACGATACCTATTACGGTGTTGGATGGATGAAGAGATATACTGAAATACTGTGTAAGCTCTATTCAGAAAAGCTGAAAAACCCTATGACTACGGTAGTACTGAGACCATCAAATATATATGGGCCTTATGATGATTTTGATTTTGCCACTTCCCATATGATGGCGGCAACCATTAGAAAGGTTATAGAACGGCATAATCCAATCCAGGTATGGGGGACAGGCGACGATGTCAGAGATTTGATTTATATTGATGATTTCATAGATGCGGTAGTTTTGGCAGCAGAAAAGATCGAAAGATTTGATCCCATTAATATCGGACTTGGCAAGGGGTATAGTATAAAAGATATTTTACAAATAACCTTAGAGGTGGTCGGTTTTAAAGATGCTGAAATTGTCTATGACCCGACAAAGCCTTCTATGATACCTATACGGCTTATTGATACAACAAAAGCAGAAGGGCTTCTAGGATTTAAGGCAATAACTGATTTGAAAGAGGGGATTAAAAAGACAGTTGAATGGTACAAAGGTGCGTAATATTGAGGAACAATGGCATTGAGAAACTCGGGAACCCATGGGAAAGTGGAGGAGAGTAGGACCAGAGAAAGTCCTAAGTTGAGATATTTTAGTGGTTTGTGAGCTGGAAAATACACTTTCGTGGCTAAAAATTTCTTAAGCTTATACCAAGGCATGATAAAATGGAGATAAAAAATGTAAATGGAGATAAAGACGAAAATCCATATTTAAGTATTGTCATTTGCAGCAGAAATGACAATCATGGTGGTAATATGTTGCAGCGTATGCAAGTATCTATTAGTGGCCTGCTAGAACAACTGGAAAAACACAGGATCGAATCAGAGTTAATCTTAGTAGACTGGAATCCTCCAGCGGATAAACCTTTATTAAAAGGAACTATTCAATGGCCATCAGGTTTAACATATTGCACCATACGCGTTATCGAAGTGCCATCCAGGGTTCATCGGAGGTATAAATATCATAAAAAGGTACATATGCATAATGCAGTCGCGGTAAATACCGGCTTTAGACGGGCTCGTGGTAAATTTGTCTTATTGGGCCTTATTGACTTATTATATCCTGATGAATTGATGAGTTTTATCGCTTCAAAGAGTTTGAAAACTAGTGAAGTGTATCGTGCAGATCGATGTAATGTTGATAGAAATGTTGTTCGGTTCAATACATTGCGTGAGCAATTGAACTTTTGCAGACAGAACGTCATTAAAGTTTACACTAAAATTTCCTGGGTTAGTGCAGGTTTACCTGATTTGCATGTAGCTGGTGGTGATTTTCAGCTTATGTCAAGAGAGAATTTCCATTTATTGCACGGTTATCGTGAAGCTGAGATTGCAAGTGGATCTTGTGATACAATATTGACATATGCGTCTTATGCCGCAGGTGTGCGAGAAGTTGTTTTAAAGGAACCTTTAAGAGTTTATCATATCGACCATGATGAAAAATTTGTTGATAGGATAAAAGCAAGTGATGTTCCTTTCGTTAAATGGGTTTCCTTACCTTTTATACCTCGACCTATCAGTTTCAGGCTTATTTCTTTGTACCGTAAATATGTTGGCGAAACAACTAAGGATTACGTATTTGGCGGAGTACCTAGTACCTACGGGGAAAAATGTCTAAAGTTATGTCGAGATATTGTAAATGGCAAGCATTCATATAAATTAAATGACAATACATGGGGGCTTGCAGGAGAAAACTTACAGGAAACAATAATATCTTCGGCAAAGTGGGAGTGAATGTAGCGCCTAAGATTTGTCACCCACTAAACACTTTGTATATATGGAAGAATAAAGGTTAGGAAGTTAAGGGGTTGATTATTTGGGACGGATTTCAGAGGTCTGACCTCTAACTCCGGTTTTCAGACTTTAACCTTGAACTCTTTAACGTTTAACTATTTTAACCTTC
>Ga0233429_1001479_pt1 | contig 28052 bp, 23 predicted proteins | sample SI_118_April2016_3_FD_179879 | JGI IMG/M metagenome (GOLD analysis project Ga0233429, IMG submission 179879) | Seawater microbial communities from Saanich Inlet, British Columbia, Canada - SI_118_April2016_135_MG | ecosystem: Environmental > Aquatic > Marine > Inlet | place: Canada: British...
TGAACTCGGGCCTTCATTTCCTGCTCCTGGGCAAAGGCCATGGCACGCTTTTCCTCGGCTTTTGCCTGGGCAATTTTCTTGTCTGCCTCTGCCCGGTCAGTTTCCAATTCCGCCCCTATATTTTTTCCCACATCTACATCTGCAATATCGATGGATAAGATTTCATAGGCAGTTCCTGCATCCAGGCCTTTTTTCAAAACTGTTTTTGATATCGAATCCGGATTTTCAAGCACTTCCTTATGGGTGACAGCCGACCCGATGGTGGTGACAATACCTTCCCCCACCCTTGCCAGAATAGTATCTTCTCCGGCCCCGCCCACAAGGCGGTCAATATTGGCCCTGACCGTGACTCTTGAGATGGCTTTCAGCTGGATGCCGTCCTTTGCCATGGCTGTCACAAGGGGGGTCTCAATAATCTTTGGGTTGACGGACATCCTGACGGCCTCAAGCACATCCCGACCGGCAAGATCTATGGCAACTGCCCTGTTAAAAGTGAGTTCAATACTGGCCTTGTCTGCTGCAATGAGCGCCTGGACAACCCTACTGACATTACCACCGGCAAGAAAGTGAGACTCAAGACTGTCCGTGGGAATTTCAATCCCGGCTTTGACTGCCATGATTTTGGATTCAACAACCAGCTTTGGCGGAACTTTTCTAAGCCTCATAAAAATAATATTGATCAATCCGACCTTTGCACCAGACACCAATGCCTGTAACCACAAAGCTATATAAGAAAAAATAAAATAAAACAGTGCCAGACCGATAATCCCTGCAATAATTAACAAAATGAACATAATATCCATTGTACCTATCTCCTATATTAAAATTTTTTCCACTATAATCTGATTACCTGTGACACCTGTGACTATAATTTTTGTATCCGCATCAATATATTCTCCATCCGTCACCACATCCAAACGTTGTGAATTTATCTCGCCTATTCCTGCCGGACGAAGATTGGTGACGGATTTTCCTTTCATATTAATATATGCTTCCAGACCCTGTTTTTGTGAAACCACCCCATCCTGTTTTGATAATTCCCGCCTCAGTGCCAAAGGAGACTTGGCCAATATTTTCAATCCGAAAATAATTAACAAAGGTACAAGAACAATGTCCAGACCCGTAAAAATCAATCCCGCTGTCGTGGATATGGTTGTAAATACAAGGTATAAGGAATAAAAAAATACGCTGAGCGCAATTGCCGACAACAGCCCCAATGATGGAATAAAAATTTCAGCAATGACGACCAAAATTCCAATTATCTGAAGAAGAATGGGAAAAATATAGGGTTTCATTCAGGGCCTTTATATTTTAAGATATTTTGGGTTTAACAATTACATGGTTTTGTTCCATTTTGTCAATCAAAACCCGTGTTCCCTGTTCAATGAATTCGCCCTGGGTGATGGCATCGATTTTTTTATTGTTTATCATTACCTTTCCCGATGGACGAAGAAATGTATGGGCAATCCCTGTATCTCCCGGTTTCACTCCTAAATCCATTGTGACATCCACATGGGAGTTCGATAAGGTTGCCTCAAGATATGGTCCTTTTACTATTTTTGAAATCTGTGGCAAAACAAAACGAATCATGAACAAAGAAATTATAAAGGCTAACATAAAAGAACCCAGCACCTGGGCCAGATTTTTCATCAATAAAGTGCCTTCCCAGGGAAAGGATGGATCTGGAATCACAAACCCCTGAAAAGAAAGAACAAGACCTGCGGCAATCACTATCAAACCCGAAATACCGGCCACACCAAATCCTGGAAGGACAAACACCTCCACACCAAGAAGCAGAACACCGATGAGAAGGAGCAGCAATTCCGTATAATTTGCCAGACCCACAAGGTATTGACCAAAAAAGACCAGGCCAAGGCAGATAATTCCGGCAATCCCGGGGATACCAAACCCGGGTGCCTTTATTTCCGTATATATGGCACCGATTCCGATGAGCATCAGTATGGGTAAAAACGGCTGTAAAAATCTGACAAATGTTTCAGACCAGGATTCCTCAATGGTAATGATATTGGTTGATTCATAGCCTAAAATTGAGAGTACTTCATTGATATCTTTAACACTTTTTTGAGAAAATCCAAGATCAAAGGCTTCTGCGTCATCCATGGTTAAAAGCTCTCCCTTGGCAACAATTGTTTTTTTCTTGCCGATCTTTTTTTTCTCATCCTCTGTCAGATCATTATAGGCTTTTTTATTTATAAAGCTTTTTTTCCCGTCCATTGTCACCTGATAGACTTCCATATCTATGGTGACCATGGATTCGGCAAGAACAACGGGATAATTATTTTTTTTTGCAAGGGCACGAAATTTTGCCCTGAGAACGGTTTGAATTTTTTCGCCGGCCATTTTCTGGCCTTCCTGGGTCTGGATGATGGGTGCGCAATCGCCAATAATGGTGTTGTCTTTCATGAACAACAAATTTGAGGAAAGTGCTATCAGGGCACCGGCGGAAATGGCTCTTTTTTCCACAAATGCTATGGTTTTTCCTTTGGGAACATTGGAAATCGTATCCACAATTTCCAGTGCCGCATCCACCCTGCCGCCAAATGTATCCATTTTAAATACAAAAACAGCATCTGTTTCATTTTTAATCTCTTCCAGGGCTCTTTTGACATAGGCTGCCATACCCGGTTCCACTGTTCCGGAAACAGGAATGACATACACTTTTTGCTTTTTTTGAGAAGCATATAGCAGATCTCCCGAAAAAAGCATAAAAATGAGGAGTAGAATAAAAATAAAGATATTAGTTTGTTTCATTTAAGCATTTCACTTTGAATAAAAGATTATTCTCACACGATAAATAATTTTCTGCATTAGGTCAAGAGAACTGTTCTGGTTTCTTAATTTTACCTTTTTCAAAACCAATAACAAAAACAAGCAGGGAAGGAATCACAAAAAGGGTAAAAACCGTTGACATGGCAAGGCCGCCCAGCAGAATCGAACCCAATCCGCGATACAGTTCACTGCCCGATCCTGTTGACAATACCATGGGCATCATGGCCAGAAGACTTGTTGTGGCGCTCATAAAAATGGGTCTGATACGGGTTTTAACGGCATCTGCCACGGCTTGTTTACCTATGAGCCCATTATATCGAACATTATTTAATGACTGGTGGACAATGAGAATAGCATTGTTTACCACCGTACCGATTAAAATGATAAACCCCAACATGCTTAAGACATCAAAACCCTGGGGAGCAATAAATTTATTGACCGCAAAAAGACCGACAAAACCCCCAGCCGCAGCAAGGGGGATAGTAAAAAGAATGATAAAGGGATATATAAAATTTTCAAATAGAGCTGCCATCAAAAGATAAGTAATTATCAAAGCCAGAATAAGGTTCCACTGAAGTGCCTGCCTTGTCTCCACAAGTTTGTCTGCATTACCGCCCACGTCTACTTTAACATTTTTAAATTTTCCTGACTTTTCAAGAGAGGGGATAATTTCATTTTCAATCTGCTCCATGGCTGACTGCAAAGCCAGGTCACCAGGCGGAGTAACCTGTAAAGTAATGGTGCGATCCCTCTCCAGGTGATTTATCTGGGGCATGCCCTGGTCATATTTGATCCGGGCGACATCCCTGACCCTGATCAGATCTCCAAATCTGTTGACAATGGTAGAGTTCAGAATATCCTCCGGCGAGCTGCCAAAAGAGGGCTGGCCTTTAAGCACCAGGTCAACCTGTTTGATTCCCTCGGGTCGGTATTCCTCAATTTTACGGCCATCCATCAGGATATCGACATACACACCCAGTTCTTGGGCGGAAAGTCCATTTGCAGCAAGTTTTTCTCTGTTTGGAATGATTTTGACTTCAGGATAACTGTCTTCAAGAGATGGTACAGGGCGGACTTGTGTATTTTTCATTTTTGCGGTTATGGTTCCAAAAAGTGTATATGCGGCCTGGATAATATCATCCATAACCTCTCCTGAAATATTAACATCCACGGTTCTGCCTTTACCAATACCAGATTCAAAAATTCCAGCCTGAATGCTGACACCAAAAACGCCGGGAATCGAGCCCATTACCTTGCTGAAAAGCGGGATTAGCTCGTGGGCACGAGTTTCATGGGTGCTGATCCCTCCAAAAAGAGTAATACGATCTGCACCCACAAAAAACATATGTTTAATCTGTGGAAAACCATCCTTGCCATCTTCCTTGAAATAAGGTTCGGTTTCTTTGTATATATATTTGCCCATGTTTTTGAGTTTATCAACAGAATAACCAGGTGGTGGAATCAGAATATTTAAAATAAGGTTTCTGTTGCCCTGGGGCAGATATTCAGCGCTTGGCAAAAGATAGGAGGTCAAACCAATAGAAAGACTGGTAAACACAATAATGGTTGTCAACCGGGTAAAGGCATTTTGCATGCACAGGGTGCTCAATTTCAATATACTGCCGGACAAAAACAATCCGATACTGCTCTTTTGTATCCTGTTGGTCTTGATGTTGTTGCTTTTTCTGTAAAACAGATTAAACAGGGCGGGAATCACGGAAATGGAAACTATAAGGCTTAAAAGAATAGAAGAAGTAATGGCAATGGCAATGTCCCGGAATAATTGCCCTGCCTCTTCCTGGATAAAAATGACGGGCAAAAAGACAGCCACTGTAGTTGCAGTAGAGGCAAGAATAGCGCCCCACACCTCTTGTGTCCCTTCATAAGCGGCATCGAAAGCGTTTTTGCCGATCTTGCGGTGACGGTCAATATTCTCCAGAACCACAATAGCATTATCCACCAGCATGCCCACTGCAAATGAAATCCCTGCCATACTCACAACATTCAGGTTCCTTCCCAAAAGCCACAGAAAAACAAAGCAACCAATGGCAGAAATGGGAATGGCAATGCCTGTGATCAATGTGGTCCTTACACTTCTTAAAAATAAAAGAAGAACACCAATCGCCAGAATGCTGCCGATGAGGATATTGCGTTTAACCAGGTTGGTGGCAGTATTAATGTATGGGCGCTGATCATAAACCATTTTCAAGATCAACTTGTTGTCGGCAAGTATAGTTTTGTTCAAATGATGGACCTGTTTTTCCACTGCATCCGTCATGCTCAGAACATTGGCTCCCTTTTCTTTTCTCACTGCAACCACAACAACCTGTACGCCACTATGCAGTACGGAAGCATCTTCTTTTTTATAACCTTTTTTAACCTGGGCTACGTCCCTTAGGTAGACCCTGTTTATTCCATCATCAAAGATGACCACATCAAGGGCATCATCCAGGGTTTGAAACTGGCTTATGGTCCTGATGCGATAATTTTTTTTGGCCATACCCAGAATTCCCGCTGAAATATTCTGATTTGCTCTTTGGATAGATGCAATGATCTGGTTTATGGATACATTATAACGGGCTATTTTCTGGGCATCAATGATCACATCCAGAGTTGTATCAGTGCCTCCAAATACAAGGAGAGAGCCAACCCCATTAACCCTCTCCAGATACTGCCGGACATTATCTTCAAAAAAAGTTTTAAATTGATTGATAGGCTTTGTGTTGCCTGGTTTAGTCTTTAGGATCATCCATATGATCGGGGAACTATTGGCCCCGGAAGACTCTATGGTCGGCCGGGTTACATTTTCCGGATAATTGCCCACTTCAGACATTTTATTTGATACCCTGAGCAGAGCATCATCAAGATTAGTTCCAATTTCAAAGGACAGGGTAATAGTACCAAAACCGTTGTAACTGGAACTCTCCATCTTGGTCAGCCCTTGCAGACCTTTTAAAACTTTTTCCTGCTTTTCAATGATTTCCTTTTCAATTTCATAGGGTGTGGCACCATACCAGGCAGTGTTAACAGTAATCAAAGGCGTTTCCACATCAGGTGTAAGCTGGACCGGCAGTTTTTGAAACCCGATAAAGCCGAACATAACAGTCAGGATTACCGCCACGGCCACTGTTACGGGTTTCCGGATAAAAAAGCGGATAATATCCATCTAATTTTCTCCAACAATAACAACTCTCTGATCAGGACGTAACCTTTCGTTCCCTTCAACTATTACAGGCATGCCCTCTTTAAAATGATCATTATCAGTACCAATGGATTTACCCAGGTAGGTCACGATATTTACCGGCAGCCGGACCGCCTTTGCTTGTTTTATCGTATAAACAAAATCATTCCCCTGAAACTTGAATAATGCATCCCTTGGAATCATAGCCAGCTTTTGTTCGCTGCCCGTGGAAATAAACACTATGGCCGACATGTTTTGCGCCACCCTGGTTAACATGGGAATTCGTATTTTTATAAAAACATTTTTGGTTTTTGCATCTGCTATAGGGGATAGATTATCAATGGTACCAATCATTTCTTTGTTATAGGCATTAATGATAACCCGAACTTTTTGCCCAACTATAACAAATTTTAACAAGGTTTCCGCCACAGGGACTTTTATAAAAAGATCATTTACAGACCCGATACTTATAAGCTTTTTACCCTGTTGAACCCAGTCTCCTGAATCCACATTTTTTTCAAGAATAATACCATCAAATGGTGCATTAATCACACTTTTGCGTTTTTGAATCAAAAGTTTTTCTAAGATTGTTTCGGCAGACACTTTTTTTAAAAGGGCATCCTGATAAACAAAGGTGGCATCATCATAGTGTTTTTCACTGATCCCGCCTTTTTTATACAAGGAATCCATTCGTTGATAATTTATTTTTGAATGGTTTATATGGAGGACTGCCTGATCAATAAGATTTTTGTGAATTAAAATCTCTTTTTCAAGTATTTCCGTATCAAGATTTACAAGAGATATCCCTTTGTTAACCCTGTCTCCGTCCCTGACATCTATTTTAGATACAAGACCTGAGACTTCTGAGGAAACATGACTGACCCGATCATAATAAAGAGTGCCGATAAAAGACCGATTTTGTGCCAGCTTTTGAAAGACAATTTTTGAGATAACAACTTTAGCGGGAGGCTGGTCAGGCGGCTTATTCTGGGCATAAACCATTGTGACATTAATGATGATCAGAATCAATAGGGCTTGAAAAACACGCATATATCCTCTCATGATACAATTAAAATTTAGTTTTTTAATATTTCATACTATAAGACCTGATATAGACAGTTACAACATCTGCCTTCTTGAAAACTAAGGACCGCAAATGAAATAAGTTTAAACTTTTCAGGCTATCTTGCTCAAATCTATTTTTAATCTTTTATCTGTTGTCTTGGAATTGTCAGACAAAAAAACAATATCTGGATGAAAGCAATAGAGATGTGACTTGAATTTCTCTAAAAAAAAATCTTTATTTTCAATTATTCCCGGTCCGAATATCTGTTCTAAAAAACTGAACTTGGTAACATATTTTTTAACAATAGTTAGATACAAAGCTTTTTTTGATATTTTCTCAAGCTTTCCTGACATCTGGAATCCAAAAATCAAATCCATCTGACCGGAATCTTTAAAAATGGAAGCAGAAATAATTTTCCGGTTTTCAGCATATTGTATATGTCTGGAGTTTTCATTAGAAAAAAAATAAAATCTATTGTCATGAAACACAAAATAGACAGGGGATGACCATGGGACATCCTTATTTGAAACAGCAAGGGTCATGACCCTTGTATCATTAATAATACACCTTGCTTTATCTTTAATGGTTTTTTTCATTTCTGTTCAATTTATAAAATTTCCAATCCTTATCTGCTTTTCAAATTTACCCTAACGTTGCAACATTAGGGTTTATATGGACTGGGCATATTTTTGTCAATCCATATAAACTTGAAAAACAATATCTCTTTAGTTTTAAAAAAAAGATACAATTTAATTGACGAACTTACGCACATGCAATAGCTTTATACAGTCACAATCAAAGGAGTCACAAGATGACAAAACGATTAATTATAGGAATAACCGGGGCAAGCGGCGTAATTTATGGCGTCAGGATGCTTGAGGCCCTTAAAAAAAGTGACATTGAAACCCACCTTATTATTTCAGAACCAGGAAAACTCAATATCAGAGTTGAGACTGATTTTGATGTGGATGCGGTCCTTGCCATGGCAGATTTTACATATGCCAATAAAGATATTGCAGCTTGCGTTGCAAGTGGTTCCTTTCTGAATATGGGCATGGTGGTAATCCCTTGTACTATAAAAACATTGTCTGGAATTGCAAACTCCTATGGGGATAATCTATTAATCCGTTCTGCCGATGTCCAACTCAAGGAAAAACGAAAACTGGCCCTGCTCTTCAGGGAGACTCCTCTGCATAAAGGTCATTTAAGGCTTTTAACAATGGCAGCAGACATGGGGGCACAAATTATCCCGCCAATGCCGGCATTTTATCATCATCCAAAAACCATTGATGATATTATCAATCAGTCCGTTGGAAAGGTGCTGGATTACTTTGGGATAGCCCATGACCTTTTTAAGCGTTGGGATAATTCAACTTCGGATAAGCTAAAAAAAAAGATCTTATAGAATCACGGTTATATAAACATAGTTTGCCAAGATTTATCTTTATTCTCTAATCCTTTCAACAATAAAGGAGACTTGGATGGAACGAACAAAGATTCTGGTGGTTGATGATGAGTTGGTTATTCGAGAATCGCTCACAGGCTGGCTGCAAAGAGACGGGTATCATGTGGAAAACGTGTCCAGCGGCGAAAAAGCCATTGATATTCTCAAAACCAAAAGTTTTGACCTTCTTTTGCTGGACATTCAAATGGATGGCATCAGTGGAATGGATGTTCTCAAGCATATACAAGAGCATTACCCTGATATTGACGTGATTATGGTCACTGCCTTTGGCTCCATTCCTTCAGCAGTACAGGCCATGAAATACCATGCTTTTGATTATCTTTTAAAGCCTTTTGATCCAGAGGAACTAGGGGTACTCATCCAAAAACTAATCCAACACAGGGCAAAAATAAAAGAAAACCTTTTTTTAAAAGAAGACTACGAGCAAAGAACCCGGTATGAAAGCATGATCGGTCAATCCAGACCCATGCAGGAAATATTCAACCTGATAGAAGATATCAAAGACACGGAAACAACTGTTCTTATCACGGGTGAAACTGGAACGGGAAAAGGGCTTGCTGCAAAAGCAATTCACTCCAACTCCAGGGTTTCAAATGGCCCCTTTGTCAGTGTGAATTGCGGAGCCATTCCAAAACATATCATGGAAAGCGAACTTTTCGGCCATCAAAAAGGGGCATTTACAGATGCCAAGGAAACTCGGAAAGGCCGTCTGGAACTATCCGGCAACGGGACATTGTTTCTGGATGAAATCGGTGAAATAAGCATGCGAATGCAGATTGATCTGCTCCAAGTACTGGAAGATAAAATATTTTACAGGGTTGGGGGTACCCAGCCCATTACAGCCGACTTCAGGGTGATTGCCGCCACCAATGCAAACCTTGAAAAGGCCATTGAAAATAGGACCTTCAGAGAAGATTTGTTTTATCGATTGAACGTAATCACATTTACGATGCCCACGTTAAGGGAACGTAAAGAAGATATTCCTTTACTGGCAGAACATTTTTTAATAAAAACCACCCAGGAAATCAACAGGGGAGTTGAAAGAATCAGCAGAGATGCCATGGATGAACTCATGCTCTATGAATGGCCTGGAAATGTGAGGGAACTTTCCAACGCCATTGAGAGAGCTGTGGTGGTTTGTAAAACCCGGACCATTACACCCTTGGATCTTCCCATTGTAAAAAAACTGGAAAACGAATTGAAAAATAAGTATTTCTCTTTAAATGATGTGGAAAAACATCATATTTCCAAAATTTTATTTGAAAACAATTGGAATATTTCAAAAAGTGCCGCCATTCTTGGTATTGACAGATCAACCCTGTACAATAAAATCAAACGATACGAATTGAAAATCGATCTTGACTAATAGCACAACTTGAGGTTCCAGCATTGGCAAATGAATAATACCGAGACAATTATTGTTTCCCCTATTGGAGATATTCCACATTGGATGAGTCAGACCATTGCAAGGGATGTAGGAAAGTTTTTCGGGTTCAGTGCCAGGGTGGAGGTGATTTTAGACGATATTTTGTTTGCCTATGATCCAGAGCGCAGGCAATATCATTCAACAAAAATCCTTGAAGCACTTGAAAAAAATGCGCCGGATGATTGTATAAAGATTATTGCAGTGACAAATGAAGATCTTTTTATCCCAATCCTCACCCATGTATATGGTGAAGCCCAGCTGGGTGGAAAAGCCTGCATTGTATCCATTGCCAGGCTGGTTACGGGCCCTGAAGTCATGGTTGTTATTGAAGGGGGCAAAAGAATCGTAAAAGAGGCCATCCACGAACTAGGCCACACCTTTGATCTTCGACACTGCGAAGATCAAAGGTGTATTATGCACTATTGCAGAAAACTTGAAGATGTTGACAAAAAATCAAGCCACTTTTGCCGGTATTGCAATATCTTCTTATCTGACAACATCAAGCAAATTAGTGAATAAAAAACTTTAAGAGACGGTCCCAGGAATTTTCCGGCAGATTTCCAAAAAGATCTTTACCCAGGCTTCCGCCATCTGCTGCTGCAAGCTGTGTCTTTTCTTCTAAAAATGCATAAAGCCTGTTCACTTCTTTGTTCATGAAGCTTTTATTTGAATCCATGAACATTAATTTTTTCAAATCCTGTTTAAGGTTTGGGCAATAAAGGCTAAAAATCCATCCGTCTATATACGGATCATTGTTGATCAGACCAGGGCTTTTATTCACCTTTGAATTAACTTCAGTGACAACCCCGTTGACAGGGGATAAAAAGGATGCCATATGCTGGTTCCTGGATAACTGGATAGCCTTTTTCCCCTGGAAAACCTGTTTACCCATCAAGGGAGTTTTTATGGCAGTAAATTTTCCTAAAACCCTTGAAGCAAAGTCGTCAATACCTATACGAACATTGTTGTGGTCTTCAATTTTAACCCATGTGTGCCCTGAATGAAGATAATACCCCACTGGCAGGGATATACCGCTGATATCATTAAAGGCTACAGGTTTTACCATGGTATAAACCTTGAACTGATCATGGAAGTAGTGATCAAATTCGCAATCAATGCAATGATAAGATTTTGGACAGGTTTTAAAGTCAATATGGCCTTTCATATGATGGATGCATGGTCTTTTTGCCAGGGGCTGCTTTCTAAGCTTGTCTTTCCAGAAAATAAGACTGCCCCTTTTTCCCTTTCGAGCAACACCCATTTTTTGAAGATTTTCATTTTCATGGCAGGCTTTTCTTAAAGCCCGGTCAAATCTACAGGCTGCACAGGAAAAGTCTCTCAAACATACTTTTTTGTTTACGACTTTTGCCTGCATCCAGAGGCAGGGAGACGTTTTATTTTGTAATTTTGTTTCCATTTGCTGCATCCTTATTAAAAAATGGATAAAAACAAATTTAAGTTCTAAGAAAAGTACGGGTCAGATTTTTCCAGCCAAGTGTAGGCAGATTTCCAAATACATCTGGTTTTAACAAACCGCCATCTGCACTCAAAGGACCTGTTATTTCTTCAATCATATTTTCAAGGGTGGTCACTTCGTGTCCCAGCCATTCCACGCTATCATTGTCGGTTTTAAGATCATGAACTACCCCCTTGATATCAGAATTGTGAATGGTAAAAAGCCATCCATCACCATAGGGATCATTCTTTGAAAGATCCGGAGATTTTCTAACATTGTTATTTACCTCTGTAATAACTCCGTTCACAGGAGAAAGAATATCGCCTATATTTTCTTTTCTTTTCAAACCCCATCCTACATTGTCCTTATTGAGTTCTTGACCTGTCAGTGGCAGCTCAAAGGCATCCGGGCCGCCCAGGACCTTAAATGAAAAGTCATCAAGGCCGATACGAATGAGGCCACCGCTTTCAATGCTGGCCCAGGTATGGCCTGTGTGAAAATAATATCCATCGGCAATATCAAAGCCTTTGACATCTTTCATAAATACCATGGAATGACCTGTCTTCGGGGAAAGGGTATCTTCAAAATATTGATCAAAATCACACCGCTGACAATTATAATTCATGGGGCAGATCCTGGTTTCGGTCCTTTCTGTCAGTGTATGCCTACAGGCTCTATCCTTGCTGTCCCTGTTTCTCAAGGCTTGCTGCCATGTGATGTGTTTGCCGGCTTTTGCCATTTTAGCCATGGAATTATCATATTTACAATTAGTGCAGTCGTAAAAGTTGTTGCAGTTTTTCTTTTTTGCGACACCGGCCTGCATCCAGATACAGGGATGATCGGTTTTGTCTTTTTTTGCTTTCCAGATGTTTTTAGATTTTTCCGTTCTCATTAATTGTTTCATTGTCTTTTCTCCTTTTAATGAATGATTATTTTACTGTTTGCCTGGTTACCCATTTACTAAGAGCAAAAAGGATACCAGACGGACGGAACATATAATTTTAGTGTTGAGATCCATGTCAATTGGTGGGCTTTAGAATTATCGGCATAACAGAAACTGAAGACTATGGCTACTTCAAGTTGTAGAATTTTACGACGGTAGATAAATTGTTTTGCAAATCAATGAGAAAAATTTCATACATGGGCGGTAATCTTCGTCACTGTTGTATTTTCCGACATCTATTTCTACTATTTCAACACTTTATTTAAACTTGCATTCATAATCGGTCCTATGTTAGAAATTAACAATATTTCCGATTGCTTATAACCCTTTTTAGCAAGGATGTGATTGTGAACCTGCCTGAAAAAGAGATACAAACCATTCTCAGTGGTATCAAAGATTTTGTATTGATAATATCACCAGAAAAAGAGATCATGGAAACAAATGAGGCTTTTTTAAAACAAGTGGGATGTTCAAGAGAAAATGTTATCGGCCGTAAATGTTTTGAAGTACTAAAAGAAGACACAAGGGAAAACAGCAATTGCCAAAGCATATGCCCCCTTGAAGAAGCCATAAAGAACAAAAAACATTGCCGGGTCGAGCTGACAAGGCTGGACAGCAATGGTGAACCCCGGCACACGGAATTGACTGTGTTTCCCATCTGGGAAAAAAAAGGAAAAATTTCAAAATTTATTGAAATCAGTCGGGATATTACCCAGCGAAAACTTTCCGAAGACCTTCTTGTCAAAAAGGTGGAAGAAAGAACCCACCAGCTGAAAGAAACTCATGAAAGACTACTCCACCAAGACAAAATGGCTTCTTTGGGTAAATTGTCCTCCTCTGTTGTCCATGAAATCAACAATCCTGTTGCCGGCATATTAAATCTTGTGATGCTAAGCAAACGAATATTAAAAGAAGATGGGGTTGATCAAAAAAACATTGATCAATTTTTACAATACCTGGAACTCATGGAAAGCGAAACACGAAGGATAAGCCGTATTGTCAGCAACCTCCTAGTGTTTGCCCGCCAGTCAAAAATTGAATTGGTGAAATTTGATCTTAATGATCTCATTGAACAGACTCTTTTATTAAATGCCAACCTTTTAAAATTAAACAACATCCATATCTTAGAAGAACTTGAATACAATCTGCCTTTGATTCAGGGATCAGAAGACCAGATAAAACAAGTGCTCATGAACCTGATTTCCAATGCCGTTGAAAGCATGACAAATTCCAGGAAAAAACGTATGACCATAAAAACTTTTTCCAAACAAAATCAATCCTCTATTGGGCTGATGATTAAAGATACGGGGTCTGGCATACCAAAAAATATTGTATCAAAAATTTTTGAACCGTTTTTTACCACAAAGAAAAAAGGCAAAGGTGTAGGCCTGGGGCTTTCTGTGGTATATGGCATTATCCAGGACCACGGGGCCAAAATTTATGTCGATTCTAATCCTGATGAGGGAACCTGTTTTTCTATCACGCTTTATAAGGATATGACTTCTAAAAAAACATGATCATTACAACAATGAAAAACAGGGGAAAAAGCCGACCCAAACTGGCCTTTATGATTGAAAAAATATGAATTATTTTTATTTGGGGTTGTTTTATTTCTCTGGCAAATATTTGCTGTGAATCCCTAGTTGCTTTTTTTTCCCAAACGCGTTAATTTTCAAAATCAAATGGCAAATTGCTGGCTATGAAACATACCAAATAGATAAAGGCTTTGATTAATTGATGATCCTTCACCATAAGGCGAGCCATAAGTTAAGGCAATCCCTCACAGCTATTGCAATCTTTTCTTTTTGCATAATAAATATTTTTTTATCATCAGGCTGTTCACTGATCATGGCCAATGCCACATCAGATATGATGGGACATCTTTCCGACACCATTTTAAACAATGATGATTTAGCCATGGTAAAACAAGGCGCCCCGGCTTATTTGCTGATGGTGGACAGTATGATCAGCAAAGATCCGAAAAACAAAACCCTGCTGTCCACGGCCGCCATGTTGTACACAGCTTATGCAGATCTGTTTGTAAAAGATACTGATCGATCAAAAAAAATGGCTGAAAAAGCCTTGAATTATGCAAACCAGGCAATCTGCCTTGACAAAAAATATGCTTGCAAACTTAAATCAGAAACATTTGAAGATTTTGAAAAAATCATTTCAAAAATGAAAATCGAGAATGTCCCTGCTCTTTTTTCCCTGGGCAATGCTTGGTCAGCCTGGATCATGGCCAACAAGAGTGATTTTAATGCCATCGCAGACATGGCACACATTGAATTGATTATGCAAAAAGTAGTTGAACTTGATGAGACATATAAAGAGGGTGCCGCATACCTCTACCTGGGAACATTGGCAACCTTGCTGCCGCCTGCTCTTGGAGGCAAACCAGAGTTAGGAAAACAATATTTTGATAAGGCAGTCACCTTATCCCAGGGAAAAAACCTGATGGTCAAGGTTCTTTTTGCCAAATCATATGCAAAGATGATATTTAATAGAAAACTTCATGACCAATTGCTAAAAGAGGTGATGGCGGCCGACCCCTATGTACAGGGGTATACCCTTATCAATACCTGGGCCAAAATACAGGCACAAGAATTGATAAATAGTGCGAATGATTATTTTTAAATATTGTTGACTCGGAGACATTCATGATTTTCCAAATCTATAAAAAGCTTGTTTTGATATTGTTTATTCTGCTCTTAACCCAAACTGTCTATGCAGTCAGACTGAAAATTGCCACCTTGTCACCTGAAGGCTCCATGTGGATGGAAAAAATGCGGAAAGGCGCAGAAATGGTAGCCCAAAAAACGGATAATCGTGTGACATTTAAATTTTATCCCGGCGGTGTCATGGGCAATGATAAAACTGTTTTAAAAAAAATCCGCATTGGTCAGTTACAAGGTGGAGCAGTTGTTGCCGGAAGCCTTTCACAGTTTTTCCCGGCAAACCAGATCTATGCTCAGCCTTTGAAATTTAAAACGATAAAAGAAGTAGACTATGTTAGAAAGTATATGGACCAATATGTCATTGATGGGCTTGATAATGCCGGGTTTGTGACTTTCGGACTCATTGGTGGTGGATTTGCATACATTATGTCACAAAAACCCATTACAACGGTACAGGACTTAAGAAATCAAAAAGTATGGATTCCAGATAACGATAAAATCAGTCAGGATTCAATTAAAGCCTTTGGTGTCACACCCATTCCATTATCCATTGCAGATGTGCGAACCGGCCTTCAATCCGGTTTGATCAACACGGTAGCGACATCTCCTGTTGGAGCTGTTGTTCTGCAATGGCATACCCAGATTGAATATATAACGAATATACCCCTGATTTATCTTCATGCAGTTCTTGCCGTTGATAAAGAGAAATTTTTAAAAATCAACGAGCAAGACCGCAAAATTGTTACACAAATCATGACCAAAGCATTAAATAAAATTGATATCCAGAACAGGGAGGATGATATAAATGCGATCCAGGCATTAAAGAACAGAGGGATAACATTTATAACACCTTCCAAGGACGATATGGCTGAGTGGCAAAAAATAGCTGACATTGCATCCAAAAAAATGGTGGAATCCGGTATTCTTCCACGGGATATGGCGGATCGACTGGATAACCATCTTATAGATTTTCATTCAAACGCACAAACCAAAAATGACCAATAAAAAACCAGTCTTCCTTTTAAATATTCAAGCGTTTCTTCAAAAAATTGAAGATGGTATTCTCGTAGGACTTCTGCTTTTGATGATATTTATAGCCGTGCTACAGATCTTCTTAAGAAATCTGTTTGATTCAGGAATTCTCTGGGGTGACCCGCTGGTGCGAATCCTTGTTTTGTGGATCGGCCTTATCGGTGCAATGGTTGCCAGCAGAGACAATCATCACATCAGTATTGACGTTATATCCCGATACCTTCCTGAACAGATAAAAAAACTGTCAAATCTTATAATATCTATTTTCACTAGTCTGGTTTGCGCTGTAATGGCATACTACAGCCTTATTTTTGTTATGATGGAAAAAAATGAAGGGATTTTAGCATTTGCAACTATCCCGGCCTGGGTCTGTGAAAGCATTATCCCGGTATCATTTATTATTATTAGTTTCAGGTATCTTTTATTGTCCTTTACCTGTCTTACAAAATTGTTTAAGCATATCCCGCAATGATAGTTTTACTCATCGCCATATTGATTCTTTTTGCGATTTTAGGCGCACCTCTTTTCAGTGTTATCATTGCCGCCGCCATGGCTGGGTTTTATTTTGGAGATATTAATCTATCCGTAATGGCCATTGAGTTGTTTCGCATAGCCGACACTCCTATTCTCCTGGCATTGCCTTTATTTACTTTTGCCGGATATATTTTAGCAGAAAGCAATACTTCAAAACGTCTTGTCCGGCTGACCCAGGCCTTTTTTGGATGGATGCCCGGAGGGCTTGCCATTGTTGCATTTATTGTCTGTGCTCTTTTTACAGCTTTTACAGGAGCCTCAGGTGTCACCATCGTTGCCATGGGAGCATTATTGTATCCGGCCCTGAAACAGGCTGGATATAAAGACAAATTCAGTCTTGGGCTTGTAACGACTTCCGGGAGCTTAGGACTTTTGCTTCCACCCTCCCTTCCCCTGATTCTCTATGGGGTCATAGCACAGCAGATGAGTTCAGGACAGGAAATCTCCATTGAAAAATTATTTATTGCCGGTATTCTACCGGCGATTTTAATGATCCTCCTTTTATCCTCATGGAGTATCTGGGCCAATCGAAAAAATAAAATTCCCCTGATATCCTTTTCTCTACAAAAGGCCATGTCTGCCGTCAGAGAGGCTATTTGGGAAATCCCTTTGCCCTTCTTTGTATTTACAGGTATTTACTCGGGATTTTTTGCCGTGTCCGAGGCAGCTGCCGTCACTGCCATGTATGTCCTGATAGTGGAAGTGTTTATTTACAAAGAAATAAAGCTTTCCCAACTTGTCGCTATCATCAGGGAGTCAATGGTGATGGTGGGTGGAATTCTTTTAATCCTGGGAGTTTCTCTGGGCTTTACAAATTACCTGATTGATGCAGAAGTTCCCATGAAATTGTTTAAAATCTGCCAGACCTTTGTGAGCAGCAAACTTGTATTCTTAATTCTTTTAAATATCTTTCTTTTGATTCTTGGCGCCATGCTGGATATTTTTTCAGCCATTATCATCATGGTTCCGCTAATGCTGCCGGTTGCCCTGGAGTATGGCGTTGATCCAATTCATCTGGGTATCATTTTTCTTGCCAATATGCAGATAGGATATTTCACCCCGCCCGTGGGAATGAACCTTTTTATAGCAGGATATAGGTTTAATAAACCCATTGTTGAAATTTATAAAGCAACCATTCCTTTCATGCTGGTGTTGCTTTTAGCTGTCCTGGTAATCACTTATCTGCCCTGGCTGAGTCTTGTGTTTATTTCTTAGTGTTTGAACGGAAACTCACCCATCTACTGCGTTGCTGCAAAATTTTGCCAAATTATAAATCGGGCCTCATGTACAATAGTACACTCCGGTTTCAAGATTTTTTTGCGCCTTGTATATGGGCAACTTTTCGCCCAAACACGGGGCTTTCGGCCAGACACTACTTAATCAGCTAAATATTTATCATATATATCAATTATATGGTTTCTTATTTCAGCAAAACGGGATTGAGGTATCTCAAGGCTCTTTTCCTGGAGATTGAGCCTGTGTATGGCCTTTCGCATGACAAGATAAGCATTTTGGAGTCGTTCACTCTCACATCCTGTTATTATCCCTTCTCCATCAAGACTCTCCAAAAGCCTTATATTATCCGTCCAAATGGTTAAATCAGGACAGGCATGAGCATTTTTTAAAATTAAATATTGTACTAAAAATTCAATATCTACAATACTGCCCTTTGACTGCTTTAAATCAAAAATGTCCTTTTTGGATTTTAAACGCTCAGCCCGCATCCTTTCGCGCATTTCACCAACCTCTGACTTTAAGGTTGGGGCATTTCTTTTCCGGGTTAAAATAGTTTTTCTAATCTCATCAAACCTTGAACAAAGCGCTTTATCTCCGGCAACAGGTCTGGCCCTTATCAATGCCTGATGCTCCCATGTCCACGCCTGAGTTTTCATATAATCTTCAAAGGCATCAATATGGGAAACGATCATCCCTGAGTTCCCTCCAGGCCTCAACCTCATATCTGCACCATAGAGTTTACCTGCAGGTGTATGTATGGTTAAGGCATTGATAATTCTCTGACCCAGATTTGAATAAAACCGGATATTATCAATGCTTTTGTCTTTCCCCTTTGTAATCCCTGAATCTGCCTTGTGTAAAAAAACAATATCAATATCTGATTTATAGCCCATTTCAAGTCCACCTACTTTACCGTATGCGACAATGGCAAACCCGCAGTGTTCAAGGGTTTGATCTGATAAGCCCTGGGGAATTCCATATTTTCGGGTCACGGTGTCCCATAAAATCTGAAGCACTTGAGCAAGAACAGTCTGGGCAATATATGTAAGATGATCACTGACTTTCATCAATGGATAATTTCCACTTACATCTGCAGCTGAAACCCGCAGATAATTAATTTGCCTGAAGATGCATAATTCTTCGAGCAAAAACTCCAGATCTCCAGGCGGAATAGCTGCCATTCGGATGTCCATCTCTTTTTCCAGTGCCTGCTTGCCGGGTGGAGAATAAAGGGTTGAAGGATGCATAAGCTCGTCCAGCAATGCAGGATGGTTTGAAAGGAAAGTAATAATCCAGGGACTTTTACAGGCAAGGGTAATCAATGTTTCAAGTGCCCTTTTATTTTCTATGAGTAAAGACAAATAGCAGGTTCTTCTTTCAATGGTGATGATCAGATCAATTAACTTTACAAAAACGGCATCGGGATCATTTTGCCGACCGATCTTCTTAACCAGAACGGGAATCAGTCGGGCCAGTTTTTTCCTTCCATTTGGCGTCAGCCGCTTTGTATTTGGATGTTCTTCAAGGGATCTTAAAATGTCCAATACCCTGTCAGGTTCCTTAAATCCACCAATGGCCATGGCATCAGCAGCATACTGGGGATCATTGATGTTGATCCATAACTCTTTAAGATCCTGAATCTCTTTATCTGGTTTTTCTTGCTTTTCCGACACCAGTAATTGATTGAAATGAAAATGGACCTTTTGCATGTGACTATTTAAGATTTTGATAAAGTCATCCCATGCCGAATATCCCATGGAAAGTGCCAGAATTTTTCTTCGATCGTTCTTTTCAGGAATATCATGGGTTTGAAGATCTGCATAGGCTTGAAGCCTGTTTTCAACCATTCGTAAAAATACATAAGCATCTTTTAAATCGTTTTTGGTTACCCCATCAATGCATTGATGGATTTGTAACAGATCCAGGACTATTAAAATCTTTCTTTCTTGAAATTTTGCCTCTACACCGCCTCTGATTAACTGAAACAATTGCCCAAAAAATTCTATTTCCCTTATGCCTCCGGCACCCAGCTTGATATTATGTTTTAATTTTTTATTTTTTACCTGCAGGGTAATTCGGTGTTTCATATCCCGGAATGAATCAAAAGACCCATAATCAAAATACCTTCTATAAATAAAAGAATTCAAAACTTTTAAAAGCTTATAACCTGCATCAATGTCACCTGCAATCGGCCTTGCTTTTATCATGGCATATCTTTCCCATTCTCTTCCCTGGGCCTGATAATATTCTTCAAAGGCAAAACTACTCATCACCAGGGGGCCTCCATCACCATAGGGCCTTAAACGGGTATCGATCCTGTAAAAATTAATTGCATGGGAACCGGGTGAAAAAAACTTTAAGATCCTGCGGCAGACTTTTGTGAAAAATTCTTCATTGGAAACAATATTCTCCCCGTTTGTATACCCTGTTTTGGGATAGACAAAAATAAGGTCAATATCCGAAGAAAGATTTAATTCTCCGGCACCTAATTTACCCATGCCCAAAACGATAAGTCCCTGAAAATTTCCTTCACTGTCAACAGGAACCCCATAGCTTTTACTAAGATCTTCATATATGAGCGTTGTGGCCATATCAACTATGGCATCAGCAAGATTTGACAGGTCGCAAAGTGTATCCTCAAGCAAGGCTTTTCCTGTTAGATCACGCCATGCAATCCTGATGGTTTCATACAACTTGAATTGTAAAAGGATTTCCTTGACCTTTTCCACATCCATATCCACATCATTGACAATTTTTCTTTCAAGCTTTGTCGCATATGTATGATTTGAATAAAACTTGAACAGATCTTTTGACTCGATAAGTGCTTTAAGGATACCTGGATTTTTAATAAGGCTTGATGTAATAAATTCGCTGAAAAGAAAAATTTTTATAAGATCAAATTTTACTTCCATGGACAAGTCAATCGTCAGACCGGATTTTCTCAGGCTTTCCTCAAAGGAATCCGCCCGGGTTATTATTGTTTTATAAAGCTGTTTATCAAGATCAGGGAACACTCTGTCAATTTCTTTATAGTCCATTATATCCTGCCATTACAGGTTAAATAAATAGTGGAGACCCAAAACCGCCAAGTTTTAATTCAAACAATAAATAACACCATAATATTGCCGACAAATTTTATCAAGAACACAAATAGAAATACAGGGTGATCGCAAAATCAATTAAAAAACATAGAGAACAAACCATTTGTCGGAAATACCAGGATTTGTATTTCCGACAAATAGAGCGATTCGTAACCATTTAGCGGAAATGCCAATATTGGCATTTCCGCTAAATACTGATTTATCTTGAATTGGAATTTGATTTTTTATGTTTAAGCCATTGAAATATTCAAATATATTGCCTTTATTTCAAATAAAAGTTTGAATTGATGAATTTTCAAAAGTTCAAAGGTAATTATCTCTAATCCAAAACAACACAATCCCTCTGCCTTTGGCCTCTTTATCTACAATTAATTGATTTTGGCGAATCCTTCCTGATTCAATTATATTTTCAGCAAAGGTGATTTCTGAAATATCTTTACAGACATTATAAATATTGGTATGGAATTTTAAATCATTTTTAAAAAATTGATCAGATATCATTAAAATTAACAAAATATACTGTCCTGTACATTAACTGGTTCGGCAGATCAGGAGAAATTAAAATGGCGGGGATACAACAAAAGCTGAGCAAGGGGCAGCAGGAAGAAGTGGTTCTTATCTTCCGCAACAAGCTTTTGACGTGGACACTGATAGGATTTGCACTACTCACGGGATTAACTGGATTAAGTCTGTGGGGTATAATGAATCGAGTAGAACACAAAATGGAGGATTTGGTAGCGAAGCAGTTCGAAGAACCGCATATTCAAAAAGTCGTTCGTGATGTTGCAGCCGAACGGGCATCCTCTCTGATGAAGGAACAGGTTGCTCCAGAGGTGGCCAAGTTCAAATCGGATATAGAAGATCAACTGAATGAACTTCAAATAATAGTAAAGAAGACACGCGATCTTGAGGCAGAAAGCCTCAAAAATAAGCAATCAATTCAGGTGGTCCTTGATGGACTGGAACGTAGCCTAAAAGAAAGTCAAGCCGCAAACAATAGACTCAATACAATCAGTGCCGACATTGTCAGAATGCAGAAAGCAGTGGCAACCATTCAATATTATCAGATCAAAGGAGCGAACATATTGCCGAACCCATATGGGAAGGAAATGCTTGCTGCCCTAAATGAGCTCGTTGCTGTTGCAATTCCAAATCCCGTTGAAAGAGGTAAGTTCATTACGAAACTGCAAGGCCCTCAAGAACCGAAGAATAAGTAATGTGCCGAACCAGTCATTCCAGCCGATTCGATGCGCTTCTGGCTGAATTTGGCGTTGATAATAAGTTCAGAAGTATTTAACCTCAGAGGCCGTTTTTAATGAAATTTTTAGCAAAAATATTACAAAAATTAGAGCCGGGACTTTTTCTACTGACTCATTTGGTAAGATATGCGGACAACCACTCAATTACTTGTTATACTTTTTAACTGGGGTGCAAAAATGAATATAGATACAGAAAAGGATATTGAAAGGATAAGTGAGTATCTTAAGTTATACGAAGAATTAGGTAATTTCATCATATCCAGAAAAGTTTTTAAAACTTTAGTCTGGTGGGCTTCTATATACGCAATCTTTTTATCTTTATTCGTTTTTTTGGGCGCGAAGGCCTATATTATTACTCCGGCAATTAAATATATGAATCAAGCTGCATAGGAAATTTTCGGGTGCTTGAAGTAATTTTTTACTCTGCTCGGCATCTTTTGCAACTTTCGCAAATGGGACAAGGTTTTTTTTGCCAATTGTTCTTTTGTCCTTGCAGGAACTTTGCTGTGGACACCAATTTTTAAATCACAATTGAGATACTCATCCGGGTTCAGTTCAGGCGAATAGGATGGCAAAAAGAAAATCTCTATTTCGGTTTTATGGTCTTTTAACCAGTCTTTAACCATGTGGCTGTGATGAACTCTGAGATTATCCAATATCAGAAATATTTTTTGGTCCGAGTCTTTGATAAGCCGCTTCATAAATCGAATCAATGTTTGAGAATTCATCTTGTCTTTGTAGATCATAAACCGAACCTTTCCCTGGTTGGTCACTGTTGAAATTAAATTTACACGTTGGCATCTTGGATGGATTTTTATGGCTGGCGTTTCCCCTCGGGGTGCATAGCTTCTGCCATGATAGCTGTCATTACAAAGGCCTGTCTCATCGCCCCAGTGGATCTCAGCATTTTCTTTTTTTGATTTCATGGCAATGGTTGGGTATTCATCTTTTAACCAGGCTGATATTGCCTTTGGGTTTTGTTTATAAGCTTTGCGCAAAGGTTTTTGCGGGGTGTAATTCCATCTTTTTAAATATTCGCCCACCGTTCGTATGGGCATTTTGATTGAAAAAAGTTCTCTTATGAGCTGCTGAACAGCAACTCTTGTCCATAACGCAAAGGGAAATTTTAATTGATCAGGGCATTTGTCAACGATTGCCTTCTGGATTTCATGCTCCTGGACTGCGGTTAACGTCCTGCAGCTACCGGAAGGCCTTCCCCGCTTTTTAATCTTGATGGCTTTTTTACCGCCTCGCTGGTAGGCTTTATACCATGCGCAGATCGTTGTGGGCTGAACATGAACAATTTCAGCTATCGCTTTGTATGTTTTTCCTGATTCCTTGAGACGGATTGCCATCTCCCGGAGTTCCTGCTGGGCCTGTGTACTTAGTTTTCTTGCATCTCGTTTTTCCATGGGGAAGAGTATAACATATTAAGGAATAAATTGCGAGTATTTTTTTGCCGGGTTAATAATAATACTGTAAGAGATAATTTCGAAACTCAAGTATCAAAAACTATAAATGAAGAAATATCATATCTGAGAAAAAGAAACGAAATCACCTATATGTCAGATCAGATTTTTATCAATGGTGACGTTGCTATATATAAAGATTTGAAAAAGATCGAGGGAGATATTTCCGGAAGTCTAAAAATCAGAATGGCAGTGAAATCTGAGATACTAAGAATTGAGTTATTTTTTTCCAATGATGTAGCGGACGAGATATATCTTGAAGAGAATGTCGTATCTAATGATGAAGAAGGAAAAATTGTTAAAGGTGATAAAATACCGACCGACTATTTGATTACTATTTATAATAATTCATCTGATTTTGGAAAACGTACAACGATACTAAATATGCTTGCCTATAAGAAAGATGAAAATATTCCTGAATTTCTATACAATGTTGCCAAAGAAACGAATCATTTAAGGATAAGATATGTCGCGCTACGTGCATTGTCTTATTATTTAAAGGATTTTCCAAAGAATAAATTTGATCATGATTATTTTAAAGACAAAGTATAACCTATCACTGGTGCGGACGCAAAAAGCGGCGCCGCACAACAACAGTTCAACAGTTAAAGTTCAACTTTATTTTTTAACAAGTTTCATCTGCGACAATTTTCCATAGTGTTTTTTATAGAGTACCAATATATATTCATCCAATTTTGAAAATTTGTTTCCGGATCTGAACAAAAATTTTTTGAAGTATAAAAATATAGCCATGGCAATATATGAATATTGAAAAGGTTTATTAGCCCCCCTGCTATTTAGCCGAAATGCCAACCTTGGCATTTCGGCTAAATAGCAGCAGCTCAAAATATTTTAAATTTTTCGAATTGCTAAAAGCTTCGCCTGGCAAGTACTGAGTACAAAATCTGCTATGTCTCTATAGCGTTAAACAGGGATGGCTATAATTGGAATATTTTTATTTTTCTTACCTAAGGACCGCAAAGATTATAACTTGAACGAAATTGCTTGCCTTTTGGCCCATCTACTTTGTTGCATCAAAGGCCGAATACGTATAGTATGCAACCTTTAATGCGCCTTGTATATGGGCCACCAGATTTTAAAGATTGGCCTGCGCTATTTTCGCTCAACTTATTTCATTTGCGGTCCTAAATTGATTTTTTGAAATATCTTTACATGCATTAGAAACATTGGTACTGAATCCTTGATCTAAAATTTTAGTTTATCCGATTGTATGTCATTTGAATTTACAAGAGACACAGAACTGTAGAATGATTTTTTATGTTGAATACTTCTTTCAGAAAATCTTTAGGCTGGGCATTGTTTGCGCTATCATGTCTTAGCTTGTTATTGGTATTCCTAGTTCCATTTTCAAATCTTCCCAATACTGAAAAAGTGGCAACTGCTGGCGGCTTGTACCTTTTCAGCCATCTAACATGGTGGTTATGCATTCCATTACTTGGAAAAGAGTTTATAGGTTGGGGCAAACGTTTATGGAAAGTATTTACTCAGAAAATAAAATCTGCCATTGGTAAAAAAAATTCATAGAATCATTAATGTCTTTTTATCTGATATAAAAAAAAGGAGGCGCGCATGGAAAAGAAAATACATTATGGATGGATAATAATTTTCATGGGCCTTTTAACTACTGTTGCGGCTCATGGCTTTGGACGAATGGCGTATACTATTTTACTGCCGGCCATGAAGGACGGACTTCATTTTGATTACACCCAGCTGGGGCTTTTGGGAACGGCAAATTTTATTGGTTATCTATCCATGGCCATTATAGGTGGATTCCTGGCCGCCCGTTTTGGTACAAGAACTATAATTTTCCTGGCTTTGATACTCATGGGGATCACAATGATACTCACGGGCCTTGCCAAATCATTTGGTTTTGCATTTACCATGCGTCTGTTAACAGGTCTTGGCAATGGCGCGGCATATGTACCAGCCATGGCCCTGGGTTCAGCCTGGTTTGCTGTTAAAAAACGCGGTTTCGCCACGGGGATTGTTTCCGGCGGCATTGGATTGGGAACGTTTTTATCAGGGATAATTGTACCATTTCTTCTGTCATCATATAAAATTGATGGCTGGCGTTATTCATGGGTTATTCTTGGAACTATTGTGATATTGATCGCCATTCTTGTATTTTTATTTTTACGAAACCAACCCGAGGACAAAGGATTACTTCCAGTGGGACAAAAAGAAGCAATCCAAAATTCATCTTCAAATCATAAAGTTTCATCTGTGGAATGGAACAAAGTATACCGGATGAAGAGTATGTGGTACCTGGGAATTGTTTATTTTTTTTACGGCCTGTCCTACATTATTTATATGGTTTTTTTCGCGGCTTACCTTGTAAAGGAGATGGGTTACACACAGGCCTGGGCAGGTGGGTTGTGGGCCATAGTCGGTGGATTAAGCATTTTTTGCGGTGTGATCTGGGGAAGTATATCAGACCGAATCGGACGTGGTAAAGGTGCTGCGCTTGCCTATCTTGTACTTGGAATTTCATATATAGTCTATGCAGTTTTCAAGTCTGAGGCCGGGTTTTACTTATCAGCCATCCTTTTCGGCTTAACCGCATGGAGCATTCCAACTATTATGGCAGCCACGGCCGGAGATTTTGTCGGGCCCAGGCTGGCTCCTGCAGGACTGGGTTTTATAACGCTTTTCTTTGGAATCGGTCAATCCATAGGACCCGTTCTGGGAGGATATCTTGCAGATGTGAGTAACTCTTTTACGATTCCATTTCTTATTGCCGGAGGAATCTCTTTTGTGGGGATGATTTTTTCATTTTATTTAAAAACCCCTCTTAAAAATAATTAATCAAATGTATTCCATTTATGGAGGCTGATATGGATGATAAAACCCGTCAACAAGCCATTGCAGATCACATTCAAAAAGATGAGTTTGCCAATTATCTTGGAGCGAAAGTAGAAATCATTAAGCCGGGTCACAGCCGTGTATCCCTTATGGTTAAAGATCATATGACTAATTTTCACGGATCCACCCATGGCGGTATTATTTTTGCCATCAGCGACATGGCATTTGCAGCCGCCTGCAATTCCCATGGGAAAGTTGCAGTAGCTCTGAATGTAAGTATATGTTTTTTAAAACCCTCCTTTCCGGGAGATCATTTGGTGGCAGAGGCAAAAGAAGAACACTACGGAAGACGGACATCATTGTACAATATTAAAATTTTTAATGAAAATACTGGTGAGTTAATCGCAAAAAGCCAGGACCAGTCCTATATAAAAAACCAATGGTTTGTACCTGAATAGCAATTTGTTTAATTTTAATCTTTCGGGCACATTTATAATACTTTTATGGGCAAACCTCACCATAAAATATCCCCTTTTCTCAATAGGATCTGTCAGAACTAACTTGCCAAAATCACACTAATTGTGCTATATCATCAAACTTGATTTGCGGATAAATTATGCAAATCATTAAAAAGATCCAGGGATGACCCGGATTAATACTATAAAACAAATAGTAAACAGGTGTGAGTTTATATGAAAGCATTATTAGCGCTTGAAGACGGCAGAATTTTTCCTTGCAGGAGCTTTACCGGACCCGGAGAAGCGAATGGTGAAGTCGTGTTCAATACCAGTATGACGGGATACCAGGAAATTTTGACCGACCCATCCTACTATGGACAGATGGTTACAATGACCTATCCTTTAATCGGAAACTATGGTGTCTGCCCTGAAGATATTGAATCTGATAAAATTCAGGTAGCAGCATTTATTGTGAAAGAATACCAGGATTTCCCAAGCAATTTTCGATCCAGAGGAACTTTGGCAGACTATCTGATCAAAAGCCATGTCCTGGGCATAGAAGATCTGGATACAAGGGCCTTAACCCGGCATATTCGAAACTCCGGTGCCATGCGGGCCATTATATCCACCTCGGATTTCGATCCTGACTCTCTTGTGCAAAAGGCCAAACAGGTTCCTTCCATGCAGGGAAGTGATCTTGTGGGCAAAGTCACCACAAAAAAACCATATTTCTGGAGATATAACCAGCCTGACTATATTGATATTAATAAATTGGAAGACCCATTAATTTGGCATTTTAAAGGCAAAAAACATTCTGTTATTGCCCTTGATTTCGGTATTAAATACAATATTATCCGATGTCTTGAAAAAGCCGGGTGTGAAGTTCTCGTGGTTCCGGCAAAAACAGATGTCAAGACCATAAAAAATTTAAACCCAGATGGCATTTTTCTGTCCAATGGACCTGGAGACCCTGAACCTGTTACCTATGCCGTTGACACAATAAAAGGACTTCTTGGATTTGTTCCTATATTCGGTATCTGCCTTGGTATGCAGCTTTTAGGCATTGCCATGGGCGGAAAAACCATGAAAATCAAATTTGGTCACAGGGGCGGTAATCAGCCTGTGAAAAACCTTT
>Ga0233429_1001503_pt1 | contig 27643 bp, 24 predicted proteins | sample SI_118_April2016_3_FD_179879 | JGI IMG/M metagenome (GOLD analysis project Ga0233429, IMG submission 179879) | Seawater microbial communities from Saanich Inlet, British Columbia, Canada - SI_118_April2016_135_MG | ecosystem: Environmental > Aquatic > Marine > Inlet | place: Canada: British...
TTGAGAATTGGGATCTTCCTCGCCGTTCGGTAGTTTCGCCGGACGCTTTTCATAATCAAGGCCAGGAAAATCCCAATTCTCAACCAATGAATGATCGATTGGATTTTGAAGTTGGGTTTCTTCAATAACGGTTGCAGTATCTTTAGGCATAATCTTGTTTTCCTCTTAAGCCGGAATGAGAACCGGACGCGCTTTATTCTTATGGGCGTGAACAGCGGCAAAAATTTCGTTGATGTCATCTAGGGGATGATGTTCGACAAAGTTCTGAACTTCGATTTTGCCGTCCAGCACCAAATCCAATACAGCTGGATAGTGGCGCGGTGGGCAGCCCCAATTGCCGAGCGCCCGGGCATGGAAGGCCATCAAATTAGAAAGCCGTACCTCGACCTTATCCATGGTAAAGCCAACAACGCTGAGCGTGGCACCATGAACCAGCAGGCTATAAGCCGAAGTTTGACCAGCGGCAGTACCGGAGCATTCAAAGATGAACCACTCGGTCTGGCGTAGATTGTTTTCCTTGGCAAAAGCACCGATGGCTTTTTTCAACTCGCGGCCTTCATAGTCGCGGGCGTTCATCGTTAAAGCAGGACCATGACCGGCTATGTTATCGAGCTTGCCCTGATCGACATCAATGGCAATCACGGTTGCACCGAAGGCAGCTGCCATCTGAACGCAATAGCCGCCAACGCCGCCAACGCCGATGACGATGGCCAAGTCACCCTCGCCGAGACCGGTTTGATCGACCGCCTGATAAGGTGTCGTGACCGCATCGGCGATCACCGAAAGGTCAGCAAGTTTCAGCCCAGCCTTTTCGAGCCGCACTTCGTCAACTTCACACAAGCCATAAACCGGCACTTTAATATGGGAGCCAAAACCACCTTGAATATCGTAGCCCGGCATCATTTGATCGCGGCAGATGGTTTCCTTGCCACGCTCACAGAGATCGCATTTTCCGCACGGCATAACAGCTGGAATAATAACCGCCTTATCGGCCCAGGCTTCCGCCCCTTTGCCAGCTGCAACAACGCGCCCGCTGATTTCATGGCCAAGCGCCAAGGGCAGATCATGCGTCGTGCGAACGCCGTCGTAATAATAGCCAAGATCAGTGTGGCAGACGCCACACCCAGCAATCTCGACTACGACCTCGCCGTCGCCTGGAGGAAACGGATTAAACTCCGCCTTCACCATCGGCTCGCCCGGCTGAATCATTTCCCAGCGATAAGCATTTTTTGAACCGTCTTGTGACATTCGAACTCCTAATGGTTAACTATTCTTCCAACCACCAGATTTCTGATCATATTCCATGTTTCCTGAAGCGAGATAACTCATTTTTTTAGCGGTTATCCGCGCCAATTTTCTTATTATGGTAAAACGGTACCCGAATACCGATTTAGAGTCAATAGCTTTGTTGGGGGTATTTTTTGGGAGGAAAAAAACGCCGTCATTCTGGCGTAGGCCAGAATCCAGTCTCTTTCAGTCAGCCTGGACCCTGGATCAAGTCCAGGGTGACGATCGAGAATTATGGTAGCAAGAGTGATATGGGGACATGTACCTGTTACGTGTCCCCATATCTCTCCTCCTATCTCTCTGGCCCACGCCTAAAAACAGATTTATTTTTCCGGGCGTAAAAAAAATTCACCCAAATCGTCATTATTCGCTTGGGAATCGGGTTTCCGATGATGTATGTCATGGCTCCAGTCAATCACTGTTCGAAAATTGAGTGGCAATACTTCTAGGCCACGCGCAAAAAAGGTCCTAACCATTGCCAAATCATACCGTCAAAGTTTATCCGTCTGAAAACACCCCCGCCAAAGAAGATCAACTCGCCTGGAAAATATCTGAAGTCGCCGCCGACCCGGTTGCGGTGAGCGATGCTGTCACCGATATGGTGATCAATCGCATCATTGATAACGCCTCTGTCGCGATTGCGTCGGTCAACCGCCATCCGGTCGCAAGTGCCAGAGCTCAGGCGATCGCGCACCCCCGGGCAAATGGTGCCGCGATCTTCGGTATGCCGAACGAGCAGCGCTTTCATGCGGAATGGGCGGCCTGGGCCAACGGGACAGCGGTTCGGGAACTCGACTTCCATGATACGTTTTTGGCGGCTGATTACTCTCATCCGGGTGACAACATCCCGCCGATCCTCGCCGTCGCCCAGCAAATGAATAAATCCGGCGCCGAGCTTTTGCGCGGCCTCGCCACGGGCTATGAAATTCAGATCGATCTCGTCAAAGGCATTTGCCTGCACGAACATAAGATCGACCACATTGCGCATCTCGGGCCCTCAGCAGCAGCCGGTATCGGCACCATGCTGGGACTTGATACCGACACAATCTACCAATCTGTCCAACAGGCTTTGCACACCACGGTCTCGACCCGGCAATCGCGCAAGGGTGAAATCTCCAGCTGGAAAGCTTTTGCGCCCAGCCATGCCGGCAAGCTTGCCATCGAAGCGGTGGATCGTTGCATGCGGGGCGAAGGAGCACCGTCGCCGATCTATGAAGGTGAAGACAGCGTCATTGCCTGGATCTTGGATGGACCGGACGCCAATTATACCGTCCCCCTGCCCGGCCCCGGTGAGGCCAAGGCGGCGATCCTGGAGAGCTATACCAAAGAGCATTCGGCTGAATATCAAAGCCAGGCCTTGATCGATCTCGCTTTCCGGGTGCGGGAAAAAATTTCCGACTGGGATGATGTCGAGAGCATCAAGCTCTATACCAGCCACCACACCCATTATGTTATCGGCACCGGTGCCAAGGATCCGCAAAAGATGGACCCGACCGCCAGCCGCGAAACCCTCGATCACTCGATCATGTATATCCTAGCCGTCGCCCTGCAGGACGGTGAGTGGCATCACGTGCGCTCTTATGCGCCGGAGCGGGCACAACGCGCTGATACAGTTAAGCTCTGGCATTCGATCTCGACCGAAGAAGAAGCCGAGTGGACCCAGCGCTACCATGATCCAGACCCGCAGCTGCGCGCTTTTGGTGGCCGCCTCGAAATGACCCTCAAATCCGGCGAGAAAATTGTTGATGAGCTGGCTGTCGCTAATGCCCACCCTGCCGGAGCGCGGCCTTTTGCCCGGGAAAACTATATCGGCAAGTTCAAGACGCTCACCGACGGCATTATCAGCGAGGCCGAAAGCAACCGCTTCTTGGACCTCGTGCAAAACCTGCCCGATCTCAATGCAAGCGGCGTCAATGAGATCAATGTCCAGGTCGACGCCATCGAAGTCGACAACAGCACCCCCGATACGAAAGGGATTTTCTAATGCTCTTTGGAACCAAGACAGCCGCTGAAAAGCGCGCAGATTTTCGATCAGAACTGGCGAGTGGGAAACTCCTGCAAATGCCGGGCGCCCATGAGCCGATTGTCGCCCGCATTATCGAGGAGCAAGGCTTTGACGGCATTTATATTTCAGGCGGCGCGTTGTCGGCGGCGATGGCGATGCCCGATATCGGCCTGACGACACTTACCGAAGTGACCCAGCGCGGTCGCCAGATTGCGCGCGTCACGGAACTGCCGGCGCTGATTGATCTCGATACCGGTTTTGGTGAAGCGATGAATACAGCCCGCACCATTCAGGAATGTGAAGAGCTCGGCATTGCCGGCTGTCATATCGAAGATCAGGTCAGCCCAAAACGTTGTGGGCATTTGGACAACAAACTAATCATAGAGACCAAAGAGATGTGCCAAAAAGTGAGCGCCGCGGTCAACGCCAAGCGCGATCCTAACTTTTTGCTGATGGTTCGAACCGACGCCAAAGCGTCCGAAGGGATTGAGTCTGCGATTGAGCGTTCAAAAGCTTATGTTGATGCCGGTGCCGAGGCGATCTTCCCGGAAGCCCTCAACACGCCGGAAGAATACGAAGCCTTCCGCGCTGCCATTGATGTGCCTTTGCTCGCCAATATGACCGAGTTTGGCAAAACGCCGCTTTATTCAAAACAACAGCTAATTGATTTTGGTTATAACATCGCGATCTATCCTGTGTCATCTTTACGCATTGCCATGGGAGCAGTTGAAGCATCTTATGCCGCGCTGAAAGAAGAAGGCTCACTCGAAAGCCAAGTAGACACCATGATGACTCGCAAGCGGCTCTACGAAGTCATCAAATATGAAGAATACAATCAGTTCGATCAAAACTTACATAATTTCAAACTATAGACCTCATTTAGGGAGAATTTATTATGGCCAAAGCAACCAAAAAGAAGACAGTGAAAAAAACCGCGAAGAAAACAGCTAAGAAAACTGCTAAGAAAACAGCCAAAAAAGCAGCTAAGAAGCCTGCTAAAAAATTAACCAAGAAAGTCGCTAAAAAGGCCTCGGCTCCTGATATCCGTAAAGGCCTGGTTGGCGTTATTGCTGATACCACAGCTGTCTCAAAGGTGATGCCGGAAACCAACTCGCTGACCTATCGCGGCTATGCGGTGCAAGATCTGGCGGCGAGCTGCTCTTTTGAAGAGGTTGCTTATCTGCTGCTCAATGGCGATCTGCCGAACCGCAAACAGTTGAACGCGTTTAAAAAGAAAGAGCGCTCTTTGCGGAAAATATCTGCGGCCCACACTCAAGTCATTGCGAAATTCCCCAAGAAAGCCCATCCGATGGATACGGTCCGCACCGCGGTCAGCTACCTCGGCACGACAGAGGTCGCCTGGGGCGGTGAGCCAGCAGAGGCCGATATGGAACGCGCCATCAACATGCTGTCCAAAATCCCGACCATGATCGCCACTGATTTTCGTTTCCGGAGCGGCAAGAAGCGCATTCAACCCCGCACCGATCTCTCCATGGCGGAAAACTTCTTCCACATGTGCTTTGGCAAGGTGCCGCCGAAGGCCGTTGTCAAAGCCTTCGATGTCTCGCTCATTCTTTATGCCGAGCACAGCTTTAATGCGTCGACCTTCACCAGTCGGGTCATTACCTCGACCCGCTCTGATATCTATTCTGCTGTTTGTGGCGGAATTGGTGCGCTTAAAGGACCGCTGCACGGCGGTGCCAATGAAGCCGTTATGGATATGATGAAAGAGATCAGAACCGCCGAACGCGCTGACCCTTGGATCAGAGACGCGATGGCGAAGAAGAAACTCATCATGGGCTTTGGCCACCGGGTCTACAAACAAGGCGACAGCCGCGTGCCGACGATGAAATCCTGCCTCGAAGATCTCACCAAATGGTCGGGCGACACCAAATGGCTCGATATCTACAACATCCTGGCGGACATCTTCGTCAACGAAAAAGGCATCCACCCCAATTTGGATTTCCCATCCGGCCCGGCTTATTATCTGATGGGCTTCCCGATCAATCTCTACACGCCGATCTTTGTCATGGCGCGGATCACCGGCTGGTCAGCTCACTATCTTGAGCAAAACGCAGATAACGCGTTGATCCGACCTCTAAGTGCCTATTCCGGCCGCGCCCAACGCAAAGTGCCGGCGATCGCGAAGCGGAAGTAGCCCGTCAAGCTGACCTCGCCGTCAATTAGGCGAGGTCCGGGCGCGTTCCAGATAGCAGGCAGCCGAAGCCCTTTATCGGATCGGTGATATTTGCGGCCTGGAGCCCGGCCCAAAAGGTGACGATATTGCTGGTGATCACCGGCTTTTTAATTTTTGCTTCAAGCTCAGCCACGATCCCGGCTGAAGCGAAATTGGCACAGCTGATCAATATCGCTTCCGCCTCAGGATGATCGACGCCCAGCGCATGCTGGTAAATTTCGCCCGGAGAAACAGCACCGAACTTTCGCCCCAGGGCAATGCCGGTCTCGGTAAAATCCATGCCGACCATAGCGACAACATTGATGCCCCGAGCTTCGAGATATTCCTTCTCATGCTCATTTGTGGCGGCGGAATAGGGCGTCGCCATGGCAATGTTCGAGACATTTAAGCTTTTCAGAGCGGCTAAAATGGACCCGGCAGTTGAGACCGCGCTCGCACCTGAGACATCTCGCAATTGCTTGTTCAGCATATCGGCCGGGCAGGCCATCGAGCCCACCGTACAATTATAAGCGACCGTGTCGACCGCGCAGCCCTTTAGTTCGAGCAGACGAATTTCGAGATCATCCATCAGGCTTTTAAAATCATCTTCTTCGGGATGAAAATGAATGGGCATGCGGGTAAAGTGAACCGTGACGCCGGGTGGTTTCATGGCATTAAACTCTGGCTCGGTGACAGTATTTTCGGTCGGGGAAATAACGCCAATTTTGGCCCGCCAGCCCAAGGGCTTCGCTTTCTCGAAAGCCTCCATTAATCCTTCCCCGCCGGTTGGCGCAGCCCCAGCCGTTCAAGCCGCGGCAGTACTTCATCTCTGAAATACGGTAGTTCATCAAGATAGTTTACCAGACCCATGGCAATCCCTGAAAAACCGATCTCGCTTAACATCTGCATTTTTTCAGCGATGGTATCTGGATCACCAATTAAAGGATAAGCACTGTTGCCACCGGCCATGCGAAGTTTAATTTCCGCCTTCACTTCATCGGACAAATCTGGATTATCTCGGACACCGCGCCCGACATACATGCTCTCGACCGCCGCTTCATTGGCATTTTCAACCGCGTAATAATGATGAAATTCCTCAGCCTCTTTGACGGTCGGGCGGCAGACACAATAGGCATTGGTAAAGACGCCGACTTCGCGGCCAAGCGCTTTCGATTGCGCTTTCACTTGCGCAACCTCAGCCTTTGCAACGCTCATTTCCTGAATGGCGCGAAATAAATAATCCGCATTGCGCACGGCGAAGTCCAGCCCTGGCCCCGATTGCCCGGCATTCATAACCAAGGGACGGGGCTGACTGATCGGCTTTGGCTTGGCGCGCACATTTTTCAATTGATAAAAAGTGCCGTCGAAATCGAACGGCTCGTCCTGTGACCAGATTTTGCTGACAATCTCTAACCATTCCTGGCCCAGTTCATAACGCCGATCATGATCGCCGAGATCGATGCCCATCATGCCAAACTCATCAGCATTCCAACCACAGACAATATTGAGCCCAAACCGCCCGCCGCCGATATGGTCCGCCGTCACCATCTGCTTGGCAGCAAAAACCGGATTGATCATGGCAACATGGAGTGTTGAAAAGGCGATGATCCGCTTGGTTGCAGCGAGCAACCCCGCCGACCACATGAGCGTTTCATAAGAAATGCCGTTATGATCACCATCGCCGCCATAGCCGGCCCAACGCCCGAGCGGCAGCATAAACTCGATACCCGCAGCATCAGCCATCTGCGCCAGAGCAACATTGTTTTCCCAGCTCGGCAACCAACGCTCTTTGGCATCGGTCGCGGCAATACCGCCTGAGCAATTAGCGGCAAACAAGCCAATTTTAAATTTATTGTCCGAACTCGATTGAGCTGTCATTAAACCCTCCCCGCTACTGAGCAACTATCTTAAAGCAGTTTGGCACCCTCGCAATGCGTTATCTCCAGCGAAGACTGGAATTCAGGAAGTCTTTGTTTTGACTGCATTGGAGAAAGTTGGATCCCGGATCAAGTCCGGGATGACGACAATTTCTTTAACTATTATCAATACTATTCGTCATGCGCGGACTTAATCCGCGTATCCATATTCATAACCAAAAGAGATAAGTGCTACCCGTCCTGCTCCAGCGTCGCCATCAATTCCCGCCATTCGCGTTTACTCATGCCGCTGTCTTCTTGGCTGACAGGCTCACCGGCGAGCATTTTCTTGACGATGTCGAGGGCAGCAGCAGACAAGCCGACGCCGCCGACGCGGTATTGCATAAAGGCTTTATGGGCAATCGGCACCCAGCGTTTGACGGTCTCTAGCATGGCATCCGCATAGACGCGGATTTCGTATTGAGCGTGGGCGTCGGCGCGGAGCGAGAGGAAATGCAGCAGATTATGCAGATCAATTTTCCAATACCATTGAGTATAGGCATTGAGCGTTAAATTCATCCGAGCGAGCTCGCGGGCGAGACCACTGCGATCTTCATCGATAACATCGCCATTTTGGTCTTCATTAAGCATTTCGACATAGTGATCATAGTTGCGGGTCGCATCCTCTTTGAGAATGTCGAGCACACGCTGGGCCTCTTCACCTTCCAGCAATTCGCCGCGGCCTTGATGGTTTTGCGTCGACTGCATCGCGAGTTGGGACGCGTCCGGGATATAGAACTCGCGATCGAGTACGGAATAGCGGGCTGAGTATTCGTTCACATTAGCGGTGCGATGACGGATCCACTGGCGGGCAATGAAGATCGGCACCTTGATATGGTATTTGATCTCGCACATCTCAAACGGCGTGGTATGGCGATGGCGTAGCAGATAATTGATTAGCCCGGCATCATCAGAAACTTTCTTAGTGCCTTTGCCGTAAGACACCCGGGCGGCCTGCACAATCGCCGCATCGTCACCCATATAATCAATGGCGCGAACAAAGCCGTGATCCAGAACGGGGATCGGCTCATACAATATTTCTTCGAGGGCGGGGACGGTGGCTCGGCGCGTTTCTGACTTTGCGGCACGGGCTTCTTCGATTTCTTGCTTTTGCTGGGGCGTGAGTTCCATCTATGAGAATTCCTAATCGGCGGTCATGAGTGGGTGCACTCTACCTGCTCTATAAGGTCGGATCAAAGTTTTGAATCTGGTCCTAAAAAGCGCCGGAACGCCCTTCACAAAATCTCGCCTACTGTGCCCTTTCATTAGGCCTCCGATAGGACTATATTAGATGTGTCGGTTTACCGACTATGGCGATAAACGCTTTGCAGAATAAGCGTAACGGACCCGGGGGCAGTGCCCGGCGCCTCCACCAAAAATTCCTGGAAATCCAGGGTGTTAGACAATAATACCTTAGGTTTTTTCAGACCATTTTGGGGGCGAAACAGGATCGACGTGCGTAGTAAAATCAAAGTTTTTGCCCGGCATTGTACCACCGTTATCGGGCTACTTTTACAAATGCTAACGATAATGAAGCATTTGCGGTAGCAGCTTAACAGCTAACCTACCACGGGGTTCGGAGGGCACCTGGCAACAGAAGCCCTCCACTAAATTTGCGAATCAAGTGGTCTCACGACCAAAGATTCAGAGTTGAATTGGGCGAAACGAGATAAGAATGTCAGAAGAAACATTTCCATATGACCAATGGGTCAATGAAGCATTACGCAGCGTATTAAGCCGAGCATTACAGCAACTGGCTGAAAGAGGTCCGATCGGCGACCATCATTTTTTCATTAATTTTGATACCTCCCATGAAGGTGTCGATATTCCAGGCTTCTTGCGGGCACAATATCCGGAAGAAATAACCATCGTGCTGCAGCATCAATTTGAAGATCTCAATATCGATGACCAAGGATTTGAAGTTTCGCTCTCCTTCAGCGGCAAGAAAAGCCGTCTAAAAGTGCCTTTCGATGCGGTGACATCTTTTGCTGATCCTTCCGTGAACTTCGGCCTGCAGATTGGCGTTGATGCGGTCAACGAAGCGATGCTGCAAATGCAGGAAGATCCTGAAGGTGGTGAGGCCGATCCGGTGGGTGAAGGTGTTGCACCAACCCCCTTCGCCCCAGCCGTTGCGCAAAGAAGTGATGAAAACTTTGAAGATGACGCTGGCGATACAGATGCCGTCAGTGATGATGAGGCAGAAGAGACCGCAGATGATGGTCCGCAAACAGCTGAAGTCATCGCACTTGATGCGTTTCGGAAAAAATAACTTCCAACCTATCCCCCCTATTTAAAAATCTGATCAGGTATAGCCATGAGTGATAAAGATTTCTTCCCGTTGGTTCCCTCCTTCGAGGACACAACAAAATATCGCCTTTTAACCACTGACTATGTTGAGAGCATTGATGTAGATGGCCGTGAAATTTTAAAAATCGATCCGGAAGGCATTGCACTTTTGACGGCGCAAGGCTTCTCGGACACCTCGCATCTCTTACGCACCGAACACCTCGAACAAGTGGCTAAAATCCTGGACGATCCTGAGGCCTCCGACAATGATCGCTTTGTCGCCTTGGATATGCTCAAAAACGCCAACATCGCTTCCGGCCGCGTGCTGCCAATGTGCCAAGATACCGGCACGGCCATTATTATGGGTAAAAAGGGTGAGCAGGTTTGGGTTGATGGCAGTGATGAAGCGGCGATCTCCCAAGGCGTTAAACGCACCTACGAAACTGACAATTTGCGCTTTAGCCAATTGGCACCACTGTCGATGTATGAAGAAAAAAACACCGGTGATAATCTGCCGGCCCAGATCGAAATTTATGCTGATAAGGGGCCGCAATATAAGTTCATGTTTGTCGCCAAAGGCGGCGGCTCAGCCAATAAAACGTTTTTGCATCAACAAACCGCAGCCTTGCTAAATCCCGAAAGCCTAATGGCCTTTCTCGACAAAGAAATTCGCGGCATCGGTACAGCTGCCTGCCCGCCGTACCATCTGGCGATTGTCATTGGCGGTACCTCGGCTGAGTTTAATCTCAAAATGGTCAAATATGCCTCCACCCATTACATGGATAATTTACCGACATCCGGCAATGAACACGGCCAGATTTACCGTGATCTCGAACTTGAAAAAGAAGTTCACAAGCTTACCCAGGATATCGGCATGGGCGCACAGTTTGGCGGCAAATATTTCTGCCACGATGTCCGCGTCATTCGTATGCCCCGCCATGGCGCTTCCTGCCCCGTCGGTATCGGCGTGTCGTGCTCGGCTGACCGGCAAGTCTTAGGTAAGATCACCAAAGACGGCATCTTTTTGGAAGAGCTTGATACCAACCCGGCCCGCTTCTTGCCCGAAATAACCGATGATCATCTTGATGACGATGTGGTTAAAATCGACCTCAATCAATCAATGGATGACGTGCGGGCAGAGCTTTCAAAACATCCGGTCAAGACCCGGCTCTCGCTTTCGGGCTCACTGATCGTGGCGCGTGACCTCGCCCATGCCAAGCTCAAGCAACGCATCGATAGCGGTGAAGGTCTACCGCAATACGCCAAAGACCACGCCGTCTATTACGCCGGCCCCGCCAAAACTCCTGAAGGCATGGCATCCGGCTCCTTCGGCCCAACCACGGCCGGTCGCATGGACAGCTATGTTGACCTCTTCCAAGCCAATGGCGGCTCAATGGTCATGCTGGCCAAAGGCAACCGCTCACAAGCCGTCACTGATGCCTGCAAAAAACACGGCGGCTTTTATTTGGGCTCCATTGGCGGCCCGGCAGCAAGGCTCGCCCAAGATTGCATCAAGAAAATCGAAGTCCTCGAATATGAGGAGCTCGGCATGGAAGCGATCTGGAAAATCGACGTCGTAGACTTCCCGGCCTTCATCGTCGTTGATGATAAAGGCAATGACTTCTTCGAGGAGTTTAGGGCGAAGTAGAACGCTTTTATATTAGCCACTTCGTTTTTAATTTCCTCCGTCATCCTGGACTTGATCCAGGATCCAGTCTTTTCTCTTTCTTCGAGTTATATTGGAATACTGGATTCTGGCCTTCGCCAGAATGACGGCGATATTTTCACCTAAATAAAGGCCGCCATTTGGCAACCATTCTTTATATCGAAACGTCGACCCCGCCGCACTACGTCGATGATTTATGTTTGCAGTTGATTGAAACAGCCCCTTCAAGGGCTAAAACTTCGCCCTTTGCCTGAGCCAATTCGCCTTCTTTGTCAGCTCCAAAAATCGAACCTACGGGCAATAAAACCAGGAACACACCGACAGCATCTCCCGTTGCGGCATTATTTTGCTGAGTAGTAAGCGCATTTTTTTTCGCTCTTTTTTGTTCCAGAGCAACCTTCGTTTCCGCGCAGGATAATCCTTTATAATTAGCTGACGGTATAGCAGATGGAGCCACCGAAGATGCTCTTGAGGCACACCCTGAAACAGCCAAAGCCGCGAGAATAATTACTGCTCTCGAAATTTTTGAATTTATCAATTTAATTTCCCCCGATGATTAAATAATCAATCAAATTATTATGTGTAATCGTGAAGGGAATTAATACCATAGATGTTAATTTAAAATAAACTTTAAAGTGTATTTCCAATTTTTTTTCAATCATAAGATAGTACTCACCTATCCTCTCACCGAAACGTGACTCCAAGAAAATCCAACCTATCCTGTCACTTGTGCGATTTTCTGATATAAGAGATCAAAGTGAAATTCAGGAACATAGCAATGGCGAAGACGACCTATAATTATAAGCGCTACAAAATGTCGGAATATGAACTTGGGGTTTTTCCAGGCGCTCGGGCCGGAGAAATAGCCGAAAATTTTACTGTTCGCGATCAAGATGGCAATGATGTTTCGCTGGAGGAATACCGCGGCAAATGGCTGGTTTTAGAGACCGGCTCGATCACCTGCTCAATGTATGTCAAAAATATTGGCGGCATTAAAAAGCTGCAGGCGAAATATCCAGATGTTGAGTTTTTGGTGATTTATGTCCGAGAAGCACATCCCGGTGCCCGGCTCGGCCCGCACGAGACCGACGAACAAAAATTAGAAATGGCAGACAGATTGCGCGAGTTCTATGGCGAGCCACGCAAAATTCTGGTCGATAACGTCGATGGCGATATGCACAAAGCTTACGGCGAGTTGCCGAACATGGTCTATGTCATTAATCCTGACGGCAAAGTCATCTATCGCTGCAATTGGGCGTTTCCCAAGAACATCGATAAGGTTCTAGCCAATCGCGACCAGCTCCATACCAAGGAATATATGGCGATCATCACGGCTGCACCGTGGGTTATGATTCCGGTCGTGCTCAGAGGCGGTTGGGATGCACTTTGGGATCTAATGGTCGCCCTGCCAATGATCACCATCGCGCATTTGAAGGCCGATTTTCAAAACCTCAAAAAGAAATTAAGCGGCGGCGATACAAAAGCGGTGGAGTAGATAAGAGTACCCCCAACCTACTCGTTCGTCACCCCGGACTTGATCCGGGGTCCAGTCTTTGACCAATTGCTAGGCGAGAATAGGGCGAGCATTCTGGATCCCGGATCAAGTCCGGGATGACGCTCAGGTTTTAAATCGCCTCGGCCTTTTTCATCTCCGTAATCTCATCCTCAGAATAGCCGAACTCAGCTAATACCTCGGCCGTATGCTCGCCAATACCGGGGGCGCGGCGGGTGATCTCGGCTGGCGTCTCAGAATATTTCACCGGGTGGCCGAGCACGCGAAGTGAGCTGCCCTCGGAAGAGCCGACATCCTGCACCATATCTCTGGCCAGGGTTTGCTCATTTGACGTCATCTGGTCAATGTTGAGAACGGGGCCTGCTGGAATACCAGCATCCTCCAGTTTTTGCTGCCAGGCTTTCGTCGTACCGGTCTTGAAAAAACCGGTGAGTTCGTCAACCAAAGCCGCCAAATTATCCATGCGGTCTTTGGGCTCTTGAAATCGTGGATCATCTGCCAGTTCCGGCACGCCCAAAAGCGCCGTCAATTTTTGCCAGAGCCCCTGATTGGCTGAGCCGATATTAAGCCAGCCATCACTGGTCTGGAACGCTTGATAAGGCGCCATCAGCGGATGAGCCGAACCCATCGCGACCGGCAATTCGTTTGAGGCCATAAAGATCGCTGATTGCCAATAGGTGTGCATAATGCCGGCTTCAAACAACGAGGTGTCGACGAACTGCCCCTCTCCTGTATTCGCTTTATGAAACAAAGCGGCCAAGATGCCCATCGCGCCCAGGGTGCCGGCGGTTATGTCGGTCACCGGCGCGCCGACCTTGACCGGCGGTCGGTCGGCACTTTCGCCGGTGATGCTCATCAACCCGCTCATACCCTGAGCAATCAGATCAAAGCCGCCCTTATCGGCGTAAGGCCCGGTTTGGCCATAGCCGGAGATAGAGCAATAGACCAGACCGGGGCAGTTTTCCTTCACTTGTTCATAGCCGACGCCGTAACGCTCCATCGCCCCTTTGCGGTAATTTTCGATAAACACATCCGCGCCTTCGACTAATTTTTTGAGTGCCGCTTTGCCTTTATCGGTTTTGAGATTGAGAGCGACCCCGCGTTTGTTGCGGTTCATCATCGAAAATGGCGCAGATTCATCATCAACAAAGGGCGCCAGTTTGCGAACGTCATCACCACCTGGCAAGCGCTCGACCTTGATCACATCGGCGCCCATATCGGCCAACATTAAACCGCAAGTGGGCGCGGCCATAACGTGGCTCATCTCAATCACCCGGACACCAGCCAGTATTTTCTTCGCACTCATTTTAATTTCCTTTGAAGTCAGGTTTATCTTTGGCCATGAAAGCCATCACGCCTTCTTGAAAATCTTGCGTATCAAAACAAGCAAAACCTTCGGCCTGATCCTCAGCGGTCAACTCGGCCCCGGCAGCAACTTTATAAACAAACTTTTTATGCCAGCGATTGACCAACGGGGCCCCGGCACAGATTTTCTCAACCGTGCTCGCCACCGCTGCATCGACCTCCTCATCGGGGACGACGCGATTGACCAGACCTTTATCCTTAGCCTCAACGGCATCAAACACCCGTGCTTCATAAAGAATTTCCAGCGCAACCGCCGGGCCGACCAATCCCACCAGCGCCTCAACCTCGGGATAGGCCATGACGAGTCCAAGCTTATTAACCGGCACACCGAATTTTGAGCCCGCTCCACAAATCCGCATATCACACATGAGGGCGAGCTCCATCGCACCACCGACACAAAGCCCCTGAATGCGCGCAATTACCGGATGGCGGCAGTCGCGGATCGCCTGCATCGAGGCATGCATCAGCCCACCATATTCCGTGGCCTGCTCAGAATTATTGCGCATCGTGGCAAATTCAGAAATATCAGCTCCCGGCCCAACCGCCTTGTCGCCTGCCCCTCTCAGCACAATACAGCGAAGGTCCTCATCTTGATCAAGCTCCTGAAAGACCTCACCAACGCGCTGCCACATTTCTTTGTTGAGCGCGTTGAGCTTTTCCGGCCGGTTCAAGATGACGGTCGCAACCACACCATTTCCTACTTTGGCTCGCTCAACCAAAACTACATCTGTAGATGTCATGTTACTTCCCCGTACTGATTAACTGAGTTCTGATTCGGAAGCGTAACAAATTGAGGCAGGGAATCAATGCTGGGAGTAAAACGATTTGCAGGCTTGACGATTGGCTTGGCGTCTTCTACCTCAAGCTCATCATGCCCGTAGAAATTTCCATCCTCTCCGCTTTTCTGATTGCCGCCGCCGCCATCGTGCTGTCGCCCGGCCCGGACACGATCATCATCATCCGTTATACGATGAGCTCGGGGAAACGCATCGGCATCGCCACGGTTGCCGGTGTCCAGCTTGGCTTGGTCTTTCACACGGTACTGGCGATTTTTGGCATCACAGTTATTATCGCGTCATCAGAGATGCTGTTTAAAGGTGTCGCCATTGCTGGGGCGCTTTATCTCGCCTGGCTGGGCATCCAAGGATTTTTACCGGGCAGCGCGACATTTGGATTTTCAGGCGCCCTGCCAGAAATCTCAGCCCACAAAGCCTGGCGAGATGCCTTTTTCTCAAACGCGCTCAACCCCAAAGTCATCGTGCTCTATCTGGCGCTGATGCCGAATTTCATAGATTTAGAGCGCGGCAATACCGGCGCTCAATTAGCTGTTCTGGGCACAGCCTTGATCATCATAAACATCTTCTGGCAGACGGGATTGGTGATCGCTGCGGATAAAGCCCGTGACTGGCTCGGCACGCCAGGGGTTCAAAAAGCCGTATCCTGGACGACCGGCGCAATTCTAATCTTCTTCGCCGCCATCATGCTGTGGACGAATGTGTTTTAGTTATTAAACCTGAACAGCACGACATCGCCGTCTTTAACGGTGTAGTCGCGGCCTTCTTGGCGCATTTTGCCGGCGTCTTTGCAGGGGACTTCGCCGCCGAGGCCAACGAAATCATCATAGGCGATGGTTTCGGCGCAGATGAAGCCTTTTTCGAAATCGGTGTGGATGACACCGGCGGCTTGCGGGGCTTTGGTCTCAAGCGTGATGGTCCAGGCGCGGGCTTCTTTGGGGCCGGCGGTGAAATAGGTGATCAGGCCCAACAGTTCATAGCCGGCGCGGATCAAACGCGCGAGGCCGGTTTCTTCAAGGCCAAGCGCTTCCAGAAATTCCTGGCGTTCTTCCGGGTCAGTCAATTGCACGACCTCAGATTCGATCTTGGCCGAGATGACAATAGATCCGGCGCCATTCTCTTCGGCGTATTTAACAACGGCTTCGGTGTAGGCGTTGCCGGTTGCCGCGTCACCTTCATCGACATTGCAGACGTAAAGTACCGGCTTGGAGGTCAGCAATTGCAGCATTTGGAAAAGCCGCTGCTCATCATCAGCGATGGTGACAGTGCGGGCCGGTTTACCTTCTCGCAAAGCGTCTAGGACGCATTCGATAATCGCGAGTTGTTGCACGGCATCTTTATCATTGCCGCGGGCTTTTTTAGTCAACGGATCAACGCGCTTTTCCAAGCTTTCGAGATCAGAGAGCATGAGCTCCGTCTCAACCGTATCGGCGTCACGCACCGGATCGATTTCACCTTCAACATGGGTAATATCGGCATCATCGAAACAGCGGAGCACATGCAAAATAGCATCGGTTTCCCGGATGTTTGCCAAAAATTGATTGCCGAGCCCCTCGCCTTTACTAGCGCCTTTTACCAAGCCAGCGATATCGACAAATTCAATTTGGGTCGGCACAATTTGGGCTGATTTAGCAATCGCCGAAATCTTATCTAAGCGGCTATCCGGCACGGCAACCCGGCCCGTGTTGGGCTCGATCGTGCAGAACGGATAGTTCGCAGCTTCTGCTGCAATCGTCTCGGTTAGTGCATTAAAAAGCGTTGATTTACCAACATTTGGCAGGCCAACGATACCGCAATTAAAACCCATTACTTATTTTCCTTTGGACTTTCTTTTTTGTCTTCATTTGGATTGAGGATCAAGGCGACTTTGGTTGAAAACCCCGCATCATCGCCGTGAATAAGTTTATCGACACTGAGCGTCATCGCATCCAAAAGCGGCTCGACCCAATCTTGGTCGGATTTGGAGAAATTTTTGAGCACATGTCCGGTCACCCGGCCTTTTTCGCCTGGATGGCCAATGCCAATACGGACACGATGAAAGTCTGGACCAATATGTGCGGCGATACTTTTAAGACCATTATGCCCGGCCAAACCGCCGCCTTTTTTGACCCGAATTTTGCCGGGTGCCAGGTCCAGCTCATCATGCAGCACAATCACATGTTCGGCCTCAATTTTATAAAAGCGCGCCGCTTCGGCGACAGAACGTCCAGATTCGTTCATGTATGTCGTCGGCTTGAGCAGTAGAACTTTATCGCCACCAATCGTGCCATCCGCCACTTCACCTTGAAACTTAGAACGGAACGGCTGAAAGGAATAATGGCGATGGATATCATCCACCGCCATAAATCCAATATTGTGGCGATTACCGGCATAGTCGGAGCCGGGATTACCTAAGCCAACCAGAAGGTACATAAATCTGCTCCAGGGTTGTCTTGCGTTGCCACATTCCTAAAGAAACAGGAAAAATTAGTCGTCGGAATCGTCGTCTGCGTCGCCTTCTTCGCCTTCGACACCTTCTTCGCCTTCGACACCCTCTTCGCCCTCTTCGCCTTCTTCGCCTTCGGTTTCCACTTCAATTTCTTCCATAATCGTCGGAGCGGCAACCGTAGCAACAGTGAAGTCACGATCCGTAATGGGCTCGGCACCATTTGGCAAATCGAGCATTGAAATGTGAATTGAATCACCGATATCAAGGCCGGTCAGGTCAATTTTAATGTCTTGTGGGATATTCAATGGCGAACAACGCAATTCAATTTCACGGCGCACAATGTTCAACACACCACCGCGTTTGAGACCAGGTGAGTCTTCTTCATTAGCGAAGATCACAGGAATCTCAAGAACGATTTTGGTGTTCTCATTAAAGCGCAAGAAATCGACATGCAGTGGACGATCCGTTACCGGGTCGAGTTGCAAATCACGGGCCAGCACTTGGTGCTTATTGCCTGCAACGTCTACTGCGAAAACATGCGTAAAAAAACCGGGGTTGTTGATAAGCCGGGTCAGTTCTTTTCCATCGACGGAAATTGTCACTGCATCCTGCTTATCACCATAGATAACCGCTGGGACTTTGCCCTCGCGACGTGCTGCTCGTGCCACCCCCTTGCCGGCCCGATCACGCGCCTCGGCGGTGATGTTAATAGCTTCAGCCATTGTCTTACTCCTAAGATTGCGGCGTTAAGACACCTTGGCCTCCAGGGGTGCCAAGCGTGCGGATTTAACGCTCAAGAAAGGCTGGGGTTTAAAGCTTTCCGGGCACCCTGTCAATACAAGGAGAGCGGATTTCAGGGACTAATCAAACAGGCTGGAAACAGAGTTCTCATCACTGATCCGTCGCATCGCTTCGGCGATCAATGGCGCGATGGTAATTTGCTGCATATTATGAGCCACCCGCATCGCTTCGGTCGCCATAATACTGTCCGTCGTCACCATGGTTTCAATGGGTGAAGATGAAACCCGGGCAACCGCGCCACCTGACAACACACCATGGGTACAATAAGCTGACACCGATTTTGCACCTTGATTTTTTAAAGCCACCGCTGCATTGCAAAGCGTGCCGCCAGAATCGACGATATCATCGATCAAAATACAGTGGCGATCTTCAACATCACCGATAATGTTCATGACTTCTGATTCGCCCGCACGTTCCCGCCGCTTATCAATGATAGCCAGATCGGTATTTAGGCGTTTAGCAAAAGCCCGAGCTCTGATAACACCGCCAACATCCGGCGACACCATAATCAAATCATCGCCATTAAATTTTTCCTCGATATCTTTAATAAACACCGGCGCTGCATAGAGGTTATCCAGCGGAATATCAAAGAAACCTTGAATTTGACCGGCATGGAGATCTAGCGTTAAGACACGATCTGCCCCAGATTCGGTGATCAGATTGGCCACTAATTTAGCGGAAATCGGCGTTCTCGGGCCTGATTTCCGATCTTGGCGGGCATAGCCGAAATAGGGCAGTACGGCGGTAATTCGCCGGGCTGAACCCCGTTTCAGCGCATCCATCGTCACCAAAAGCTCCATCAAATTATCATTCGCCGGATAAGAGGTGGATTGGATAACAAAGACATCCTCACCGCGGACGTTTTCGTTGATCTCAACAAAGACTTCCATATCAGAAAAACGGCGAATGCTTGCACTGGTCAAAGGTAAATTAAGATAGGCGGAGATCGCTTCCGCGATCGGACGATTACTATTGCAGCTGAGGACTTTCATCCTGGCAGAACCCCCTTAAAAGAAACTGGGCGTTACGGGCCCAAATAACCCGCACAAAACATAAAATATGTTCCAGCAAAAACTTGATTTTATGTATCAGTGAGTCCGGTTCATGTAAACGGTATAGATTCACCGGATACAGATTTTTTTCTCAACGTGGAATGATGAGGCCTTTCTTACCATCTGAGGGGGCCAAATATTGCTCAACGATATCAATGATACCAATGCTGCCGCCCTGGGCAATGACATGCGCCATATCTCCCCAACGGCCATTGAGCGCACCCACCGGCACCTTATTGTTTTGCGTTACTTTTCCAAGTTCCCGGCCCTCTTTTGTCGCCACCAGCCAGGTAATAGCGACATCATTTGTCGCATCATAGGGTGGGCTTACATTGACGAATCCCTTCACCAAAAAATCCGATCCGAGACGCTTTGGAACAATATCTGCGCCGGCAATAATCATGCTCCGACGGAGATTACGAAGCAGTGAAATATTACCGTCTCCCGGCGCACCAATGATCTCAGCCAAATAGATTTTTGACTTTTTTGGAAGAATCGCCGAATCACCCGTCGAAGCGGATGTTGTTTTTTGCGGAATTGCTCCGGGATCGTTCAAAATTTCTGCCGAAGATTTGCTGGCCGGTTGCGCTTTCGTCACCGGCTGTTTCAAAGCTACTCTTTTAGGCCTTTGCTGGGCATATAACATGCGCACAACTTCCCGTCCCATATCGGCGCTAAGATCGACCAGCAATTCCTTATCCAAGAATAGCCAACCAGCCCGATCACCAGTTACGCGTAGATCAAACGCATCGAGCTTTTCGCCATCAGCGCTCCTTAGGCTCCAAATAATTTCAACCTGCTCGGGATCGGAAACGGAAAGATAGTTGATTTTCAAAGCCCCATTGAGGATATAGCGCGGGCGAAAACTGGTGGCTTTACTTGCCGGCACATTCTCCGCCCAGAGGGATTTAATCATGTTTTCGGCCAATGGTTTGGCAAGCGAGGCCGGTAACTCTGGGCTCACCTGAACGCGGATAGCGCCACCGCCAGCCAAGGCGAGCAACGGATTATTGGTCGTCGCCCCGCTATGAGCAAAGGGTTTTGGCAGACTGCCGCACGCGCCAAGCAAGCCAATACAGCAAAGTGCCAAGACAATTTGGCGACAGCTACGTAACACAAGTCACCAACATAACAGCCAGGCAAAAGAACAATAAAATAACGATATGCGGCATTTATAAAGTCCTATTTAGGCACTCAAAGATATGGCGGAAATTTCGCGGCCATAATCTTCCTCGCCCTGCAAGACAGAGCGACGATAAGAATAAAACCGTGCCTCATCCTTACAAGTATCATAACCGGTCTGATAAATCTCGCCGACACCTAAAATGCGCAACCTTGCTTCAACATAGCCGGTGAGATCAAACATGTAGTGGCCCTCTTTTATCGACGGTTTGAAGAAAATCTCATTTTCTTGACCCCCATCAACAAAGCGGGCAAAAAATTCCGGCCCGATTTCGTAGGAGTCCTGGCCAATGCTTGGCCCGATCGCCGCTTTAATACCGCCGTAAGACGCGCCCAAATCCACCATCTCAGCTATCGTCGCCTCGAGGATGCCGGTAAAAGCCCCCTGCCATCCGGCATGTGCGGCACCGATCACACCGGCTTGGTCGTCCGCGAACAAAACCGGTGTGCAATCTGCGGTCAAAATGCTGAGCACAAGGCCAGGCTTATTTGTCGCCATACCGTCGGCTTCGGGTGCATTGTCAAAGGACCAGGCTTCATTGACGGTAATGGCTTTGGCAGAATGGACCTGATAGCAGGTCAGCAATTGCCCGTCAGAAATTTTGAGGCTTTGCAAAACGCGGCCACGATTCTCGGCGACGTTTTCAGGCGCATCAGCAGAACCAAACCCGCAATTGAGTGAGTTATATAGCCCGCCGCTCACCCCGCCCTCACGGGTGAAAAAACCGTGGCGGATAGAGCTATTGGATGTCAAATCTTCAACAACAATCACAATTCCCGCTCACTCTCCTTTGTCATTGTCATAGCCAAACCCTTCCGGCATCGGCATATCCGGATGGGTGAGCGCCAGTACTTTAAACAGCGTGCCCATTTCGTCTTCACCAATCAATCGATTTAATCCGCTAAAGACTTCGTTCATTTGACCAGTTGAGGCGATTTTCTTGAGTTGCTTTGCCCGATGTTCTATCCCCAGCGGGCGCAAAAAATCTCGCTGCGTGATCGCGCCATAAGCCAAAGCCCCTGCGGCGCGCGCATTTTCAGCCATTTGCTCAAAATCGACATGCGCCGTCAGATCAGCTTCACCGGGATCGCATAACACATCATGAAATTTGTGATCCTTCACGGCTTGCAAGGTATCGCCAATACCGGATGGCGTATGGCCATAATCAATAAACAACGCTGCGCCGCCATATTTGGCAATCTCTCCGGCGATGGAGGTGACCAGCGCAACACCGGCCGGGCTAAACTCAAAAATGCTGCCCGGCGGACTATCGGCGAGCGCGGCTGGAATAAATGCCTCAGGCACGGCGGCACTTTGATCCAGCATCCAATGCAGCTCCCCCGCCTCATTGCAGCCGACTTTGCGTTCTCCCCAGCCCGCAACAGATTTTTCAAACTGCCGGATCGGCAGGGCATCGAGCAATTCATTGGCGACCAGGATGAACGGGCCTTCCGGCACATCGGCAAAACTTTTATGCCATTGGATATCAACATCGAGTGCATCCAGATTGCGGCGCTGGCGCTTTTGCAAACTGGGGCTGGTCTCAATCATATGGATATCGATGGCATCCAGGAATTGCGGTGCCATAACCAGCGCGCGGATCGCATCGACCATCAATGTGCCTCGGCCCGGCCCCATCTCGATGAGGTTTATTTTCGACGGGCTACCCATTTGGTTCCAGGTAATGGCGCACCAAAGGCCAATCAACTCGCCAAACATCTGGCTGATTTCGGGCGCGGTAATAAAGTCACCCGATTTGCCCAACGGATCACCCGTCATGTAATAGCCATGCTTGGGATTGGCCAAAGCTTCTGACATATAATCTGCGACCAAAAGCGGTCCCTCGGCGGCAATACGTTTTTTCAGATGTTCCAGCAACTCGCTCATCAAGCGATATTAGACGGTTTTTTCGGGGCGGAAAATAAGATAAAGGCCGAGCGCCACCAGCGGCACCGATAGCAATTGACCCATCGTGAAAGTGCCAAATAAGAAACCGATATGAGCATCAGGCTGGCGAAACAATTCAACAAAGCCCCGGGCCGCCGCATAGCCAACCATGAAGACCCCCGACAAAAAGCCAGCCTTAAGGCGCCATCGATCACTTTTCGAAAGCAGGAATAAAATAATAAACAAGAGAAGCCCTTCAAGCGCCGCCTCATAAAGCTGACTTGGATGGCGGGGTAGCGGACCGCCATGGGGAAACACCATCGCCCACGGCACGTCCGAAATCCGGCCAAAAAGCTCGCCATTGATAAAATTAGCAATCCGGCCAAAAAACAAGCCAATCGGCGTCGCACAAGCCACCGCATCACCGACCGCCCAATAGCTTAACTTGCGTTGCCGACAAAACAATATGACGGCCAAGATAACGCCTATCAGCCCACCATGAAACGACATCCCGCCTTCCCAGACTTTTAGGATGTCGAGGGGGTGATCCAAATAAAAGGCAGCTTTATAAAACGCGATATAGCCAAGTCGTCCGCCAAGAAATATCCCCAGAAAAACCCAAATGAGAAAATCATCGGCATTTTTCCGGTCCATCGCATAAGGCGGCTTAGCGGCAAAAGCCTTAATATATTGAATGCCCAGCAGCACGCCCGCCAGATAGGCCAGCCCATACCAGCGGATGGCAAGCGGGCCGACCGAAAAAATTATCGGATCGATATTTGGAAAGGCGATTGCGAAACTCATGCCTAACCCTCTACCCGAAAGTCATGCTTAGGCCAAATAAAATCTAAAATAATATTGTGAACCCGTGGCTCATCAAATCGCCTCAAGACATTGCTTGGTGCACTAAATCTAACGGGCCGTATTCTCAACCACTACCGCCCGGCGGAAAGCCAACACATGCCAAGCCAAGAAGACGATGGCAACCACCGTGGCGCTCCAATGGATAAACGGATCGGTAATGATGATCAATAGTCCTAATAAAAGCCGGACGACAATTTCCCATATTGGCAAGCGGCGTTGGTCAAAGCCGATAACCGCGCTCGAGACGAGGTAAATCACGACGAGCAAACGCGATATAATGGATAAAAACGGCAACCATTCAAATTGTGCCCCGGATTCCTCAACCAGGAGAATGACCGGATAGAAGGCAAATACAAAGGGCACCACAAATTTCACTAATCCGATGCGCATCGCGTAGACAGCCGTCATCATCGGCGGCCCGCCGGCGATTGACGCCGCCGCATAGGCCGCGATCGCCACCGGTGGTGTGATTGATGAGGCAACGCTGTAATAAAGCACGAAGAGATGGGCGACCAGCACCGACAGACCCAAGCTGGTAATGGCCGGACCCAAAATAAGAATCACGGTAAGGTAAGCGGGCAAGGTCGGAATACCCATGCTCAGCATAAGCGCCGCCGCAGCGGCTATCATCAAGGTAAACACGAGACTTGTTCCGGTTGCGCCGCCAACCAGCAAGGTGAAATCATTTGGCAATCCAGTCGCCGCCAAAACGGCCACAATAATCCCGACCACAGCTACCGACATCAGCAACTCCGCGAACTGACGGCCGCCATTTGCGAACGCGTTCAATATTAAGACCGGCGCTTTTCGGACTTCCGGATTGAGAAAACTGAGTGGAATGAGGACCGTCAACGCGATATTGCCCGCGCCGGCCGGTGAAAATCCGTACATTAGGGCCGTTACCACAGTTGCGATCGGAACGAATATCAGAATCAGATTATAGTAGTCCTGCCGGTGAACGACGAGATCGACATCGGTGTCGGATAAATCAGCAACCGCTTCAATGCCGAGCCGCCTCGATTCGAAAACCACGCTGGCGAACAGGCTGGCGTAATAGGCCAAGGCAGGAATGAGCGCGGCAATAATGATATGGAGGTAGGGAATTTCGGTGATATCGGCCATTACCAGCGCTGCCGCGCCCATCACGGGAGGCATGATTTGACCAGCGCTGGAAGCCGTCGCTTCAACGCCGCCGGCAAACGCCCGATGAAACCCGCGCCGTATAATCATCGGTATTGTAATCACCCCGGTCGCCACCACGTTGGTGACGGCACCGCCCGACATCGTGCCGAACAAGGCGGATGAGACAATTGCCGCATGGGCTGGGCCGCCGCGCAGTCGGCGGGTGAAATGAAACGCTATTTTAATCAGCGAATGCGCACCGCCTGTGCGTTCAAGCATGGCGCCCAAAAGAACGAAGGGAAAGGCAGTGAATATAAGTATGGCGGTGATGCCGCCGACAACGCCCTCGCCGAGATTAAACCACAGATCTTCAGCCGAGCTGCTTAATATTTCGAACGGCGCCGTTCTAAAAATACCTGGCCAATAGGGTCCGGTGAAATAATAAAACAGTGTGACAAGGCCGACGATCGCCAACGCCGCTCCCCAGACACGCCAGCAAAGGATGATGAATGCCGCCGACGCCATGAGCGCTATCGCCGCGTGGGAGCCCTCGAAGATGACCATCGAGTCTAACATTTCCAGCATATCGACGGAAAAACGCCACAAGGCAAATGTAATCACGGCGAGAATCAAGAGATCGAGGGCCAGGCCGATGTTCTTCAGACCAGGCCGGCTCTTTGTCCAGCCAACCGCAAAGGAAAATTTCAAAATAACGACGAGCACGGACGCTCCGAGAATCAACGGCCTGACAATTTCGGGCGGGAAAGGACCCATCCGCGGAACAATCCAATAGCTCGGATAGGAATTGATCAATCCGACAAAGGCGACAATCAAGCTCACAAGGTAAATTGAGTTTTGGCGCCAGTCGGTTTTTGCCGCCGCCTGCGTGTCGTTATTCATATTTATTGGTCCATTTGGAATTAACAATCAGGGCTGACCCGATAAATCGAGCCAGCCCTGATCATCTAATGGTTAGCGGTTAAGGAAGAAGATGGGCGGGAATTTTAAAGCCAATTTCCTTATAATATTTCACCGCACCTGGGTGCAGCGGAACGTTAACACCTGCCAATGGATTGGATTTGCTCAGCGTCTTTAAAACGGCGGCGCTTTTATGAATTTCATCCAAATTTGCCCACATCGCTTTGAGCATTTTGTAGATGAGATCGTTACTCATTTTCTTGCGCACCAAGATAAAGCTGTTGGCAGCGGTCGTCCGGACATCGCCGCCGACCTGATTTTTGTATGTGCCGGCCGGAATGGTGGCGTTCTCATTGATCAGCTGCTCGATCATGACTTTCTGCCATTTTTTAGAGTCGGCGGCTTTGCCGGCACCGAGCAGAACAAACTTTTTCTTTGCCCCAATTTGATTGATGATGGCCGAACCGATTGCCGTTGGCCGTAAGAAAACATCAATCTGTCCATCGAGCATGGCCTGCATGCCCTGCCCCCAGGGAAGCCGGATAACCTCAAAATCTTTTTTCGGTGTAAGACCTGTCGCGACACTCAGATACGAGCTGGATTGGGTATAAAAGCCACCTGCAGGCGGACCCATATAAACCCGTTTGCCTTTAATATCGGCCAGAGTTTTGATGCCGGAATCCTGCCAGGCAATAATATGAATGGCGCTCGCCGGAAATCCGAATATCGCAGCCATTGAATTGTAGGCTTTGCTGGCTTTCTTTGGCAGTTTTTTATACATGCGTTTGCCGCCTTTGAGCCACGGTGAGATCTGAGGGACAAAATGGATTATATCCAAATCATCCGTGCCAAATTTAAGGACCGACCGGGTTAATGTTTGGCCGGTGTTTATTTGTAGTGAAACGCCGATTTCTCTTGGAAAAATCTTGCCCAGAACGGTCAGTAATATGGCCGGCGTTCCAGACGCAGCGGTCGCATCAACCCGCAGTATTTTGGATTGCGCATTGGCGCCCGAAGCCGCGAGGCTCATGCCAAGAGCGACGACAAGACCAAGTGATATAGATCTAACGGATTTCATTTCAATTTCTCCCTGTTATGGTGATCTGTGACTGTACTGTCATTACGCTAGCAGCACTCAAATTATTACTCAATGGTGTTAAATAGTATAGACATTATACTGCCGCGGTGGCCTATTCAAAATTAGCATCGGCTATAACTTAGGGTAAAGGCGGGTCAGCAAAAAAACCTAATTCATTGAATGCCGAGCAGCGCGCCCGCCAGATAGGCCAGCCCATACCAGCGAATGGCAAGCGGGCATTTTGTCAGTCGTAGGTATCTGGTGGTTCGTTCGGCGTCATTCTAAAAGTGACATCTCGGACCAACTGATTGAATTTCGGGTCAGAAATTGAAGACGCAGACTGTAGTGTTGCTGAGCCGGCTGAAATTGGACCGGGGCCACAAAATACCAATATCACTTTGATCTGTTGGCCTCGTATCGTAGATTTCAGTTTATTTGGATCGCCACACATCTGATCTAAACTGGTGCCGGATGACGGATTAAACATCATGACCGCACTATAACCGGTACGCATATTTTCACTAGCTGCTACCGTGAAATTTGCATTTATACCGCGATCATTACCCTGCATTAACTTTGTCACCTGGTTGTCAAATTCAGATTTTTTTAGGCTGAACGGATTACCGACAATGACAGTCTGTAGATCTCGATTACCGGCGGCAAATTGATAAGTCGAATATTGTCCATGACTACCGCGAGACGAACCCAAAATTTGTGAACTACCGACATCACCTTGGGTGGCGCAACCAACTAAGATGCTTGCTGCTAAACCGAAAATTACTACTCGGTAATTTTTGTTTGTCGACATTTGTTTTACCCTTTCAATTTGATGTTAGTTCAGTTTACGCGAAAGGCTTGATGGCAACTTGTGCAGGCATTAGAGACATTTTCCAAGGCACGAACAACAGCCTGATAATCTTTTACCGAAGGATTTTGCCCAACAGCTCGCGCTTTTGCCGCTAAGTCCTCCGAAGCTTGATGTAGATTTTGACCCATGGACCGGAAATTTTCAGGCATGAAGCGCCCCATTCCCATTCCTTGACCTTGGCCCTGACCATGACCTCCACGTTGGCCCATGCGGCGCATTTCCTTCTTACGCGCCAACATCTCTTCTGTGCTCTTATTCGCTTTGGCCATTTGTTCCATCTGGCCGTGGCCGAATCCCATTTTTAGGTTAGCGATATTGGCAACCTCGTTGAATTTTCCGTCGGCAATAGCAGCCATAATGTCTTCAAGTTTCATAAGATTTCCACGCATTTCAGTCAGAAATTTTTCTTTAACTTGAACCGGTAGTTTTACAAG